>Ga0315282_10009908_pt1 | contig 15066 bp, 12 predicted proteins | sample YL17G07_20_MG_FD_203693 | JGI IMG/M metagenome (GOLD analysis project Ga0315282, IMG submission 203693) | Sediment microbial communities from Yellowstone Lake, YNP, Wyoming, USA - YL17G07_20 | ecosystem: Environmental > Aquatic > Freshwater > Lake > Sediment | place: USA: Wyoming | collected... | reverse complement strand
GTGTAGGCCATGGCTCCGCCGATGAGGATGCTGTCGGCCTTGTTCAGGAGGCTCTCGATGATCTCGATCTTGTCGGAGACCTTGGCTCCGCCCAGGATGGCGACGTAGGGCTTTTCGGGGGAGTGGACGGCCTTGGTGAGGTAATCCACTTCCTTCTTCATCAGGTAGCCGGCGGCCTTGACCTTGACGAAGCCGGCGATGCCGACGACCGAGGCGTGGGCCCGGTGGCTGGAGCCGAAGGCGTCGTTGACGAAGATGTCAACCCCTTCAGCCAGCTTCTTCGAGAATTCGGGGTCGTTAGCCTCCTCGGCCTTGTAAAAGCGGACGTTCTCGAGGACGAGCGCCTGCCCGTCCGCGAGGTCCCGCTTGAGCCGGTCGACCTCCTCGCCGATGACGTCCGGCGCCATGATGATCTTGTTCGGGACGAGCTCGGCCAGCCGGGCCGCGGCCGGCTTCAGGCTCATCTTGGGGTCCGGCTTTCCCTTGGGCCGGCCGAAATGGGAAGCGACGACGAGCCGGGCGCCGTGGTCGAGCAGATAGCGGATGGTGGGCAGGGAAGCGCGGATCCGCGTGTCGTCCCGGATGGCGCCCTTGTCGTCCAGGGGGACGTTGAAGTCCACCCGGAGGAAAACAAGCTTGCCCTTGACGTCGAGATCGGTGATGAACTTCATGGCCGCCTCACCGCGAGATGTACTTGGCGAGGTCGACCAGCCGGCAGGAATAGCCCCATTCGTTGTCGTACCAGGCCAGGACCTTGGCCAGGTTCCCGTCGATGACCTTCGTCGAAAGGGCGTCGATGATGCCCGAGTGGCGGTCGCCCATGAAGTCCGCGGAAACAAGAGGCTCGGTCGTGTAGCCCAGGATGTCCTTGAGCTGGCCGGCGGCGGCCTTCTCGAAGGCGGCGTTGATCTCCTCGGCCGTGGCCGTCTTCTTGAGGACGACGACCAGATCGACGATGGAAACGTTGGGGGTCGGGACGCGGATGGAGATGCCGTCGATCTTGCCCTTGAGGTCGGGCAGGACCAGGCCGACGGCCTTGGCCGCCCCGGTCGTGGTCGGGATTTGGGACACGGCCGCGGCCCTGGCCCGGCGCAGGTCCTTGTGCGGGGCGTCCAGGATCTTCTGGTCGTTCGTGTAGGAGTGGATCGTGGTCATGAACCCCTTCTCGACGCCGAAGGACTCGTGCAGGACCTTGACGACGGGCGCCAGGCAGTTCGTCGTGCAGGAGGCGTTGGAGAGGATGTGGTGCTTGGCCGGGTCGTAGCTCTTCTCGTTGACGCCCAGGACCAGGGTGACGTCCGGATCGGTGGCCGGGGCGGAGACGATGACCTTCTTGGCGCCGCCCTTTTCGATGTGCTGGATGACGTCGGGCCGCTTGGTGAACTTGCCGGTTGATTCGATGACGACCGTGACGCCCAGGTCTTTCCAGGGGAGCTTGCCGAGTTCCTTCTCCGCCAGGACGCGGATCTTCCTGCCGTTGATCAGGATCCCGTCCTCGACGGCCTTGACGTCCTCGGGGAACGTCCCCAGGACCGAATCGTACTTCAGCAGATGGGCCAGCGTCTTGGCGTCCGTGATGTCGTTGACGGCCACATATTCGATGGCGGGGTCGTTCCACGAGGCGCGGAGCATGTTCCGGCCGATCCGCCCGAAACCGTTTATACCTATTCGTGTAGCCATCTGAAAACCTCCTGTGATGAGACGAAAAAAGTGTCTTCATTGATAGCATAAAGCGGTCGATTATTCAAGGGTCGGAGGAGCCGGCGAGCCCGGCGGATGGGGGCGGGAGGATCGCGGGGGAGGCCCTATTTTTTCTTGCGTTTTTCCTCGTACATGAGGCTGTCGGCCCGGCGGACCAGGTCCTCGATGGGCATGGGAAGCTCCGGGTCGTAGATGCTGAGCCCCGTGCTGAGGGTGAGCGTGTAGCGGCCCAGGACGTCCGACCGGGAATTGTAATGGTCGAGCTTTTCCTGGAGGCGTTTGGTGAAGACCTCGGCGTTGACCTTCGCCGCCTCCATGGCCAAGACGATGAACTCGTCTCCGCCCATCCGGGCCACGATGTCGGAATCGCGGAAACTGAGCTTGAGGATGTTGGCCAGGTCGATGAGGACCCGGTCGCCTTCCATATGGCCGAAGGTGTCGTTGATGTGCTTGAGCTTGTCGACGTCGGAGAATAGGAGAAAGACCCTTTTGTTCAGGCGGCCGGCGGTCTTGAGCTGCTGCTCGGCCACGTGCATGAACCCGCGCCGGTTGTAGAGGCCGGTCAGGGCGTCGGTGAGCGACAGGTTGCGGATCTCCTCCTCCATCAATTTCCTTTCCGTGATGTCCGTCAGGACGGCCATGGTGCCCCCGTACTGGACGCCCGTGAAGCGCGGCCCGCCGCTGACGAGGACCATCCTCCGGCTTCCGTCCTTGTGGAGGAATTCGAGCTCGTAGCGGTCGGCGATCCCCTTGGCCCGCCGTTCGTCCGCCCGGCGGAGGACGGGATGCTGGTCCTTCGGGATGAAGGATATGACGTCCCGTTCGACCATCTCGCCGGGCATGTAGCCCAGCAAGGCGGCCGCGGTCGGGTTGACGAACGTGAAGCGGCCCTCGGAATCGGTCAGGACCAGGCCCTCCGTCATGGTCTGGATGATGCCGTCGCTGAACTTCTTGATCTGCTGGAGCTCGTTCTCGGCGCGCCTGCGCTGGGTGATGTCGATCATCGTCCCGACCTGCCCGCCGGGCGCGCCGTCCGGCAAGGCGTAGGTGGATTTGATGAAAATGATGTGGTGATCGACGCCGTCCCAGGCCTTCAGGGAAGACTCGTAGACCTGGACGCCCGGTTTCTCGAGGAGGAGATGGTCCGTTTCCACGTCCTTTTCGACCAGTTCCCCCGAGGTGAGGTCGCCGAACGCCTTCCCCACGATCTTGTCCTTGGACAGGTTGAGGAGCTTCTCGAAGGCGGCGTTGCAGCCGGTGATGCAGCCGGCCGGGTCCTTGAGGTAGGCCGCATTGGGCATGACGTCGATCATGATCCGGAGGAAATCGTCCTGGTTCTTGAAGGCCCTGTCCCATTTGCGCCGTTCCTCGGCTTCGAGCCGGGCCATCCGCCATTTCCACATCTGATGGAGGGCGATCCCCGCCGCAAGGACGCAGGCGATGATGATGGCCGCGAGGATCTTGACCCCCCGGCTCCATCCGGCCTGGATTTCGCCGGCGTCGATCTTGGCCTCGATGAGCCAAGGCGAATCGGAAACGGACTTGATGAAGCCCAGGACCTCGTGACCCCTGTAGTCGGCCCCCTCGATGATCCCCTCCTCGCCGATAGGCGTCCCCGACCTGGCTCGCCGGAACCTGGCGATCGGGAGCTTGAGATTGAGGGCGACGTTTTTCCACTGGCGGGGCTCGCTGAGATAGAGGAAGTCTTGCCCCTGCCGCTGGATGAGGAGGATCTCCGCCGTCTTCCGGGCCGACGGCCAAGTCTGGAGAAGAGGATAGAGGAACTTCTCGGGATCGAGATCGAACATCATGACGGCGATAGGCTCGGCGTCTTTGCCCTCGGCGGAGAGAATGGGCAGGGCGAAGGGGAGAACGATCTTCCCCGAGATCTCGTCGCGGCGCAGGTCCCCGAAGATGACGTCCTTGGTGTGCCAGGCCTCGTCCCCGACCCGGACCGACTCCGTCCCGGGCTGAAACGGGGCCTCCGCCCGATAAAACATCAAGGTCTTGCCGGTCGGAAGGACGATCATGCCCCTCAGAATCTCGAACGAGTAATCGTTTCGCATGTGATCCAGGCCTCCCTGGATGTCCCTCTTGAGCGCGGCGGAGGCAGGATTCCTGCGCAAGGCCTCGACCTTCTGGTGGAAAAATGAGCTGGCGAACATGGTCCTGGCGAAGGATTGTCGTTCCTGCCTCCAGGACGAGACCTGGAGAGCCTTCATTTCGGCGATCGTCGATAGCTCGGATTCCTGGCTCTCACGGGCAAAATTCCTGATCTGTGCTGTGTAGACGTAGGCAAGCGAGAGAAGCCCGGCGGCGATGAACGTAAAGATGCCGACGAAGAGCCAGGGAATCTTTTTCGGAGCGGAGGCGTCGCCCAATGGAAGACCTTTCACCCCGGCGCCCGGCCGCCTCCGGCCAGGTCCGCGAGGGAACAATATCACTTTTCGTTGTTATTAGCACAGCCCCCGTTCCATTGTCAACCGGTCATTCGGGGGTTAAATCTACGCAATGCCAAAAAATGGCGAGCGGAATGGCATTCCGCCTGAAAAAGTCGGCCTCGCGCGGATTTGATCCCGTCTTAACGCGGGTTTCCCGTTTTATGTTAAAATCCCCTCGGCGGCGGGTTGCCGCGGCGGAGGAGAGGCCATGAAAATCTTGACATCCCGGGAGATGAGGGAGATCGACCGGCGGACGATCGAGGAGATCGGCATCCCCGGCCCGGTGCTCATGGAAAACGCGGGCCTCCAGGTCTTGAAGGCCCTCAGGACCAGATTCCCCAGGCCGGCCGACGAAAGGATCGTCATCGTCGCCGGCAAGGGGAACAACGGCGGGGATGGGCTCGTCGCCGCGCGCCACCTGGCGAACGCGGGGGCGAAGCCGGAGGTCATTCTTCTCGCGTCGAAGGAAGAGGTCAAGGGGGACGCCGCCATCAACCTGGCCGTCGCCCTCGAGCTCGGCATCCCGGTCCTCGAGGTCCGAACGCCGGAGGGTTGGAAGCGGGCGCGGGAGGCCGTCTGCCACGCCACGGTCATCATCGACGCCATCTTCGGAACTGGACTGCTGAGGCCCCTGGACGGGCTCCACGCCCGCGCCGTCGGCGACATCAACAGGTCCGGCGCGTTCAAGCTGGCGGTGGACATCCCGTCCGGGCTTTCGTCCGACACCTTCGAGGTCATCGGGCCCTGTGTCCGGGCGGACATGACGGTCTGCCTGGCCGCGCCGAAGATCGCCCACGTCTTTCCGCCGGCCGAGGAGTGCGTCGGAGACCTGTTCGTGGCGACGATCGGCATCCCGCCGGCCCTCTTCGACGATCCCGGCCTCAAGCTCGAGCTGGCGGGCGAGGAAACGGTCCGGCCGTTCTTCCGGAAAAGGAAAAAGGATTCCCACAAGGGGACCTACGGTCATCTCCTGGCCGTTTCGGGATCCCTGGGGAAGGCGGGCGCCGCGGCCCTGGCCGGGAGGGCCGCCCTGAGGATGGGGGCGGGCCTGGTCACCGTGGCCACGGCGGCGAGCGCCCTTCCCGGCATCGCCAGGTCCATGATGGAGCTGATGACGGAGCCGCTGGCCGAAACGCCCGAAAAAACCGTCGCCCGGGAGGCCCTGCCCAGGATCGTCGAGCTCATGAAAGGCAAGGACGCCGTCCTCATCGGCCCGGGCCTGACGACGCACCCCTCGACGGCGGAGCTCGTCCTGTCCCTCATCCCCCGGATCAAGGTCCCGGCCGTCATCGACGCCGACGGCCTCAACATCGTCTCCTCCGGTCCCGATGTCCTGCGCCGGCTCCGGGGGCCGGCCGTGCTTACGCCGCACCCGGGCGAGTTCGCCCGACTGACCGGCCGATCGAACGCCGAGGTCCTCGAGCACCGCCTGGAGCTCGTCCCGGCCTTCGCCGAAAAATACGGCGTTTACGTCGTTTTCAAGGGCTACCGGACCCTCGTCGCCTCGCCGGAGGGCCGCGTCTTCGTCAATCCCACGGGAAATCCCGGCCTGGCGACGGGCGGTTCGGGCGACGTCCTGAGCGGGATGATCGCCTCGCAGATCGTCCAGGAAAAGGACGTCCTGGGCGCGATCGTCTCGGCCGTTTACGTCCACGGCCTGAGCGCCGATATCGCGGCCGGCAAGCTGGGCGAGAAATGCCTGACCGCGGGCGACGTCATCCGCTTCCTGCCGCGGGCCGTGACGGCCATGGGGGAGGATTGAAGCCCGTGACGGAGAAACCCCGCCCGGCCGCGCCGGACGCCGGGACGGTCGTCACCGTTTCCGAGGAGGAGACTTTCCGCCTGGCCGAGAAGCTGGCGTCGGGATTCACCGGAAACGAGGTCGTTCTGCTCTACGGCGGGCTGGGGGCGGGGAAGACCGTCTTCGCCAAGGGCCTCGCCTCCGGCGCCGGCGTCCGCGACATCGACAGGGTCTGCAGCCCCTCGTTCACGCTCGTCAACGTATACGAGGGGAAACGCCGCGTCTTCCACATCGATCTCTACCGCCTCGAGCGCGAAGCCGACATCCTCGACCTGGGCTGGGAGGACTTCCTGGGCGAGGGGATCGTCATCGTCGAGTGGGCCGAAAAACTGCCTTTTCGGCCGGACGGCATCCGCGTCCGGATCGAGGCCGGCCCGGACGACAAGCGCCGCATCAGCATCAGCCGCTGACGGCCCGGCGCTCCGAGGCCGCTATTTTCCCGCGGATTCCGCCAGGGCGTTCCTGAGCTTCGCGGCGACGTCCGGCGCCTGGACGACCTTGCCCTCGAAAATCGTCTGCGCCCCGACGCCCTTCAGCTTGTAGAATCTTTCGTTGGCCTTGCCGTCGATCGAGAGAGACGCTCCCTGGAGGGAGAGACCCGCGAACAGGCCCCGGCTCCGTGAATAGGAATAGATCTCGGCCTTGAGCTGAGCATCCGTGCTGGCTTCGGCCGCGCGTCCGATCGGCCCGGCCGCCAGGCCCGCGTCGGCGCCGAGAGTGAATTTCCCCTTGGTGATGTTCCCGACGCTCCGGGGCGTCATGAACAAGAGGATGACGTCGGCCGACTCGACGCCGAGCTGGAGGCCGAGGCTGCCGCCCGTGAGCTTGATGAAGGACGGATTGCTCCAGCCGCCGTCCTTGCCCCGGACGACGAGAATACCGTTTCCGTGACGGCCGCCGACGATGTAGGCCGCCTTGATGACCCCGGGGATGATGGCGATGCCGGCGCTCTTGACGAGGAGGTTCTTCGGGATGCTCTTGTCGGCTTCCTTCATCATCTCGCCGAGAACGCGGATGGAGTCCTGGACCCGCTGGATGTCCTTATCGACGACGTCATCCTTGGCCGTAGGCGCCGCGGCCGGCACCGGGCGGGCGAGCGCCAGCGCCAGAATGAAAACGATGCCGAGAGCGCGTCTTTTTTCCTTGATCATGATTCCCTCCTCAAGGGGCCAGCCCCTGAAAACTCGATTTGAGACGGCGGGCGGCCGTCTCCGGATCCGCGGCGCCGAGGATGGCCGAGATGACGGCGATGCCGTCCGCTCCGGCCGCGCGGAGCTCGCGGGCGTTCCCTTCCGTGATCCCGCCGATGGCCACGACCGGGATGCGGATCGCCGCCTTGATCCTCCGGACTCCCTCCGGTCCGATGATGGGAAGATCGGTCGCCTTCGAGGCGGTGGCGAAAACCGGTCCCGCCCCGATGTAATCGGCTCCCTGGCGCTCGGCCTCGTGGGCTTCCTCGGGCGTGTTGGCCGAAACGCCGATGACAGTCCCCTCGGCCAGGGCCCGGCGGGCCAGGGCCGGAGGCACGTCCTCCTGGCCGAGATGGACGCCCTCGGCCCGGCAGGCCAGGGCGACGTCCACGCGGTCGTTGATCAGCAGGGGAACGCCCAGTTTCTTGAGGACGGCGGCGGCCCGGCGGCCGAGATCGACGAAATCCTTGAAGGAGCGGTTCTTGGCCCGGATCTGGATGACCGTCACCCCGCCGCGGACCGCCGCCTCGATGATCGGCGCGAGATCGCGGCCGGCCGCGAAGTCGGCGTCGGCGACGAAGTAGAGCGAATAGTCGGTGATCATCGGGCCTGTTTCTCTAGTATAGCCGAATTGACGCCCCGTTGCGAAGGCTCCGATTTGCTCCGCTCCCCGCCGGACGGGTGGCCGGGGCGCACCGGGACAGGACCCGTCCGGCGGCAGGGAGCGGAGTCAACGAGTCCCGCATTCTCCGGATGTCCATTTGACACACCGGGGGAGTTTATTTTCTAATGGGGGGAGCCGCGAGCCGGCCATCTTTCCGGAAAGGACACGCGCATGCCCGTCGACCTCAAGTCCCACCTCGTTTCCGTCAAGGACTTTCCCAAGCCCGGCGTCAACTTCATCGACATCCTGCCCATCGTCCGCGACGCCGAGGCCTTCAACGACGCCATCGACCGGCTGGCCGAGTGGGCCCGGCCCAAGAATCCCATGATCATTGCCGGCATAGAATCGCGCGGCTTCCTCTTCGCCGCCGGCCTGGCCCGGGAGATGCGGCTCGGGCTGACGGTCATCCGCAAGAAGGGCAAGCTGCCGCGGAAGTCCGTCTGCGTCGTCGCCCCCAACGAGTACGCCGTCGAACACTTCGAGATGCACGAAGACGCCGTCAAGTCCGGCGAGCGCGTTCTCATCATCGACGACCTCATCGCCACCGGCTCGTCGTCGACGAGCGCCATCAGCCTGGTCCGTCTCCTCGGGGGGGAGGTGGTCGGCTTCGGCGCGATCGTCGAGCTCTCGTTCCTCAACGGAGTCGAGAACATCCGGCGGGCCTGCCCCGGAATCGACGTCCACGCCCTGATCCATTTATAACCCCCGGGACGCCCGCCCGGCGGGATGCACGGACACGGAAGGAGAGGACCATGAACCGGACACGATGGACCGCCGCGGGCGTTTCCGCCATCCTGCTGCTCACCGTCGGCTGCGCCCCCACCGCGCCGCCTTCGGCCGGCCCCCGGCTCGTCCCCGGCGACGCCGGCTGGGTCGAACGGACCCTGGGGAAGATGACCGTCGAGGAGAAGATCGGGCAGATGATCGCCGTCCGGTTCGAAGGCGAATTCCGGAACGGCGACAACGCCTACATCAGGAATCTCGAATCCCTCATCGTCGACCAGAAGATCGGCGGCCTCATCCTCTTCGGCGGCGAAGTCTACGAGACGGCCGAGCTCACGAACGCCTTCCAGAAGCTGGCCAAGGTTCCGCTCCTCTTCGCCTCCGATCTCGAGCGCGGCGCCGGCACCCAGGTCACCGGCACGACGCTCTTCCCCCCGCTCATGTCGCTCGGGGCCGCGGGCTCGGAGGCCCTGGCCTACGAGATGGGCCGGATCACGGCCGTCGAAGGGCGGGCCATGGGCATCCACATGACGTACGCGCCGGTCGTCGACGTCAACATCAATCCCGACAATCCGATCATCAGCACGCGCTCCGTCGGCGAAGATCCGGCCCTGGTCGGCCGCATCGCCACGGCCTTCCTCCGGGGCTGCCAGGAGCACGGCATGATCGCCACGGCCAAGCATTTTCCCGGCCACGGCGATACGGCCCAGGACTCCCATCTCCTGCTCCCGACGATCACGGCTGACCTCGACCGCCTCGAAAAAGTCGAGCTCGCGCCGTTCCGGCAGGCCATCGGCGCCGGCGTGCGCGCCGTCATGACCTCGCACCTTTTCGTCCCGGCGCTCGACCCGACGCCCGGCCTGCCGGCGACCCTGTCGCCCGCGATCCTGACCGGTCTCCTGCGCGGCAAGCTCGGCTTCAAGGGGCTCATCGTCACCGACGCGATGGAGATGGCCGGCATCACCAACTCGTACTCTCCCGAGGAGGCCGCCCTGAAAGCGATCCTGGCCGGCGTGGACATCGTTCTCCTGCCGCCCGAGCCCGCCCGGGTCGCCGCGCGCCTGGCCGCCGCGGCCAGGGAAGGGAAGATCCCGCCGGCGAGGCTCGACGAGTCCGTGCGGCGGGTTCTCCAGGCCAAGGCCGCCCTCGGTCTCAACCGGAACCGCTTGGTCAGGATCGATGATCTCCGCCGGACCATCGCCTCACGGACGTTCCTGGACGAGGCTTACCGGACTTTCGAAAGCTCCGTGACCCTGGTCAGGAACGAGGGAAACGTGATCCCGCTCGCCGGGGAGGGAAGGAAGATCGCCGTCTTTTCCCTGAGCAGCGACCGCGGGGACTACTACGCGGGTCGGGCTTTCATCGCCGAGATGAAGAAGAGAAACCCGGGGCTCCTGGGCTTTTTCGCCGATGGCGATACGGGACAGGCGGAGCTCGAGGAGGACGCGGCCTTGTGCGCCGGCGTGGACACGGTCGTCTTCGCCCTCTTCTCCCGTTTGACCTCGAGCAAGGGCAGCGTCGATCTGTCGCCGACGCACGCCGCCCTGGTCGAGAAGTTCGCGGCCGCGGGCGGGCCGGCCGTCGTGGCCGTCTCGTTCGGCAGCCCCTATTTCCTGCGCCATTTCCCGGGGGTGGCGTCATACGTTTGCATGTACAGAAACACGCCGGAGACCCAGGAGATCGCGGCCAGGGCGCTTTTCGGCGAAATGGATATCGACGGCAAGCTCCCGGTTTCCATCCCCGGCCTTTACCCCCTCGGCCATGGCATATCATTCAAGAAAAGCGGCAAGTGAGGTGGCAAGCCGTGAATCCAAGAACGATGACCAGCCTGCCGCTCCGGAGCGCCCTCCTCAGGGAGTACATCAAGGTCCTCACCTGGACGGACGATTCGCGAAACACCCTCTGCGTCACGTTCAGGGTCTATGCCGTCGAGGGCGGGGTGAGGACTCTCCTGGGCGAGGTCGCGGGAGACAAGCTGACGGGTCCCTACAACTATCTTCACCTGAGGATCGAACGCGCCTTGACGCACACCTATAACGTCACGGCGGTCGGTTCGCAGGGCGAGGAGGGGGAAGCCGCCGCGGTCACGATCCCGTAGGAGCCGCGACCGCGGCGGGGAACTTTCGCTTATTCGTAGACGAGGATTTCGACGCGTCTGTTCTGGGCCCGGCCCTCGCGCGTGCCGTTGTCGGCGACGGGGACGGAGCTGCCCAGGCTGATGACCTGCATCCGGTAGAGCGGGATGTGGTACTGCTTGTAGAGGTAGAGCATGACGGCTTCCGCTCTCTTCTGGCCGAGGACCTCATTCACGCTGTCCGTGCCGGTGTTGTCGGTGTGCCCCTGGATCTCCAGGTACAGGCCGCGGTTCATGCTGATGAGCTGCTGGACGAACCTGTCCAGGGCCGCCTTGGCCTCGGCGCCGAGCTCGTAGCTGTCGAAACCGAACTTGGCGTCGCCGCTCCGGAGGGTTTCCTTGTAGATGAGGTTGCCCTGGATCATCTTCTTGACGTCTTCGATCTTGCCGTCGACGGACTGGAACTGGGAATCGTGCTTGGCGATGACCTCGCCGATGGAGGCCAGCTTCTCGTCGTGTTCTTTGAGCCGCTTCTGGCTGGCTTCGACCTCTGTGGAAACCGCTTCGACTTTCTTGTCGATCGTCGTCATCTCGCCCTGGACGTACTTTTTCGTGGCGCAGCCGGGCCCGATGACGAGGGCGATGACAACCACCAGGCCGACATAGAGAGCGATCCGGTCTTTTCTCATGAATTCCTCTCTTTCACGCCCAGGAATGGCGGGCTCCCGTCCCCATGACGGATGCCGCGAAAAAACCCCCCCGGGCATCATGTGATTATTATAAGCCCATTCCGGGCGAAGTCAAAGCCCCCCCGGCTCAATAGCCTTCCCGCGTCCGGACCCGGTATTTTTTGTTGGAGGTCACGACCTTGATCCTCCGGTAGTCGCCGGAGTCGCTCTTGTAAGACGTGTAGCCGATGAGGTACTGATGGCTTTGCTCCTGCTTGAGCTCCCGCAGGAAGCCGTACATGTCCTCGGGGCGGTTGACGAAGACGGCCTTGCCGCCCGTCGCCCGGGAAAAGCGGTCGAGCGTCGCGACGATCCCGGTCGAGGTCAGCGCCTTCGACCGCTTCAGGGCCTTGAGGAGCTGCTCGTCTAGGGGGATCTTGTAGCCGATCGTGTAGATGGGGACGTCGACCCGACGGGCGATCTCCACGGCCTGCTCCGGGGTCACCCGGCTGTCGTTCTCGACGCCGTCCGTGATCAGCAGGAGGGCCCGCTTCTCGTTCAGCACCCGGTTGGCAAACTCGGGGGACACGGCCACGGCGTCGTTGAGGGCGGTCTGCCCGTAGGCCTTGAGCGCGTCCAGCTCTTTGAGGAACCGCGTCCGGTCGGCCGAGAAGGGGGCCGCGACCTCCACCTCGCCGTCGGCGAAGATCAGGAGGGAGACCTCGTCGCGGGGGCTGAGAACGGAGGTGACGAGATTCCTGAGTCCGACCTTGGCCTCCTCGAGCTTGTCCAGGACGGCCATGCTGCCGCTGACGTCCAGGAGGATGGTCAGGCTCAGCGGCGCCTGGAAATCGTGCTTGAAATAGGTGATGGGCCGCCGCACGTTGTTTTCGTAGATTTCGAAATCCTTGTCCGTCAGGTTGTTGATGTACTTGCCGCCCTTGTCCTGGACGGTGACGGAGATGGTGATGGCGCTGACGACGACGTCGACGCGGAGGCCCTCGTCCTTCTTAACCGGCTTAGCCGGCTGCTGGGCGAGCGCGGAGCCGGCGACCGCGGCCGCCAGGGCCAGAAGGGAAACCGTTCGAAAAATGCCGTGCTTCATGGGACAGCCGATCGCTACAACCGCCTCAGCAGGGCCTGGAATCGGGGCTGGTCGCGCAGGGGGTCCAGGTTGCTGTCGTGCTCGAACCAGCCGCGCTGGGTCAGCCCGCCGTCCACGGCCCTCTCGAGGACGTTGATCGCCTTTTCGAGCTCGCCGGCCAGGGAAAAGATGCAGCCGACGTTGTAGAGGACCATGGGCTCGTCGGGCTCCTGGGCGATGGCGGCCCGGGCCCATTCGAGGCTCTTCTCCCGCTCGCCGAGGATCAGGAGGGCGTTGGCCCCCATGTAGCGGGCCCGGGTGTCGTCGGGATGCAGGCGGAGCGTTTCCTCGGCCTTGCGCAGGCCGCGCCTGTGGGCCGCGACGGCCTTCTCCGGCTGGCCGAGGTCGTGATAGATCTGGGCGACGAGGGTGGGGGACTGGTAGTCCTCGGGCCGGAGCTCTTCGGCCTCCTCGTACAGGCGGGCCGCCTTGGCGGCGTCGCCGCAGACGAAGGCGTGCCGGGCGTAGAAATAGCGCGCCTCGAACAGCCCGGGATCGAGGCGGATAGCCTTTTCGAAGGCCGCGGAAGCCTCGTCGTGGCGCCCGGCGACCGACAGGGCCACGCCCCAGGAGGCCTGGGCATCGGCCAGCTCGGGATTGAGCTCCAGGGCCTTCCGGCTGGCGGCCTCGGCCTCTTTGATGTTCTCCGGGATGCGGGCCACGTACAGATAAAAAAAGCAGTAACAGTCGGCGATGCCGGCCCAGGCCCGGGCGTAGGCGGGATCGATCTCGATGGCCCGCTGGAACATCTCGAGGGCCATCTCCGCGCCCCGCTTCCTGTATTGGTAATAGAACCTGCGTCCCCTGAGATAGAGGTCGTAGGCCTGGACATCGGAGGTCGACGGCTGGCCCAGGGCCTCGTGCTCGCTCCGGCTGAGGCTGACCTTGAGGGCTTCGGCGATATTGAGGGCGATCTCCTCCTGGATGGCGAAGACGTCGGCGAGCTTGCGGTCGAAAGTCCCGGACCAGAGGGCGAAGCCGCTCGCCCCGTCCACGAGCTCGGCCGTGATCCTCAGGCGCTCCTCGGCCTTGCGGACGCTGCCTTCGAGCAGGGCCCTGACACGGAGGCGGCGGGCGATCTCCCGGCTGTCGAGGGCCGTGCCGCGGTACCGGAAGGAAGAGGTTCGCGAGGCGAGCCGCAAGCCCGAGACCCCGGCCAGGGCGCCGATGATCTCGGCGGCCATGCCGTCGCAAAAATATTCCTGGTCCTTCTCCCGGCTCAGATCGATGAACGGCAGGACGGCCAGCGAGGCGTCGGAGGCCCGGGCGGTCGTCTCGTCGAGATAGCGCAGGGCGTCGAGCTCCTTGCGGAGCTCCATGGTGGAGGCGAAACGGTCTTTAGGATTCTTCGCCAGGCAGTGCTCGAGGAGGCGGTCCAGTTCGGGCGGAACCTCGGGGTGGTGGGCTGAAGGCGGCTCGGGCTCGTCCTTGAGGATAGAGTTCAGGAGCTCGGACGTCGTGTCGCCGCCGAACGGCCGGCCGCCGGTGGCCATCTCGTAGAGGATGACACCGAAGGAGAAGACGTCGGAACTGCGGTCGACGGGCTTTCCCTCGGCCTGCTCGGGCGACATGTAGGGGAGCGTCCCTTCGACGAGACCGGCTCCCGAGATCGTCCGGGTGTCGCCCTCCTTGCGGCGGGCGAGGGACGCCTGGATCTCGGCCAGGCCGAAATCGAGAATCTTGGGACGGCCGTCCGACGTTATGATGACGTTCCGGGGTTTGATGTCCCGGTGGACGACGCCCCGCTCATGCGCGGCGGCCAGGGCGTCGGCCATGGGCACGGCGAGATCCAGGAAACGCTCGAGGGACAACCCCTTGTCGGGGATCTGCGTGTCGAGCGTCCGGCCGCGGACAAGCTCCATGGCCAGAAAGTGGACATCCCCGGCCTCCTCGACCGCGTAGACGGTGACGATATTGGGATGGTTGAGGGCGGCCAGGGCCCGGGCCTCCTGCTCGAGCCGCGACAGCCCCCCGGGCGACTCGGAGATCCGGTCGGCCAGGAACTTGATGGCCACCTCGCGGTTGAGGCGCGTGTCCAGGGCTTTCCAGACGACGCCGCCTCCGCCCTGCCCGATGGGCTCGACGAGCGAATAATGGAGAAGGAGAGCGCCGGGTTCGATCATGATGATCCGTTCCTATTTTACCATCGGGCCCGGCCGGACGCCAGAGGCCCGGCGGCGGCGGCGCCCCTCCCGGCAAGTCCCGCGGGCGGCATGCCGCCTTGACTTCCTCCCAGGCGGGGCCTATCATGGATTCAACGCCAATATAGGTCAGCATGGAGAAAGCAATGGGGAAAAAAATATTATTGATTGCGGTTGTCTGTGCGTTTTTCCTGGCGTCCTGCGCCGGTCGAGGGGTTCAGCCTTCGGCGGGTCAGGCCAGGGACTTCGACGGAAGCGTCCGCCAGGGCACTGCGCTCATGGAACGGGGCGATTTCGGCAGGGCGGCCGGCGAATTCCGGGCGGCCCTGGCCTTCCGGCAGGACTCCTTCAGGACCCACAATCTGCTGGGCCTCTGTTATCTCTATCAGAAGGAGTATGACCGGGCGCGTGAGGAGTTCGGAAAGTCGGTCGCTCTGGAGCCGACCTTCGCCAAGGCCTACAATAACCTGGCCGCCGTTTACTCGATCAAGACGCAGTACGACAAGGCCGAGCAATCGT
>Ga0315282_10009907_pt1 | contig 15066 bp, 13 predicted proteins | sample YL17G07_20_MG_FD_203693 | JGI IMG/M metagenome (GOLD analysis project Ga0315282, IMG submission 203693) | Sediment microbial communities from Yellowstone Lake, YNP, Wyoming, USA - YL17G07_20 | ecosystem: Environmental > Aquatic > Freshwater > Lake > Sediment | place: USA: Wyoming | collected... | reverse complement strand
TAGCAGAGCCCGTTTTCGCCAACATTAGGATTAACAAGCGATTAGACCGGTTTACTTTGAGGGGAAAAGTCAAAGTGAATATCCAGTGGCTGATGTACTGCCTCGTCCATAACATCGAAAAGATCCTAAACTATGGACTGGCATATGCGTAAACTTGAAGGCAAGGGGACACAGAATAGCTATCAAACGTAAGTGATGGTAGGATTAGGCAAGATCGCAAAAATCTTCAGCAAAAAATTTCTCAACATCAGATCACGATTAATCCAAGAGGGCTTTTTCGACAGCTTCGCTATATATTCAACATTTGGGAGCCATTAATAATTTTCGATATTTTAACCCTATCGTAACTTGCCGAAATCCCGCTCGTAGCTTCAGATGGGTGGTGGCTCTCGGTATTCTGTTCACGTCTTCAGCGCCAATTCCTCCACCAACCTATCGGCGAAGGCCAGGATGAAGTCCCGTTGCTGGCGGGTGGCGTAGTCGATGCAGGCGCAGCGCATCTTCTCCCGGCTGCGGATGAGGAACTCGAAGCGCAGGAAACTATCACCCACCTCCTTCTCCCCCACTTCCACCGCGAAGCGGAAGGGCCGGCAGTCGCGGTGCGCGAACTGCTCCGGGCTCAGCAGATCTTCCGGCAGATCCACCCACCAGATATCCTCCAGGCTCGAAGCCGTGGCGTGCTCCTTGAGGTATTGCCGCACCCGTGGCAGGTCGTTCCGGGCAATTTCGTCCAGCAGGTATTGTCTCATTGATCTATCTTCCTTAAATCACCTCAAGGCAAAGGGCACAGCAAGCTGTGCCCCTACGGGGCCAAACCACAGGCGCTGGCTATTCCTGGGCCGGCGGACCGGCCCGGCGGGCCGCGTCCACCGCGGCGTAGCCCCACAAGGCCAGGAGGAGGCCGCAGGGCAGCCAGAACAGAGGATGCCTGAGGGTATCCAGAAGCAGCATCTGGACCATTTCCACGGTGGGGGGCCGGGGGTAGAAAACCAGGGTGTATTCCCGGGAAACCAGGATCAGGAGGGTGAGAAATACGAGCCCCAACAGGCCGTTGGCCGCCAGCACCAGGATGATCCCCTTGCGGCGCTCTTGGTTATATAGTTGCCCCAGCCCCGGAAAGACCAGGGCCGACAGGAGAAAGGCCGTAATCTTTTGACGCATGGTTTATCATATCCGAAAGTCCCAGGGGTGGTCAAGGGATGTAGCCGAGGCTTTTGCCTGTGCGGCACAGGCTGGAAAGCCTGTGCTACCAAAGACTTGGTGGTGCGGGCCTCCGTGCCCGCCATATGGGGTGCGACCCGCCCAGGCGAGACGCCTGGGCCTACTAAGGAGAGGAGCATCTTCTTGATTTTCTGGGCCGATGGGATATGTTATCAAGATGTAATTGGCTGGGAGGCCGTTGGATGGATTATAAAGAGACCCTGAACCTGCCCAAAACCGAGTTTCCCATGAAGGCAGACCTGCCCCGGCGGGAGCCCGTGAGGCTCACGCGCTGGGCCGAAATGGACCTTTACGGCCTGATTCGCACCGCCGGCCGCGGCCGCCCCAGATTCATCCTGCACGACGGCCCGCCTTACGCCAACGGCCACATTCACCTGGGCCACGCCCTGAACAAGATCCTCAAGGACATCATCATCAAGTCCCGGCAGATGACCGGGTGCGATTGCCCCTATGTGCCCGGCTGGGACTGCCACGGCCTGCCCATCGAGCACCAGGTGGACAAAGAATTAAAGGCCCAGGGGCTCCGCCTGTCCCAGGTGGAGGTGCGGCGGCGCTGCCGGGAATATGCCAAAAAATTTATCGACATTCAGCGGGCCGAATTCCAGCGCCTGGGGGTGCTGGGGGACTGGGATAAACCGTATCTGACCATGAACCCGGCCTATGTGGCGGAAATCCTGGAGGAATACGGCCAGTTCTATTTCAGCGGCGCCATCCATCGCAGCAAAAAGCCCATCCACTGGTGCGCCACCTGCCGCACCGCCCTGGCCGAAGCCGAAGTGGAGTACGAGGAGCATAAGGCCCCGTCCATTTATGTGCAATTCCCGCTGGTGAGCCCACCGCCGCAGTTGCCGGAATTGGCCAATCTTCCGAACGTCTCCCTGGTCATCTGGACCACCACCCCCTGGACCCTGCCGGCCAACCTGGCCATCGCGGTGCATCCCGATTTTGAGTACGTGGCGCTGGAGGCGGGCGAAGAGACCTTGATAGTGTCGGCGGACCTGGCCGAGGGGCTTTTGTCCTTCTGGGGGCTCCAGGGCAGGGAAACCTTGAAGGTGCGGGGTCGCCAGTTGGAAGGGGCCATCTGCCGCCACCCCTGGATAGAGCGGGACTCCCAAGTGATTCTGGCGGACTACGTCACCCTGGAGGCCGGCACCGGGCTGGTCCACATTGCCCCGGGGCACGGCCAGGAAGATTATGAGTTCGGGCGCCGGTATGGGTTGGAGCCTTACTCCCCGGTGGACGACGGCGGCCGGTTTACCGCGGAGGTGCCGGAATTTGCCGGCCAAAAGGTCGAGGCGGCCAATGCCGGCATCATCGAGCTGCTCAGGCAAAAGGGCAGGCTTTTGAGCGCCCAGGAGGCCAGCCACAGCTATCCCCACTGCTGGCGCTGCAAGCAGCCCATCATCTTCCGGGCCACGGAGCAGTGGTTCATCTCCATGGAGAAAAACGGCCTGCGCCAAAAAGCCCTGGCGGCCATCGACAAGGTCACCTGGATCCCGCGCTGGGGCCGGGAGCGCATCTACCAGATGGTGGAGCGCCGCCCCGATTGGTGCATCTCCCGGCAGCGCTCGTGGGGGGTGCCCATCGTCGCTTTTCACTGCGAAAAGTGCGGCGAGGTGCTGCTCACCAAGGAAATTATGGCGGGGATCGTGGCGCGGGTGCGCCGGGAGGGGGCGGATTTCTGGTTTGCCAGCCCGGTTACCGAGCTGCTGCCTCCGGGAACTCGCTGCGCTTGCGGCGCCGCGGATTTTCGCAAAGAGACGGACATCCTGGACGTCTGGTTCGACTCCGGGGTGAGTTGGGCCGCGGTGTTGGAACCCGATCCGAACCTGGATCTGCCCGCCGACCTTTACCTGGAAGGCTCGGACCAGCACAGGGGCTGGTTCCACAGTAGCCTCTTGACCGCAGTGGGCACCAGGGGCCAGGCCCCTTACAAAGGGGTGCTGACCCATGGCTTTGTGGTGGACGGCGACGGCCGCAAGATGTCCAAGTCTTTGGGCAACGTCATCGCCCCCCAGGAAGTGATGGATAAATACGGGGCCGAAATCCTGCGGTTGTGGGTGGCGGCGGAGGACTACCGGGACGACGTGCGCCTCTCTCCCGACATCCTGAAGCAGTTGGCCGACGCCTACCGGCGCTTCCGCAACACCGCCCGCTTCATGCTGGGGAACCTCTACGACTTCGACCCGGAGGCCCATTTGGTGCCGGCGCCGCAGCGGGAAGAACTGGACCGGCTGGCCCTGTCCTGGCTGGCCCAGCTCCTGGAGCGGGTTAAAAAGGCTTACAGTGATTACGAATTTCACCTGGCCTTTCATAAGCTGCACCAATTCTGCGCCGTGGAAATGAGCGCCATCTACCTGGACATCTTGAAAGACCGCCTCTACGTCTCCCGGGCGGATTCGCCGGAACGCCGCAGCGCCCAGAGCACGTTACACGACCTGCTCCAGGGCCTCACCCTGGCCATGGCCCCGATCCTGTCGTTCACCGCCGAGGAGGTTTGGGAGTATCTCCCCGGGAAGGATAAGCCGGTCAGCGTCCATCTGGGGGCCTTGCCCTCGCCGCCCCCGGGGTTTCCGGACGAGGCCCTGCTGGCTAAGTACGACTTTTTGTTGAAGGTCAGAGCCGAGATCAACCGGGGCCTGGAAGAGGCCCGTAAGGCCAAGCGCATCACCACGGCCCAGGAGGCCCGGGTGGTCTTGGGGGTCATGGGAGAGCTTCATGACCGGCTGGCGGGTGTGCAGACGGAACTCAAAATTCTGGCCCAGGTGGCGGACCTGGAGTTGAGCCGGGCGCCGGCCGGGCTGGAAAGCCCGGAGATCGACGGGTTATGGGTCCTGGTGGAGCCAGCCCCAGGGGCCAAATGCGTCCGCTGCTGGTTTACCTTTCCATCGGTCGGGGAAGATCCCCGACATCCCCAGGTGTGCCGCCGCTGCCGGCAGGTGTTGGAGCCTTAACGCCCATGTCCCGTAAAGCAACCATCCTGATTCTCATCCTGGTCCTGGGCCTGGCCCTGGACCTGGTGAGCAAAATGCTGGTCCTCACCTCTCTGCCCCTCGGGTCCCAGACCCCCCTGGTGAGCGGCTTCTTCAACCTGGTCCACGTCCACAACAAGGGGGCGGCCTTCGGGTTGCTGGGTGGCCTGTCGATGGGGTTCACCCGGGTATTTTTTATCGCCGTCACCAGCCTGGTGCTGGGGGTGGTGGGGTATCTGTGGTATCGCCTGCCGGAGGACGGCTGGCAGGCGGCGTTGGGTTACAGCCTGATCATGGCCGGGGCCCTGGGCAACCTGATCGACCGGGTGCGCCTGGGGGAAGTGGTGGATTTTCTGGACCTCTATTGGGGGCGCTATCATTGGCCGGCCTTCAACGTGGCCGACAGCCTGGTGTGCCTGGGGGCCGGCTGGTTGGTGTGGGTGATCTTAACCGAAGAGAAATCTTGCCATGCATCCGATCCTGTTTGAATATGGGCCTTTAAAGCTCTTTACTTACGGGTTTTTTCTGGCCCTGGCCTTTCTCAGCGCCATTTTCATCTCCAGCCGGGAGGCCGGGCGGCTGGGTTTGCCGGTGGCAAAATTCTACGACCTCTGCTTTTATGCGGTCCTGGGGGCCCTGGTAGGCTCCCGCGTGCTTTATATCCTCCTGGATTTACGGCCCTTCCTGGAGCATCCCTTAAAGATCTTCGCCCTTTGGGAAGGCGGCCTGGTCTTCCACGGCGGTGTGATCCTGGCCTTGGCGGTAGCCTTTTATTATATGCGGCTCAACCATTTGCCCTGGCGGACTACCCTGGACGCCCTGGCCCTGGGCCTGCCCGTGGGCCAGTTTTTCGGCCGTATCGGCTGCTTCATGGCCGGCTGCTGTTACGGGAGTCCCTCCAACCTGCCCTGGGCGGTGACCTTTACCAATCCGCAGTCGCTGTGCCCGGTTAAGGAACCGCTGCACCCGGCCCAGCTTTATGAGGCCTTCCTGGCCCTGGGGGTTTTTGGGTTGCTTAGTGTCCTGAAGACCAAGAAACGCTATGCTGGCCAGATGATTCTCACGTATTTTTGCCTGGCGGGGCTGGTGCGCTTCGTGGTGGAGTTCTTCCGGAACCCCGGGGATTATCGCGGCCCGGTGCTGTTCGGTTGGATGCCTTTGACCCAGGTCATCGCCCTGGGGCTGGCCCTGGTGTGCGGGGCCTTGCTGCTATATTTTGGCCGACGGGCGGGGTCACGGCCCCAAGAGAGTTGAACTTTAAGGACGGTTCGAGAACCGCCCCTACCGCCAAATCCCTGAGCGAAAGGAAAGGAGGACCTTATGCAATCCCAGCGCTGGCTGACGGCCATGATCCTCCTGCCTCTCCTGATATTGGTGCTGCTCAAGGGAGGGCTCGCCCTGTTTGTCTTGGTGATCCTGGTGGTGAGCGGCCTGGGTCAGTGGGAATTCCTGGGAATGTTCCAAGCGGAGGCGGATAAATCCCGCCGCGTCAAGGCCATCTTGCTGGGCTCTCTCCTCCTCCTGAGCTTCTGCACGGCCCATCCTTCCGGCAACTTGTGCACCCCCTCCGGCCTCTTATTTTGCAACCCTTCCACCGTGTTGTTCGTCCTGGTCTGGTGCCTGTTTTTCCTGTTTCTCTTTTATCTGGTGAGTTACGGACACATTGAGCACCTGAGCCGGGATCTGGCGGTAAACCTTTTGGGGCTCCTTTATCTGCCTTTCCTTTTGGGGCATCTCATCTGGCTGCGGTTCTTATTCCAGGGGGAGTGGTGGGTCCTCTGGTTCCTCCTGGTGATCTTTGCCGGGGACACCGGGGCTTATTATACGGGCCGGACGCTGGGGAAAACGAAGCTCTATCCGGCGGTGAGCCCGGGGAAGACCTGGGCCGGCGTCTGGGGCGGCCTGGCCGCCAGCCTGGTGGTGGGGGTGCTGTTGGGGAAATGGCTCCTGGAAGGGATGGGAGTCACGGCCCTGGCCGCCCTGGCCGTGGTTCTGGCGGTGGTGGGGCTGCTGGGAGACCTCTTTGAATCCATGCTGAAGCGCCAGGTCCAGGTGAAGGACGCCTCCCATCTGCTTCCCGGCCACGGCGGGATGCTGGATCGGCTGGACAGCATTCTCTTCACCGGCCCGGTGGTGGTCTATGTGCGCTTGTTTCTGATCGGTTGGTGAATGAAAAGCTCTCAGCGGTCAGCTTGCAGCAGTCAGCAAAAAAACCAGGGGCGGATACAAAGCGCCCCTGGTTGATAAGCTCTTTCATTTAACCGAAAACCGTAAACGATATTATTTGCTGGTCTTGAGGCTCACTGGTTTGACGCCGGGCGGCGGCGCCGGCTTGGTTTCTGCCGGCAGCAGTTTCCGCCGGAAAGCCCCGGTGTCTTTTTCCAACTGGGCCAGCGCCAGGTTGTACTGGTACAGGGCCATCAGGTAGTCGCCCCGAAAGACGCCGTACCGTTCAAAGGCCTGGAAGATGTCGCTGATACTGCCCAGGCCCATGTCGAAGTTGCTGAAGGTGGTGACCAGCCAGCGCCGGGCGTTGACGTAGGCTTTTTCCAGGCCCATGGAAGCCTTGTAGTTCGTCTGGACCTCCCCGTAGTCCTTGGCCACCTGCACCGGGATGCCCATGAGGGCGGTTCTTTCCTGGTTCTGCAACTGCTCCAGCTCCGCCCTGGCCTGGCCGATCTTGGCCTTCAGAATCCCGAAATCGAAGTGCCATTTGGCGCCCACCATCGGCAGGGCGCCGTTGTCATTAAACCAATCGTTGATATACGGGTCCGGGTTCCACTTGCGGCCGGGGGCGCCGGCCAGCTGGCCCACCACCGCAAAGAACAAGGACGGCAGCCGGTCGGCCTTGGCCGCGTCCACCAGCAATTGCCGGGCCACCAGGCCCTCCTTCAACTGCTTGAACTCCGGGCGCAGGTCCAAGGCAGTGCGGATTTGGGTATCCAGAGTCCCGGGAGCAGCGGTGGGATTGGGAAGATCAGTGGGAACCTGGAAATCCTGATTTCCGGGGTAGCCGGTGAGGGCCTTCAGGGCTATATAGGCCGTCTTGGCGCCCTCCTCGGCTTCGGCGCCGGATTTTTCGATGGCCCCTTCATAGGCGGCCAGGCGGTACTTGTCGGTTTCCTTGACGTTGGGGGAGCGGACGGCGATGAGCCGATTGATGCGCTCCTTGGTGTCACTCAGATAGGCGCGGGCCTCCTTCACCGCTTCCTTCCCCTGGTTCGCCAGGATCAGGCCGTAATAGGCCTGGGACACCTGCACGATGATCTCGCCCTGTTTGGCCACCACCCCTTCCTCTTTCACCTTGACGTTCTTTTCGGTGGCCTCTTCCCGGTAAGCAATCTTGCCGAAGGTGTAAAGGGGCTGGATAAAGGTGAAATCCAAATGCCCAAAGACGTTGACGCCATGAAGCTTATCCTTGGGATCGCGTTGCAAAAGCGGTTGTCCCGGCGTAGTTTGTACCGGCAAGTGAGCGTTGGGCACCACGCCGCCTAAGGCGGTGGCGTCGAATTGGGGCCAGCGGTAGCCATGGACCTCATTCTTCTGTTCTTTGGCCAACTTGACTTCGCTCTGGCTGGCCTTGACGTCTGGACTGAATTTCAACGCCATTTCAGTCAATTGTGGCAGGGTCAACACCGGCCCTCCCGGCGCTGGGACTGCCGCCGCCCAACCTGCCACCGGCGCCAGCAGGAAGACCAGGCCCAACATCATTCCCCCCAAACGGGCCCATCGAGACATGGCTCCCCCTCCTCTCAATAGTGATCGACTATCCTTACAGTAAAAGCTCGATTGGCATTAGTCAATCGGGATTTCAACCGTAGCCCCATATTAGCAGGTAAAATGAGAAAGTTCATCTTAAAATTTTTAACCAACCCGACCGAGCCATTTTTACCCACCCCGAATCTGGAGAAGGTCTTGCCTTCTGAGGCATGTTGGTTAAAATAAAAAATTGGGAGATGCTTTATGTCAGGGTGCAAGCGGATTCTGGTCACCGGCGGGGCCGGCTTCATCGGCTCGCATGTGGCCGAGGCCTTTCTTCAGGCCGGCCATGAAGTGGCGGTGGTGGACAATCTCAGCACCGGCAAACGGGAGCAGGTGCCGGCCGGCGCTCAATTCTACCTTTACGATATCAAATCCGCCGAGACCTTCGACCTCATTTGCCGCTGGCGGCCCCAGGTGCTGGTGCACCATGCCGCCCAGATGAGCGTCCGTATCTCCGTGGCTGACCCCACGCTGGACGCCCGGGAGAATATCCTGGGCTCCCTGAACCTTTTTCAGGCCGCGGCCCAGGTGCGGCTGGAGAAGATCATCTTCGCCTCCACCGGCGGCGCCATGTATGGCGATGAGGCCCCCGTGCCGGCCCGTGAGGAAGATCGGGCCATACCCGAGTGCCCCTACGGCATCGCCAAGCTGCCGGTGGAGCACTACCTGCACTTTTACCAGCGGGAACACGGCATCGTGCCCGTCTGCCTGCGCTACGCCAACGTCTACGGGCCCCGGCAAAACGGCCTGGGGGAGGCGGGGGTGGTGGCCATCTTCATCGAAAAATTTCTGGCCGCCGAGCAGCCCGTCATCAATGGCGACGGCTTGCAGACCCGGGACTTTGTCTATGTCGGGGATGTGGTGGCGGCCAACCTGTCGGCCCTGGATTATCCCCGGGAAGGAACCTTTAACATCGGCACCGGCCAGGAAACGGACATCCTCACCGTTTATCTCAAACTGCAGGAACTCACCGGCTCCATCAAGGACCCGGTGCACGGGCCAGCCAAGCCGGGGGAACAATGCCGCAGCGCCCTGGACAGCACCCGGGCCCGGGAGTGGCTTAACTGGCAGCCCCGGGTGTCCCTGGCCGAAGGGCTGGCCCACACCGTGGCGGCCTTCCGGGAACGCCAATGAGGGCCAGATCGTGATTATCTCTCACCTCAGGTTTTAGCCACAATTTTTCTCCAATTCCCTTGCCATCAAGCCAAAATTGATTAAAGTTAAACGTTGAATCTAGTTAGCGCCAGTCAGCGGATGGGATAACGCATGGAAATGATGATCGAAGTCCAGGATTTGAGCAAATTTTACGGCCCCTTGCAGGCCGTCAATCACATCGACTTTCAGGTGGCGGCCGGAGAGATCGTGGGGTTCCTGGGTCCCAACGGCGCCGGCAAGACCACCACCTTGAAGATGCTGGCCGGTTTTCTGGCTCCCACCTCCGGCACCGCCCGGATCAACGGGTTCGACTGCGTCAGCCAGTCCCTGGAGGTGCGGCGCTCCCTGGGTTACCTGCCGGAGAACGTCTCCATCTATCCGGATATGACGGTGACCCAGTTCCTTAAGTTCGCCGCCCGGGCCAAGGGGGTGGAGGCCAAAGAGGAAACCGGAGAGTGCCAACGGGTGATGGCGGCTTGCGGCCTGGAGGGCGTGGAAGTCAAGCTGGTGGCCGCCCTGTCCAAGGGCTACCGGCAGCGCCTTGGGCTGGCCCAGGCCCTGCTCCACCAACCTCCGGTGCTCATTCTCGATGAACCCACCATCGGCCTGGACCCCTCCCAGATCGTGGAGATTCGCAGCCTGATCAAAAACCTGGAGGGCTCACACACGGTGATGCTGAGCAGTCACATCCTGCCGGAGGTGAGCCAGCTGTGCCACCGGGTGATCATCATCAACCGGGGCCAGATTGTGGCCAGCGATACCCCGGAGAACCTCTCCCGGCAGATGGGTCATGGCTCCCGCATCAGCCTGACAGTGAAGGGTCCGGAGGCCCAGGTCACCGCGGCGCTGCAAGGGCTGCCGGGAGTGAGCCGGGTGGCTAGCTTTGGTGAGGGCCGCTACCTGGTGGAAGGCGGCAACGGTAAGGACCTGCGCCCTGAACTGGCCCGCTTGCTGGTGCAGCAGGGCTTCGAGCTTCTGGAGTTAAAATCTCAGGAATTCAGCCTGGAAGATGTGTTCCTCAACCTGGTGACCGAGGAAGAGTCATGAAAAATCTCAGCGGTTTTACGGCGTTGCTCAAAAAGGAGCTCACCATCTATTTCGCCGGCCCCATCTTCTACATCACCGGGTTCTTTTTCCTGGTGCTGGCGGGCTATTTCTTTTACACCAACGTGCTCTATTACAGCATCATCAGCCTGCAAGCGGCCCAGCAGGCCAGCAACCCCCAGGTGGCGGCCCAATTGAACCCCCAGATGCTGGTGTACCGGCCCCTTTACCAGGTGCTGGCCATCATCTTGATCTTCCTGGTGCCGCTCCTCACCATGCGCTTGTTGGCCGAGGAGAAGCGCTCCGGCACCTGGGAACTCTTGTTTACCTACCCCTTGACGGATTGGTCCATCATCCTGGGCAAGTTTGGGGCGGTCCTCCTGGTCTACCTCATCTTTCTGGCCTTTACCCTCAGCTTCTCCGTGGCCTTCAGCTTCATGACTCCGGTGGACTGGGGCGCCCTGGGCGCCGGCTACTTGGGGATGGTCCTGTTAGCGGCTTCCTGCCTGGCCCTGGGCCTCTTCGCCTCCAGCCTCACCGAAAACCAGATCATCGCCGGGGTGGTGGGATTCGCCCTGCTCCTGTTGTCGTGGATCATCGGCTGGGTCCAGGAGCTGGCGGGCGGGCCCCTGGGGAAGGCCATGCAATATTTGTCACTGCTGGACCATTACGAAAATTTCACCAAAGGTGTGATTAGCACCCGGGATCTGATCTACTGCTTCAGCTTCATTTTTTTCTTCCTGTTCCTCACCAAGAGGCAGCTGGAATCCCGGCGTTGGAGAGCCTAACGTGAACTGGCTGGATCAATTCAAGAACCGTAAAGTAATGTACGGCACCGGCACCATCGTCTCGGTGCTGCTGGTGGTGGGCATCCTCATCGTCAGCGCCCTACTGGCGAACTGGCACCAATGGCGGTGGGACGTCACCCAGGGGCAAACGCAGTCACTTTCCACGCTCACCAAGAACCTGCTAAAGCAGGTGGACCAGCCCCTCATCATGACCGCCTTTATACCGGAGGGCGGCGGCGAGCGGGGCAGCGTCAAGGACGTGCTCCAGAGGTATGCTTACGCCAACCCGAAGATCAGCTTCCAATTGGTGGACCCGGAGCGGGAGCCCCTCAAGGCCAAGGAAGCGGGCTACCGTTTTCCGGGCAATGTCCTGCTGGATTACCATGGCCGGCACCAGATGGCGGACCGGGTCGACGAGGACACCATTACCAACGCCTTGCGCCGGATGTTGAAGACGTCGCGCAAGAAAATCTATTTCCTCACCGGGCATGGTGAGCGGGATCTGGCTGACCCCGAGAAGGGCGGCCTGCAAACCGCCAAGCGGGCCCTGGAGAACGAGGGCTATGAGATCGACAGCCTCAATCTGGTGACCCAGGCTCAGGTGCCCCAGGACGCCGCGGTCCTCATCGTGGCTTCTCCCAAGAAGGCCGTTCTGACCAGCGAGGTTGACGCCTTGAAGGCCTACCTGGACCGGGGCGGCCGCATCCTGGTGCTGCTGGAGGCCTTCGAGGATGCGGGTCTGAAAGGCTTGCTGGCCGGCTACGGCATCACCCTGGATGACGGCATCATCCTGGATGTCAACCAAATCAGCCAGTCCTTGCGCATCAGCCCGATTATGCCCATCGCCCTCAGTTACGGCCCCACCCGGATAACCCGGGATTTTAAGAATACCATCACCATGTTCCCCCTGTCCCGCCCCCTGACCCTGAACCGGGAGGTCAAAGGGGTGAACTTGCTGCCCCTGGTAAACAGCATGCCTTCCAGCTACGAGAAGTTGGGCAAGGATGTGCTTAAGACCGGCAAAGGGAATTTCGACGCCAAGACGGACAAGAAGGGCCCCTTCAGTATCGGAGCCCTGGCAGAGATTAAGCTGGAGGCGGCGAAGCCCGGCAAGGGGCAGGAGGCGGCCGTCAAGCAGCCTGAGGAAGAGAACAAGACCTACCTGGCGGTTTACGGCGATATGGATTTTGCTGACAACACCTACTTCAATCTCTTCGGCAACGGCGACCTGTTTTTAAATACGGTTAATTTCCTGGCCGCGGAAGAGCAGCAGATCATGGTGCGGGAAGCCCGAAAGGCCCAGTTCCTGATGTTGTCGGGCAACCAGATCTGGATAATGTTCTTCGTCTGCCTGGTTTGGGCTCCCCTGGTGCTGCTGGTGGCGGGCATCTGGGCCTACCGAACCCGGAGGGCCAGAAAGTGAACCCCCGCCGGCTGATTCCCTATGTGGTGGTTTTCCTGATCCTGGTCGGGACTTATGTGGGGCTGTGGTGGCACCAGGCACAAAAGGAGGCCGGCGAGCAGCAGGCCAAACAGGTCTTTGCTTGCAAAGATGCGGAGATCACCGCCCTCACCCTGAAACGGGGTAAAGAAGAGGTTCAGCTTACCCGGCAGGGCGCCGTCTGGGAGATTACCAAGCCCCTGAAGGCGAAGGCCGATCCGGACACGGTGGGGGACCTGGTGAAGGCCCTGGCCGACCTCAAGAAAGAACGGGACCTGGGGCCCGGAGAGGCGAAGACCTTTGGCCTGGACGAGGCCGGATTGTTGATCTCATTTAGCGCCAAAGGGGAGCAACACCGCCTGGTTTTAGGGGAACCGATCCCGGGAGGCCGGGGCTATTATGCCCGAAAGGACGATGACCCCAACGTCATTATGATCAGCACCGGGGCCAGGGAATCACTTAACCAACAACTCCTGAGCTTGCGGGACAAAACCCTGTGGGCCTTTGACCCCACCCAGATAAAGTCCATGAAGATCAGGACCGGCAAGACCCTGGTGGACCTGGAAAAGGCCGGCGGCGGCGCCTGGCGTTGGCTGGGGCGGGCCGACTATAAGGTGCGCCCCGACCGGGTCGAGGAATTGCTGCGACAGCTTAAGCAGGCCCGGATCATTGATTTTCCCCCGGCCGCGCCCAAGGACTTGCGGGCCGCGGGCCTGGCCCCCCAGGCTAAGACCGCAGTCACCCTGGTGACTCCCCAGGGCGCTGAATCCCTGTTCCTGGGAGCCGGGACCGGCTCCGAAGTTTACGCCCGCCAAGGGGTTCAGGGCCAGGTGGTCAAAGTGGGCAAAGAACTGCCGGAGCAGATCGCCCGGATGGTCTCCACCCTGGAAGACCGCCGCCTCTGGACCGGCTCCGCCGCTGAAGTGGCCAAGGTGGTTTGGGGGCTCCCGGGCCGGACCTGGACCGCGGTGAGAGAACAGAATCAGTGGAAGATCAGCGGCCCGGACCAAGCCGAAGCCCAGCAATCCGTCACGCGCTTCCAGATGGGCCTCAGTAGCTTTCAGAATCTGGAGTACTCCAGCCTGCTGCCCCAGGCCGGCGCGGCGGGGAAAGAATCCTACCTGGTGGAGTTTCTGGGCCAGGGTGACAAGCCCATCTTTCGCCTGGAGGAGGTCGGGAAGAAGGGCGAGACCGAGTTAATTGTCCGCACCAAGGCGGGAGAGACTATGGCCGCGGCCGTCATCCCCCGGAAGGACTTCGTCCGGTGGCAGCAAGAAATGGAGCGCCTCAGCAAGCCACCGGCCAACCCGGTGCAGTAACCCTCAAAACCAACAGCTTTGCTTGGAAAAATGGGGCGCATCTGAGGGTGCGCCCCATTCTGTTCTAGCGGTTGCCAAAAGTATTTGGTTTTGTAGGGGCATAGCTTGCTATGCCCCTGGAGTTTGAGGGCACAGCAAGCTGTGCCCCTACAATGAAAAATCTAGCCATCGGAAAAAACTTTTGGCAATCGCTGGATATATGAAAATGGCGGTCAGCCGGGGGTTTTCTCAAAGACCTTAAGTTGATTGGCCAACTTTCGCCGCTTGATGGTATAATCTAAATATGATTCTGCTGACCAATGACGACGGCATTTACGCCCCGGGCCTGTGGGCCCTGTACGAGGAGCTCAGCCAGTTGGGGGAAGTGGCGGTGGTGGCCCCGGAGAGCGAGCAGAGCGCCGTGGGGCACGCCATCAGCCTGGCCAACCCCCTGCGGGTCAAAAAAGTCACCCTGGATGGCGGGGTGGAAGGCTGGGCGGTGAGCGGCACCCCGGCGGACTGCGTCAAGATCGCCCTGGCGGAGTTATTGCCGCAAGCCCCGGAAATGGTGATCTCAGGCATCAATTTGGGCCCCAACGTGGGGATCAACGTCCTTTACTCCGGCACCGTATCCGCGGCCACGGAAGCCGCCATCCTGGGGGTCCGGGGCATGGCCGTGTCTTTGAATTCCTATAAGGCCGCGGCTGATTTTGCCAGCGCCGCCCGGTTGGCCCGGGAGACCGTGGCCCGCCTCCGGGACTGGGACGGCTGGGCCAGCAACGGGGTCTGCCTCAACGTCAACCTGCCGGCCCTGCCGGCCGACCGGATCCTGGGACTCAAATTCACCCGCCAGGACATCGGGCCCTTGGTGGAGCACTTCGAGCGCCGGGTGGACCCCCGGGAACACGTCTATTACTGGCTGGCGGAGATCGCCGAGCGCCGGGACCCGGACCCGGAAACGGACTACGGGGCCCTGGCCGCGGGCTTCATCTCCGTCACCCCCATCCACCACGACCTCACCGATTATCGCAGCCTGGAAGCCCTCAAGACCATTAAGTGGTAGCCTCTTTCCTTAAAATTCCGGACTAGCCATGGAGGGTTGGGGGACCGTCCAGCACCTCCCGCACCTTACTCACCAGCACATCGTGTTTAAAGGGTTTTTGGAGAAAGGCGACCCCCGGATCCAGCACCCCGTGGTGGACGATGGAGTTTTCCGTGTGGCCCGACATGAACAGGACCCTGAGGTCCGGCCGCTGGGCTTTCAGCAATTGCGCCGTCTCCCCGCCGCTGATTCCGGGCATGACCACATCGGTGAGCATTAAATTAATGGGGCCCGGGGTCTGTTGGCTCACCAACAGGGCCTCGCGGCCGGAATCGGCCTCCAA
>Ga0315282_10009906_pt1 | contig 15068 bp, 11 predicted proteins | sample YL17G07_20_MG_FD_203693 | JGI IMG/M metagenome (GOLD analysis project Ga0315282, IMG submission 203693) | Sediment microbial communities from Yellowstone Lake, YNP, Wyoming, USA - YL17G07_20 | ecosystem: Environmental > Aquatic > Freshwater > Lake > Sediment | place: USA: Wyoming | collected... | reverse complement strand
TCCGTCGCGCCTGGAAGAAAACGATTTCTCCCACGCCCAGCTCGACGGCCTTCTGGATAAGAAAGTCCGTTTTCCTGCCTTTCAGCAGCGCCACCAGCAGGATAAGGCGCGCGCGCGGGTCGGACGTGGAGGCGGCGCGGCCCACGACGCTCACCTGGACCTCGTTGCGCGTGATGGACGCGATCTCGCCATCGTAGAGGAAGCCCTTGCCGTCGAACAGCCGCACCTCGTCTCCCACAGCCAGACGTAACACCTTTGCCGCGTGGCGCGACTCCTCCCGCGAAAGCGCGATAGTAAATGCCGCCCCCTTTCCCGCCTGAAAACGCTCCGCGGCCTCCGGGCAATAGAACACCCGCAAAGCCTCTTTGTGTTTTTGTGTCTTGTATGTTCCCATCTGGAGGTAACCGAAAATATATGCCTGTAGGCTAAAGCCTGCGCTACGAACGTCCGCACCATGCCACAGTTTCGGCGCGTTGTCCAGAGGCATCGCGCCGCTGTCACAGGGGCGCGGGGGACCCTTGCTCCGCACAAGATGTTTCCTCAAACCTAAACACCTCCGCCTTAAGTTAGTGCCATTCTACGGTGTCCCCCGATTGAAGACTGGGCGTAGCCCATACAGAATGCTACTCATAGTCTGTAGACTTATCGTCATCTGTAGGGAGAATATCCGTATGACCAAGCAATATCGCCACAGCAAACTCATTAGAACTTTCGCCCGGAACCTCCGCAAGAGTCGGGAGGAGGCGCAATCGGGGGACGCCATACTTATTTCACCCCTAGCGAACTATCTATTCCGCCAGACTCGCCGGCGCCAGCATCAATCGGGGGACGCCATACTTATTTCACCCCTAGCGAACTATCTATTCCGCCAGACTCGCCGGCGCCAGCATCATGGACATGGCAAAGCAATCGGGGGACGCCATACTTATTTCACCCCTAGCGAACTATCTATTCCGCCAGACTCGCCGGCGCCAGCAACATCGCCATGGCGAAGCGTTCCTGGAACTCGGGACGGCTGGCGAGCTCGACCAGGTGCGCCTCCGCGGCGATCCGCTCGGCCCGCTGGCGTTCGTAGCGGTTGAGAAGCACGCACCGCGCGCCCTCGAGCGAGCTGTTGCCGATGAAGAAGATTCTCTCGCGGGGCAGATCGGGGAGAATGCCGAGGGCGATGGCGTCCTCGGTGTTCAAGTTGTTGCCGAACGCGCCGGCCACGAGGAAGCGGTCAATCTGATCGAGCGCGATGTTCTCTTCGCGCAGAATCATGGCAATGGCGGCTTGGATGGCACCCTTGCTGAGCTGAAACTCGCGCACGTCGGCCTGGGAGATCCACGTCTCCACTGCGCCACCGATGGACTCGGTGGACCGTATGGACCCAATGGACCCCATGGACCCAGTGGACCCAGTGGACCGCATGGACCCCATGCTGTTCGCTCCGCCGCCGTTCCCGGCCGCGCCGCTTTCGCCAACGCCGCCCTCCGCCTGCGTGAGGACGATGCGAAGGCCGTGTTCGCCATCGGTTCGGAGGCGGGCCGCCAGGGCGGGGGGCAGAGCGGAGACGGCCCCGGGCTGGATCATCCGGCCGTTCATTTGGATCATGCCGGTGGCGAGACCCCGCGCGAAGGCCTCGATCAGGCCGCTGCCGCACAGGCCGAGAGGCGGCGCGCCACCGAGTGTGGAGAACTGGAAGTCCGTCCCGTCAAAACGCACCGCGTTGATGGCGCCGTCGCGGGCGATCATTCCGCACGCGATCTTGCCCCCTTCGAAGGCGGGCCCGGCGGCGCTGGACGTCGTGTGCAACTTCCCCTCCCGCGCCACCACCACTTCGCCATTGGTGCCGATGTCCACCAGCACACTGATGCCGGGTTGCTGTTCGAGCTTTGTCATCAGGATGCCGGCGACAATGTCGCCCCCGACGAAGCCGCCCATGCAAGGCAGCACGTAAACAGGCGCGTGGGGATGAATGGGCAGCCCAAGGTCGCGCGCTTCGAGCCTCACGCCCGCCCGCAAAACGCCGGCGAAGGGCGCCTGGCCCAACCCGCGCGGATCAATGCGCAGGAAGAGATGCGACATGACGGTGTTGCCGGCGAGCGACATCGCGCAGATGGATTCGGGGGCGATGCTCCGCTCGCGGCACATTCCGGCGATCAGGCCGCTGATGGCTTCGATGACCCTGGAGTGGAGCGCGTCCAGATTTTCCGGATCGGTCTGAACCGCGTGGATGCGTGAGATGAGATCGGCGCCAAAGTCGCGCTGGGGGTTCCTGCATCCCGCGACGGCCAGTTCGGCGCCCGTGTTCATGTCCACCAGCGCCGCCGCGATGGTGGTGGTGCCCAAGTCCACGGCCACACCGGCATGCTCGGCGGTATGGTCTCCGCACTCGACCTCGATCACGCGGTTGAGCCGCATGGTGAGGGTGACGGGTTCGTTGCGCGCGTGGGAGCAGGCCACGCTGTCCGGCAGTTTTCTCAACACGTCGAGAGTGGGGCGGGCTTCGGCGCGGACTTTCTCCGGCAGCGAGTGGATGACGCGGCGCCAATCGCTCACCGGCGCTTCGAGCGTCGAGGGAGGCAGGACGCAACGGTACTTGCGCACCTCCGGGTCCACCAGGATATCGCTCTTTACCCCCCTGTTGAGAATGTGCTCGGTGGGGAGTATCTCCGACACGGGGAGGCGGACTTGGGCGTCCTGGGTTAGGACCGCGCAGCAAGCCAGCCGCGTTCCCGACGCGATTTCCGCGTAGCTCAGCAACCCCGTTTCCTCGGGAGTAGGCGGGGGAGCGCCCTTCTCGAACTGAACGCGGCATTGCCCGCAGATCTGGGAGGCGGCGCATGGATAGGCGAACTCCACGCCGGCGCGCTCAAACGCGTCGGCAAGGCGGGCGCCTCGCTCCACTTCGATCCGGCGGGCGCCCGGCTCTATGAAAAGGCGAATCGGCACACTTGCCTCCATACCGTGTTATGCCTGCTCGGTCGTGGATTCCATCGCCGGGGGCGCGCCGGCGCTCGCGCCGAAGCGTCCCGTCGGGGTTCCAAGGTCCAGGGTTGGGACCGTGGCGATTGCTTCGATCTCCACCAGGGCCCCCTTGGGCAGCGCGGCCACTTCGACCGTGGCCCGGGCGGGGGGTTCAAAGGGGAAGAACTCGGCATAGACCTCGTTCATCACCTGAAAATCCAGCAGACTGGATAGGTAGACCGTTGTTTTGAGCACACTGGCCGTGCTGGCTCCGGCGAACTCGAGGATAGCCTTGAGGTTCTTGAGGGCTTGGCGGGTCTGGCCGGCGATGTCGGGGTCAGTGAGCTCGCCCGTGTTGGGGTCAACGGGGATCTGCCCCGAGATGAACATGAGGTTTCCCCACTTGAGCGCCTGGGAATAGGGGCCGATCGCCTTGGGGGCAAGGGGGCATGAGACTTGGATTTTCTTGTTCGCCATGGTCAAACCTCCGGACGGGGATTGAGGCACACAACGGCGACCGTTACGATGGCGAACGGCCCCGGGCGCCTGGTCCTTCTCATGGTTCTTGCCGCTTCCGGCTCGCGCGCCATGTTCGGCAACGCCGGAGCCAGCATCCCAAAAATGAAGCGGGCCGACAAGCGAAATCGCTCCGGCCCGCCTCAAAGAACTTGTCAGGGTTTGTCTGTCCCGGTCTTTCGTCCTGATCGGCGGGAAGCCCGATCTTGAGCCTTGAGAGCCCAAATCCGCAACCCGCAATCCACAATCCGAAATGTCCGCCTTAAGCAGTGGGCTCCGAGGTTGGGGCTTCAGCGGCGGATTGTTCGGCGGCCGCGGCTGCCGCCTCGACTGCCTCGGCCGCCGCGCTTTCCTTGGCGGTCCGGGCGATCTTGTGGCTGCGCAGGAGGTCTTCGGTGATACGCGCCTTCTTTCCGCGCAACGCGCGCAGATAGGTGAGGTGCGCCCGGCGGACTTTGCCTCGCCGCACGACCCGGATGTCTTCGATCCGGGGGGAGCTGACGGGGAAGATACGCTCCATGCCGACGCCGTAGGAAATGCGGCGGACGGTGAAGGTTTCGCCCATGCCGGCGCCGCGGCGGCACACACACACGCCCTCGAAGTCCTGCACGCGTTCCTTCTCGCCTTCGACGATGCGGACGCTTACGCGGACGGTGTCCCCAGGGCGGAAGTCCACTCTGTCTCTCTTGACACGGGCGGCTTCAAACTCACGAACGGTCGGGTGCACGGGACTAACCCTCCTTGATTGCTTCTAAACGCAGCAGGACCAATGCCTTGCCTTCATGCTCGGCGGCGCGAAGGCGAGACTGACCCTGGCCGCAAACACCGGATTAAAGCGGATTTGGCCCGAAGAATCCAGTCTTTTTTTCGATTTTTTGAGGATGCGAAGAAGAAGCATCTCATCCAGGAGACTGCTGCCTTCCTGGATCTTCCGCCAGTCACGAATGGAACCCCGCAATCCGGTTGCGGAACATATATCTCTCCAGGGCCTTTCTTGTTGGGTGTATGCATATCAGATACGCCAAGCCATCCGTCAGGAAACCGGGCATGAGAATGAGCACAAAAGCAATGGCCAGCATACACATCTCAAAACGCCACTCGGCATTGGTAATCTTTCTTACCGCAGGATTATGGGTCTCGTTTGGGTAATTCTCCGTATACGCGTTGAGAAGGGGCCAAACACGCTTGAGATGGAATACGAACAGAATCAACCCCAGCGTCGTCGTGCAGGACACTATGAGAAAGGTGGGGAGTCCTCCAATACCTTTTGTCAAAAGGATGACAACTCCGGCATCCAGCAAAGACACAAGAAAAGGAAGCGCGACGAGCAGTGCGGGGGTTTGAAGAATCCCGCCGCCCTCGGCTTTCTGGGGGTTTCTACGGAGAATTCCCATGTCTTCAAGATGGTCCTCGTGGAAGGATTTGACGTCTAAGAAGGCAAGCGAAGGGAGTCAGCTATATTTAGCTTGCCATTATCCGGAATTGGCGTCCTTTGGCACCTTGATCTTGGAGCAGAAACGCCTCTTGAAGACATTTCTTGTCGCTGGAAAACACAGGACACAGGCCATGAAGTCTGTCAGAAAACCTGGGATGAGGATGAGAATGAAAGCGCACTCCAGGATAAGAACATCGAAGACAAACTCAGGGGCACATAGCTTGTCCATCGCTTTCTGAGATCCCGTTATCCGATATATGCGCGTCTGCAATCGCATTGAAGGCCAGACTACTCTGAACTGCTGTACGAGGAGAATGAATGCGCCCCCCACCGACACAAGAAGGAGTAGAAAAGTAGTTTTCCCCCCGATGATACCCGTTAGTTTGATGAGGATATACACATCGCTCAGAGAAAGTAGAGCCCCACTCAGCAGGCACGAGGCCAAGCGCGCCCGAACCGCGAATCCAGGCGGACTCTCTGTCTTTGGTATGTCGTCCTGCATCTGTTTCATGGACCTTCCCATCGCCCGGCGCTCCCCCCGCAAGCGGATCAAGCCTCCCTGTTCTGCCGGTGCACCTCTTCGAAATCCTCGATGTGCTCGAGCATCACGCGGGTCATGGGGGGGTCAAAGAACGTGCCGGCGGACCGGCGGATTTCCTCGCGGGTGGCCACATAGGACATCGGCGGCTTGTAGACCCGTTTCGACAGGAGCGCGTCGTACACGTCCGCCAGCGACATGATCCGCGCCTCGATCGGGATGGCTTCCCCGGCCAGCTTGTCGGGATAGCCCGTGCCGTCCCATTTCTCGTGGTGGTGGCGGCAGATCCGGTGTGCCATCCGGAAGATTTCCAGGTCGCAGCGCTTGACCACGTCCTCCAGAACCTTCTGCCCCTCGATCGTGTGGGTTCTCATGACTTGGTATTCCTCCTCGGTCAAGCGTCCGGGCTTGAGGAGGATGGCGTCGGGCACCGCCACTTTCCCGATATCGTGCAGGGGCGACACGTCATAGATGCTCTCGATGAAGCCGGGATAGATCGCGGCCTGGTACTTGGGGTGCTCGGCAAGGTACTCGGCCAGCAGGGCGCAATAGTTCCGGGTGCGCGTCAGGTGGGCGCCCGTTTCGGGATCGCGCGAGTCCGCGAGCCTGGCCATGCCAAACATAAGGAGTTGATACGCTTCCAGCATATCCTTCGCTGTCTTCTCATCCGAGGCCTGCAGGCGCTTAGCCAGTACCTTCAGGACACGCTGGTCGAAATGGGGATCTTCATTCTGCAGTTGCTTAAAAGCCTGCCGGTCCATAAGAAGGCATTCGGTCCGGGTCAGAGCAGTGACAGTAGCCGAGCGTTTTGAATCCGTGATCAGGGCCATCTCGCCGCAGATGTCGCCGGGCCCCATCCGCTTGAGTTCGCGCCGGCCCCACCCTTTCTCCTTAGTCACCGAAGCCTCGCCCTTCATGATAATATATATTCGGTCGCCCAGATCCCCCTCTTTGCATAGGGTCATGCCTTCCTTAAACACTACTTCTTGGAAGCGTCCGGCAATCCGGTCCAGCATAGTCTGGTCCAAGCCGGAGAATAGTTCACTTCGTTTCAAGTACTCTTTTATGTCGGACATGGCACCCCCCCGGGATGAAGCGTCGGCGCTGTCACGCGGCGACCCGCACGGAATCCCGGCCCGTGGAAAGGATCCGGCGATGCGGCGTATTGTGGTTATCTCAGAAAGCCCGTGGAGAATCCAGAGAAAACCACCCGGGTGCGGACGGGCCCCGGGACGCGGGCGGGCCAGTCTCTCCGGACCACTCCCGTCAGGGCTTGCCCGCCCGGCCGGCAAGTTCTGAACCGCCGCGGAAAGGAAACCTAGTAAAGCAACCAGAGATCCGAGGCCGAGGCCGTGGCCCCGCGAACGAATCGCGCCACGACATTCTTCGAGGTGTCCATCGTGATCTCCACTGGGTTGTTGGACTGTTGGCTCACCGCCACGTCGCCGAGCCATCCGCCGAACGAGAAGCCCTGTTCCGGCAATGCAGTCAGGGTGACTCGGTCTCCCGGCGCGTAGAGCGTTTTGTCGGGCGATTTCAAGACGGAACCGTGTTCCGCGGTGACAGCGAGGAGATACACGGTGTCCGTCTCGAAGTTCCTGGAGGCTGGGGCCCATGCCTCTCCCGCAAGATTCTGTGCGTGGCACCGGTAGTAGTATGTCGTCCCCGGCAGCAAGAGACCGGAGAGCGAGGCGGAGAACAGTCCCGCGGGCCGGACCCCCAGGTTCTCGTGGTTCTGCCAGGCGGCTGAATTCGTTCCGCCGTCCGTTGTTCCCCAGTAGATTCGCACAACGGGATTGAGCCCGCCGGTGGACAGCAGGTTCCCGTTCAGCGTGGCGGAGGCGTAGTCCACACCGGTTGCGGCAAGGGTTTCCACAGAAGCGATAGCGGCCGGATTCTGCTTGCCGGGACCGGGCGGCAGCGCGGCCCAGTTGGCCGGGTCGTTCCCGGAAACGGTGTTGGATTTGCGCTGGAGGGAGAAGCCGGTTCCGTCCGCCTCGGGCGGGAAGGGCGCCTTGTGGAAGTAGATGACTTCATCGTTGATCACCCAGAACGGCACGTCGGCCCGCGGCGGGTCCGCCGGGTGCGGGTATTCGAGGGCCACGCGTTCTCCCATGTTCGAGAGATCCCCCTGGTAGGGGCCCACAATGATCGGCAGGGGAGCGGTCAAGGTGTAACTGGTCAGGAAGGCGTTGAGGGTCAGCGTGTCGGTCGTGTAAAAGTTGGTGACCAGCAGATATCCTCCCGCGGGAACCGTGATGTTCGGCGGGAAAAGGTACTGCACTCCGCCATCCAGACGCGCCGTCATCCCCGGGTTCCTCCCGAGCGAGATCGGGTGTGACGTGGGGTTGTGGATTTCGACGTACTCGGAGTTCTTGTCGTTGCCGAGGGGGTGATACATGATCTCGGAGATCACCAGGTGCTCGTGCGGAGCGGTGTTGGAGGCGTTCCGCGTCGGCGACATCTTATACCAGTACGAGTTGTCGTTGGGATAGCGTCCGAGGGTCTCCGTGGTCCCATTTTCCTGTCCCTTGAAGGTGACGCAATCCACGATCCGGTCTTGAGAATTGCCCGGAAGATAAGAGAGGACCACTTGCTCACCCGTCTTGTCCAGACCGAACCCGCCCGTATCGCCGGGCTTATGGAAGCCGTTGATCTCGTCGAAGGTGGTGAACGCCCCCGGCGCGAGGGAGCCGGCGGGAAGCGCCCATTTCTTGAGATTGGTCACGTCGTCGCTCAGGTACCAGTTGGGCCCCAGAGACACGGCCGGCGCGGAGGGGGGATTGTGCAGCTCGATCCAGTCGTTGGAGTCGTTGGGGTAGGGGAGCGAGTAGTCGGTGTGAGCGGCGAACTCGTTTATCAGGACCGTCACCGGCGGTTCCGGATCGGGGGCGCCGGGCGAGCCCTTGATGTACGCGCTGGCCCGCCAGTTCCCGCCGTAGTTCAGGGACCCGCTGGACTCGGCGTCGGTCGCCGACAGAAGCGGGACCATGGAATGCCCGCCGCCTTGAGAAGCGAGCGGCCAGCCCCGGGCGTTGTTGTAGTCGAATTCCAGAATGACGCCGGCCCCGCCCGCTGTCTTCAGGGTGACGTGCTCGCCTTGATCGTCGAGCTTGCCGGTGTAGGGTCCCAGGATGGTCACGGAAGCGTCGAGGCCGTAATAGGCGCGGAAAGCGGCGAAGTTCCCCGCCGGGCCGGCGCGCACCACCACCACGTATGCGCCGGGGGCGAGCGTAGTGCCCGCGGGGAAGGTGTAGGTGATGCCGTTGGTGAAGGCCACTCCGCTCAGGTCGAGCGGGGTGTTGGAACTGGTGTTGCGGAGTTCGACGAACTCATAGTCGGCGCCGGCGGGCGGGTCGAACATGAGTTCCGTGACGCGCAGGTTGTCGCGCAGCGAAACGGCGTTGCTGGGGGCGCCGGCCAGGAACGGGACGGGGGCCGACCAATGGCTGTAGCGCCCCGTGTTATCCTTCATGCGGACGCGGGCGCGGTAGGTGTGGCCGGCCTTGCAGGCCGTGGCCGGGACGGTGATCTGGTTCTGAAAGGCGGCGAGTTCCCCGCTTTCCCAAACCGCCTCGACTTCGTATTTTTGCGGCGTGGTCCAGGTGAATCCCGGAGCGGTGGTATCCGTGATCTCGCCCACGCGCCACTGCATGCCGTCGAAGACCGCGCCGGGCGTGGCGGAGCTGAAGGGCGAGGACTGGAAGCACAGGTCGTTGGCGGGATAGCCCGCCGTGCCGACATAGCTGATGGTGGGCGTGCCGGGGATGCTCGAATCGTTGGCGTCCTGTGCAAGCCGCGGGCCGCCGTATACGCCTCCGCTCGGCCCATTCCAGATACCCGAAGACCAACCCTGGGTGGTGATATAGCGTTTGAGGTATCTCACCACACCGGGGAAACTCCGATCACCGATGGAGGTCAGATACTCGTTGTAGGTGTAGAAGATTCCTGTGTGCCCTGGCGTTCTCCGTGGGTGGTAATCCCACATGGCGCGGTCGGCTTGGGCGAAGGTGCGTCCACCGCTGGCCTTTGTGATGAACCCGGCGTACTCATCTATGAGGCGAGTGCCTTCGTCGGCGTTGAAAAGGAGGTCCAGCAGTTCACGCGCCCGGTTCTGGTACGCGATCCACGCCACGTCGTGGAAGAACACATAACAGAAGTGTTCCATGCCCACGCTTTCGTAACGGCCCCAACTCGGGGTCGGGCCGTAATGCGGGCCATATTCGAAGCTGGGGTCGAGGTCCCACGGGATCACCGACCATTGATTCGTCACGGGATTGTGATAGTACAGGCAGTTCCATTCGGGTCGGCGGTCCGTGTTGTTGATGGCATTCGAGACGGCATGGTAACTGTAGTACAAAGGCAAGTTGACGTTTGCCTCCCACCATGAGAACGGCTGGTACGGACCGGTCCTGTTGTAGCCGGTGGAGCCGCTGGTGAACGTGTTGACATCAGACAGGTTCGAGACCTGGGGATAGGGTCCTTGGTTGGTGGAGTGGGTGCCTCCCCCGGCCATCTTGTAGACGTTGCCGTCCGGCAGATCGCGTTCATCCAGAAAACGGCCGTCGGGTTGTTCGATGGCGATGTAGAGTCCCCAGAAGTCGCTGTCGTACTGCGTGGCGCCGGTCTCCGATGCGCTGTCAATGATGCGGTAGTGCAGCAAGGTGTGGTTGCTGGCGGCGACGCCCGCGAGCTGATAAAAGCGCATCCCCAAGGCCTCGTTTATCACCATTCCATCGCTGGCCTGGTCCCATGGCCCACCGGGATGCGGATACTGCCACCAGGGGCTGGTGCCGGCGGCGTAAACCAATTTGTCCCACTTGCTGTTGTACTTCCTGCCATAGTTGTCCCGCGCCTGGAAGTAGTGGCCGGTGTTGAAGTGGAACTTCCATTTGTTCTTGCCGACCTGGCGCGTCGAAGCCGCTCCCTTGATCCGGTAGCGGATGTGATCATACACCTCTCCATCGTAAACCAGGGCGCCCTCATAGCGGTACACGCCATCCACGGGACCGGTGTACTGGCAGGCCAGCACATCCGACTCCCGCGAGATCAAATGGTACACAGGCAGGGAGCGCATGACGTTGGTGTCATAGGTTACCGGAGAGTCCTGGGGATAACCGCTCCGGCCCGACTGGCCGTTGGGGTTCACGGCGCCCGTCCATGCGGGAACGCCATTGTAAACGAAGTACGCGAAGCTCGGCTGGGTATCGTCCGTGTAGGGCGCGGTCAGGCTCTTTCCGAGCGTGTTTTGCGCCGCGATTCGGTAGCGGACGAGCCGCCGGTTCGTCTGAAGCGAACCAGGCAGCTGAACGCTGTAGACGCTGTCCCCCGCAACGCTGTCCCCGTTCAGGCCGTCATCAAGCATGACGGCGTTGGTCCAGTTCGTCTGGTACTCGGGATCCGAAAGCCGGATATAGGCGCCTGGGTTTACCAGTTGGTACTGAAGGGTCACCGCGGACACCCCCGCGGGATCGGTGATCTTGCATGAGACAGTGACCGCCTCGCCGGAAAGGGGTTGCTTGGGTGTGTGTTCGACTTGGCGCATGCAGGTGGGCGCCTCGGTGGAGAACACGCTGTTGCGCGCGGCGGGCGTGGGGTACTTGGAGATAGTGGGCGGGGCCGCGATCAGGCGCGCGTCGAAGAAGGCATCGGAACTGTCGCTGAGCGAAGAGTTGAGCAGTTGGACAGTGATGATGTTGGCGCCCGCGACCAGATATCCCGTGGGATCGGGCAACGTGTACTCGCGGTATGAGAGGTTGTCACCGGCCGAAAGGGCCGTGGCGGTGTAGGGCAGTTCGCTGGAGCTCACGTTCTGGCCGCACACGTGTGTGTCGTTGATCCAGACATTGATGCCGTCATCGTAAAGAGATTGAAGGATCAGTGAGGCGATGCTTGCGGGATCCGGGACCGTAAAGGTCTTGCGGAAATAGACCGACGTGTAGTTGTAGCGCATGTCATCGAGGGAAGTTAGGACCAATGATTCGCCATAACCGACGGGAGCCAGCCCTGTGTACCAGGTCGCGTCCTCGGCGAAGTTCAGCTGCCTCCAAGCGGTCACGGGGTTCGAAGGCTCTGAGGTCCCCTTCCTGTAACGCCAATCCGACTGCTCGTATATCAGTGTCTGGGGAGACGCGCCTTGTGCGTAGCCGCCGGAGGGCCGCCAGTTGCCCCCGAGGTCATTTTCAAAGGAGGGGTTGATGAGTTCCATCGAGGCCCCCCCGCCGCGGGAAGCCGTCGGCCACGGAAACCCGCACTGGTAGCTCACCTCGTCCATTTTGACGCCGGATGCGTCGCGCAGGACAATGGCCTCGCCGTCGTTGCTCAGAATCCCTACAAACGGACCCACCACGCCGACGCTCAAGCCGAACTTCGCCTTCACAAAGTCCACGTTTTCGGCCACGACGATGTACCCGTCGCCTGCCAGCGTGGTTCCCGCCGGAAAGGTGTACGTGATCCCCTCCGAGAAGTACCAGCCGCTGAGGTCCACCGCCGCGGCGCCCGTGTTGTAGAGCTCGATGAATTCGACGGGTTCGGTCTTGATGTCGGGATCGTAGTGGATCTCGTTGATCACCACCTGGCCGTTCGCCACAGTTCCGCCCGTCAGTATCAGGGCGAACAGCAGCCATAGAAAACCCCGCCGCCCCCGTGTCGGTATGCCGCCCCGGTCGCTTTCTCTCCCGAACGCCATGACTTGCTCTCTCCTCACGTTGGAGTCTGCCAGCGAACAACAAGATGACCACACCCGCGCGCAGAGGAGAGCACTCCCGCGGCGCTTTTGGCACGGCGCCGTCCGAAACAAGCCCTTCCTCCCACACCCCATGGCAACCCGGGATCAACCTCTCCTTTGGAGGAACCTCACGTCCAGCACTTCTCCCGGGTAAAGACTGGAGAAATCCCTGCCTCGTACCAGAAAGGACAGACCATAGGCTGGGAGGTTTGGATTTGGCCTCAGGCGCAAGGGGAGACGGTCAATCCTCGTTCCCACCTTGACCACCTTCGCGCGCACCACTTGGCGAGGATAACGCCGTGTCAGAAGCTCCACGTCCATGTTCTCGCGCACTCCATAGGCGATGCTCTCGTCAATCCACCCCACTACCTCGGTGGCGGATGGGTCCGTGATGGTAAGCAATTGCTGTCCCTTGAGAACGGCTTGGCCGGGCTTGAGATCGAGGCCGGAAACGCAGCCGGACATGGGGGCGCGCAGAACCAGGTTTCGGGCCTGTTGGTTCAACTCCGCGATCCGGGCCTCCTGGACCTTTATCGCCTCGTGGATGGGAAGCAGGACGTCGGAGCGTTGCTCACCGCCGGCCTCCTTGACCCGCTCCTCCTTGCGCCGCTGCGTTTCGGCGAGGCTTTTCCTTGCGCTGACAATTGCCTTGTCATTCTCCTCAATCTTCTTCGTGAGCGCCGCATGCTCCAACCGGATATTGTCATAGTCCTGTGGAATGCCCGCATTCTCCTTCAGGAGGCGTTCCTGCCGCTGCATAAGGATCGCCAGGCGCGTCAGGGTCACGCGGTCCGACTCCTGGGTCACCACGCGGTCCATCAGATCCAGCCGGGCGGTTTCCTCGTTGAGTTCGAAGCGGCGCAGGTCGTCCTGGTTGGTTCTCTGTTCCTGGGCGATGGCGGCCTGCAACTGCGCCCGCAGCTGCACCAACTGCGCCTGGGCCACACGTGTTTGCGCCTGGACCTGGCTGTCGTCCAGCATCACCACCACGTCATTCTCGCGCACAGAGTCAAAGGGCTTGACCGCCTCCCGGACCACGCCGTCCAGCTGGGGCAGAATCGTAACCTGCTGTTCCTCCACGACCCCCACGGCGTCAATGGTATGAATCTGACCACGGGCCAGCGCCAGGAGAACGACGACAGCGATCCCCCATACTGCCGGCGGCAAGAGCCTCGTGGCAAAGAACCTCATGCGTCTGGGGAAAGGAGTGGGAACCACTTTGTTGTTCAGACGGGGACTTGCGGGGTTTTCGCGGGTCATACCTCAGTCTGCTCCTCGTGCAACACAAAAGTCAGGTTCGAGATTCCAGCCAGTTGCTGCAAATCCCGCACCAGATCGTCGCCTCGTGTAGGATCGCGCATGATGATCCGGTATCCGATCTGCCCGGCGCCGGACTCCTGAAAACGCTGGGAGATGAGACTGGTGGATCGGCAGTAGGTGTGAAGCAGTTCCTGAACCTCCCTGAGTTGTGTTCTGCCCGCCTGGATGTTGAAACGCAGGAATCCGTCGCTTGTCCGGCGGCCGCCGAACGAAGTCCAGTGCAGGTAGAGAAGCAGGAAGTTGAACACCGCCGTGCCAAGGATGGCCACGTGGAACACCCTGGTGCCGCAGGCCATCCCCACGATCAGGGAGAAGAACAGGAACGCTGTGTCGCGCGTGTCCTTGAGGATATTGCGGAAACGGATGACCGAAAGAGCGCCGATCAGGCCGAAGGCGATCACGATGTTGCTCCCGATCACCATCATGGCCAGCGTGACCACGATGGTGAGCAGGACGATGGACTGCACGAAGGCCCTCGAGAACGAAAGCCCCTGGTGCGTATACACATACACCCAGGCGGATACCTGACTCAGGACAAACGCGAGCAGAAGGCTGATCAGAGCGAGGTTCAGGTTGAACCCGGTGGGGGCCCAATACCCCATGGTCGCCAGTTCTCTCATGACACTCATATAGCCACGCTCCAAAGAGGGTCTTCGTAGGGTCCGCGTTTCCATGGAACAAGGGCCCCGTCCCGCTTCAAGGCATCCAGACAGCAGAGGTACTTGGCGAAGGGCGACTGAAGGAGATGAAAACGGTCAATCATCCGCTGCACCCAGGAAGGGTAGAAATCCGTGAACTTGAGTTCGAGGATCACCGGGAGGGTGTCCACACTGAGCCAGTAGGGGCCGTAAGTCCACACGTCGGAGGTGTAATAGGGGCAGTATAGCGCGGAAAGGTCGCGGTCAAAGGTGATGCGGACGGGCTCCTCGAGGTTGCTCATGTAAGCCTCTCGGGTGTAGCGCACCATGCACACCGGCCCCGCGTTCAAGGACTCCACGTAGTCGCGAAACTGACACAGGTTCTCCATTTCCTGGATGTCCGATGCCAGGAAGCATTCCGGCGGGACGTCTCCACCCAAAAGAACGCGCTCCACCACGTCACGCGTGGTCATCGCGCGTTGTTTGAGGATCACCTGGTTCACCCGCCGTTTGATCTCGAAGAAAACGGGGTCTTCCGGCCGCTCCGTGTAGGCGCGGATGCGGAGTTTGATTCGGTTCTTCTCCCCCGTCTTTGAACTCCAGTAAAGGCCCAGCTGGTCGTTATCCAGGTACAGGCTGTTGACCACATACGGGATGCCCCACTGGGCGTGGCTGTCGGCGGCCAGGTAGGGCTCGATGTAGTTCAGGATTTCCTGCGCGAGAAGTTCGTTGATGATGTACTTCGCTTCGAAGCGTTGGGAAGTTGTTTGATCTTCGGGCTTGTTGAAAACAGGGATTGAACGCATTTTCCCAGATACCTCTATCCGTCCGCGATAGGTGGCGGAATCCCCTTGCCAAGGCACTCCAGGGTAATCTTAGCATTTTCCCGATAATAGGCAAAGGGAAAAATCGCGGATATCAACCGAGGGTCCTGCGAAATGG
>Ga0315282_10009905_pt1 | contig 15070 bp, 11 predicted proteins | sample YL17G07_20_MG_FD_203693 | JGI IMG/M metagenome (GOLD analysis project Ga0315282, IMG submission 203693) | Sediment microbial communities from Yellowstone Lake, YNP, Wyoming, USA - YL17G07_20 | ecosystem: Environmental > Aquatic > Freshwater > Lake > Sediment | place: USA: Wyoming | collected... | reverse complement strand
CGGGCGTAGGTCACCATCTCGCGGATACGCTGCACCACTTCCTCGGGCGACATCTTCAACTTGTACTGCATATGGATCGGCGAGGTGGCCAGGAACGTGTGGATGCGCGGCCGGGCCGCGTGCTGCACGGCCTCCCAGGAAGCGTCGATGTCGGATTTGGTGGCGCGCGCCAGCCCGCAGATGATCGGGGGTTGCCGTTGCGCCACCGGCTGCACCAAGCCGGCATCGTCGGATTGGATAACCGGGGTGTTGCCCACCTCGACCGCGATCCGGCGTACTGCTTCCAGGTCGTCCGGAGACGCCGCCGGAAAACCGGCCTCGATCACATCGATCCCCATCCGGGCCAGGGCCCGGGCGATTTCCAGCTTTTCGCTCGAGGTAAGGCTCGCACCGGGGGATTGCTCTCCGTCGCGCAGCGTGGTATCAAAAATTCTCACATAATTGTCCATGATTGCCTCCTCGTGCCGGATTCTCGCGCCGGGCCCTTGGCTGCCTTTTACTTCTTCTTCCAATTTTCCGGGCGCAGGGAACGGACCGCCGCCCCCGCCCGCCACATTTCGGATTCGCGCATCGCCGTGAGTTCGGCGTCCAACTTCTTCTTGTAATCCTTGGCGCTGTTGGCCTCAATCACGATCCGCGTCTGTTCGCCCGAAACCACGCTCTCATACAGCCAGTCGAACACCGGCTCGACCGCCTTGCGGAACTGGTGGCGCCAGTCCAGCGCGCCGCGCTGGGCGGTGGTGGAGCAGTTGGCGTACATCCAATCCATGCCGTTCTTATCCACCAGCCGGATCAGGCTCTGGGTCAATTCCTCGACCGTCTCGTTAAACGCCTCCGACGGAGTATGGCCGTGCTTGCGCAGCAGGTTGTATTGCGCTTCCATGATTCCGGCCAATGCGCCCATCAGCACGCCGCGCTCTCCGGTCAGATCGCTGTGAACTTCATTTGCGAACGTGGTCGGGAAGAGGTACCCGGATCCGATGGCGATGCCAAGAGCGAGGGTCCGCTCCTCGGCGCGTCCGGTTGCATCCTGAAAGATCGCGAAACTGCTGTTGATCCCCGATCCGGCCAGGAAGTTGGCGCGCACACTCGCTCCGGATCCCTTCGGGGCGACCATGATCACGTCGACGTAATCCGGCGGGATGACGCTGGTCTGATCCTTGTACACGATGGAAAAACCGTGCGAGAAATACAGCGCGTCGCCTTTTTTCAGATTTGGCTTGACGACGGGCCAGAGGATCTTCTGCGCCGCGTCGGAAACCAGATATTGGATGATCGTCCCGCGCTGGACGGCTTCCGCGATGGGGAAGAGCGTCTTGCCGGGAACCCAGCCGTCCTTGACCGCCTTTTGCCAGTAGAACTTGTCCTCCTTGGACTGTCCGACGATGACGCGGATGCCGTTGTCTTTCATGTTCAGCGACTGGGCCGGCCCCTGCACCCCGTAGCCGAGCACGGCCACGGTCTCATCCCGGAGCACCTTCTGCGCTTTTGCGAGCGGGAACTCGTCGCGCATGACCACCTGCTCGACGACGCCGCCAAAATTGATCTTTGCCATTTCGGTCTCTCCTTTTCGATGGATGTCAACCCTCGCCGTTGCGAGGGGCGGATTTACCGTTGGGGTGCGATGCTTTAATGAGCCGCTTCGTCAACCCTCCCCCCACTGTCCCCCCATTTTCCGGAGGAAAATGGGGGGAGGAAAGGGGGGCGGGTTCGGTTTCCGAGATAGATTCAGCCTCACCGCACCGCTTTAAATGTCCCTTCCGTTGGCGCCGGGTGTGTAGCGCACCCCGGTCGCCCCGCCGCGCAGCATCGCCACCTGGCCGGCGCGGACCATCTCGAGGATGCCGAACGGACGCAGCAGCTCGATCAGGCTCTCGATCTTGTCTTCCGTGCCGGTGATTTCCAGGATGAGCGAATCCGGGGCCACATCGACCACCCGCGCGCGGAAAATTTCCGCCAGCGCCGACACCTCAGCGCGCTGCTTCGGTTCCGCTTTCACTTTGATCAGCGCCAGGTCGCGGGCGATGGCCGGCTGCCCGGTGACGTCCTGCACGTCGATGATATTGACGAGCTTGTAAAGATTCGCCTCGATCCGGGCGGTCTCTTCCGGTTGCCCCTCGACGACGATCGTCATCCGCGAGATTTCGGGGTTTTCGGTGCGCCCGACGGCCAGGCTTTCGATGTTGAAGTTGCGGCGCCGGAACAGCGACGCCACCCGGTTCAGGACGCCGGGTTTGTTTTCCACAAGGGCAATCATGGTGTGTTGCATCGCAGCCTCCTAACCCTTCTCATCCTGGATCGGACGGCGGATCATCGCGTGCAGATCCGCGCCGGGCGGCACCATCGGATACACCGCCTCTTCCTGCTCTACGTGGAAATCGAGCAGGACCGGCCCGGGGGTGGCGCGGGCGAACTCGACCGCGGCATGGATCTCTCCCGGGTGAAGCACCCGCCGGGACGGGATCCCGTGCGCTTCGGCGATCTTGGTGAAATCGGGATTTTTCAGTTGCACCGCCGAATAGCGCTTTTCGAAGAAAAATTCCTGCCACTGGCGCACCATCCCCAGGAAATGGTTGTTCATGATGGCGATCTTGATTTCGATGTTTTCCTGCGCGGCGGTTGAAAGCTCCGCCTGGGTCATTTGAAATCCGCCGTCGCCGACGATCGCCCACACTTCGCGCCCGGGTTGGGCGAACTTCGCCCCGATCGCGGCCGGCAACCCGAATCCCATGCTGCCGGCCCCTCCCGAGGTGATGAAGCTGTAGGGTTTCTCGGGCTGATAGTATTGCGCGGTCCACATTTGGTGCTGCCCGACATCGGTGACGATGATCGCTTCGCCCTTGGTGGCTTTCCAGATGTCGTTGACGATTTGGGGCACGTGCAGCTTGCCGTTGCTCGGCTGCACCAGGATGTCGCGCTGGTGGCTTTCTTTCTTCCATTCCCGGATCTGGCCGAGCCATTCGGCGTGTTTGGCATCCGCGATACGGGAATTCAAGTCCTGCAAGACCGTTTTTACGTCGCCGAGGAGCGCAACGTCGGCGTGAACGATCTTGTTGATTTCGGTCGGATCGATCTCAACATGGATTTTTTGCGCGCTGGGGGCATAGTTGCGCAGATTGCCGGTCACCCGGTCGTCGAAGCGCATACCCAGGGCGATGATCAGGTCGGATTGCTGGATGGCGAGGTTGCAGTACGCTTCCCCGTGCATCCCCATCATCCCCAGCGAAAGCGGGTGCGAGGAAGGCAGCGTTCCCATGCTCAGGAGGGTCATCGCCACCGGGATGTTGGTCCGCTCGGCGAACCTGCGCACTTCCTCCACCGCCCCGGAGATCAAAACACCGTGCCCGGCGAACAGCACCGGCCGTTGGGCGGAGCGGATGAGCTCCGCCGCCTGGTCCAACTTTGCGGCCGGGGCATGCGTCGGCGGATGATATCCCATCAGCCGGACTTCCGGCGGCTCCAGATTCTCGGTCTTGGCGACCTGGGCGTCCTTGCAGAAATCGATCAGCACCGGCCCGGGGCGACCGCTGCGGGCGATGTAGAACGCTTCGCGGACGGTGTAGGCCACCTCGTCGGGCGAGGTGATCAGGAAGTTATGTTTGGTAATCGGCAGGCTGATGCCGGTCATGTCGACTTCCTGAAAGGCGTCGGATCCCAGCAAGGTACTCGGAACCTGGCCAGTGATGAACACCACCGGCGAGGAATCCATGAACGCCACATGAATTCCGGTGACCAAGTTGGTTGCCCCGGGGCCGGAGGTGGCCACGGCCACCCCCACCTTGCCGGATGCGCGCGCGTATCCGTCAGCCATCATCGCCGCACCTTCTTCGTGGCGCACCAGGACAAAATGCAACTCCGGGTAGTTGAGCATCGCGTCGAAGGCGGGAATGATCTGTCCCCCGGGCAGGCCGAACATCACATCCACGCCTTCCCGGATTACGGATTCCCACATTACTTCAGCACCTGTCTTTTTCATCTCTCTTCTCCTTAACCCCCTCCCATCCTCCCCCATTTGCTCCGCAAATGGGGGAGGACAAAGGAGGGGGTGGGTTAACTTTCCAGTACCGCGCCCGTGCTGGCGCTGGTGACGAACTTGGCGTACCGGCGCAGCCAGGGACTTTCCGAGCGCGAACGGAACGGTGGTAGCGCGCTGATCCGGGAACGGATCTCCCGCTCGTCCAAGCGGACGTTTAGCGTCCGCTTATTCAGATCGATGTCGATGATGTCGCCCTGCCGCAGAGCCGCGATCGCCCCGCCCGCCGCTGCCTCCGGAGAAACGTGGCCGATGCATGCGCCGCGCGTTCCTCCGGAGAACCGCCCGTCGGTGACGACCGCAACGCTGTCGCCCAAGCCCATTCCCATCAGGGCCGAGGTGGGTGAAAGCATCTCCTGCATTCCCGGGCCGCCGCGCGGGCCTTCATAGCGGATAACCACCACGTCTCCGGCCCGGACCTCCCCGGCGAGAATGCCGGTTAACGCCTCCTCCTGGCTTTCATAAATGCGGGTTGGTCCACTATGCCGGACCATCGCCTCGGGAACGCCGGCCGCCTTGATCACGGCCCCGTCCGGCGCCAGGTTGCCGAACAGGATCGCCAGTCCGCCTTTTTGCGAATGGGGGTTTTCCACCGGGCGGATCACTTCGTGGTTCTTCGGCATGATCCCCTTGATATTCTCCCGCAAGGTTTTTCCCGTCACGGTCGGACGGTCCAAATGCAGGAGCGAGTCGTTCTTCCGCGCCACCTCGTTAAGGAGGGCCGGCACGCCGCCGGCGCGGTGCAGGTCTTCGATATGCCACGGCCCCGAGGGACTGATTTTCGTCAGGTGTGGAATCTTCTCTGCGAGCTGATTAATCCGTGCGAGCGGATACTCGATCCCCGCTTCGTGGCAAAAAGCGAGCGTATGCAGAACGGTGTTGGTGCTCCCGCCCATCGCCATGTCCAGCGCGAAGGCGTCGTCGACCGCGTCCTTGGTCAGCAAATCCCGCGGGAGAACGTTCTGCCTGACCAGTTTCAGGATCAGCGCCCCGGCCTTGTCGGCCAATGCGTTGCGTTGCGCCGTACGCGCCAGCGCGGTGCCGTTGAACGGCAGCGCCAATCCAAACGCCTCGAGGAGGCAATTCATCGAATTGGCGGTGAAGAGTCCGGCGCAGGAACCGCACGAGGGGCAGGCGTAGCGTTCCAAAACTTTCAGCCGTTTCTCGCTGATCTTGCCGGCCTTGAACGCACCAACGCCCTCGAAGACCGAGATCAGGTCGACGGTCTCCCCGGAGGGCGTCTTCCCCGTATGCATCGGGCCGCCGGATACGAAGATCGCGGGAACGTTCAACCGCAGTGCGGCCATGACCATGCCGGGCACGATCTTGTCGCAATTGGGAATACACACCATCCCGTCGAACGCGTGCGCCGCCATCATCGTTTCGACGCAGTCGGCGATCAGCTCGCGCGAAGCCAGGCTGTATTTCATCCCGGCGTGTCCCATCGCGATCCCGTCGTCGACGGCGATGGTATCGAACTCGAAGGGCACGCCGCCCGCCTCACGGATGGCTTGCTTGACCCGCCGGCCGAATCCCTGCAGGTGGACGTGACCAGCGACGATGTCGGTGTAGGAATTGGCGACTGCGATGAAGGGTTTGTGGAAATCTTCCTCCTTCAAACCCATCGCCCGCAACAGCGCCCGGTGCGGCGCGCGCTCATACCCTTGTTTGATCAGGTCGGATCGCATACGGTCTCCTTTCTCGGGGAGAGATAATGAAAAGGGCCGCCTTGCTCGGCAGCCCTGGTTTTCGTTGCGTCTCGGTTGTTTTTTCCTTCAGGTCACGCTTGCTCTTCGAGGGCTGCCCACGCGCGTTTATGGCTCTCGCCAAGAACGAGGACCAAAATAGCGATTTCGACAACCAGAAGAGCGATAAACATGCAAGTTTCCTTTTCTTAACCTGTATGGGTATTCTAACGCATCTCATTTTCGCCGTCTATTAGCAGATTTCATAATATTTACCCAATTCCATTGTACAATATGCACAATTGGTATTAAAAACCGCGATATAATAAGACATATTTGGTCATAAATACGATGGAAAAACTTTCAACTTCTGCTCAGACGACGCTTGCATCCATCCTTGAGGCTTTTCCCGCGGAAGGATGCCAATGGATTTCCGGTGAGGCTTCGGCGGGGGAGACGCCGATTGGATGGATCTCGTGCGAAGTATCCAATGCTGAAAGCGGCGATCTATTGCTGTTAGAAGCAAGCGAAAGCGATTTCCAGAAAGTGCAATCGGCGCTGGACGGAAAAGCATCCGCGATCGGGATTATCGGAAGCGTGGATCTCGATCGACTCCGGGCATCCGAGAAACCGGTATTCCAATTGCACAACCTGTTTACTCTTCCGCCCGAATCCCGCGGCTTGCGGGGCGTCTACCAGTGGCTGATGCGGTCTATGCTATCGCGGCAATCGCTGATGCTGGAGCGCGGCGCGCAGATCCAGACGCGCCTGACCCAGATCGCCGCCCATGGCGAAGGATTGACCGGCCTGGTCGCGGCGATGCGCGAGATGACCCAGCATGGGATTCTGGTGCAGGACAAACGGCTGCAGCCCATCGCCTCCAGTCCCAGCGTCTCCTTGCGGGCCGTCTGGGACGATTTGCTCGAGCAGCTGGCGGATTTTTCCACGCTCCCCGAGATGCTGCGCGACCGGAGGCAGGCGGGTGAATCCCCCTCTCTGGCCACCGAGGCGCTACCCGGAGGATTGGAGCGGGTGGTGGTCCCGATCGTCGTCGACGACATGGCCCGCGGATATCTCTCCGCGATCGCTTTAACGGGCGAGCTGGATCCAACCGACCGCCTGGTGATCGGACAGGGCGCGCTGATGTGCGCCGTGGAGATGGCGCGGGCCAAGGCGGTGCGGGAGACCGAAAAGCGTCTGCACGGCGATCTGCTCTCCGCCCTGTTGCACCAGACCCTGACCGCGCGCGACGCGCGCCTCTGGGCTCAGAACATGGGGCTCGACCTCGGGCAGCAACACACGGCCCTGCGCCTGGCGTGGGAAGGCCCCGCCCCTTCGCTTCGCCGGCTGGAGACCCTGGTGAACGGAGAGGTCGCGCGGGCCGGGTTGCGCACGATCGTATCCTCCATCAGCGGCGAGGTGATCTGCATTTGCGAGAGTCCCCGCGAGGCCGGCCGACCCTCGGCGGCGATCGACCTGGCCCAGGCGGTGATCGACCTGGCGGCCAAGGAATTCCCCGGAGCGGGGATCCGCTGCGGGATCGGCACCCCGGCCGGAGATCTCGGCGCCTGGCAGCTTTCCTTCCGCCAGGCCGGACAGGCGCTCGATATGGCCCGCCGGTTGGGGGAACGGAAGCCACTCTATTACATGGAACTCTCCGTGTACCGTCTGCTGCTGCAGTTCGAAGATCATCCGGACCTGAAAGTGTTCCTTCAGGAAACACTCGGCCCGATTCTTTCCCACGAGAATGCGGACGAGTTGCTCGATACATTGGAAGAGTATTTTGCGCACAACGGGAATCTATCCCAAACGGCCGAGACGCTGTTCATTCATCGCAACACGCTGACGTACCGCCTGGAACGGATCGCCGCGATTTCCCTTCTGGATTTGGACAATCCGGATACGCGGCTGGCGGCGCAGCTCGCTTTGCGAATCCGCCGGATGCTCGGATCCGACTAGGAGTGGACCGCATGAAAGCAGGGTTCGATCGGCAAATCGTGCCCCTCCGGGGATTGACGCCCGATGGGAGATTGCTGTTTCTCACGCGGGCCGCGCGACTCTTCGCCTATGGGTTCCTTTCCGTGATCCTGGTGCTTTATTTGGCGCAGGCCGGTCTCTCCGAAGCCCAAATCGGATTGCTCCTCACCCTGACTCTGCTGGGGGATACGGTCATCTCTCTTTGGATAACAACCCATGCGGACCGCATCGGCCGCAAACGGATGCTTTGGGCCGGCGCTGGATTGATGATCTTTGCCGGCGTGCTGTTTGCCGTAACCGGCAATTTTATTTTGCTGTTGACGGCAGCCACCATCGGGGTGATCAGCCCGAGCGGGTATGAGGTGGGTCCGTTCCTGGCCATCGAGCAGGCCTCCTTCTCCCAAATCACTCCGAACGAATCGCGCACGCAGATATTCGCCTGGTACACGCTGGTCGGTTCTTTCGCGACCGCGTTCGGCTCGCTGATGGGAGGCGGGCTGGTACAGGGGTTGCTGATGGCGGGTGCCGGTCCCCTGAACAGCTATCGGGCGGTGATCTTGGGGTATACCGGCTTCGGAATTCTACTCGCCCTGCTCATCGGACGATTGACTGCATCGATCGAACTTCCGCAGGCACCGCAGGCCTCGCAAAAATCCGGCTTGTTCCAACCGACCCTCGGACTCCATCGTTCGCGCAACAAGGTTTTCGGTTTGGCCGGTCTTTTTTCCATCGATGCATTCGCCGGAGGGTTCGTCCTTCAGAGTGTGGTGGCGTATTGGTTTTATCTGCGGTTCGGCGCATCGCCGGCCGTGCTGGGCAGCATTTTCTTCGGCGCCAACCTGCTGGCCGGGATCTCGGCGCTCAGCGCCGCCTGGGTGGCCCGGCGCATCGGGCTGGTCCGGACGATGGTCTTCACCCACCTGCCGTCGAACATTCTTCTCATCCTGATCCCGCTCATGCCGAACCTTCCGTTTGCCATTCTGATCCTGTTCCTGCGGTTCAGTATTTCGCAGATGGATGTGCCCACCCGGCAGTCGTATACGATGGCGTTGGTGGAACCGGATGAGCGCTCGGCCGCTTCCGGCGTGACGAATATCGCCCGCTCCGTGGGCGCGTCGTTCGCCCCGGCGATCGCCGGCCCGATGTTGGCCTCTCCCCTTCTGATGGACGTGCCGTTTTTCATCGCCGGCGGATTGAAAATATTCTACGATCTGTTGATCTATGTGAGTTTTCGCGCCATCCGACCGCCGGAGGAACAGAAAACGCGATAAACGAATCGCCTTCCGGAATCACGATCCGGCATAAGGAGAAGGACCATGCAATGGATAACCCGTTCGCACGTGCACGTGGATCGAATCGCCTGTCCGTGGCTCATCCGCCGATTTATAGACAACCGGGCGGAATTTCTGTTCGTCCCGGCCGGGATCTTGGACCAACGGGTGAAGGAAACCGGAGCCATCCCCTTTGATGCGCCGGGGGTGGAACTGGGCCACCATGAAGGACGTTGTTCTTTTGAATCCATAATCCTCCAGTACGGGTTGAAGGATTCCGCGCTGACAAGAATGGCGAAAATCGTGCATGCCGCCGATGTCCGGGAGGATATCGACACCGATCCGATCGCCCGCGGTCTCGAGGCGATTGCCTCCGGATTCAGCCTGCGGTATCCGGATGACGGGGAAAACCTTGCCCGTCAAATGGAAGTGTACGACGCGCTGTATGCCTGGTGCCGAATGCAAAAGTGAGCTGCAGCCTTAAGAACAACCCGGGGAAATGGGGAACGGCGCTCCGGTTTTAATTCTCCTCCGGAAGCGACGTGGAACAAAGAATTTGAATTTCCATCGGCGCCAGATTCACCGGGAGGGTCCGGGCCGGCCCGCCGCTCGATCCGCCTCCGATTTCCTGGACCTCGACACTGCCCGCCTTCTTTTCCTGAACCGATTCTTCCAGGATGGCCTCCGGCCGGTTGCTATAGAGGATCCGGTACGTTTCCCCCGGATGGTTGATGGAATAATCGACCAGGACCTCTCCGGCCCATGGCTCGTTCCCATTGGTGTTGGCTACCACCAGGATCTCCTCGCCGCTGAGGATCCTGGAAAAAGCGAGCACTCCGCCGCAGTATGGCGACAATCCAAAATGATAGCCGTCGCCGGAAACCTGCCGGAAATATTGCCGTCCATAGCGTAACGGCGGATAATTTTTCCGCATAGCGGAAAGCCGGGAGACGGCGAGGTAAAAAATATTTTTGCGATCGAACGCGTTCGGCTTGCCCCACAATGCTTCACGAACCGCCTCCGGCCTGCTTCCTGATCCGTGCAATCCCTGCTCCGTACCGTAATAGATGCACGGGATTCCCTGCAAGGTAAACAGGCATCCCAGCGCCATGGTCAGTTGGTTGTTGTATCGGTCCGGATCCTCGGGATCCACAAAGTGGAATCTGCTATTTTGATCATGGTTATCCAGAAAGGTCACGAAGAATTTGCTGGCTTCCCCCTGGGAAGAAATGATCCCGCTTTCAAGGGACCTGCGCCGGTCGTACATCGATGCCAGTTCTGAAGGTGCGGTATTCCCCTTTACCACCGACACCAATTTATAGTAGAGGGGATAATCGAGCGCGGCATCGACTCCGATCAGGTCGCTTTTTTCCGTTGCATATCGTCCTATGTAACTGGAGATTTTCTCCTCGCTGTCCCAAATCTCGCCAAATGTGAAGAAGTCCTTTTTCCCAATATCCAGGGCAAATTCCCTTACCGCGTTTGCAAAAGTCACTGCAAAATCACGTTCTATGAACTTCAAAGTGTCTATGCGAAACCCATCCACATCGTATTTTGCGATCTGATATTGATAGGCCCTGATCAACGTTTCCCGCACCGGGTAATGAAACCCATAGACTGGATGGCTTTCCCGGTAATCGGTCACCAGTTCTTTCAGCACCTCGAAATCGCCGGCCGCTTCGCCGCCTTTCCCCTTGCGTCGGAAATATTCGTTGTTCTGAAGCTCCTTCGGCCACACCACGGCATCGGGTCGCGGGTTAGAGGGCGGCGTTTTCCATTCCGGATGTGCCCTGCCCGTTTCATCGCGCCATGCGACGGTATAAGGCGTCTCCGACCATGGCGCGGCGGCGCCGATCCCCGCGTACTCAAAAACGTCCCCCGTGTGATTGAGCACGATGTCGAAGATTACATGCATACCCATCGCGTGCGCTTCATCCACCAGCGTCCGCAGCTCCGAATCGGCAAAGGCCGGATCGCGCCTGGCCCGCGGCGGATCGGAAATAAACCGCGGGTCTACCATCAAGAAATCCTGGATCCCATAACCATGGTAGGTATAGGGAGTGTATTGGCAGTTCTTCAGGACAGGCGACAGCCAGATCGCCCCCGCTCCCAAATCGCGGATATAGGACAGTTGTCTGCGCACCCCGTTGAACGTTCCGCCTTGGAACTGGTCCCACTCGGCATTCCACGGCAGGTGCCGCGGCGGAGAATCGGGATTGCAGAACCGGTCCAGGAGGATGAAATAAATCCACTCGTCGCGCCATTCGGCCGGCGAGGGATAAGGGTAGGCGATTTCGACGGGCTTGCCTTCCAAGATAATTTTGCGCTTTCCGGGAATCCGCGCCCGCCGGAATGCGTCGAGCACTTCTTGTGAATGGATGGAGTCCGTCATCTTCCCTCCCAACAGAAAACTCCAATCAGCCGATCCCTTGGTGTTCGCGGAATCCTTCCGCAAGTTTATAATATCTTCCTTCGCCAAGTGCGTTCCGATATAAGGCGATAAGTCCCGGCAGGTTATCTCCGGGTTCCGTAGGTTTTCGCACTGGACCGTTGTTCCATTGCGGATCAAGCTTTCGCTTATCCGACGGAGGTGAAATGCATATCCGAACCGTTCAAACCCGGAAAGAACTGGCAGAGTTTATCGAACTGCCTTACCGATTATATCGGCAGGATCCCGTCTGGATTCCTCCGCTTCGCAGCGACCAATGGAATCAATTTGATAAACAACGCAATCCGATGTTGGATCACTGCGAGTATACCCTGTTCCTCCTGCAGGACGGCTCGCAGATCATCGGTCGGATCTCCGCGTTTGTGGATCGGTTGGCCGTAGATTGGTGGAAGGAACCCATAGGGCTGTTCGGATCCTACGAGTGCATTGAAAATGCGGAAGCGTCGCGTCTTCTTCTAACCGCCGCTCAGGATTGGCTGACCGCGCGCGGGATGAAAGCCATGCGCGGTCCATGGTCGTTTGCGTCCCAGGAATGGGGGTTGGTGCTGGAAGGCTTCACCCCGTCCCCGGTCATCATGGCTCCGTACAACCCGCCTTTTTACAACGATCAATTGACGCAGTTCGGGTTGAGCAAGGTCAAGGACCTTATGGTCTATTACGTCGACAGCCAAGAGGGGTATCAGATTCCGGAGCGGTATCTTCGGCTCACCGATCAGGTCCAAAAACGATATCGCGTAACCGTGCGATCCGTGAACATGAAAAATTTGGATCGGGAAGTGGCCACCTTTGTGAAGTTGGCCAATCTCTCCATCGCGGATAATTGGGGGTTCTATCCCGTCACCGAAGCCGAAGGGAAAGCCCTCGCCCGGGATATGAAGCCGATCGTGGATCCCCGGCTGCTTCTGTTTGCGGAGGATGCCAACGGGGAAGCGATCGGTTTCGCCATGGCTTTGCCGGATATCAACCTTCTATTAAAAGGATTGGACGGCCGGTTATTCCCTCTGGGATGGCTCAAGCTGCTCATCGGCATTCCGCGCATCCGCCAGTACCGGATGTGGGCGCTCGGGGTTGTTCCGGAATACCAATCCAAGGCGGTGGATGCGCTGATGTACCGCAAGCTGTACGAAACCCTGGCTTCGCAACCGGTGCGTTTGGAAGCGAATTACGTGCTGGAGGACAATTACCGGATGAACAATGCCGTGAAAAATCTCGGTGCCAAAAACCTGCGCCGATACCGTGTGTATCAGAAACCGATTTAGCGGGAAATCATCTTCCACTGGCGGACCGCGGTTTTTCTGCCGATTGGCATTTTCTAACAGGTTGCTGAAAAACATCGAATCTGTCATTGCGAGCCCCGCCCTGGCTCCGCCGTTGCGAGGCCGGCGGAGCGAAGCGACGAAGCAATCTAGGTTTTCCGACGAGAAAAACGAGATTGCTTCGCTCCCTTCGGTCGCTCGCAATGACATCAAAATTGTTCTTCCGCAGCCTGATTATCTGAATTCGAAAAAACCCAGGAGGATCCAATGACAGTATCCGCCCCGAAACCGCTCGAAAAGGCCGTGCTATGCCAGGTCGGGATCGTTGTAAAGAACGCCGATCGGATGGCTAAAAAATTATCGGACGTAACCGGTTTGGAGGTGCCCGCGACGATCATCACCGATGATTATGAGAAAGCCCACACCCAATTCCGCGGCGCTCCCTCCCCGGCTAAAGCCAAACTGATCATATTCAACATGGGCCAGGTAGCCATCGAAATCATTGAACCAATCGGAGGCCCCAGCACCTGGCGTGAATTCCTCGAGACCCGCGGGGAGGGCGTGCATCACATCGCCTTCACCGTGGCGGATGCGGCCCGCGCCGCCGATGAGCTGTCGGCAAAAGGCATCCCCACGGTTCAAAGCGGCGTGTTCGAGGGCGGAAAATATATTTATGTGGACGGAGAGAAGGAGCTCCACGTCATCCTGGAGCTGCTGGAATTCGAGTCACGATAACCCATCACCGGGGTTCGCGTCACCCTTCGCAGGCTCCAACGGCCCGGTTATCCCTTGGGTTGCGGGTTCGCTCAATATTTCCAAAAACACTTTATTGTACTCTTCCATACTCGTGCAATGGACGAGTTGCATGCGAAATTTTCTCACGCTGGTTAAATGATGGACGTAGCGCACGGCGTCTTTCCGGAAGATGACCGGCCCCAACTTCGGCCCGTACAGCCCGATCATCATTCCCAGGTGGCGCTGCGCCATGCGGATGCACTCCTCCACCGGCACCTGCTCCTTCTCCCGCCGGGAGAAAATCCACGGATGGCCGATCGCCGCGCGCCCGATCATCACCCCGTCGCAGCCCGTCTCCTGTTTCATGGAATCAATGTCGGCGACGGTATGGACGTTTCCGTTTCCCAGCACCGGGATGCGTACGCGCTGCTTGATCTCGGCGATCGCGGACCAGTCCGCCGGGCTTGTGAACGCCTGCTCCTTGGTGCGCGCGTGCACGGCGATCAGCCGGCACCCGTTTTCCTCCAGCGCCCGGGAAACCTCCAGGTAATTCCGGCTGCGCTCATCCCATCCCAGGCGGATTTTCGCGCTCACCGGCAAACGCAATTCCTTCGACAGCCTGGCAAACAGCCTTCCGATCTTGGCCGGGTCCTTGAGCATCCCGGCGCCCGCGCCGCGCTCGGCAATTTTGCGTATGGAACATCCCAGGTTGATATCGATGATATCCGGCCCGAGGTCCTGGAGCCGGCGGGCGGTCTCCACCAGCCGGTCCTCCAGGTGCCCGTAGATCTGAAATGCGATCGGCCGTTCCGATTCCGAAAAACGGAGTTTGAGCATGGCCGGGCTATCGGCCTTGCGCGAAAAGGCCAGTTCGTCGACGTTGACGAATTCGGTATAGGACATGGCCGATCCGAGTTCGCGGCAGATGACCCGGAATGGGCTGTCGGTAAACCCGTCCATTGGCGCTAGAACCAGCTCGCCGCGAATCGGAACGTTGCCAACTAAAAAAGCGGTGCGTTCGATGGTCGCTCCCGGTGGAATCAGGATCTCCGGCGGTCGATCGCCAGCAGATCGCACAGGATCGCGTACCCGGTTTCCAGCCTGCCGGCGCCGGGCCCGATCAGGGTGACATCCCCCAGCAAATCTGTGGTAAAGGTGATCGCATTGGTGGCTCCGCGCACGGAGGCCAGCGGATGGGAGCGCGAACCCGCTGCGGATGAACCCGGGCCCGCACTCCGCCCTCGGTTTGTTCCAGGCTCGCGATCAGCTTCCAGACGTCGCCGCCCTCCTCCGCTTCGCAGACATCCTCTTTGGTGATCCGGGTTATGCCCTCCCGCTCCACATCCTCCATGCCGATCGGGATGCGCAGGAGGACGTTGGATAGAATCACCAGCTTGCCCGCCGCGTCGAACCCTTCGACGTCTCCCGTCGGATCGGTCTCGGCATACCCCTTGGACTGGGCTTCGGCCAGCGCCTCGGCGTAGGATTTACCTTCCTGCATGCGGCTCAGGATGTAGTTGGTCGTGCCGTTGATAATCCCTTGGATTCGGCGAATGCCGGCAGCAGACAAGAGTTCGGTCCCCAAGCGGAGCGCGGGCGTTCCGCTCATGACGGTGCCCTCCACTCCGATCTCCACGCCGTGCGCATCGGCGAGATTCCGGAGC
>Ga0315282_10009904_pt1 | contig 15070 bp, 15 predicted proteins | sample YL17G07_20_MG_FD_203693 | JGI IMG/M metagenome (GOLD analysis project Ga0315282, IMG submission 203693) | Sediment microbial communities from Yellowstone Lake, YNP, Wyoming, USA - YL17G07_20 | ecosystem: Environmental > Aquatic > Freshwater > Lake > Sediment | place: USA: Wyoming | collected... | reverse complement strand
CCAAAGATACGCCAATTCCCGCATTGGGGACGAAGGGACTTTTGCAAATCAGAAAAGCCGTCAAAATTCCCGTCCTGGCGGTGGGCGGAATCAATGCCCAAAACGCTGGCGCTGTCATGGAAACCGGGGTCGGCGGGGTTGCCGTCATCTCGGCCCTGCTGGGCCGCTCAGATGTAAGACAGGCCGCCTGGGAATTGAGACAGGCTATCGTTCAGGGCCCGAAGGTCAAAAGCTGATCCGGATTTCCCGCTCGTCCTCTGTTCCGATTTCGATGCTCACCCGGATGCCCTCTAACGGGAAGTCCAGCTTTTCAGCCCACTCGATGATGACAACTCCTTCGTCCAGAAAATCCTCCAACCCAAGGTCTGCGATTTCGCTCCCATCCTGGAGTCGAAAGAGATCGATATGAAAAATCGGGAATTTGCCCTGATACACGTTGACCAAAGTGTAGGACGGACTGCAGACCTGGGTGTGGTCCTGGCAGCCCAGCCCCGCCGCGATGCCCTTGGCAAAGACCGTTTTCCCGGCACCCAGCTCACCGGTTAAGAGGACAACTTCTTTGCCTTTGAATCCGCGAGCCAGTTCCACGGCCAGGCGAAAAGTTTCCGCCTCAGAATGGGTCGTCTTCTGCTCGACCCGGCGTCTTGGTGCCGTCCCGGGGTTCATCTCTCTCCCATCTCTTTGAGCGCCCGGGGAAGAGCGTTGATGATGTTTCCGGCGGTGATAAATTTCTCTCCCAATTGCGCGGCGGCGAGGTCGCCGGCCAGGCCATGAACATAGACGCCGGCCAGGATTGAGCCCGGGAGATCTTTTTCCTGGATGATCTCCGAGGCGATCATACCGCTCAGGACGTCACCTGAGCCGGCCGTGGCCATGCCGGGGTTCCCGGTGGGGTTGATAAAGACGTGCCCGTCCGGGGTCGCGATGAGCGTGCGGTACCCTTTGAGGACCAGGAAGACGCCGTATTTTTTTGAAAAAGCCGGGGCGAGCTCAAGCCTCTGGTCGAGGACCTCCTCGGTCGAGACGCGGAGCAGCCGAGCGAATTCTCCGGGATGCGGCGTGAGGATGGCCGGACCAGAAAGAAAACGGAGAAGGTCGGGCTTCGCGGACAGGTTGTTCAACCCGTCGGCGTCGATCACGACCGGGATTTTGATCCGAGGAATGAGCTTGAACAAAAATTGCATCGTCGAGGGATGGGTGGAGATCCCCGGGCCGATCATCAGGGCGTCCTTGTCTTTCAGGAGGTCAAGGACGCGGGGCAGCGCTTCTTCCGAGATCGTTTTTTCCGGGGTCTCGGCGAGCGGCTCGGTCATCAACTCGGGCATAGAGCGGGCAACGATGGGCAGGCAGCTCGCGGGAGTGCCCACGGTCACGAGCCCGGCGCCCATCTTCAAGGCAGATTTTCCGGCCATGGCCGCGGCCCCGGTCTTGCCCAAAGAGCCCGAGATGATGAGGAGATGACCGTAGCTTCCCTTATGGCTGTCGCGCTTTCTTTTGCGAAAATAGGGCCGGAGAGTTTCTTTTTCGATAAGCTCGAGCTTCAAACGTTCATCCGCGAAAAGGGAGCGCGGAATGCTGATGTCGGCGATCACGAGCTCGCCCACGCCCTCCTCGGCGGGCGGGAAGACGTGCGCCACCTTGGGTGCCGCCAAAGCGACCGTCAGATCCGCTTTGACACACGGGCCTATCAGCCGGAAAGTATCGGAAGAAAGGCCCGAGGGGATATCGATCGAGACCTTGAATGCCTTTGCTGCGTTGATATCGTTGATCGCGGCCGCATAAAAGCCCTCGGCGGCCTGGACTAGGCCCGTCCCGAAAATAGCGTCGATAATAACGGTGGCTTTTGACAATCTGGTCCTGCCTCCCCGCCATTCCCTCGCCGACCTGATTTCCTTTATCTTGATTCCGATTCTTTCTGCTATGTGGAGGTTCAGGGCGGCGTCTCCCCTGACGTCTTCTTTGGAGGACAAGAGCAGAACCTCAGGCGCACAACCCAGGTTAAAGAGATGGCGAGCTACGACCAGCCCGTCTCCGCCGTTATTCCCCTTCCCTGCGACGACGATGATCCTTTCCTGATCGAGATCGGACAACCTGGTCTGCATAGCCTTGACGATCTGAAGGCCGGCATTTTCCATCAACACGGGCCCCGGAATCCCGATTTCTTCGATCGTCTTCCTGTCAATTTCTTTCATCTGGCTCGAGGTCAGGACTTTCATTGACGCACCTCACACTTTCTGTTCCTGGCTAAAAGCTCACAGCTCTCCTCAGAATGTGAGACATGATAATCAGGCTATCGATCTTAATGGCCCTACTTTTGAGGAATCTTAACACAAAAACAGCAAATCGTTAACTTAATCCGTGAAACGTAAACCGGGAAGTGGGCCACTTTGCTCCCCGCTCGGATCGGCGGCCTGAGAGTCCCGTCTTTCTCGGCTCTTTCGGGCCAAGGCTCTAACACAACCACTCTCGAAAAAGATGGGCCCCCACGCCTGCTCCCCATCCTCTATGAGGCTGATCTGGGACGGGAAACGGAAGACGAGAAGCTCTTATTTCCGGATGCCTTAACGGAGAATGGAGCACGGGGTACGGGGTACGTCTGTCACTTCCTTGAAGAAAAGCGCGATTTGTGTTAGTTTTATTTACATCCATAATCGCAAAAAGAGCGGAGGTGTTTCGATGAGCATCAAGATAGGTATCAACGGATTTGGCCGGATCGGCCGCAACCTTCTTCGGGCCTCCTATCAAGATCCGGAATTGGAGTTTGTCGCCGTCAATGATATTACCGACGCCAAAACCCTGGCCCATCTTCTCAAATACGACTCAGTCCTGGGAGCCTTTAAGGGTGACGTCAAAGCCGTCGAAGACTCCATTGTCGTGAGCGGAAAGAAAATCAAAGTACTGGCCGAGAAGGAAGTCGCCAACCTGCCCTGGAAAAACCTAGGAGTGAGCGTGGTCATTGAATCCACCGGAAAATGGACCAAGAGGCCTGATGTGATCAAACACATCGAGCAGGCCGGCGCCAAAAAAGTCATCGTCTCCGCCCCCGCCACCGACCCGGACATCACCCTCGTGCTCGGAGTCAACGAAGGCATGTACGATCCCGCCAAGCATCATGTCCTGTCCAATGCCTCCTGCACCACCAACTGTCTGGCACCCGTCACCAAAGTCCTCCATCAGGAATTCGGCATCGAAAAGGCCTTTATGACGACCATCCACTCCTACACAAATGATCAAAAGATTCTCGACGCTCCCCACAAGGACCTGCGCCGGGCGCGGGCCGCGGCAGTCTCCCAGATCCCTACGACGACGGGGGCTGCCAAAGCCGTGGGTCTGGTCATGCCGGAGCTCAAGGGCAAAATCGACGGCATGGCCATCCGCGTCCCGACGCCCAACGTCTCCCTCGTCGACTTGGTGGCCCTGCTCAAAAAGAAGGCCACCGAAAAAGAGATCAATGAGGCCTACCGGAAAGCCGCTGCCGGCAAGCTCAAGGATATCCTCGAATATACCGAAGAACCGTTGGTCTCGGTTGATTTTATGTCCAACCCCCACTCGGCTATTGTCGACGGGTTGTCGACCAAGGTGATCGATGAGAACCTGGTCAAGGTGCTGGCCTGGTACGACAATGAATGGGGATACTCTTGCCGGCTTCGCGACCTGGTCAAGTACATCTCCAAGTGACGAGAGGCTTCCATGAAGTTCATCGAAGACCTGGATTATCGAGGCAAAAGAGTTTTTCTCCGGGTTGACTTCAATGTCCCGATCAAAGAGACCGGCGAGATTCGGGATGACACCAGGATCAGGTCAGCTCTGCCGACGATCAATTATCTGCTCTCGCACAAGGCCAAGCTCGTGGTGGCCTCCCATCTTGGCCGGCCCAAGGGCAAGTTCGATCCTAAAGCGAGTCTGGCTCCGGTCGCGAAGAGACTCGGAGAGCTGGTGGCGGCCCCGGTCGGGCTGGCGCCGGGTGTCGTCGGCGAGGACGTAGAAAGGCTTAAGGAGGGCCTCGGCGCAGGCCAGATCCTTCTCCTCGAGAACGTCCGCTTCCATCCCGGCGAGACGGCCGATGACCCTGCCTTTTCAGAGCAGCTGGCCAAGGGTATCGATTGCTACGTTAATGACGCCTTCGGATCCTGCCATCGGGCTCACGCTTCCGTGGTCGGCATTGCCCACTTCGTCCGTGAGAAAGCCGCCGGTTACCTCCTCATGAAGGAAGTCGAGTACCTGACCAAAGCGATCCAATCGCCCCTCAGACCCTACGTGGCTATCCTCGGCGGGGTCAAAGTCTCGGACAAGATCCCGGTTCTCGAGAATCTGATCAATAAGGCAGACCAGATTATTATCGGTGGAGCCATGGCCTACACGTTTTTCAAAGCCCAGGGACTGGGCGTTGGAAAATCTCTGGTCGAGGATGACAAATTGGAGACCGCCCGATCCATCATGAGAAAGGCCAAGGATCGGGGGGTGGCCTTTTTCCTCCCTTGCGATCACGTTTTGGCCCGGGCCATCGACAGCGCCGAAGCGATGGAAACGGTCGACAAGTTTCCCTTCCCCTCTGATTTGATGGCCCTGGATATCGGGCCCAGGTCCATCGCGGAATATTCCCGGGTCATCGCCGGAGCCAAAACAATCTTCTGGAACGGTCCGATGGGAGTTTTCGAAGCGGATTTTTTCGCCCGGGGAACCATCAAGATTGCCCAGGCCGTGGCCGGATCCTCGGCCATTTCGATCGTAGGCGGCGGGGATTCGGTAGCCGCCCTCTACAAAGCCGGAGTGGCCGACAAGATCAGCCACATCTCGACCGGCGGCGGCGCGAGTCTCGAATTCTTGGCCTACGAGACGCTGCCCGGGATCGAGGCCCTCAAATAAAGAGAGGAGCAGCAAGATGAAAGACCGTCTTCCGTTTATTGCCGGAAACTGGAAAATGAACCTGACCATTCCCGAAGCAAAGGATCTTGCCTCCTCGATCGCTGCGGCCAGCGTCGACCTGCCCGAGGCTGAGCTGGTCATCATTCCTCCCTTCACCTCTCTGAGCGAGGTCCGGAAGACGATCGCCGGTAGCTCAGTCCAGCTGGGAGCCCAGGACCTTTTCTGGGAGGATCAGGGGGCTTTTACGGGTGAAATCTCGGCCCCCATGCTCAAGAATGCGGGCTGCCAATATGTGGTCATCGGACACTCAGAGCGCCGCCAGTATTTCGGCGAAACGGATCTTGCGGTCAACAAAAAGATATCGGCCGCCCTGAAACAAGGACTTTTCCCGATCGTCTGTATCGGGGAGACGCTGCAGGAGCGGGAGCGGAACGAGACCATGGCCAGGGTGGCACTCCAGCTGCGGGACGGGCTCGCCGGCCTTAACGGGGACACGTTGGCAAAAGTCATTGTGGCCTATGAGCCCATCTGGGCCATCGGCACGGGAAGGACCGCCACTCCCGGACAGGCCGAGGAAGTGCACGCTTTCATCAGAGGAGAGCTTTCAAAAAAGCATGGAAATTCGGTCGCCGCGTGTGCTATAATCCTCTACGGAGGTTCGGTAAAGCCCTCCAATGCATATACTCTTTGCCTGGAAAAGAATATAGATGGATTCTTGGTAGGAGGAGCTTCGCTGGAAGCTTCTTCCTTTATCCAAATCTCAAGAGAAGCGATTAAAGCTTATAAGGAACAGAATTGAGCGCTCTGATTACAATCGTCCATGTGATCATTTGCTTTGTCCTGATCGTGGCTGTTCTCCTCCAATCGGGAAAGGCGGCTGATCTGGCCGGAGCCTTTGGAGGCGTCGGCAGCCAGACTGCATTTGGCCCGCGCGGCTCCGCGACCATTCTTTCCAAGGTCACCACGATCTGTGCCATCCTGTTCATGTTCACATCGCTCGGGTTGTGGGTCCTATCGGCCAAAGAAACCAAGTCCGTGCTCAAGGGAACAAAGGAAGTTCCCGCGGCAACTGAGACTCAAAAAAAGGCGCCCCAGCCCGAAGAGAAAAAACCCGCTCCCCAAGAGAAGCAGCCGGCCGCCGGTGAGACCAAGAAAGAGACCAAGAAATAACTCTCGAACCAACCTTGCTCATAACGCCGAAGTGGTGGAATTGGTAGACACGCTAGCTTGAGGGGCTAGTTCCTGGTAATCGGGAGTAGGGGTTCGAGTCCCCTCTTCGGCACTCCCTCCTCTCGATCACGGGGGTTAACACGACCTGGGTATTTTATGTCAGACTCGCTGCCCAAAAGCTGAAATCGGCTTCGTTCATGGCTCCCGACGTGCGCCCTCGTTCGGTCGTTTTATAAAAAATGACGAACGTCGGCACCCCTTGGACTCCCAGCCGGGAAGCCAACTCGCCGTGAATTTCGGCGTTTAACCTGAGGACCACGATCTCCCCCGCCCGCCGCATCGCCAGCCGTTCCACTATGGGTTGCATGACCTGGCAAGCCGTGCAGGTGTTTGTGTAAAACTCGATCAGAACAGGCAGTCGGCCGGAATTGAGCAGGCTGTAAACCTTTTCCGCCGAAGGCTCGAGGACCTTGCCCGGGATCGGCAGAGGTGCTCGGCAGCGGCCGCAGACGACAACTCGGCCCACGGAATCCGTGGGATAATTGTTCGTCGTCCCACACACCAGGCAGCTCACCTTGATTTTTTCACTCAACTCGCTATCCTCCCTTCTATTTATCTTTCTTTGGAAAGGGAGGAACCGGAGGGATGGCCCGCTCTCTGGTCTTGAGCTCGTCGAGGATGACTTCGATCGCTTTGTTGAGCTGCTCATCTATCCCCGCATACTCCTTGGCGGGATCATTGTCGACAACAATGTCCGGTTCCACTCCGCGCCCTTCGATGACCCAGTCCTTGCCATCCGCGCTGTAAGGGGCGAATTCTGGCTTGAAGAGTTGTCCTCCGTCCACTAGGGGCAAGGGCCCACGAATCCCGACGACACCCCCCCAGGTCCTCTTACCGATAAGCTTGCCGAGGTTCATTTTCTTGAAGCGATAGGGGAATATGTCACCGTCGGAGGCTGAGAATTCGTTCATCAGACAAACCTTTGGCCCCAGAAACGCGCTGGCCGGGTCGGGATTGGGCGCTGCGTTGCGGGCCACTTCGAAAAAGACCATCTCTTTGAGCAGGCGATCTATGATCATAGGCGAGACGTTCCCGCCTCCGTTGCCGCGGACGTCGATGATCAGGGCCTTCTTGCGGAGCTGGGGGAAGAAATGCTTCACAAATTCGTTCAGTCCGGCCGTCACCATGTCGGGAAGATGGATGTAGCCCACGGCGCCGTTCGTGGCCTTCTCGACTTTCCGCATGTTATCCTCGACCCAGGAAAAATAATAGAGAGAGTTTTCGGTCTCAATCGGGACGACCACGACCTCGCGGCTCCCTTTGTCACCGGGCACGGCATTCACCCTCAGCGTGACCTGCTTCCCCACGGTGTTATAGAGAGCTTCATTCATATCCGTCATCTTGTTGGTGGCCTTTCCGTTGATGGCGATCAAGTATTCCCCATCTCTGACGTTGACTCCGAGCTCCGTGAGCGGTGAGCGCAGCGTGTTGTCCCAATTCTGGCCTTTGAGGATCTTGACGATCTTGTAGTAGCCGGATTTCGAGTCGCGCTCGAATTGAGCGCCCAGCATTCCAAGCTTCACTTTGGTGACCTTCGGCAGGTCTCCACCACCGACGTAGGTGTGGCCAGAGTTGAGCTCGCCGATCAACTCGCCAATGACATAGGTCAGATCGGCTCTGTGAACGACCGCCTCGGCCAGCGGCTCGTAGCGTTTTTTCATCCCTTCCCAATCGACTCCGTGCATGTTGGGGGCGTAGAAGAAATCCTTCATCTGGCGCCAGCACTCATCGTAGATCTGTTTCCATTCCTGCTTCAAATCGAGGGCCATCTCCATGTTCGAGAGGTCGAGCTTGGTCTCGATCTTGACCGGGGCCTTGGGCAGATCGATGATGCCAAAGGACTTGTCTTTAAGGACAAGCATTTTTTTGCCGTCGGCCGAGATCTCGTATCCTTGGATTTCGCCCAGATCGGTTTCTTTCCTCTCCGCGAGGTCATAGAGCTTGAGTGAAGGGGCCTTATCCTTGTCTCCCATCTTCATATAGTAAACCGAGTCTCCGATCGCCACGATGTGTGAGTAGTTGGCGACTTCTATGGGCAGGCCGATAATTCTATCTTTTATCCCGTCGAGGTCGATCTTGGTCGGCTCTTCTTTTTTGGGGGTCTTTGCCTCGGCCGATTTCTTGGCCTCGCCGGCGGGGGCGGCCTTCGCCGGTTTCTCCTCTTTTTTGAGCGAGACTTCGTCGCTCTTGGGCGCGAAGGGCGATTTCAGGTCTTTGGCCAGGGTCACCAGATAAACTCTCGCCATCGAGAGATAGGCGTGCTCAAATTCGGTGGAGCTGTAGATCGGGTTGAAGTCGCGGTCGGAAACAAAGAAGAGATACTTCCCGTCCGAGCTGAAGGAGGGATCAGAAGAAGTGTACCAGCCGTCCGTCACTTCATAACTCTTCTTTGTCTCCAGCGAGAAGAGATAGATTTTCCTCATCATCTCGATCTCGGGTTTCCCGTAGGCTATCCATCGGCTGTCGGGGGACCAGCCGTATTCGCGCATTTCCCAGCGCTCGGCTTTGGCGACTTCGGTGACCTGTTTGGTCGAGATATCGACGTAGCTGAGGCGAAGCATCTTGTCCCCCCAGAGGATTTTCTTCCCGTCTGGGGACCAGGAGATTTCGTACTTATAAGTATCCCCGTTCTGGGTGATCTGCTGCGTTCCGCCGCTGCCATCCTGGCTCATGACGTAGATCTCATCGGTGCCGCTTTTATCCGAGATGAACGCGATAAGCTTTCCATCGGGCGACCACTTGGAGTTTCTTTCGTGGACACCGGAGGTATTGGTCAGGTTTCGGATGTTGCCGTACTGGGCGGGGACCGTGAAAATCTCGCCGCGTGCGCCGAACAAGGCACGTTTCCCATCTGGAGCGATTTCCCAGTTTGTGACTTGGTCGGAGACCTTGACGATCTTTGACCGCGCCGAGATCAAGTCTTCGGCGATCGTCACCGGGACTTTGGCCGTCTGTTCGGAGGCGAGGTCAAACTTGAAGATGAATCCCCCGTTCTCGAAGACGATCGCCTTGGGCCCCAGGGACGGAAATTTGATGTCGAACTCGGTGAAGTTGGTGAGCTTCTTGGTCTCCTTGGAGCCGAGATCGTAGACGTAGAGGTTCATCTTCTTATTGTCGTCGCGGTCGGAGAGGAAATAGATCCTGTTTCCGCTCCACATCGGGATAATATCCAGGGCCGGATTGTTGCTGATGTCTTCGAGTTTTTTGGTTTCGAAGTCGTAAATCCAGATATCGTCGGACATGCCGCCGCGGTAGCGCTTCCAGGTCCGAAACTCCCGGAAGATACGATTGTAGGCGAGTTTTTTGTCGTCCGGAGAAAAGGAGCAGAAGCCGCCGCGGGGAAGTGGGAGCATCTCCGGCGCGCCGCCATCAACCGAAGCGAGGTAGAGCTGTCCGATGAAGTCGTCCCATTCCCGCATCCGGGAACGGAAGACGATCCGCTTGCTGTCGTGGGTCCAATCCATGACGATGTTATTGGGGCCCATGCGGTCGGAGATATCGTCACGGCTCAGGGAAGGAGTATAGGTGAGCCGCCTGGGAATTCCTCCTTGGGCGGGGATGACATAAACCTCGCGGTTGCCGTCATATTCCCCGGTAAAAGCGATGAACTTACCGTCCGGAGAGAACCGGGCAAAAGCTTCGTAGCCTTCGTGGCTGGTGAGCCTGCGGGCGACGCCCCCGGCGAGCGGAACGGTGTAGAGGTCGCCGGCATAAGAGAAAACGATCTGATCTTCGGAGACCGCCGGAAATCTGAGCACCCGTGTCTCTGGCTGTTGGGCCAAAGAATTGAGCGAAAGAAGAACGAAAAGGACCACTATTCCCAGAATTCCTTTTGCTTTCATAATGCCTCCAACCGGTAGGTTTATTGTGGATATTATAACATTTTCAGGCTGGGAGAAGTAAGGTGGCTCACGACGTTCAGCTTCTAGTTTTCATGAGTAATTCTTTGCGTTTTTTTCTGTCGAACCGTTCGATGGCGTACCTGAGGGTTGTCCTGGGGATCGCGGGTCCGTGACGGAGCAGGAACCTCTCCAGGCGCCCCATGTCCCTTTTCCCGGCCTCACGCAGCAGCCAGCCGGTCGCCTTCTCGATCAGGTCATCGTCCACGGAGAAAAGGCGCGAAGCGATCTCATAGATCGTTGGGAGGTATTCCTCTTTTTTTGAAAGCTTGAGGAAGGACACCGCCGAGGCCCGTTTAATCCAACGGTTCGGGTGCACCGTCCATGTCTTGATCTCCTCGATCAACTCTGGGTAATTCTCAAGCAGCTCGCCCATGACCTCGGGACAGAAGCCGTCCACCGAAGCCCAATTGTTGAGATAGTTCGCTGCGAGCCACTCCTTGACCCTGGTAACAAACTCCTTGGGAAGGTCTCTCTTGTAGCGAACAAGGATAAGGGCGGCGACAGACTTGGCCTCGAGCTCCGGCTCCGGAAAGAGGATGTCACAGAGCCGGATCGCATCCTCCAGCCGCCACTCGGACTTGATTGTCTGATACAATTCACCGGCGAGGCTGCGGATTTCGGGGGCGGTAAGGCCGTAGGACTTTACCTCTTCCTTGAAATATCGCTGAACCTGCCTGGCATGTTCCGGATCGAACTTGGCTCGGAGGCTGGAGAGTGCCTTTTTGGCAAGATCCTCGGGCTTGATTTTTGATTGCATCATGTTCGGCCTCTCTGGTTGAAAAGGCAATTCTATAATAAAAATAGGGCACAGGCCACTTTTTTGGCCAAGAAAAAGTGTTTGAGCTATGACCCATGAGCTATTAACTATGATGTGCTATAAGCCATGAGCTACGAGCTACAAGCGATGCTAAATAAAGTGGCTCAGTATCTGGTTGGAAACGAGCAGTTTGCCCTGGGAAATCCTGAGCCCATCTTTCTCGAGGACGATCAGCCCGTCCCTACGAAGCTGGGCGATGGCTTCGGCATAGCGGCTCACGATGTCCACACCGAAACGATGCTTGAACTCTGATAGGTTGATGCCGTCGATGAGCCGCAGGCCGAAAATGATCGCCTCTTTGACGCTGCCCGCAGGGCTGAGTTCGACAACTTCACTCTTCCCCTTCTCTCCTTCGCCTACGGAATGCTGCCATGCTTTGAGGTCAGCTTGATTGCACCACCGCTTGTCCCCAAGGTGCGAGCAGGCAGACGGCCCAAGACCCAGAAAGGGTTCATAGCGCCAGTATTTGAGATTGTGGCGGCTTTCTCTCCCAGGACGGGCGAAATTGGAGATTTCGTAGTGGACAAAACCCAAAGCCTTGAGGCCATCGGCCAGTTCGTCATACTCGTCGGCCGTTGAATCATCATCGACCGGATTTTTCCGGGCCACGGCTTCATAGGGTAGGCCTTCCAGGTTCTCGAGAATGTAGAGGGAGACATGCTCAGGTTGGAGTTTTCGAATATGCTTCAGGGTCCTTGGGGCGTTCTTTTTATCTTCAAATGGAACACCGATCATGAGGTCAATACTGATGTTGTCAAAAACCCGTCTCAAGGAGTGATAAAAGGCTTCGGCCCCGGCCGAGGTGTAGTCCCGTCCCAGCAGTTTCAGGATCTTGTCATCGAAGGACTGCACCCCGAGGCTGATCCTGTTGACTCCCGCCTCTTTCCATTTCTTCAAAGCGTTGATGCTTGTGATGCCCGGGTTGGCTTCCAGTGTGAATTCCTGCGCGGAGACTTGGAGATTCTTGTCCAGGAATCTTCTGAGCTCGATAACGCCAGTGGAACCTATCAGAGAAGGTGTGCCTCCGCCCAAATAGATGGTATCGAAGCTCAGGCCCGGCGCCGCCAGAATTGAGGCCTCTTTCTCAAGTGTCGATAGCCAGGCTTCTACCAGTTTGGGCTTATAAGGGACGCTGTAGAAGTGGCAATAAGGACACTTTGCGCCGCAGAAAGGAAAATGGATATAGAGCCCCGCTACTTGGCTTTTTTCCAATCCCGCATCATCTCCCTGATCTGCCTTAAAATCTCCGCTACCGTCGCTTCCACTATTGTCCTCCCCTTTCCTTTGGTGGCCAAAGTTGGGTCGCCCCAGATTCCGCTCGGGCTGTAGGTCCCCCCTCCCTTCGGATCGCGGGTGAGTCCTCTTCGTCCCGGCCGAGGATCATAGTCCTTGACCGTTTTGCTCATATCCACCTTCTCCGGCGCGATTTAGAGCATCATCGAGGTCTCTGCTTCATCCGCGTGCGAACCGCCCGCCTGTTTGAGAAGACCCACAGGCAGTTTTTTATCGATGTCTCTCAGATCCAGGTAACGGAGGATCTTCCCCTGGACTTCTAATTCTTTCCGGGCCTGCTCGAGCGGACGGATGGTGGAAATCCCGGAGGCCAGGGCCGCGCAGATTGCCAGGATCGGGCCATAAATCGGCGATCCCCAAAGCCTGTTCACCGCTGGCTGCCCACGGGTTACCGCTTACAATTTGGTCTCAAATCCAACCGCAGCATAATAGACGGCCCGATCAAAAAAAACCGTCACCCTATTGTTGAGCTCTATGGCCTGGTAGAGGTCGAGGGCCGTATCGAGCAATCCTTCGGCTTGGACTTTGAGCCAGAGGTGGCGCCTGATGAGATGCAGCGACCGTATGATTTCGGACAGCGCGAAGCCCTCCTGGCGCCTTTGACTCCCGAGATCTGTCCAATACTCCTGGGTTTCTTCCTTGGTCGCTTCTTGAGAGATCCATCTTCCGAGCTGGGAGTAGACCCTATGGGCTCGTTTGTAGAGCTCGGCCTCATCGTAGGTTCGGTAGGTCGGCATGCTGGTTTCCTGTTTGATGTCCCGGAGATAGCTCATCGTCAGTTCGTGGGCGTTTTGCTCGATGAGGCTGACAAGCTTCTGAGATACGGGCGTCCCGAACTGGGCCAACCGCATATCTTTTTCCACCATTCCCCTTCTCCTCGGGCTAAACTTTAACACCTCCGAAACCGGCTGTCAACACCCATGTCTTAAAGGGCTAACGCGTCGTCTCGTCCCCCGTGATCCGTCTGTGCCGCAAGAACGGTTAACCATGAGCTTCCCTAGCTTCCTCTTTGCCCCGATTCTTTGCTCCGTGCCCCTTACCGGCTTTGTGGATTTTACAATCCGCATCAAATGGGATAAGATTCATTCCCTGAATCCGAGCTAGAAATGCTCCTGCGCCCGTAGCTCAGTGGATAGAGCGGTGGACTTCGAATCCAAAGGTCGGGGGTTCAAATCCCTCCGGGCGCGCTCTTCTTAATTTGCTGAAAAACATAACGTTGCAGACTTCTTCTGGATTCTGGAAGCTGTGTGCGGCACCTAATTTACCGGTTTGGGCCAAGTCACGGACAGTTCAGGCGCTGATTGCGATGGGCTAGTCCGGCCGCTCACAAAAACGGCACAGAGTGAATCCGCAGGCTTAGCGGCCGAACAGGATTAAAACACCGGTCACAATGGCAAAGATCGCCATGATCAAGGACAGACCCTGAAAGCTGAAATGGAGCAATGGGATCAGCCCGGTCATGATGAGCCAGATGCCCAGCAAGATCATCCCCAGGTTCTTTGGTAATCCAAGCTCTTTCATTTTTTTAACCTCCTTTTTTTGCCTTTCATTGTCCCGCGCCCATCCGTTATTGGACGGCACGATTGACTCGAGAGAAGCTACCTGTGTTAGCGCAGTTTTCATGCCAAAATCTTTCTGCGTTCTAAGCGTGAAGGTATAGAAATTTTCTTTTTTCCGCGGCGTTTTGAATGGCCACGTCGGCCGATGAATCTCCCCTCCCAACCATGCCGGAACTATATCGCTGGCTGCACGAAGATGTCAACAGCCTCACAATGCGGCGCCCGAAGAGCATGATGGGACAAGAGACCTCAACGCTCCGGCGAAAAGACGATAGACTCCAGCTCGGGCAGGTTAGGCGAATTTCTCAAAATGCTTATTGGCAGAGACGCCGGCAAGAGCGGCCAGTGCCTACTGTCTTCTTTCCGCTATCCTGCTGTATCCGATCACGGCGTCCACGAACAAGGATTGGGTGCCTGCGTTGGCGATCCTAATCATGTCTATGCCCGCGCTGCCTTCAAACGGTTCGATCCCCGCGAGGCGAAAGCCGCCCGGCGAGTGTCCCCCGGCGAGACGCATCCAGAAGTGTTGTTGTTTACCCTGCGTGTCCTGCATCTGAAACCAGCCTTCCGGGCCATAGTCTGTCTCTCCTTTGCTGACGACTGAGCCGCTATCGAAGTTTGCTAACGGATAAATCTTGTTCTCCATAAACACGACGAGCTCCCCTCCCGGCAGGATTTCCGCATAAAGGCCATTCGGCGAGCCCAGCGAGTCTTTCGGGTTTTGGACCTTCTTTTCGAAACCGACCCGCTGGGCACAAAATCTCGGCGTTTCCAGCTGATCCTGCCCCCGTTCCTTTCTTGGGAAGCCGCGCTCGGCGCGGATGAGGAGGCCGGCCGACAAGAAGAGGAAAAAGGCGGCTAGCAGCATTCCCTTTTTTCTCATGAACACTACTCCTTATGACCCTGGGTCAAATTATGTGAGGGCCGACCCTAGACGATGTCCTTGTGATATCTCGTATAGAGACTAATGACTGGGTTATGTCCCGTGTAGCGGTCTTTAACAATAAGGGTGGTGACCGGGGCTTTGGAATTCGATGTGAAAAGCATATCGTGGCCTACGCAGAGACCGACAAGGATGTTGAAAGCGGTTTCCGCCTGATTTAGGAGCTCAGCCTGAAGCAGCGGGTTGCAGGAGGCTTCGAATTTATCCTGCCCTTTGATCTTGTATTCGGCCGGGACGCCAAGCTCGGCTTTGTCCACTGCTCCACAGCAACAAACGACCGATTCGACGTCTATTCCGTGCTTTTCCATGATGGCTACGATCCGAGCGGCTTCCTCGGCCAGGCCGTTGCAGAAGGCGAGACCGATTTTCTTGGCGCCGATCGTCTTCGCAAACTCGGCCAACTCCCTGATCCTCGGTCGCAACGGGCGCGTCCGACCCTCCCTGGCTTCGGCTTCGTCAT
>Ga0315282_10009903_pt1 | contig 15071 bp, 15 predicted proteins | sample YL17G07_20_MG_FD_203693 | JGI IMG/M metagenome (GOLD analysis project Ga0315282, IMG submission 203693) | Sediment microbial communities from Yellowstone Lake, YNP, Wyoming, USA - YL17G07_20 | ecosystem: Environmental > Aquatic > Freshwater > Lake > Sediment | place: USA: Wyoming | collected... | reverse complement strand
GCTTCTCGCCTGGGTGGGCCAGATCTGTAACGACCGGGGCTGGGACGGCGATTGTGGATATGTCGCCGTAGGCCATAGCCGATTGCATCAACGCGACAACGTCGAGTTTGGCCTCTTCGCTCATCTCCTTGAGCGAGTGTATCTGTTCCAAGTCCTTGACTAATGTCTCCAGATGAGTCAATACCGCTTGGAACTGAGCATCCTCAGCTGCCGACAAACGCTGACCAGCCTACCTTCGCCTACTCGTAGTTCGTATTTGTCCCTTGTGCCACTCAGGCATCAGCCGTGACAGTTTCAGGCAACACAGAACCAAGTTTTGCGCGCTTTTGGTCCGATAGGTCATCAAAGTCAAATGATGACAACTTCTAACGCCTTTACGCCCTGAGTGGCATTCATAGGGCAGAAGCAACTTTGGAGTAACCGCCTGGTTCCATTCTTATGACGGCGTCCCTGATCTCATCGGAGAAATTGTCGGGAAGCGACAGCCGAGCCGTTACCATTAGGTCGTGCTTGATGATCCAGGAAAATGGCTTTGGCGTTTCAACTGATCATACTGACAAGACATGTTCTCTTTCCCAGAAGCGCTAAGTTCAGTTCTTTTGACATCCGAAAACCGAGGAGCATCCGACTGGGACCGAGTAGAGGGCTTAGAATGTCGGTCTCGAGCTGTTTCTTCTTAATTTCTAGGATCGCGGGTGCAGACCTCATAGTTAATGGGCCGGCCAGCGTTGCGTAGGTAGGCCGCATGTCATCTGGAACCTCAATCTCCTCAAGTCTGAGAAACTCAAAGACATCGCTTGTCACCAAAGTCGGACCGTTGAATCCCGTGTCGATCTTGAAGAGTACCTTACCTGTTTCCGGGAAACGCAAATCATGTAGCGGATTGAGTATGCTGGCCTCTATAACATAGCCCCAATCTGCCGCTTCGAAGCAGTCTTCAACGTTCAAGCGACCCGCCAAGCCATTCACCTGAAGATTGAGCCCTCACGACCAGCCCCTTGGTTGTCTTGTTCTCTTTCATTACCCTAAACGCCTCGGCCAAGGTTGGAAAGCGACCGAGATAGGTTCCCTTCGCGACCACGAAGTACTCTTGCGGGTGCTTCGCCAGTTCCTTCTTAATCTTCAAGTATGCTTCCACATTGCGTTCTCTCTCATCATCTCTCCGTTGCTGAACTACAAGCCACACCTTAACCGCCTCATTGAATGCCTCAGCAATAGTTCTTCCGCGTGCGGCAGCCTCAGCTTTGAGCCGCGAGTATAACTTCGGATCAACTTTCTTCAATAATACGTCAGACATCGCTTCTCAAAGAGGAGGCTGAGTTAAACAAGTTTATAAAGCTTAACTTGGCCTGCACGCGAAGGATTCCGATTCTAAGACCCATGCTATATTCGCGCCCACAGAAAAATGCCAATCGAGAGAACCCACGAGTCCATGTCATCTGTCCAACGTAACAGCCGCAGAAATGATCGAGAAGGAGCGACGAAGGCCCTGAAAATCGGCTTGGAGTCTCGAAGCTTCATCCATAAGGCATCGAGGTCGGGATAATTCGTAACTTTCACTTTGAGGTCTCGAGCAGTTCGAGGCTGGCTGCGGGACCATCGAAAAGGATTCTGTGCTTGTTGATTATTTCTCGCCCTATGAGGCTTTCATCGCTCAGGTATTCAGGATCAGTGGGGGTATAGACGTGTACGGCACCGAGGGTAATCACCTCATTACCCTCAAGAACAAGGTATGCATCAAGCTCGTAGACCTCTGAGTCAATTTTCCCGTACAGTGGGTGGAATAAGGGTTCTACGAATTTCGGTCTCAGACCTTCAAGCAATCTCACCGCCTCAAGCGAAGGGTATACTCCTCCATCGAACCCCGTGTCTATGACAGCGGAGCCGCGTGCCAAGAGTCGTCGATCTGTTCGCCTAAGGAGAAGCCTAACTACGGGAACATCTGGTAGCTTTCTCGCCGTCGCTGAGTAGCCATCAGGAGCGTAAGGTATCCTAATACTCTTCAACGACCCAGCCTTCGCGAAGCCGTCTCTCACTTAGCCTGGGAGAGCGTAATACAAATCTACCAGTCGCCTTGAGTTTCCACAGGACCGTTGGAGACTCATGCGGTCGTCTGTCAACCCCCTGTACGGGCCGTGTTGCAAAATACACCCTAAGAGCATCGGCGACTATGTGACTGAGTCTGACGCGCTCGCGCGCTTGAATCCGCCTCAGCTGTCGGGAGAGTTCCTCAGGGAGGCTGACGCTTAGGCGAGTCATGGGTAATACTTTGTATTACTGATTAATAAAACCGGACCCAAAGCCTCGAGAAAACACGCTCGGGCAGGAGTCCGTTCCTATCCCAAGTACTCCCGTAAGGCTTGGTCGATCATAGGTTGCTTCGGATCGCACTCGTACACAATCGATCCCCGGAGAAGGTCTCTAGCTTCCTCGGGCATTCCGCCGACGCCTGTTCCGAAGATGAAGAAAGCGACTTTTCCGTATTCAGTGAGCTTATTCACAAGGCCAACAGCCTCCTCAGACTCCCAAACGCTATCCCATGTACTCCTGCAACGCTTGGTCAAGCATCACTATCTTCGGGTCACATTCATACACAATTGCTCCTCGAAGGAGATCTTTTGCCTCTTCAGGCATACCTCCGACTCCGGTTCCGAAGATAAAGAAGACAGTCTTTCCGTACTCGGTCAGTTTGTTCACTAGGCCGACTGCTTCTTCTGAGTCCCAGACTCGGCCATCAGTCATCGCGAAAACGACCTGCCTCCCAGCCATGTCGCCCACTCTTAGTGCCATAGAGAGAGCGGATGCAATGTTGGAGTAACCGCCAGGTTCGACTCTTATTACGGCATCTTCGATTTCGTCGTAATCCTTCGAGTAGAGGATTGAGTGGTCGAATTTCACATCTGTGCTGAATGGAACAAAGGATACTATGTCACCGTACTCTCGCGCAGCCTGTATAAGACCGAAAGCCGCCTCGCGCTCTCGGCCCATGGTCATGTTGAGCCCAGCAGAACCTGAGCAGTCCATGAGTATAACAACACTCTTCGCTCGCTTCCCTCGCACGAGTTCACGTCGCTTCACCGCGAAGACTCCTGGGATCAGGAGCCCGTAAAGTCGCATAGTGTCGATTAAGGAAAGTTCTCTCGGATCATCACCCGGGCTCCAGATCTCAAAGATAGGAAAATCCGCCGTACGTAGCCCCCTCAACACTGGTGAGACAAGTTGAACCAAGTGATAGAGGTAAAGTTTCTTTGCCGATCCTAGGAGTTGTCTGCGCTGGTTCTCAGTCAACCCAAGTCTCAGTCGCTCAAGAAAATCCTCAATCTGTGCAGGCGTTGCTCCCAGGTAGAGCAATTGTCGAATAAGTTTGTCTCTCTCCTGGAAATTGAGCTCTATTCCCGGCGGAATGTCCAGAGCAAACGGAGTTCCACCCTGAAACTCCACCTTCAGAAGCGTAGCTAGATCTCGGATCCTATTCTCGTGAGCCTTCGCATCCCTGAAAATAATCTCAAAGATTTTCCCAACGCGCCCCGATAGTTCATAATGTTCATCCTGCATGATTTTCCGCAGTTCTCTATACAGATCCAACAGTTGTTCGTCAAGATAGCTCAGTGAAAGATCTCTGTTGGCGAAAAAGGATCTGTATTCCTCTCGTGAAAGCAGAGCTTGATCTATGAGAAGATCTGTATAGAAATGAACGAGCTTAGCTGGTTCCCGAACTCCACATGAGACAGCTATATACGCCCAAAGAAAAATCGTCTCAATTGTTCCAGGTATATGCTTTCTATGCTCGATCTCGTGGAACATCCAGCCCTTTATCCAATCATCAGGTTGATCCAGAAACTCGTTTGGCATGTACACATTACTTGATGTGATGGTGGCCCAAGGGCGCCTGATGAAATCAAGCTTGAGAGTCAAGCCTTCGCGGTTCGCAAGTGTCTGTAAGCTTTGTTGTGCGCTTTCTCGATCCATGGTTCAGCCTACGCTATTCCCCGAGGGGCTAATTCTTCCTTGATGAGAAGCTCTGGGGGTTTTTCGAAGGGTTTTGTCTCGGACTGCGCCCAGTCTCGGAGTTCTCTAACGGCCAGACACTTCTCAGCATTGAGATTCAGAATTTCAAGTGCCTTCGGATCCTTTTCCCTAGCCTTGTAGAAGGCGGGTATGGATTCATCCCACATTTCCAGTTTTGATTTGACCATTGGGAGGAAGTCTTGGATCATCCATTCGTTTTCGTTCGCAAACTTTACGAACACGTTCTGTTTCAGGTCGAGTCTGTGTGGTATGACGCGAGGAATTCCCCAGAGCAGGTCATCAAATGAGACTTCAGTTCTCTTGTCCAACCAAGCGCAAGCTTTTCCCAGCTTTATGAGAGAATCAACCCATCGCTGGCCCACCGGTCGCTCCTGTTTTGAGCAGGGTTGTCCATTGTAGGGGCAGCCCTCACATATGACGCGAAAACGAGCGGAGGTGACCGATCGATCAACACGGATGCATTTTCTGAGGAGCATGGAAGTCATGGAGACTTTCATCATGTCCTCATCGGAGACTGTGACTCTTTCAACATCTTGCCATATCTCCTTCATCTGACGAGTGTCAAGTACGGGCTCTGCTAGGTTGCGTAGGTCGTCTACCTGTTTGCCTTTGAACTTCGTTTCCAGCAATTCCAGTGAATGTTTCATGCCGAGATACTCGACGTCGAGGTAGAAGTCAATCCTGTCCAGGAGGGCCTTGACCATGCCTTGGGTTCCAATGTCGTGCGGGTTACGATCAAGGAATGCTACATAATCAGGAGTCTCAGCGATCGTGTCCCCGAACGCAACCGTCTTGTCAGTCAGGACGTTGAGTAGGGCATTCTGGCATTGGGTGTTCAGTCTCTGCACCTCGTTGAGATACTTGAAGGGAGCAATAATCAACGGGCGCGGCGTAACGGCGTTGGCCTTGCCTTCTAGGGTTCTTGTTATGTTAATGTTCCAGAGAATGTCGAAAGTGGTCAGTTCTTGGTGACAGCGAACGACTCCCAGATCTTCACCGAAAAAAGTCTTCGCGGCTATTTCGACAAAAGTATTCTTCCCTGAACCATATCCGCCTGAGAGGAATATCTTGGCATTTCGGATAATGAGAACCGCGCTCAGGAATCGTTTGACATCCTCCTTGGCTAGGAAGAGCGAGAAGACCCGTTCGATTCCCTTCACGTATTCGTCGTGATGGATAAAGCTCGGCGACTCAGGCATCCGGGACCTACCTTGACTTAATGGTTGACCGATATATTCATATGTCCATGGGCATATTTATGCATATTCCACCCGTCGAGGATATACCATGAGCACTAAGCCAATCCTCACTCAAATTCATGCACTCCGACCTCCAGTACCCTTGGTCAAGACATCGCTGGAGGGTTTCGACGAAACCTTCGGCGGACTCCCAGACAGAACGGTTCTTGCACTCATGGGTGGGACCGGGACAGGCAATGAAATTTTTGCGGAGCAATTTCTGTTCAATGCCGCTAGGAAGGGCGCCAAGGTTGTTTACGCAACTATCGAGAAACCACCCTCTGACGTAAGAGAAGAACTTCAATCGGTTGGGTATGACCTAAAACCCCTGGAAAACACGAACCCACCAAGATGGAATTTTATCGACGCATTCAGCCCAAGGCGTTCCAAAGTGGCTGGGGGCGCCGGGCCCTTGACAGGCTCGAACCTAATCAACACACTTCGCGATAGGATCACGGAGGGAGATGGCAACCAATACACGGCAATCGATTCTCTCTCGTACCTCTTGCTCAGATACGACATTCTGGACGTCATGGATCTAGTCGAATCCTTGATTCACTCGGCACGCAAGGACGGCGGAATCCATCTGCTTGTCACAAACCCCAAAATGCACGACTCGAAAGTCGTCAGCACCGTCCTACACATTGTCGATGGAGCCCTCGAGTTTGTCAGAGAAGAGAAGGGTCAAGAGATAGAATGGACTCTTCAAATAAGGAAGATGAAGAAAGTATCTCACAGAATGGGAATCCTGCCGTTTAGACTCACGGAAAGGGGAGTAATCTTCGAGACTACGAAACGAATAACCTAAGCCTTCCAATTTTCTAGTGATTCGTAGAAGGACTCGATCAAGGCGGCCGCCTGTTCCCGATCATGGAGTGATAGTAAGCCTCCCGGAAGAACGAGTTGAACCGTCACTTCAGTTTGGTCGGAGTCTCCAAACAGGTTTACAGTAACGGTCTTCTTGTACGAATCAAACTTCGTCGTCCATATTGTTCCTCCTTCGGCAACTAGACTGGCAATCATGGAATCGGGCTTGTCCGCTGATTTTTCTGGCAATTGAACGCTCTTGATATCCATATTCCTGCCTTTCCAGAATCCTTCCGCAGCTCTCACTAGACTTTCCGACAATTGCCTCCGAAGAGTGAAGGTCTCAGCCACCGTTGAACTGAAACGGATGTGTCTAGACCTGGCTTCAAGGGACGGATTACTCAATTTCAAATCACTCTCATGCGAATCCATTTATCTTACCTTTGAATCGCTCCAACGCCTCAGCCGTATTGCTGGCTTCAACGTAGGCCACATCTTCGCCTGAGAACGCCTTTGTCACAAATTCCTTCGCTCTACCGGAGAGGTGAGGAATAGCAACGAGGATTCCCAGGGTCGACTTGAGATCCTTGACCTTCGTGTAGAAGGCAAGCACCTCCTTCTCGTCAACTTCAACTTCGGCCTCGACGATATCGGCCACGACGGTCCTCTCATTCTTCGTACCGGCGAGTGTGAAGTTGTGAATCATGCCCGACGAGCCAGACATGGTACCAGGCAGCTCCACTTTGAATCCCATGTCTTCTAGCGCTGTCTTGAAAACCGGCAGCCCAACTATTCCTTTGACCTCGGACAGGACACTGCTGTTTAACGAGTATGTGTAAGTGTCATAATACGTCGCATCCTTAATGTCGAATTCATCTTGGCAGACTCGACAGGCGAACTTCTCAGATGGCTCATCGAAATGCATCCGACAAGATTCGCACCGGTTGAACGTTCCGACCACTCTGAAATCTTCCCCTTCCTTGACCAGTGGTTCTTTGCATGACGGACACATGATCTGGTCGGCTGTTGCAAATTCCTCGAATTCATGAACAGCACCACAGACCAAGTGCTCAAGGAGCTTACTCGATTCCAGCTGCAATGAACCACACCCAGGACATTTCAACCTGAGATAAACAGCTGAATGCGAACCACATCTGGGACAACGCAAGAATCTTTCATACATTTTCTTGTTCAGTACGCCGGCATAGACCAGCTCATCCAAGAGTTGCGACGGGTTAATGGTAGCAGTAGTCTGATCGATGTTTTCCAATACCGGATATCGAGCTTTACGGTCTGAATCGAAGTTTGGCTCCAAGTCCTTGACCATGCCGCCGATGAAACCGGTAAGGAGTAGCTGGACGGTCCTATTCGAGTACAATCCAAATCGCAGCTGTCGGGCCTGCTCAGGGTCGGCCTTCATCGTGTTCTTCAGTTGAGAAAGGGCATCTCTGTGTCGTTTCCTCAACAGGAGAAACTTATTCTCGTAGTCGCTTCGACTAAGTCCGCCGCCAAGAAAGTTCTTGTCAAGTTCGTTAGATTCATGATCCAAGTTTCTAAGGGTTGTCAGCATTTCCTCAGAGCTGAGTGCTTGAACAGTCTGTGGAGCTGGGGGGGTTGCCTGGTTGGACAAGGAGCTATCTCCAGACCATAAAGAGGAAGGCCAAGAAGCTGATTGCGATGAGTATGAGGCTGTGCTTGAGTCCACTCCCTATAGTACCTTCACCCATCTTTCCAGCGACTAAGCCGCCGAAAAAGGACTGGACTATGGACGTGTGAAAGAGCACCCGTGTTAAGCTTGGGACGTCGATGGAAATGCTGAGAAGTGCCCCGGCGGAGAGCCCTTGCTGGGCTGCTTGAAGCTTCGCAATTTCCGAGAAAAAGGTCTTGATCAGCAATATGTCTGTGAATAGGAAAATGGTCGCCGCCACGTAAACGATTGCGATATACGGTCTCATTGCGCTCTTTCTTTCTCTTTCAAGCAGATACAGATCGCCAATGTGCTTGTTGATGGATTCAAGCACTTCCTCCACGTCACCACCCGATCTGCTCACCTCAATGATCAGTTGCGCTGTTCTTCTGCCCAGTGTGGTATCGACTCGTTCTGCGAAGGATTTTAGACTATCTTCCAATGAGACGCCCCAACTCAGTTGCGTAACAATCCGCTGAAGTTCTGCGGTGAGAGGTCCGTACCTTCTCTGCGCGGAAACCTCAATCGCGCGGGTTAATGTTAGACCGCTCCGCCCTGCCTCCGCAACTTCGCGCAGAAACCTCGGGATGTTCTTGTCTATTCCACCTCTCCACATCGAATCGACAATGTTGACTGTTGCCGGAGGAAAAATCGCTATCATGAGAGCCAGGATGATGAACGAGTCCCATGGAAGCGGAAGTCCGGCACCAAACGCAAAGGTGACTAGAAGCGTTGAGATAGTGATTGCGACACCTAGGGCTATGGAAACGTATGTGACCAGTTGCTTTTCTTTCTTGGAAATCTTTGGCATGGTCCTATCTTCTTGGCATAACCATGTCCAGCAGGACGATCATCATAATCGCTAGAAGTGGGATGAGCGCGTAGGTGACTATTGCCATAATGCTGAAGACGCTCATTCCTCCAACATTGCCGCCCACCATTCCCATAACGGAGAACATGATCAGCAATATCAATGGAAAGACGACGAGCATCGATACGTAGGCCTCAGCCAGCATCCCCAAGACCTCGATAAGCTGCTTCGCGGCTATGCGTCGCAATTCCATGATTTCTTTGGCAGAAGATAGCAGGTATTTCTTCAAGTCCCCTCCGGATCTGACGGTTGCCGTGAAGCCTTCTAGAAAGTCGGCATACTGTTTTGAGGGTGACCGGTCGCGGGCGTTGGACAACGCAGTTAGCAAGTCGTAACCGAGCATGTCAACATCACGTAGCGTTGTCTGAGCTTCATCGCGGATCGCCGACTCCTCATCAGACACTGCAATGGACCGAAACAGTCGTTCCGGGGGAAGGCCGGCGGCTGCGAGGACGGCCATCTGACTCATCGAGTATGCGAGTTCTTCGTCTAAGTTTCGTTTCCTTGAATCTGCGGCAGAGCCCGGCATGGCGTACATTACGCCGAACCCCGTGGCGCCTGAGATTAGTCCCGATGCAAGAGCAATGAGTAAGATGACGAGGATCTCACCATGGAAGACTAAGCCAATGATGGTAATAGCAGCGAAGCCGCCGACGAACGCAATCATTGATGTTAAGACAATTAAGCTGACGTAGGCTTCGAAATGGATCTTCTTTCCTGAACGGAGCAGGGTTGGTCTGAGGTCGTCAAAAAACGGGACCATCCGCGCAATCCTTTTTCCTAAGAGATTGTAGCTAGAGACCCACGGTCTCGATAAGAATTGGTTGTATCGCTCTAGAAAACTCGGTTTCGGTTCATTGGTCTTGGACCTTGATTCTGTAGGTAGCGTTCCACCGACTGAGGCGGGCATCTTCTTTGTGCGTTCGAAGACCTTCATCCCATCAACCCTAGTCGTGCTTTCTCGTACAGTTTAGTTGGGTCCGCGTAGTAGTCTCGGATAACACTGCTCACGTCTGTATATCGACGGACCCCCGACTTCACTATCCAGTCGAGGACAGTCTTTCTTCGATCCAACTCTTTCTTGACCACGTCCATGGGTACCCCATGACGGTCAACGATCTTCTCCAACACGTAACTTCGTCCAGAATAGGCGAAGCTGTCAGTTTTTGGTTCCCACTTGAATACGTCGTTTATCAGGATCTCTTTGGAGACTGGGTCGATTCTAACCAGTTCTGCAAGGTGAGTCATTCTTCTGGTAGAATGTTCGGCGACTCTCACCCGCATTTGCATAGCAATGATGTCGAGCGTCATGATTAGCGTAGCAGGGATGTTCATGGGCTCGCTTTCGAGTCTGTGAATCGCTGCCGTAACCGAGTCAGCGTGCATAGAACTGAGACCGCCGTGACCCGTAGCCATGCTCTGAAAGAGAGTGTAAGCTTCGGAGCCTCGGACTTCCCCCACTATGATGTAATCCGGCCGCTGCCTCATGGCGGCTTTGAGTAGGTCGAAAAGTGAGATTTCCGCTTGGCTCCCTACCGATCCAAACCCGGTTCTGGCCACCGAGGGAATCCAATTCTCGTGCGGCAAATTGAGTTCGGCGGTATTGTGGGCAACAATGTTTTCGCACACAAAGCTCTCGCATCCTGGGACAGATAGATCGTAGACGAAACGTGGCCGTGAGGGCATTCGTCTGATCCTTGTAACCTTATCCCAGAAGACGTCTGAAAAGGCAAGAGCTCTGAGGTTAGCGCCGAACTGGCCACCATCCAATGGGTTCTCAGCTACTAGCCTAGCCAAATAATCGCGACCTATCTTGCTTTGGAGCCTGTTGAAGTATGATCGGAAGTGGTAACTTGGTGGAACGAGCTCTCGCAACTTGCGTAACGTCTGTTGCGATATTGGTATGATGTCGGTCTTGTCGTGAGTCGGTCGCCCTTGACAGATCACGCGTAGCTTCTCCTGTTTGGATTTTTGAAGGAACCCGGCGTTCGCGAGAAATGCCTTGAGCATCTTAACCGAGCTGACTCTCGCCCTGTAAGTTCCGTCTTTTTCCTTTTGTAGTCTCATCGTAGAGACTATGCCGAAGCGGGAAAGCAATGTCGCCATGTCTTTCAGTAGGCCTAGTGACGATGAATTCCAATCTACTTCGAATCCGGATACGCTGCCATCACCACTGAAGTACCCGCGAAGCATATCGCCGATCTGCTTGTTCGAGAGGTTGAAGATCCAAGATGGAACCCTTTTTGTCTGGGCGACGCCACGCAGGTCGAGAACGCTCGTCATGACTCGCTTGAGAGCGTGAGAGTGCATGATGAGGGAGACGCCATCAGGTTGCGGTCTTGCCTTGAGGCCTAATCTCTCAGCAACGTTCCGTACCACTTCACGGCATTCCCTGTCGGCGTTACTGATTATTACCGAGTTGATGTCGTAGCTTCCCTCACTAAGCCATAGCCCAATGAAAGTTAGAAAGTTGCTATCGAGAGGGATTCTTGCTGGAATCGTTATCTCACTTGAGCTAGATCCCAGCCTTATCCGATCGAGCTCCCGCCTGTTAAGTCTGTAACCAGCTGCTGACAGCTTCGTGACCACGTGGCATGGAAGCAAGCCGTGTTTCATCCAGTATTTAGGACGTTGTGGGTGGTCGCGACTCATGCGAAATAGGAGGGGTTTGGCGGCGTATGCAAGGTGCTTTACTGGTTCCCCCTTCAGGAAGAGCCCTTCAAGCTGGCCCAAGTGTCCTGTAAGAAGTATCTCTGTCTCGTCATTGTGAATGTCAGAGAGGTTTCGAGGAATCGCTATGAAGTGACCAGGTTTGATGTCTGCGACCCTTATCGGTACTGTGTTACCGTTCTCTGAAAGTGTGAATAATGAGTGATCCTGCGTGACGCCAATCTTCTTCCCTGTTCTTGTATGAATCTCGAAGACCGTTTTCCTGGTGCGGTGCCTTATGAGCTGGGAAACTGGTCTTAAAGCGATCTTGCCTTCCGAGTCCATTGAATAGACTTTAATCTGACTCTTGGGGATTCTCAAGATCTGCTTGCCGCGTAGGTCAATGCCGCGGTGCTTGGCAAGGAAACTGTCCACCAACTTTCCGACCGAAGTCCTCTGAAGCTTGCCCTCGCTCTGTGCAATTATTTCTGATTCGCCCAAGACACTGTCTTCTATAGACACGACTTTGAAGTCTGGTACGATGAACATTGACAGAGCGTTTAGCGACGTTGTCTTTCCCGAGGCCGTCCCGCCGCCTATCAGGCAGGACATTTTCCTTTCAATCAGGTACCAGAAGTATGCGCCCATGAATGATGAGACGGTGCCGAATGAGATCAAGTCAGATATTGTTAGGGGATCTGCTCGGAATCGTCTAATGGTGAATGTACTTCCTCGTCTAGTCACCTCATGACTGTATGTTAGTTGGACTCTGCTGCCATCTGGCAGGCTTGCGTCAACCATTGGCGAGGCGATTGAAATGTGCCGACCCGAAACATAGGCCAGTTTAGTCACGAACGAATCGAGTTCAGCATCGTCGCGAAAAACTATGTTTGTGGGAATCGACTCGTACTCACGGTGCCAGATGTAGATGGGGACTCCAACGCCGTCCGCCGAAATATCTTCAATCATGTGATCGCGCATCAAGGCGTCGATCTTGCCAAAGTGGATGTAGTCCCGTCCAATATAGTACATCAGCTTGTCCAGTGTTTCAGGTTCGATTAGGATCTTGTAATCCTTGATTATAGTCTCGACCTGCTCGCGGAGATACTTCTCAGCCTTGTCCCGACCGCCAAGAGACTTCAAGTCGACTTTGAGTTCCTCAATGAGAATCGTCTTGATTTTGTTTAGTAGCTCTTTTTCGCTTTCGCGGAGGGTGGGCTCAATGATGAGATATCGAAGACCTCCGGTCTGAGGATCACGACTGATGGCTGCATAGGAATAGGGCTCTTGGAGGGGGTAGACTTCTTTGAAGGACGAGGTTGCCTGCGGGGCCTGGGGCTCTATCGATGGTTCGGAGACCGTGACTGCGGTTTGGGATGATTTCTTCTTTGAGAGCTTGAGCTTGGTTAAGCCTCCGAATGGTGACGTTCTGCCCTACCTCCGCTTGGTTTGTGAATGTGTCGTACCACGGGACCTAGATATGCATAAATATGTCTTAGAGCATATTTAAGCTTACTAGCATGGGCGCACGTAGGTGACAACATGCGACGACATAGAAAAGCTGTCAGCACAGTTGTAGCTACAGTGCTGATGACGACCCTTACCCTGACTCTAGGAATCACGGCCTTCTTCTGGGCAGCCCAAACCTTCGGGCTTCAAGTCGGAAACGCAGGAGTCTACTTTCAAAACAGCTCCAAGGGTCTACTTGAGAACATTGTGATTGAAGACGTCTGGTTCGATCAAACCGGCGGCAAGGCCACGGCATGGGTAACTGTTCGTAACGTGGGAACCATCGATGTCAAACTAGTCGCGATATACACGAACTCAACCTCTCAGACCAGCACGACCCCATCCATCACAAATGGCATCACGATTGGTGTTGGCAAGGCAGTATCAATCCAAGTATCAACCAATTACGGCTACACATGGCCCTCTTCTCCTTCTAATCCACAGTTTGTCTATATTTCTGTAGCCACAGCTCGTGGAACAGACGTCAGGGGATACTGGAGCACAACCAACTGAGGTGGGGCAGGTGAAAGTAGGAATTCTCGGATCTAAAAAAGCAGTTAGCAATCTGATAGGTGCCGTCTTTCTCGTCGTCACGCTTGTTTTGGCGTTCAATGTGATGATATGGTACTATCAGCAACAAAGTAACCTGAACGCCCAAGCTCGTAATCTGCAACTACTACAGCAGCAGACAATGCTCGAACAGATCCAGGTGCTCAAAGTACTCGTCACCACGCAAGGGCAACTATCCGTGACCGTGCAAAATGTCGGACCGATCTCTGCGCATCTCGTTGACTTGTATTTGACGGAGAGAACTCAACCCACCCACAATCGATACAGCACCAGCTACTACCTTAACCCGGGATCAACCATGCAAGGCATCGGACTGGACCTATCCATCAGTCCTCCCCTCGATCCCCAAAAGACCTACTCCGTTACACTCATCACCGAGCGCGGTAACGGCGCTGCCGGCTACTATTCGCCTACACCGACAACCACAGGAACATATGCAACGTTCGGCAATCTTGGCTACCTAAGCGTAAGCTTCACCCAGAGCGGATTTCAATACATATCTCAGAACCAACACACCCCCATAACGGCCTGGACAGTGTCCAAGAGCTCGGCATGTGGCCAACCCATTATTTGGCAGGTGACTTTCACGAACCACGGCGTAGCCGACGCCACGATCTTGCACTGGAGTATGGCTCAGATGTGGCAGTTCCTATCCGGTGGAGGAGGCGGAACAGCCACCGACTTCTTCATTGTGGGAGCGGGCAGTGGGTATCAGGGCGGAATCGTCTTGGTTGCATATAACGATAATAACCCCATAGTCGTTCCAGCCAGCACTACCGGAGACTATCAGTCAGGTGGACAGCCGAGAACCCTCTTCTTCGCCGCCGATCAGGCTGGAGGCGGCAATTCAGACCAACAGAACCTTGGATGCACACTTAACGACGTCTTCGACTTTTTCATCGTAGTCTCATACATATACAATGGACAACAGTTCAACCAACTCACACCCTACGCCTCAATGGTCGTGATTTCAAACTAACCGGCCCGGACAGAGTTGACGAACAGGATGTTCCAACGGGGACATGGTGGAAGTGCGCAGGAGAACTATGCATGAAGCAGCACATCTTCAAGTCCAAAAGGGCAGTCAGCGGCATCATCGGAGCTGTGCTCCTTGTGACCGTAGTAATACTCGCCTCGAACGTTGCCGTCTGGTATTTCGGTCAACAGAGCTCATTTATCGCATTAAACCAATCGAGTGAGCAACTGAGGCAGCTGGCAAGACTTGAGCAATTACAAGTTTCTAAGATAGTAATCAGTGACCAAGGTCCACCCTCCGCAACCGTGCAGAATCTTGGAATCGTGACAATTCACATCGTCGACTTGTCTATAACTCAGCAAACCGGCACAGTATGGCATCAGGTTTACCATGTCAACTACTATATTCCGTCAGGTGCCCTCGTAAGCAACGTCGGGACGAGCATCTCAGCAACGCTTGATCCACAACAAAATTACAAGATGATATTCATTACCGAACGGGGAACCAAAGTGATGTTTCTCTATAGTCCCAATCAATTATTCTTGGGCGATTTTGCAACATTCGGCAATGTGGGATTTCTTAGCATAACCTTCGATTACCCCTCCTTCCAATACACCTCCCAAAGTCAAACCACTTCGACTTCAGCTTGGACATTATCAAAGAACGGGGCCTGCAAAACCGGCAGCGGAAACGGACCACTCTTCGCGATAAAGTTCGTGAATCATGGAACATACG
>Ga0315282_10009902_pt1 | contig 15071 bp, 13 predicted proteins | sample YL17G07_20_MG_FD_203693 | JGI IMG/M metagenome (GOLD analysis project Ga0315282, IMG submission 203693) | Sediment microbial communities from Yellowstone Lake, YNP, Wyoming, USA - YL17G07_20 | ecosystem: Environmental > Aquatic > Freshwater > Lake > Sediment | place: USA: Wyoming | collected... | reverse complement strand
CTAAATAATCCGTCTGGTTTCCTTGGAAAATCTGGCCAAGCTTTGACGGTCGAGCGAATCGCGGCCTCAGTGGTAGGGGCGACCGGCCGGTCGCCCCTACTCGGCTCGTTTTCATACCTTCGCGGGTGCCACGCCTCGAAGGGCGAGGCAGGTGATGAATGTAAGGGCACGGCATGCCGTGCCCTTACGCCACGCCCCGAGGGGCGCGGCATGGGAATTTCGATGAAATTGGCGAGAAATCGTTTTTTTACAGGGGGCAAGAGGTCCTTCGGCCCGTCTCAAAGACCATTTTTCAGGCGGATGGTGGCGCCGGAAGGCTTAAACAAGAAAAACGCGGCTGATGCTGCGTAATTCCGATTAAACCGGATTATTCGGGAATTTCATACTTGCCTGAATCATACAGCCGAGGAGGTCTTATGAAAGAAACAGATATCAAGCGTGTGGCCGTCATCGGCGCCGGGCTGATGGGGTTCGGCATCGCCGTGGAATTCGCCAGGTTTGGATACGAAGTCAATCTGTACAACACCCGGGAGGAATCCAGCCGCAAGGCCATGAAACAGTCCTGGGAAGCACTCGAACTCATGGTCGAGACCGATCTGATCTCACGCAAAGAGGCCGAGGAGGCTTACGGACGGATGCATCCCTCGACCGATCTCGAAAAAGCAGCGGCCGGCGCGGATTATGTCGGCGAATCCGTGTTGGAAAAATTGGACCTCAAAAAAGAGGTCTTCGCCCGGCTGGACGAAATCTGCCCGCCGCCGACCATCCTGGCGACCAACACCTCCGGGTTTCGGGTTTCGGATATCGCGGCCGCGACCAGGAATCCGGAACGGGTGGTCGCGGCGCATTACTTTCAGCCGCCCCATTTCGTGCCACTGGTCGAGGTGGCGCCCGGCGAAAAAACCAGCCCCGAGGTGCTAGACGTGACCGCCGCGCTCATGAGGCGCATGAGAAAAAAAGTCGCCCGACTGAATCAGGAAAGTCCGGGATTCATCGGCAACCGCATTCAGGGGGCCATTGCGCGGGAAGCCATGTCCCTGGTCGATAAGGGCGTGGCCGATCCGAAATTGATCGATGAGGTGATCTCGTTCGGCTTCGGGCGGCGCATGACCTATACCGGGTATTTCATGCGACTCGACTTGATCGGTCTGGACTTCGTCGCCACGCAGGCGCAGGAGCGGGGCCTGGAGCCTTGGGGGCCGATTGGCGAGCGCGTTAAACGCGGAGAACTGGGCATGAAAACTGGTCGAGGATTTTACGACTGGCCCGGCGACAGCGTGCAAAAGCTTCATCGCCGCTTAAACACGGAGCTGATCCGGCTGATGAAAAAGGACATGGACGAAGGATCGATTTGATTCCTTGGAAAACTTGGCCAAGCTTTGACGGCCGGGCGAATCGCGACCTCGGTGGTAGGGGCGACCGGCCGGTCGCCCCTACTCGGCTCGTTTTCATACCTTCGCGGGTGCCACGCCTCGAAAAGCGAGGCATATGATGAATGTAGGGGCACGGCATGCCGTGCCTCTACGCCACGCCCCGAAGGGCGCGGCATGGGAATTTCAGGGGAAATCAAAAAAGCCTTTTTAAAAATAAAAAAGCCGGAAGTATTGGAAAAAGGGAAGGAACGACGAAAATCGCCCTCCAGCAGGGGACGAGAAAGCTTGCGATTCGGGAAGCGCCCTGGCCCAAGGCCGGTCCCGGCCAAATCCTGATCAAGATCGCCTCTTGCGGCGTCTGCGGCTTGGACCTCCATTATGTTGCCCACGAGCACCCGCCCTCGGGAAACGTGCTCGGCCATGAGTGGTCTGGTGAAATCGTCGAGGTCGGAGAGGGCGTTACCAATTTCAAGGCGGGTGACCGCGTGGCCATGGCAACATCCCGGTTTGGCTCATCCAGGGCCATCCCCTCAAACAGCCGATCACCGAGGCCGATCTTCTGAGGCTGCATCCTGTGCGTGGCCCATGCCGGCGGATTCGCCGAATACCTGCTATATTACGAGCACGCGGTTCATCATCTTCCCGAGGGCGTCAGCCTGGAGGAAGAGGCATTGACCGACACCCCGGCCGTGGGCGTCACCGCCTTGGACCGCATCCGTATGCATCTCAGCGGCTCGATGCTCATCATCGGCGCCAGGCCGATCGGGTGGACGACCATGTTTACGATAGGCTGGCCGATGCGGGAAGGCAGGAGGCGATCCGGCGGACTGTGTGGGAGTCGGCCCGCCTCTGATCGACGGTCCGTGGTCGTCTGCCACATTATGATCTGTTTTCGCGTGTGCCGTTTCCCGGCCGCCCGGCCGGAAAGCACTTCCCTTTTTCCCCCCGAAAGTAGTATAATGATGTAATAAGGAGGCTCGTATCTGCCTTGCTCTACGCGAAAAAAAGAAAAACTGGACATTGGCGACCAACGTCCCCCCATTCCCCTGTCTCGATCCAGACGAGGACCAGATTTCTCTCTCTACCGACCCGGCTCCTTCCCCCCCTCCTCCTGGCTGGCATGATCCTGACCTCTATCGCTTCGGCCCTGGCTTGCGGCGAAGAGGCCGGGAAACTCCTGGTTTCCTGCTTTCGCCTCGGTGAGCCGATGACCGACTGGAAACTGGAAAAGAAGGAAGGTCAGCCCGTCTTTCAGTTGGAAAAGGAAGGCGATATCGTGGTGCTCGAACTCAAGTCGGATCGCAGCTCCTTCGGATTCTCCAAGGAGATATCCGTGGACCTCAAGAAGTACCCCTATCTCAACTGGCGCTGGCGCGTTTCCGCTTTGCCCAACGGCGGGGATACCCGCAAAAAGAAAACGGATGACGCAGCCGCTCAGATATACGTGCTCTTCCCCCGAGGCCTCACCCGGCTCAGCCTCGAGTCCGTCAATTATTATTGGGATAATCTTCCGCCCAAGGGCACGACCGGCGTTGCTCCGACCTGGAAAAAGAGCAGGGTCATGGTGCTGCGCAATCGCGAAGACGGACTGAATATCTGGTACGCCGAGAAGCGAAATGTGTACGAGGACTATAAAAAACTGTTCGGCAAGGAGCCCCCGACCGTGGGAGGTGTTACCGTCTATATCAACTCCCAGCACACGCAGTCCTCGGCGGCGGCCTCCTTGGCCGAGATATTTTTTTCCACGGAATAGAAAAACTGGCATCCCCGGGCAGGCGAACGACCGCGGCGGACCCAGGGAGGCGGGATGAAGTGACCGGGTGTTCGTATCCATCCAAAGGAGGGGCGGCCCTCCTTTTTTCGCCGGAGAAGCGATGACCGATCCACAGCAGGCCTTGGACCTTTACCTGGATCATCTGCGCGTGGAACGCGGACTGGCCGCGAACACGATCGAGGCCTATGGCCGGGACATCCAGCGCTTCTTGGATTTCCTGGCCCGGCAAGGCCCGGCCCGGCTGGCGGGCGCCACCCGGAGCACCCTGCTCGGCTACCTGCTCTCCCTGGACCGCGCTCGCCTGGCCGCCCGCAGCCGGGCGCGAATTCTCTCGTCCCTAAAAGGGTTCTTCCGATTCCTGGCTCAGGAAGACATGATCCCGGAAAACCCGGCCGGAGACATCGAGACGCCCAAGACCATGGCCGTTCTGCCCCACAGCCTCAGCCTGCGCGAGGTGGAGGCCCTGCTGGCGGCCCCGGAGCCTGAAGGCGCCGGGGGGCTGCGGGACCGGGCCATGCTCGAGGTCATGTACGCGACCGGGCTGCGTGTCTCCGAGCTCATCGGGCTGGAAACGGCCCGGATGAACCTCGAGGCCGGGTACGTGCGCACCATGGGCAAGGGCCATAAAGAGAGGCTCGTGCCCATCGGGGAGGAAGCCCGGGCCTGGACCCGGCGGTATCTGCTCGAGGCCCGGCCCCGCTTGATCAAGGCCGGGTCCAGCCTTCATCTCTTTGTCAGCCGCCGCGGGAAAAAACTCTCCCGGCAGTACTTCTGGAAAAAGATCAAGGCCTACGCCCTGGCCGCCGGTATCCGGAAGGAGATCAGCCCGCACGTGCTCCGTCACTCCTTCGCCACCCATCTCCTGGAGCATGGGGCGGACCTCAGGATCGTACAGATGATGTTGGGGCACGCCGACATCTCCACGACTCAGATTTACACCCACGTCAGCCGGGAGTGGCTGCGGCGGGTACACCAGGACCACCATCCGCGGGCCTGATGAAAGGCGAACCGGTGTCGTCGGACGAAATCATCATCCCCAGCATCACCCCCCTGCCCGAGGGCAAACTCGAAGTCATCACCACCCACACCAACGCCGACTTCGACGCGCTGGCCTCCATGGTGGCGGTGAGCAAGCTCTATCCCAAGGCCCTCATGGTCTTCCCGGGTTCGCAGGAGCAAAACCTGCGCAACTTCTTTCTGCAATCCGCCCTTTATCTCTTCAGCTTCGCCAAGCTCAAGGAGGTGGATTTTTCCCGCGTCGGCCGGCTCATCCTGGTCGACACCCGTCAAGCCGGCCGGATCGGTCAGCTCAAGGACCTGCTCGAGGATAAAAACCTTTCCATCCACATCTATGACCATCATCCTGCCACCGAAGACGACCTGCACGGCGAGGTGGAGGTGGTGGCCCCGGTGGGCGCCTGTTCCACGATTATGATCGAGCTCCTGAAGGCCAAAGGCCTCCTTCTCAGCCCGGACGAGGCCACGCTCCTGGCCATGGGCATTCACGAGGACACCGGCTCGCTCACCTTTGTTAACACCACGCCCCGCGATTACCGGGCCGCCGCCCATCTGCTCGAGCAGGGGGCGAACCTGAACACGGTCTCCGAGATGATCACCCGGGAGATGAGTTCGGAACAGGTCGCCCTGCTCAACGAGATGATCCAGTCCCTGGCCACGAGCAACATCAACGGCGTGGACGTGGCCCAGGTGGAGGTCCAGACCGACCACTACGTCGGCGACTTCGCCGTCCTGGTCCACAAGCTCATGGACATCAAAAACATCCAGGTGCTGTTCGCCCTGGCCCAGATGGAGGACCGGGTCTACCTCGTGGCCCGCAGTCGCGTGGGCGAAGTGGACGTGGCCTCCATCCTCAGGCCGCTCGGCGGCGGCGGCCATGCCTCGGCCGCCTCGGCCAGCATCAAGGATCAGACCCTGAGCCAGGTGAGCGACCGCCTCATGGCCAGCCTTAAAACCAGGGTGCAGCCTCTGCGCCGGGCCAAAGACATCATGGCCTTCCCGGTCATTTCCATCCCGCCCGACGGGACCCTGCAGCAGGCCATGAAACTCTTCACCCGATACGACATCAACGTCATCCTGGTCCTGAAGGAGGACGGCCCGGTCCTGGGCTATATCTCCCGCCAGAACGTGGCCAAGGCCCTGTTCCACGGCCTGGTGGACCTTCCGGTGAGCGACTTCATGACCTCGGAGGTGGACACCGTAGGACCCGAGGCGACTTTTGCCGAGATTTTGAACCACATTGTGGAACGCAAGCTGCGCATCCTGCCGGTGGTGGAAAAAGAACGGACCGTGGGCGTCATCACCCGCACCGACCTGCTCAACATCCTGGCCAGCGAGACCGACGTGGCCGGCGCCTCCGGCAGCGAGGGAGACGAGGCCTCCCCCGTCCCGCTCAAGAACATCGAAAGCCTGATGCGGGAACGGCTGCCGCGTCGCATCATCGACCTGCTCATCGAGCTGGGCCAGACCGCCGACCGCCTGGGGTATGCGGCCTATGCCGTGGGCGGATTCATCCGGGACCTGTTCACCCACCAGGAGAACTTGGACATCGACATGGTCATCGAGGGGGACGGCATCCACTTCGCCCGGGTCTTTGTCAAGGAACACGAGGGGATGCGTGCCCGATACCATCGGAAATTCAACACGGCCGTGCTGATCTTCCCCGATGGATTCAAGGTGGACGTGGCCACTTCCCGGCTGGAATATTACGAGCGGCCGGCCTCCCTGCCCGTGGTGCAGGCCGGGTCGCTGCGCATGGACCTGTACCGGCGCGATTTTTCGATCAACACCCTGGCCGTCCACCTGAACGAGCGCAATTTCGGGTTGCTGGTGGACTATTTCCGCGGGGTGATCGACATCAAGAACGGGTTCATCCGCGTCCTGCACAATCTCAGTTTCGTGGAAGACCCCACCCGGGTCTTCCGGGCCATCCGCTTCGAGCAGCGGTTCGGCTTCAAGATCGACAAGCTGACCACGAACCTGATCCACAACGCGGTGCGGCATGACTTTTTTCAAAAGCTCTCCGGTAACCGGCTTTTCGGCGAGCTGAAGCTGATCCTGGAGGAGGAAGACCCGGCGCCGGCCATTGAACGCCTGGCGGAATTCGATCTGCTCCAGTTCATTTCTCCGGACTTGAAAATGACCAAGTCCAAGACCGAGCTGTTCAAACGCATCAAACAGGTCCGGGATTGGTTCGACCTGACCTATCTGGGCGAGGACTACCAGGCCTGGATGATCTATTTTCTGGGACTCGCCGACGGCATGCATCAGGACGCACTCCACCGTGTCAGCCGGCGGCTGATGCTGCCGCGGCATGTCCATCAGCAGCTCATCGAGGCCAAGCCCGGCATCCTCCGCATCCTGCGCGCCCTCCATCGCCAGGAGAGTCTGGCCCCAGGCCGGGTTTACGTTCTTCTCCAACCCCTGCCGACCGAGTCCATTCTCTTCTTGATGGCCAAGACCACCCGCGAAGACACCCGCCGGGCCATCTCGAGCTATTTCACCAAGCTCAAAGATGTCCGGACCGAACTCTCCGGCAAGGACCTCATCGACCTGGGCCTCACCCCAGGTCCCCGCTTCAAAACCATCCTCGACGACCTCCTCCAGGCCCGCCTCAACGGCCTGGTCCATACCCTGGAAGAGGAAAAGGCCTACGTCCAACAACGCTACCTGGAACCACCCAGAATAGCGCCACCCATCGGAAAGAACGCATGAACGAATTTTTGCTCTCCATCTCCCTCCTGGCCGTTCCGGTTCTCCTGGCCGTCACCGTGCATGAGGTGGCTCACGGCTGGGTCGCCTACCGACTGGGGGATCCCACGGCCAAGCTGGCCGGACGGCTCACCCTCAACCCGCTCAAGCATCTCGACCCGGTCGGCACCCTGGCCTTTATCATCACGCGCATGGTGGGCTGGGCCAAGCCGGTCCCGATCAATCCCGCCAACCTGCGCCGCCCGCGCAAGGACATGGTCTGGGTGGCCGCGGCCGGACCCGCGGCCAACGTGCTGCTGGCGGTCGGCTTCGCCTTGCTGTATCACCTGGCCGGCCGCCTGCTGGCCGGGGTGGCGCCGGAGGCCATCGTCGTACCCCTGCTGCTGATCGCCCAGACCGGCGTGTACGTGAACCTCGGCCTGGCCATCTTCAACATTTTGCCCGTGCCGCCGCTCGACGGCGGAAACATCGCCCTGGGCCTCCTGCCCCGGGACCTGGCCATTCGCTACGACCGGCTTCGGCCCTACGGCTTCATCCTGCTTTTGATCTTGATTTTCACCGGCGCGGTGGCTAAAGTTGTCTTTCCCGTCATCCATGTTCTGGCCGCGCTTTTGCTCCTCGGCCACTGAGCCGCCAGACACGCGCGGGACGGAGACCTCGGGGTATGGGGCTGTCGATCAAGCTGGAAATCTACGAGGGTCCGCTGGACCTCCTGCTGCACCTCATCAAGAAAAACGAGGTCGATATCTACGACATCCCCATCGCCAGCATTACCGACCAGTACCTCGAGTACCTCAAGGCCATGAAGGCCTTCAGCATCGAGGTGGCCGGCGAATTCCTGCTGATGGCCGCCACCCTGGTCCAGATCAAGTCCCGCATGCTCTTGCCGGTGCTCGAGACGGACGTGGAGACCGAAGAAGACCCCCGCCTGGCCATCGTCCGTCCCTTGCTCGAACACATGAAGCTCAAGGATGCGGCCGAAATTCTGGCCGGCCGGGAAATCCTGGATAGGGACGTCTTTTCCCGGACCACCTCTCTGAGTGAGTTGGGAATGGCGGATGAAGATCAGCTCGTGCCGGTGAGCCTGTTCGAGCTCATGGATTCCTTCCGCCGCCTTCTGTCCCGGCTCGAGGCCTCGGGCGGCCTGGAAATCGTTCTGGATACCCGGAACATCGAAGATCGCATCCGCGAGATCATCGCCTTTCTTAAGGCTTGCCTAAAGGCCGAGTTCGAGGAGCTTTTCGCCAAGGACCGGTCCCGGAGCGAACTCATCCTGACCTTTCTGGCCTTGCTCGAGCTGGCCAGGGTCGGCGTGCTTCGGCTCTTTCAGGATGCAGCCACGGGTCGGATTCATGTGTTCTATCTCGAAGGCCGGCCTCCATTCATCCCTCTGGCCGGCCTGAACAACGGTCCCGATTCGGCCCCGGTCGAACCGAAGGCGAACGACCCTGAGAACGAGGACCCGGCCTCATGAGCATCAACTTGAAGGCTATCGTCGAGGGGCTGCTTTTCGTCGCCGACGCCCCCTTGACCGCAGAACGCATCGCCCAGGTGACCGAGGGGACCCCCAAAGACCGGGTGCAGAAGGTCTTGGACGAGCTCGAGACGGAGTATGGGGAGATGGGGCGGGCCTTTGTGCTGAAAAACGTGGCCGGCGGCTACCAATTCCGCAGCCGGCCGGAACTCTCCTCCTATATCCTCATGCTCAAACAGAAGCCGCCGACCCGCCTTTCTCGGGCCGCGTTCGAGACCCTGGCCGTGATCGCCTACCGGCAGCCCATTCTTCGGGCCGAGATGGAAAAAATCCGCGGGGTGGACGTGGGCGGCACGGTCAAAACGCTGCTCGAGCGCGACCTCATCCGGATCATAGGCCGCCAGGACCTTCCGGGCCGACCTATCCTTTATGGGACGACCAAGAAATTCCTCGAGGTGTTCGGCTTGCCGAACCTGGAGGCCCTGCCCACGCTGGAAGAAATGGACTCTCTTGGGGTGGGCGACGAGGAAGGGCTTCTGTTCTAGCCGCCCTCCCGGCCGGCCCGGACCCTAAACCTCATGCGGATACGCCTACAAAAGATTTTAGCCCGGGCCGGGGTGGCTTCCCGCCGGGCCGCGGAGCAGATCATTCTGGACGGCCGCGTGACCGTGAACCTGGAGGTCGTGGTCCATCTGGGAGCCCAGGCCGACCCGGAGACGGATGAGATCGCGGTGGACGGCCGTCCGCTCCGCCTGGAGCGGCACGTCTATTATCTCTTGAACAAGCCGGCCGGCTTTTTGACCACGCTCAAAGACCCCTTCGGGCGGCCCACCATCGCCGCCTTCCTGACGACGACCGAAGACCGCGTCTTTCCGGTAGGCCGGCTGGACGCCGATACCGAAGGCCTGCTCCTCCTGACCAACGACGGGGACCTGTCCGCCCGTCTGATGCACCCGCGCTACCACGTGTCCAAGACCTACCGGGTGAAAGTCGGCGGCCGGCCCTCCCCGGACACCCTGGCCCGGCTGGCCGGCGGGGTGATCGTCCTGGGGAATCGGCCCGTCAATCCGGCCGAAGTGATCCTGGAGCGGCTAACCAAGGACGGGGCCTGGCTGCGCATGACCCTGACCGAGGGACGCCACCGCCAGGTCAAACGCATGTGTTCGGCCGTAGGACACCCGGTGCAAAGCCTGAAACGGGTCCGCTTCGGCCCGCTCGGGCTGGGCTCCCTGCCCAGCGGCGCTCTCCGGGCCTTGACCCAGGAAGAAGTCGCGGCCTTGAAACGCGCCGCCGGCCTGGCCGCGGCGGGCCGGCTGAAATAAAAAGGCCGGCCCACTTTCGAGGACCGGCCTTATGAGCCTATCAGGCGGCAGGGACGGGCGGAAGCACGACGGTTTCCTCCTGTCTTTGCCGTTGCTTTTTGCCCGCGGTTAACGAGCAGAGCACCGGCACCACGACCAGCGTCAGCATAGTGGCCACGGCCAGGCCGAAGATCACGACCCCGGCCATGGCACTCCACATCTCGACCGTCTCCCCGCCGATGAGCAGCTTGAAGTGCTTGAAGTCGATGCTCACCCCCACCGCCGTGGGTATCAGCCCGAGAATCGTCGTGAGCGCGGTCAACATGACCGGTCGGAAGCGAAGGGCGCCCGTCCGCACCAGGGCGTCGTACACCGACATCCCGCGAGCGAGTTGCTGGTTGTAGAAGTCGATGAGCACGATCGCGTTCTTGACCACCACGCCGGTCAGGGCGACCACGCCCACGCCGGTCATGGTAACGCTGAAAGGCCGTCCGGTGATCAACAGACCTAGGAAAACGCCGATGAAGGACAGAAGCACGGAGGTGAGGATGATAAAGGGCGTGACGATCGAATTGAACTCGGAGACCAGGATGAGAAAAATGATGAAGATCGTGGCAAAAAAGGCCTTGGTCAGGAAGACCTGGGCCGTATGCTGCTCTTCCTGTTCGCCCGTGAAGGCGTAAGAGTACCCGATCGGCCAAGGGTACCTGGTCAGCCGTTCCTTGGCTTCTTTGATGATGTCGTTGGCCAGCCGTCCGCTGGCGTCGCCTTCGACCGTGACCACGCGTTTTTGATTGCGACGGTTGATGGAGCCCAGGCCGCTGGTCATGGTCACTTCGGCCACCGAGGTCAAGGGAATGGGTTCGCCGCGCGGACCGGAGATGGTCAGCCTTTTCAGGCTCTCGATCGCGTGCCGATCCTTTTCCGGAAGCCGGGCCATGATGTCGTACTCGTCTTGATCCTGACGGTACGTTCCGACCTTGACGCCGTTGACCGCTGCTTTGATGACATAGGCCACGGTCATGGTATCCAGACCGAGAAGTGCCGCCTTCTCCTTGTCAACGCGCACGCGAAGCTCAGGCCTGCCTTCTACGTAGTCGTCTCTGAGGTCCACCAGGCCGCGGATGTCGCGCACGTACTTCTTCACCTCGCGGGACAGTTCACCCAGCCGATCAATGTCCGGCCCGTATAGCTCGAGGTTGAACGGCGCCCCGGTCGGAGGCCCATGCTCCTCCTCCCGCACCTGGACCTCAGCGCCCTGAATCAGGCCGGCGACCCGCTGCCTGACCTCGGTGATGATGCCGCTGGAAGGTCTCGACCGATCATGGAATTTCTTGAAGTCCATGATCACCTTGTTGATATGGGTTCCCACACCGCCTTGGCTGAAGGGGTTTCCCCCCACCGCGCCCACGTTGGCGATCACGTGCTCGATGTCCTTGTACTGGGCAACGAGCTTCTCGACCGCGGCTGCGAGCTTATCCGAGGCGTCCAGGCTGGTGCCCACCGGCGCCTTGATATAGACATAACCGCCCGAAGGCTCCATCTTGGGAAAGAAATCCACCCCCTTGCCGAACTTGCCAAATACCCCAATGGAAACCACCAGCAGGACAAAGGCCAGCAAGATCGTCAGCCCGCGATGACTGAGCGCCAGTCGGAGCAGTTTCATGTACATCCGGGTGAGAAAAGAAGGCTGCTCCACGAAATCCTTCGGGGCCTCAGCCGCGACGGTCTGGAATCGGGCCGCGAGCACCGGGTTGATGACCATGGCCACGAACAAGGAAGCGCTCAGGGACAATATCAGCGTAATGGGCAGATATTTCATGAATTCGCCCATGATCCCCGGAAAGAACATCAGCGGGAAAAAGGCGCCCAAGGTCGTCAGGGTCGAGGTGATGACCGGCCAAGCCACTTCGTCGGTGGCAGCGCGAGCCGCCTCCAAACGGGACGAGCCCTCCTGCATGTGCCGGTCGATGTTTTCCACAATGACGATGGCGTCATCAACCAGCATACCCAGAGCCAGAACCAGAGAGAACAACACGACCATGTTCAGGGTGATGCCCAGCCCGGTCATCAGGACAAAGGTGATGAACATGGAAAGGGGAATGGCCAGGGAGACCATGACCGCGGCCCGGCCGCTGATCGTCAGGAAAATGATGCCGAGCACCAGAATGAGTCCGGAGAGGATGTTGTTTTGCAGGTCATCGACCAACATGTGGATTTCGTCGGCCATCTCCGAGGTGATGTCGATTTTGAGCGTCGGAGGCAGCTCGGGCTTCATCTCCTCGATCACGCGGCGCACGCCGTCGCTGACCTCGATAATGTTCTCTCCGGTGCGCTTCATGACGTCCAGGCTGACGCTCGGCTGCCCATTGATGCGGGCCCGGGTCAAGGGGTCCTTGTAGCTGTCCCGGATAAAGGCCAGGTCCCGCAGGTAGACCGGCCGGCCGTCCCGGACAAAGGCTACTAGGGAGAAAATTTCGGTCGGGTCTTTAAAATCCTCCGGGATACGCACTGTGAACTTCGACGGGCCGATGTCCATGCTCCCGCCGGGCATGTTCACGTTGCTGCGCTGCACCGCTGTCAGAAGGCTGGAAAAAGGCACGTTGTAGGCCGCGACGCGATCCAGGTCAAACTCGACGTGAATCTCACGGTCCAGCCCGCCGGAAAGCTCGGTGTCCAGCACCCCTTTCACGGCCTCCACCCGGTCCGACATGTCGTCGGCGATGGCCTTGAGCCTCTTGAGGGAGAAGGGCCCGGACAGGTTGATCCGCATAATCGGAATATCGGAGAAAGCGACCTCCTTGATGAAGGGGTCGGCCGGCAGGTCGGGCGGCAGATCGGGCTTGGCCTGGTTGACCTTGTCCCGTACCCCTTGCAGGGCCTCGTCCATGTTCACCCCAGGCATGAATTCCACGGCCACGGTGGACAGCCCCTCGGACGAGGTCGAACGAATCTCCTTCACGTCCTTGAGGCCCTTGAGCTTGCGCTCGATGGGAATGGTGATCAGCGACTCCATGTCGGACGGCGCCACGCCTTCGTAAGCGGTGGTGATGAAGACGTAAGGGATTTCGATATCGGGAAAGGACTCCCGGGGCAGCGTCACATAGCAGTACACTCCGGTGACGACGATCAGGGCCAGCAGCAGGAGGACCGTGGATTGACGTTGAAGAGCAACGCGGTTGATGATCATTGGACCTGAACCTTTACCCCTTCCTCCAGTCCGGACTGGCCGGCCACGATCAGCTTCTCACCAGCCTTCAAGCCCTCGGTGACCTGCACCCGATCCTGCTCGATGACGCCGATGGCGATGTTTCGCGCATGAGCCACCCCGTTTTCCTCCACGAAGATCAGCCGCTCGCCGTTCCTGTCCACGAGGGCCGACAGCGGCGCCACAAGGGCGTCCGGCACTTCCCGCCTGAGCAGCCCCACCCGGGCGATCATGCCGGCCCGGATGTCCTGCTTGCGGTTCTCGATGGCCAGGGTGACTCGGAAGGTCTTGGTAGCCGGGTCCGCGGCGTAGGCCACAAAAAGCACCCTGCCTTCCAGGATGCGGTCAGGAAAGGCGTCCACACGGACCAGGGCCTTCTGGCCGACGCTCAGATAGTGGACGTCCAGCTCGGGAACGCTTACTTCGATCTTCATCTGGCTGTTATCCACGAGGTCGAACATGGCCGTGCCCGGCCCGACGAATTCACCCTGGTCCACGTAACGCTTGTTTACCCGTCCACCGATCGGGGCCTTGACAAAGCCTTCTTCATATTGAACGCGTATCTGGTGCAACTTTCCTTCGGCCACAGTGCGTTCGGTCCGGGCCTGATCCAGGACCTCCTGGGAGATGATGGTTTTCTGAAACAAGGTCTGGCGCCGCTGATACAGGTCCTCCGCCATTTTAAAACCGGCTTCGGCCTGCTCCAGGGCGGCCTTCAAGGCCGAGACGTTGATCTTGGCGATCAATTCGCCCCTGGCCACGGCCTGACCTTCGTTCGGGCCGATCCATTCCAGGTTGCCGGACATAGTGGCGCTGACCCGCACGTCCTGCCAGGACATCAGCGCCCCGGGCAGCAGCAGCACGTCCCGAATCAAGGCAGGCTGCACCGTCACCACCCGCACCTTGGTGATCCTTTCCGGCGCCTGGACGGCGACCTTGGACGACCCCTGGTCAGACTGGCCCCGGGCGTTGCCTTCACGTGATCCGCAGCCCACCAGAAGACCGAAGGCCAGAAAAACGGTGAGGAGCGCCCCGTATCCCAAAACGTTCGCTTTCATGTCGATTCCTGTTCCTTTTCCAAGACCGCGGCAAACCTTCGGCTACCGGTCGGACTCAATCTCGGGGCCTTCTTCGGCTCCGTGTCGGAACTTTGTGTGTTGCAGCGGTGTCTTTTTGTAATCCCGTCAGGGCCAATCGCAAGACCCGAAGGGGAATGTCGGACGGCATCTCCCGAAGAGGCGACAGACGCCGCAGAAAAGCCAATCCCAGCAGACTCAGGAAGAAATAGGCCACGGCGTCCGCGTCGGCCTCGATCACCTCACCCCGCATCCGCGCCTCATCATAGATCTGTCTGATAGCCTTCAGGAGCATATTGGGATGATGGCTGCGATCGAAGTCCGGGGCGCCCGTGGGCGGCATCCAAAACTCGGCGTGCAACAGCTTGAACAGGTCCCGATTCTCGGCAATGCCGGCGCACAGCGTCTCGTAAAGAGTGCACAGCCGCTCCAGGAATTCGGTTTCCGACCCAAGCGCCTCGGCCAGGATGGCCGCCTCCTTCTGTTCGGCCTGCTCCAGGATGGCGCGGAAGAGGCCCTCCTTGTTCTCGAAGTAATAGTACAGGGCCGGCTTGGTCGCGCCCACCTCGCCCACGATCTCCCGAACCGAGGTGTTGCCGTACCCCTTTTCGGCGAAAAGGGCGATGGCCGCTTCGAGGATCTTCAAGCGGAGGCTGGGTTGGTGCTCACCGGGCGGGTGTTGCGGGTTCATGGCGATTCGTGCTCCGTGTACCAAGTTGGAGAGGCGTACCATGGCCGCAGGGCGAAGTCAAGGAAAATCATACCTACCGGTAGGTATGGACGGCCCCTGCCCATGAGAGAAAGCAGAAAGGGTGCCAAGGCACGAAGTGGGGTGATTTCAAGGGATTCCCTAGACCACACGTCCGGTGCTTTTTTCTAGATGTGTCTATTTTCGCCATTGATCTGTCAATGAAACCAATACATAGCTAAAATTACACGGGAAAACCCAGTCTTTCCCCGAAAAAATAGAAGGGTTGCTCCCTTGGAAAATGCGGCTGAACATCGCCCGCCAGTCGAAGTCGCCGCCTCGGTGGTAGGGGCGACCGGCCGGTCGCCCCTTGTATCTTGGTTTTGGGTTGAGTTATGAACCATAGGAAGGAAAGGGGTGGCCGGTGGGTGGCGGAGTGAGCGTAGCG
>Ga0315282_10009901_pt1 | contig 15071 bp, 9 predicted proteins | sample YL17G07_20_MG_FD_203693 | JGI IMG/M metagenome (GOLD analysis project Ga0315282, IMG submission 203693) | Sediment microbial communities from Yellowstone Lake, YNP, Wyoming, USA - YL17G07_20 | ecosystem: Environmental > Aquatic > Freshwater > Lake > Sediment | place: USA: Wyoming | collected... | reverse complement strand
CGCCCCGTGGGCAGAATCGGTGGAATCGGACGAGGTCTGATGCTCGCCGCACAGGCTGCTATCGCCGTCGCACTGCTCTCTGCCGCGGCGGTGTTCGGCGAACATTTCGTGCGACTGGTACGAATCGACCCTGGATTTCACACGGAGGGGGTGCTGACGGCGCAACTGACACTGCCGCTTTCCGGGTACCCGGACGCCGATCGGCAGCGGCAGTTCTTTGACAACCTCGTGAATGCGCTGAAGGGCAGCCAGGTATTCGATCGCGTTGCCCGTGTCAACCACTTGCCGCTCGTCGACGAGTACGCCGGGGTGCAGCTACGCGTGCTCCGGACTTCGGAGACGACGGACACGTTGGTGGACGCCGAGCTGAGACTGATCAGTGACGGTTACTTCGAAGCGCTTGAGTTGCCGATTGTGCGGGGACAGGCCTTCACCGACGCTGACTCGCGGAAGTCGGCGCCGGTCGTCGTGGTCAATACAACGTTCGCCGAGCGTCATCTGGGCGGCCTTGGTGTCGGTGCGGTGCTCGTTTTCAACAACCGCAACTGGCAGGTCGTCGGTGTGGTGGCCGACAGCAAGGAGCAGAGCCTGATTGAAGCGGCGAAGCCGGTGATCTATTGCCCCGTTCACCAGTTCACCCAGTTCGGTGCCGGACTTCGATCCGCCCGCACAGGTCTCATCGTTCGTTCCAGGGCGCCGTTGAGCGTGCAGGTTGACGCGCTCAGGCAGGCGTTGCGCAGGCTGGACCCGCGGCTGCCTCTCTATGACGTGATGACGCTTGATGGACGACTGGCTCGACTCCTTGCTCCGTCCCGCTTCTACACGCTGCTGATCGGGGCGTTCGGGCTCTGCGCCCTCATCCTCGCTGCGCTGAGCGTCTACAGCGTGACGTCCTATCTCGCCGAGCGGCGAACTCAAGAGATCGGCGTCCGCATGGCGGTCGGCGCGAACCGCAGCGAGATCGTCCGGCTCCTGCTCCGTGACGGGATGTTGCCGCTGGTCATCGGAGTGGGCGCGGGGCTCGTGCTCGCCGTATGGACGGACTCCCTGCTTCGTGGCACTGTCGAAGGGATCCGGCCGTTACAGGCTCGCGATGTCCTGGCTGCAACGGCGGCGTCGCTTGTCGCGGGATTCGTTGGGAGTTCCATTCCAGCCTACCGGGCGGCGCGTGTCGATCCCATCACGGCGCTCCGCACCGAATAGGGGAGCCGCGGTCGCGGTCCATTGTCTGGCCGGCTCGCGGGTCTGGATCGTCCCTCCCGCCCTTGATCCCTGATCCCCGATCCCTGATCCCTGTATACTTTCCCCATGGCTCTCGTCCTCGACGAACTCACCCGCCGCTACCAGGACCTCGCGAAGCGTTCCGCCGAACTCCGAGGTTATCTTTGAAGCCTCCCATCCTGCCGAGGAGCTGAGAAAGCTCGAAGAGCGCGCCGCATCGCCCGATTTCTGGAAAGACCAGGCCGAAGCGCAGAAGGTGTTGCAACGCCGGCGCCGGCTCGAGGAAGAGCGCGATCTGATCGACCGCCTGCGCAAGCGTGAAGAGGACCTCTCCGTGCTCGTGGAGTGGGCGACCGAAGGCGAGGACGTCCTCGGCGACCTCGCCGGCGGCCTCGACGCGCTGACCGCGGAGGTGGAAGCGGCCGAGACCAAGAAGATGCTCGGGGGCGAACACGATCGCAAGAACGCGATCGTCACGATCCATCCCGGCGCCGGCGGCACCGAATCGCAGGACTGGGCCGAGATGCTGCTTCGGATGTACCTGCGCTGGACCGAGCGACGCGGCTTCACGCGCGACGTGATCGACTATCAGCCCGGCGACGAGGCGGGGCTGAAGAGCGCGACTTTCACGGTGGCCGGCGACTACGCGTTCGGCCTGCTGTCGGCCGAGGCGGGCGTGCATCGCCTCGTGCGCATCTCGCCGTTCGACCAGGCCGCGCGGCGCCACACGTCGTTCGCGTCGGTGTTCGTCTGGCCGGAGCTTCCCGAAGATGTCGACGTGGACATCGATGAGAAGGACCTGCGCATCGACACGTACCGCTCGAGCGGGCACGGCGGCCAGCACATCAACGTCACCGACTCCGCCGTTCGCATCACGCACCTGCCCACGGGCATCGTCGTCACCTGCCAGAACGAGCGGTCGCAGGGCCGCAACCGCGACTCGGCCATGAAGGTGCTGCGGGCGCGCCTCTACGACCTGAAGATGAAAGAGCAGCAGGCGAAGCTGGATCAAATCGGCGGCGAGAAGAAGGACATCGCCTTCGGCAGCCAGATCAGAAGCTACGTGCTGCACCCCTACCGGCTCATCAAGGACCACCGCACGAAGGAAGAGGTCGGCGACGTCGACCGCGTCCTCGACGGCGACATCGACGTCTTCATCAAGACCTACCTGAAACAGAAAGCCGCGGGCACCCTGGGCCAGGCGAAGCCTGACGATGAGTAGGCGGAGGGATAGGCGCAGGGAGCAGGGATCAGGGAGCAGAGGGAAGCCAGCCGGCTTATAATGCAGCCATACGGCCACTACGCTCGCCATTCATAGCGGCCGGCGCGCCGCGGCGCTTCGTCCTCCTTTTTGCTTGTCGTCTCGTCGCATTCTTCCAAGGCCCCGCGGAGCGGGGTCCTGAGACAGATTCCAAGGTGGTTCGTGAAGAACTGGCTTCGATCTTCACGACTGTTGCCAGGGGGGAGAGGTCATGGACACAGTCCGCGATCTGTTGCGCGCCAAGCAGTCAGCCGTCTGGACGATCGATCCCGGCGCCTCGGTCTACGAAGCGCTTCAGCTGATGGCCGACAAGGACATTGGCGCCGTTCTCGTGCTCGAGGGGAGCACGCTGGTCGGCATCTTCTCGGAGCGCGACTACGCCCGCAAGGTCGTGCTGCGCGGCAAGGCGTCGCGCGAAACGAAGGTCGGCGAACTGATGACCCGGGTGCTCTTCTACGTCACGCCGGCGCAGACGATCGAGGAATGCCTGGCGCTGATGACGGAGAGACGCGTGCGGCACCTGCCGGTCCTCGACGGGACGCACCTGGTGGGCATCGTCAGCATCGGGGACGTGGGCAAGGCGATCATCTCCGAACAGCGGACGACGATTCACCACCTCGAGACCTACATCACGGGCGGCGCGGCCTGGAAGAGCGCGTAGCGGCAGACGATTCGGAATCGGCGATCATCTTGCGGGTCCTGTCCGGTCGGCCGTGGCCTGTGGCCTCGGCCGGCGCCCCCGCGCGTGCGAGGCGGTTGCGGACTTGCGGCCCGGCAAATTCGTTCGGGGGGCGCCGAACGCAGTCAGCAGTCCGCCCCGCTGCGTGCCGGGCTACGCGCTCCGGAAAACTGCGCTCCGTCCGCGCCGTTTTTCGGCTTGAGCGTCGGGCTGGCCCGTGTACGCGCTGGATCGACCGCTACGGGCTGCGCCCGGAAACACGGCGCTGCCTGCACCCCGTTTTCGTCGCCTTGACCGTTCGGAGCGCTCCGCACGGCCCGCTTCGGGGCAGACCGCTGACTGCGCTCTCTTCCGCGACGCAGTCGGCGTTCTCCGGGCGCGCCAACCGTCGCTGGACGACCTGCGAGGCGAATGCGAATGGTCCGGCGGCCCTCCAGGTCCACAGCCAGCGGAGCGGAGGATTTGCCCGCAGCGGGCCGTGCGCAGCCGTCCGACGGTCAATCAACGAGAACGGCCCGCCTCCGCTGCGCCCGTGATCGCGCGCAGCTGCGGCGAGGTCTCGCGGTAGCTCGCATCGACGCCTGGCGAGCGTAGGCGGAAGCGGAGGAAGCGAGGTTTTCCGCGCGCAGCCCGTAGCGGTGTGGGCGGGGTCCCCAACGCGGCAGCCGCGTTGGGGTGCCCGTGCGCGTACACGGGCCAGCGCGATTCGCGAGCCGAAAACCGAGCGAACGAAGCGACGTTCTCCGGACGGCGGAGCCCGGCACGCGAAGGGCAAGTCCTCCGCGCCGCTGATCGAATCAGCGGTCCGGGGCGAGGATTCCGCCTGGCTGGGTCCCGGAAATGAAAGCCTCGAGGATCGCGCCCGGGCTGTCGGCGACGCTGAGGGCGCCGGTGGCGCGATCCACCGGCACGAAGACGATGTTGGGCGGCGGCTGGAAGGCGGGCGGGTTCTGCGGGTCGCCGTAGTTGGCGATGTAGGTCTTCATGAACTGGATCCAGATCGGCAGCGCCGCGACGGCGCCGGTTTCCGACTGGCCGAGCGGCTTCTTGTCGTCGAAGCCGACCCAGACCGACGCGGTCAGGTTGGGATCGAATCCCGTGAACCAGGCGTCGCCGAAGTCGTTGGTAGTGCCGGTCTTCCCGCCGAGCGGCCAGTTGAGTGACGCCGCGGCCGCCGCCGTCCCGCGCTGCACGACGCCGCGCAGCAGGTTCGTCATGATGAACGCCGTGTCGGCGCGAATCACGTCGTGCGGCTCCGGGCGGTTCTCCTCGAGCAGGTTGCCATCCCGATCCGAAATCTTCGTCACCATGTAGGGACGCATCCGCACGCCCTGGTTCGGGAACGACGAGAAGGCGCTCGCCATTTCGAGCAGCGTCGCATCGGACGCCCCGAGCGCGAGCGACAGGTACGGCTCCATCTGCGCCTGGAAGCCGAAGCGCCGGGCGTAGTCGATCACCAGCTTCGGCGTCACCTGCTCGGTCGTGCGCACCGCCGGGATGTTCCGCGATTGCTCGATCGCGCGGCGCAGCGTGATCGCGCCTTCGAACGTGCCGTCGTAGTCGTGCGGCGCGTAGGGCGGCTGCCCGGGGCCGCCCGGGTACACGACCGGCGCATCGAGCAGGATCGTCGCCGGGGTAAACCCGCGGTCGATGGCGGCCGTGTAGACGATCGGCTTGAACCCCGAGCCCATCTGCCGGTAGGCCTGCACCGCGCGGTTGAACTTGCTTCGCGCGAAGCTGAAGCCGCCGACCATCGCCTTGATCTGGCCGGTGCGGTTGTCGAGCGCGAGGAAGGCGCCTTCGACAATCGGCTCCTGCTCGAGCGTGCACGCAGCGGTGCGCGTCGCGTCGTCGATCCTGGTGACGCGCACGTCGATGACGTCGCCCGGCTTCAAGATCTCGGCCGCCGAGGTCCGTCGCGTCCACGCAAAGCCGGCCTTCAGCAGATCGGCCTGATAGATGCCGACCTGCAGGCGCGCGCCGCCCGCCGGCAACGGTTTGCGGGAGGCGGAATCGGTCCCCCGGGGTCCATTCGCAACCGCGACGACCACGCCGGGCACGATGTCGCCGGCGGCAATCGGACGAGACCAGCGATCGGGGGTGAAACTGTCGATCGACTTGCCTTCGGCCAGCAGGTTGCGCTTCGCGCGTCGCCAGCCCCGCTTCTTGTCCAGCCGTCGCAGTCCCTCGTCCAGGGTGCGATCGGCGGCCACCTGCAGCGTGTAGTCGAGCGAGGTCTGCACCGAGAGCCCCTTCTCGTACAGCTGCTTCGCGCCGTACTTCTCTTCCAGGTACTTGCGGATCTCCTCGACGAAGTACGGCGCGACCGACGGCTGGTCGGACAGCTGGTTGCGCAGCGCGATCGGACGCTGCCAGGCCTCGTCGGACTCGGCCCGCGTGATGTAGTGCTCTTCCGCCATCCGCTCGAGCACGTAGTTGCGCCGCCGCAGCGCGTTCTTCGGGTTCGCAATCGGATCCTGCCGGCTCGGCGACTGCAGGATGCCCGCCAGCAGCGCGGCCTCGTCGAGGTTCACGTCCTTCGCGGACTTGTGGAAGTAGAGTCGCGCGGCCGCCTCGACGCCGTACGCGCCCTGGCCGAAGTACATCTTGTTGCAGTAGAGCGTCAGGATCTCGGGCTTCGTGTAGCGCTTCTCGATCTGGACGGCGAGGATCGCCTCCTTGACCTTCCGCTCGATCGACTTTTCCGGCGTCAGGAAGAGCTTGCGCGCGAGCTGCTGGGTGAGCGTGCTCGCGCCGCCGGCGATGCGGCGCTCGAGGACGTCCTTGGCCGCCGTCATGATGATGCGCGGGATGCTGAGGCCGGCGTGCCGGTAGAAATCGGCGTCCTCGGCCGAGATGATCGCCTCGCGGAGCTTCGGCGCGATGTCGTTGTAGGTGATGATGACGCGCCGCTCGGTGGCGAACTCGCCGATCACCTCGCCGCCCGCCGCATAGACGCGCGTGATCGTGCTCGGCGTGTAGTCGTCGAGCGCGGCGATCTGCGGCAGGTCGCCCGCGTAGGCGAACCAGACTCCGCTGAGAATGCCGAGGAGCGCGGCGATGACGAACAGGGCGACGAGGCCGGCGCGTCGCGCCACGCGGATGACCAGGTGTGGCACGGGATGATTCTACCGTAATTGTTCGCGGACTCTCGCCCGCGAACAATTACTAGCCTAGTAACTGTTTAGCCGATTGCGTTCGACGGCTAAACAGTTACCGCCCCCCCCGGCCTCCGCGCGGACGCGCGGAGCCCGACGGGGCCGGGCGCGACGAAGCGGGCGGCCCGGAGCGCGGCGCAGATCCGCCGCCGCCCGCGCGAGGGGCGGCGTAGCTGCCACCGCCGGACGGGCCGCGAGGCGCCGAGTAGGACGGCGCCGAATAGCGCGGCGCCGCCGGCGCCGAGAAAGAAGGCGCCGAATAGCGCGGTGCCGAGTAGCTCGGTGCCGAATAGCTCGGTGCCGAATAGCGAGGCGCCGCCGGCGCCGAGTAGCGCGGTGAAGCGGGCGCCGAGTAGCGCGGCGACGAGGGCGCCGAGTAGCGCGGCGAAGCGGGCGCCGAGTACGGCCGGTACGACGGCGCGGAGGGCCGGGAGGCGGGCGGCGCAGAGTAGCGTGGCATCGAGTACGACTGGCCCCGCGTCGGCGGTGCGGAATAGCGCGGCGCGGAATACGACTCGCCGCGCGGACGCGCCGGTGTCACCGGCCGGGGCGAGGTCGAACCGGGCGACCGGTACTGATACGGCGTCGATTCGTACCGGCGCGGGGTGCCCGGCGAGGCGGACGGCCGATCCGATCCGCGAGGTACTGCGCGAGACGAGGTCGGCGCGGACGGTCGATCCGATCCGCGAGGCACCGCGCGAGACGAGGGCGCGGTGCGACTGTCGTACGGCGTCGCCTGCCTGACCGATCCACGCGGAGCGGCGGCGCCACCGGGATACGCGCCGCCGGAGCGCGGCGCGGCCGAGTAGGGCAACGACCGCGCGTCGTAGCGCGGAGCGGTGGACGAGACGCCCGCGCGCTGGGAACCGCGCGCGCCGGCGCTGGACGGGACCCCGCGCGGCATCGCGCGTGCGTCGGCAAACATCGAGTCGCGCGGCCTCGCCCGCATCGCCACGCCCGGCAGCGCGCGCGCCACGGCTCGCGAGCCGGAACCGGTCGCGCCCGCCTGTCGTGCAACCGCGAAGCCGGTTGCGGGTCCGGTGCGCCGAATGGCAAAGGTTCGCTCGGAAGCGCCCAGGCGCGTCCCCGCGACGGCGTAGGTCGCCACGCGGTAGCCGGGGCCGAACCGATGCCGCGGGAGCACCGTCCAGCAGAGCCACGGATCGTAGAAGGCGCTGCGATAGCCGAAGCGGCTGCCGAAGAACAGGCTGACGACCGGCCGGTTGTAGTAATCGAGCGGACACCAGCTGTAATAGCCGGGCGAATAGCCCCACGAGACCCAGGCCGGACCCCAGTGCCGGCCGGGAATCCAGAACCACAGGCCGGCGCGGAAACCCCATCGACCGAAGTGCAGCGTCGGCCAGCACCACGGGTCGTACCCGATCCACGTCGAGCCGTACGGACCGATGTTGTCCCAGTAGCCGTTGTAGTACGGCCGCCAGCCGACGCTCGCCGTCGGGTACCACACGTAGCCGTAGGAGGTGTCGTCCTCCCATCGACCGTACCGATCGAAGGTGTTCGAGTAGGGGGAGAGTTCCGACGGCAAATACTGGGCGGAGGTGGTGCCGACGTCGGCGTTTCGCTGCGACTCGCTCCACTGGTCGAAGGCGTCGAGGCGCGCCGAGTTGAATGCCTGCGCGTAGCTGGGCGCCTCGCCCTCTCGCGCAAACGACCGTTCGCCGGCCTCCACCTGCACGCTGCCCTGGTCCGTTGCCAGCGCCGCCATGCCGGTCACGACGTCCAGCTCGACCTCACCCGAGTAGGTCGACAACCTGTACTCGCCAGCCGTCTGCACGCGCATCGACCCCGCGGGCGCGTCGATCTGATAGTCGACCGACGGCCGCTCGCCGCCCCTTCCGGCCACGACGAAGATCACGCGGCCATCGAGCATGCGCATCAGGTTCATCGAAAGGAAGTCAACCGTCGTGTTCCGGTCGATGTGCAGCAGCGAACCGTCCGGAAACGTCACCGCAAGCCGGCCCGATTCCGTGACGAGGCGATCGCCCTCGATGAGCGGCATGTTGGCCACGGCCGCCTGCGACTGCCCCTGGCGCAGCAATCGCGCCGTGCCATCGACGAGCGTGATGGCGGGAGGCGTGTCGTAACTCGGCGGCGGGGCGTCGGAAACGGTTTGCTGCGGCGCATCGGGCGCTGGCTGCTGCGCGCTGACGCGATGCCCGATGGCCGACACCGCTGCGATCAGCAACGCCAGGAAGATGATCGAGGAAACACGGCGGGACATGTTGGAATACCCCCGAAGCTCTAGTAACAAATGCGAGAGGCACCGGGCATTTGTTACCGGTGGGCAGGCTGGCAGCAGTGATTATAGCACCTGCGGGGCCATCGCGGCCGACATGCTGGATTTCCGGCAAGACGCTGCGCCGCAGCAGTTTAGCGGCAATCTCCCCCATCGCAGACCTTGACAACGACACACTCACATTTTATATTAAGCACCGATGTAGGCTGGCGCCGACCCCACGCTTCAGCCGATGTTCACGTTACCGTAAGCCCGAGCTTCAGCCCGCGTTCGCGTTACCTGCAGGCATCGCATTTCGGCTCGGGCTCCATGAGGCGAAGAAGGACACAGCATGAGCAAGATCATCGGGATCGACCTGGGCACGACCAACTCGGTGGTTGCCGTGATGGAGGGCGGCGAACCGGTTGTCATCACCAACGCTGAGGGCAGCCGGCTCACGCCGTCGGTTGTCGCCTTCGCCAAGACCGGCGAGCGGCTCGTCGGCCAGGTGGCCAAGCGCCAGGCGGTGACGAATTCCGAGAATACCGTCTTCTCGATCAAGCGGTTCATGGGCCGGAAGTACTCGGAGGTGACCGAGGAGATGAAGATGGTGCCCTACAAGGTCGTGCAGGCGCCCAACGGCGACGTTCGGGTGCTGGCGGGCAACGAGGAGTGGGCGCCGCCGCAGATCTCCGCGATGGTGCTGCAGAAACTGAAGCAGGCGGCCGAGGACCACCTGGGGGAGGCAGTCACCAGGGCCGTGATCACGGTGCCCGCCTATTTCAACGACGCGCAGCGCCAGGCGACCAAGGAGGCCGGCCAGATCGCGGGCCTCGAGGTCACGCGCATCGTCAACGAGCCGACCGCCGCGGCGCTCGCCTACGGCCTCGACAAGAAGAAGGACGAGACGATCGCGGTCTACGACTTCGGCGGCGGCACGTTCGACATTTCGATTCTCGAGGTCGGCGAGGGCGTCGTCGAGGTGAAGTCGACCAACGGCGACACCCACCTGGGCGGCGACAACCTCGACCAGCGGGTGATCGAGTGGATCATCGCCGAGTTCAAGAAGTCGGACGGCATCGACCTCGGCAAGGATCGGATGGCGTTGCAGCGGCTGAAGGAGGCGGCGGAGAAGGCGAAGATGGAGCTCTCCACCGTTGCGGAGACCGACGTCAACCTGCCGTTCATCACCGCCGACCAGAACGGACCGAAGCACCTGACGTTGAAGCTGACGCGGGCGAAGTTCGAGCAGCTGGTCGAGGATCTGCTGCAGAAGACGGTCGGTCCGGTCAGGCAGGCGCTGGCCGACGCGTCGCTCGACCCGTCGAAGATCGACGAGGTGGTGCTGGTTGGCGGTTCGACGCGCATCCCGCGCGTGCAGGCGATCGTGCGCGAGCTGTTCGGGAAGGAGCCGCACAAGGGCGTCAATCCCGACGAAGTGGTCGCGGTCGGCGCGGGCATCCAGGCGGGGGTGCTGGCTGGCGAGGTGAAAGACCTGCTGCTGCTCGACGTCACGCCGCTGTCGCTCGGCATCGAGACGCTGGGCGGCGTCATGACCCGGCTGATCCAGCGCAACACGACGATTCCGACCCGGAAGAGCGAGTTCTTCACGACGGCGGCCGACAACCAGACGACCGTCGAAGTGCACGTGCTGCAGGGCGAGCGCGAGATGGCGCAGGGGAACCGGACGCTCGGGCGCTTCCAGTTGATCGGGATTCCGCCCGCGCCGCGCGGGCTGCCGAAGATCGAGGTGACGTTCGACATCGACGCCAACGGCATCGTGCACGTGTCGGCGAAGGACACCGGGACGGGCAAGGAACAGAAGATCACGATCACCGCCTCGAGCGGCCTGAGCAAGGAGGAGGTCGAGCGGATGATGCGCGAGGCCGAGTCGCACGCCGACGAGGACAAGCATCGCCGCGAGGTGGTGGACGAGCGGAACCACGCCGACGGCCTGATCTACCAGATCGAGAAGACGCTCAACGAGAACCGGGCGCGGCTGTCGGCCGACGACATCGGGCCGGTCGAATCGGCGATGTCCTCGCTGCGCCAGGCGATGCAGGGCGACGACCTGGCGGCGATTCGCAACGGCATCGACGAGCTGCAGCACGCGTCGCACAAGATGGCCGAAACGCTGTACCGGCAGGGGGGGACGGAGGCGGGCGACACGGCGAACGGTCCCGGTGCGCCGCCTGAGGGAGAGGGTCAGGCGTCGGCTGGCCAAGCCAGCGGCGCCGGCGACGTGGTCGAGGGCGAAGTTGTGGACGAGGGGAAGAAGGCTTGAGGCTTAGGGCTTAAGGCTTTGGGCCTCACTGGGCCTAAGCCTGGTCTGGCCGTAAGCCATAAGTCCTAAGCCTTAAGCCTTGGCTTATGGACCTGTACGCTCTTCTCGGCTTGAAGCGCGCCGCATCGCCCGCCGAAATCAAGCGGGCGTACCGGAGGCTTGCGCGCAGGTATCACCCGGACATCAACCCGGGCGATCGCGCCGCCGAGATTCGCTTTCGGCAGATCGCCGAAGCGTACGAGACGCTTTCCGATCCGGAACGGCGGCGGCGCTACGACCTGAGCGGTGCCGCCATGGAGGGCCCGGCCCCGGGAACGATTGGGTTCGAGGGGTTCGATTTCTCGGTCGAGAGCGTCGAGGGACCGGGGGCATCGACCTTCGGCGACCTGTTCGCGGATGTGATCCGCCGCGGCTTCCAGGGGTCGACCGGCCACGTGGAACGCGGTGCCGATTTGCACGCGCGCATCGACGTGTCGTTCGACGAGGCGGTTCGCGGCGCGGATCGGCAGGTGACGGTCACGCGCTTCGCGGCTTGCGCGGCGTGCGCCGGGTCCGGGACGGTACGGATGCCGGAAGCGCGATGCCAGTACTGCAGCGGCACGGGATCGATCCGCTCGGCGCGCGGCCACATGGTGTTCGCGCGCACCTGCCTTCACTGCGGCGGCACCGGCCAGCAGCGCCAGGCGTCGTGCAGCCGCTGCGGCGGCGCCGGCATCGAGGCGCGCACCGAGTCGATTGTGGTGGCCTTGCCGCCGGGCACCGCGGATGGCGCCCGCCTGCGCGTCGCCGGCAAAGGGAACTGCGGCCGGAAGGGCGGCCCGTGCGGGGATCTGTACGTCACGGCGCAGGTGCAGCCGCACCCGCTGTTCCGGCGCGACGGCGACGATCTGCTGCTGCAGGTGCCGGTCGCCGTTCACGAGGCGGGGCTGGGGACGAAGATCGACGTCCCGACGCTCGAAGGCGCGGCGCGGCTGCGGGTCCCGCCGGGGACGCAGTCGGGACAGCGATTCCGTCTGCGGGAGCGCGGCGTTCCCGGCCGCGACGGCCGCCGCGGCGATCTCGTCGTCGAGATTCGAATCGTGCTGCCGAAGCTGCTCGACGAGCGTTCGAAGGAGCTGCTCCGCGAGTTTGGACGCGTCAACACCGAAGACGTGCGTAGCGACTGGTTGTCCGGCCGAAGGTAACGAGCGCGACGAAGCGGAGCGGGGCGAAGGGGCCCCCGCGAGCGAGGAGCCTGGCGGGGTGCAGGGGTCCCCGCCATTCAAAAGAAGCCCTGCTCCGCGAATTCGGGCGGATCAACGTCGAGGATGTGCGGGCGGATTGGTTGACGGGACGACGATGATGAACAAGGCGGCAGGGGGCAGGCGGCAGGCGGGGTTTCGCTTCCGCCTCACGCCTTCCGCCTTCCGCCTGGGTGCCTAAGGAGACGGACCGTGCCGACGAAGCGATCATCCGGCAAGGCGTATTACATGATCAGCGCCGTCGCGCAGAAGTACAACATCCACCCCCAGACGCTGCGGCTCTACGAGCGCGAAGGGCTGCTCAGGCCGTCGCGCACCGAGGGAAACACCCGCCTGTACTCGGAAGAGGACCTCGAGCAGCTGGAGACGATCCTCGCCCTGACGCGCGACCTCGGCGTGAACCTCGCGGGCGTCGAGATCATCCTGAACATGCGGCGCAAGATCGAGCAGATGCAGAGGGAAGTGAACGAGTTCATGGAATACGTCAAGGGCGAGCTGACGCGCGGCATCGACGACTGGGAGCAGCGCCTGAGCACGGCGCTCGTCAAATCGTCGCCCGCGGATCTCGTTCGGACGACTCCGCCGCCACCGGATGCCGAGCCATCTGGGCCGCCGCACCCCGCGCACGATCGCGCGGCGCGCAAGCGGTCGTAAACAGCCCGCTCAGGTCGTACGCCATCACGCCCGAGCACCGCTGGGCCGTCACTCGCCGCTCGTGACTCGCCCCTCGCCACTCGCCACGTCCTCCTGTATGATGACGGCGTGAAAAAAAAGACCCGCGGTGGCGAGGATGCGACGCTGCAGGCGTACCTCCGCGAAATCTCCACGTTTCCCTCGCTGACCTCCGAAGAAGAGCGCGATCTCGGCCGCCGCATCCGGCGCCATCGCGACGAGCGCGCGTTTCGCCGACTGGTCGAGTCGAACCTGCGCCTGGTCGCCGGGTACGCCGGAAGCTACCGCGGCCTGGGCGTCGTGCTGCTCGATCTCATAGACGAGGCGAACATCGGATTGATGGAGGCGGCGCGGCGGTTCGACCCCGAGGCGAACGGCGAGTTCACGAGGTACGTGCGGTGGTGGATCCGCGAGGCGATCATGCACGCGCTGGCGGAGCAGGGGCACGTGTTCGTCGCGCCGGGGACCGCGGCGGCGGCGGTGCGCGGTCTTCGATCGCGCGACCTCGGGCCGGCGGATCGGACGCCGCCCGATGCCGCCGCGACCGCGTTCCGGGGCATCGACGAGGCCGATCGGCTGCTCGAGGACGGCGTCGTGAGGCGGGCGATCATCGAGCACGTGGGCGACGCCCTCTACGAGCTCGCGCCGAGAGAGCGTGACGTCATCCGGCTGCGCCTCGGCCTGGACGGCACCCGCGCGCTGTCGCTCGAGGAAACCGGTCGCCGGCTGCGGCTGTCGTCGGATAGCGTGGAACAGATCGAGGAACGCGCGCGCGTCAAGCTGCGGCGCTCGCAGAAGGCGCGGGAGCTACGGAGCGCACTGAATTAGTCCCTGGTCCCTGGTTCCTGGTGCGCAGCCGGGACAAGGACCAGTGACCAGAGACCAGGAACCAGGGACCAGGAACCAGGAACTAGAACATGGCGTGCGACGTCTGCGAGGGCACGGGCTGGAAAGCGGTCGAGCAGGACGGCGTTCGCCGGATGGAGCGCTGCGACTGCTGGCGCGAGGAGTTCATCCGCCGACGGTTGGCGCAAGCGGGAATCCCGAGGCAGTACGAGCACTGCGATCTCTCCAACTTCATCATGTACCCGAACGAGAAACTGCTGCGCGCGGTCACGGGTGTGAAGAAGTTTGCCGAGGCGTTCCCGGTCGTCGACAAGGGCCTGTTCCTCATCGGCCCTCCCGGTATCGGCAAGAGCCACCTGGCGGTGGCGGCGATGAAAGCGGCGGTCCTGCGCACGGGTGCGCGCAGTCTCTTCTACCCGGTGCCGGAGCTGCTGAAGCTGATTCGGAGCACGTACGACCGTGTGGCGCGAATGGCCGAGATGGACGTGCTGAAACCCGTCCTCGAGGCTGACCTCCTCGTGCTGGACGATCTCGGCGCGGAAAAGACGTCCGAATGGGTCGACGAGACGCTGAACCTGGTCGTCAATACCCGGTACAACGAACGGCGTCCGACCATCTTCACCTCGAACTACGAGGACGAGGAGCAGAGCGAGAGGGGAGATACGCTCGTCGAACGGGTTGGCGGGCGGGTGTATTCACGGCTGCACGAGATGTGCGAATTCCTCGAGTTCGGAGGCGTCGATTACCGTCGCTTCGCCCCACCCAACGCCACATCGGACGATCTGGCGAGCCTCTGGCAGCAGCAGCAGATGAAGAGGAAATCCGGCCTGCCGCGACCGCACAGCCAGGCCCACGCGCAGCTGAAGGGAAGCGCCGACCTGAAATGGCCCGGCGGGCGCGCCGGGAGCTGACGACGACGGAATGTGAAATGAAGAATGAAGAAGGCGAAAGTCAGGTGGGCGGGCGCTTCGCATGGCGCCGCTTCATTTGAATAAAGCCGCGGCCAGACATCGCGCCGCCACCTGACTTCTTCCTTTTCCCTTTTGCCTTCTGCCTTTCGTATGTCCCCCTTGGGCCTCTACGTCCACATCCCGTTCTGCGGGTCCATCTGCAACTACTGCAACTTCAACCGCGGCCTGTTCGATGCCGCCCTGAAGGACCGCTACCTGCGCGCGCTGGGCGGAGAAATCCTCTACGTCGCCGATCGCGTGAATGCGGGGCAGCATCCGGTGACCGGGCGGCCGTTGACGTCCGGAGTCCGGAGTCCGGAGTCCGACGTCGACCGACACCGGCCCCCGGACCTCGGACCCCGGACTACGTCCCATCTCGTGCACGCCGATACGATTTACTTCGGCGGCGGCACGCCCTCGCTCCTGTCGCCGCAGGAAATCGCCACCATCATCGACACGTGCCGCTCGGCATTCGCCGTTGCCGGCGATGCCGAAGTGACGCTGGAGGCAAATCCCGAGACAG
>Ga0315282_10009900_pt1 | contig 15073 bp, 14 predicted proteins | sample YL17G07_20_MG_FD_203693 | JGI IMG/M metagenome (GOLD analysis project Ga0315282, IMG submission 203693) | Sediment microbial communities from Yellowstone Lake, YNP, Wyoming, USA - YL17G07_20 | ecosystem: Environmental > Aquatic > Freshwater > Lake > Sediment | place: USA: Wyoming | collected... | reverse complement strand
ATTCCATTAATGATAAAAGTTCCGCGCGAAGTCATTTGCGGCAAATCCCCCAAAAAAACTTCTTGGGAAACTTCTCTACCGGTTCTTTTGTTGACTAAGGTGGCTTTGATTTTAAGGGGAGAGGAGAAGGTGAGACCTTTTTGTTGGGCAATGCGTGAAGAAAGAGTGGGTTCACCCAAGGAATGCTCACTTAAAATGAGTTGCCAGTTTTTACCCGTAAAGTCATCAATAGGAGAAATTTCGGAAAGTTCAAGGGCAATTCCTTCTGTTAGGAACCACTCCCAAGATTCTCTTTGCACCAAAGAAAGGTCCAGTTTCGGCAGATTTTTCTCTTCCTTTCCAAAATTTAGACGTTGATTTTGGGTAGATACAGCCATTATTTTAATTTTTAGATTTTACACCAAAACTACCCGCAATGATGATGCGAGGAGAGCGTAACTTTGGTACGCCTAGGGAGCATTATACAAGCCAAAAAAACTTTGTCAACAGGAATTTTTTAAGAATTAATGATCTTTTTTTAATCTTTATGATTAATTTCTTAATCAATAAATATATTTTTTAATGTTGGCGTTATGCTCTTCTAGGGTTTTCGCGTAGTGGACCTCTCCTTTTTTATCATGCAAATAATAAAGGTAATCTGATTCTTCGGGATAAACTGCTGCTTTAATTGAGGATAAACCGGGGTTGGCAATGGGGGAAGGAGGAAGACCGGCGTATTTATAAGTATTAAATTTAGAATTAATCTTGCGGTCGTTAAGAGTGGTAGCTGGCCACCATTCACAATTAATCTGGTTTTTACAATTTAGGCTGGAAACAACATACTGGACCGTGGCATCAATCTGAAGCGGCATACCAATTTCCAATCTTTTTAATAAAATTCCAGCTACGATTGGTCTTTCTGCATCGGTTTTCGTTTCCCTTTCGACTAAGGAAGCCAGAATAATGGTTTTTTCTAGACCCAAATCACCCTTTTTGATTTCTTCTTGCATACTTAAATCAACTTTCTTTTCAAAAGTAGCTTCCATTTTCTCTACGATCTTGGCGGCGGAGATTTCTTTGGGGAAAAGATATGTATCTGGGAAAAGATGTCCTTCTTTATCTTTAGCTAAATTCAAAAATTCTGCCTTAAAAGCTTCATCTTTGTTTAAGGCAGTGGTAAACCTTTCCGCTATTTCTTCTTTTCTTAATCCCTCGGGAATGGTCACCCAAATTTCAGTTGGACCTTTAATTAATTCTTCTACGATTTTAAAAAGGGAGAGGTTGGGAGAAAGTTGGAATTCCCCCGCCGGAATTTTTTTAGCTTTGCCGGTTATTTGGGTATAAATTCTAAAAGCCAAGGGGCTTTTAATCAAACCGGTGGCCCTTAATTTATTGGCAATTACAGTTGCGGAGCTACCTTTTGTAATTAAAAAGTCAACCAATTTTGAATTTGTTGAAGGGGCTTCACTATTTCTTTCCCACCAAAAAAGTCCTCCTGCGGCCAAAGCAAAGAAAATAAAGATGGGAATTAATAAACGCTTCATTAATTTTTAAACTTCTTCAAGAAGGGCCCGGCGGTATTTCTTGGTTTTAGGATCATAGATAAAAATCCTTCCGCAGGAACAGGTCACCTTTTCTGTTCCGTTTCTTTTTACTCTCTTGCCCGAAGAAAGTTCCTTTCCACAACCAACACATCTTCCTTGAGAAAGAAGCCAAGCTTGGATGGGAGCAATAACATTCTTAAACATACCTAACTTGAGAATATCTTATTTGACTTTAATTTACAACTCATAAACACTCTGAAGAACTTTTCATATAAAAGCATCTTCGTTATGCAAACCCAACTCTCCTACTAATTTATTTTCAACTGCGGTTGCGGCAGCCGATGTCTTAAAACGTAATTGTTCAACTTCTGATCCCCTAACTGTTAACCCACTGGCTGTTCTCCTCGCTTCTCTTATTTCTTTATAAACCCTCCTAAAATAATCACTGTAACTTAATTCTCCTTTTGAAAAGAAAAAAATTATTTCATTTTGCCCACCAACCCCTTTACGGAAATGGCAAATACCCCTAAATGCTTCATTGTCTTTCATAAAAAAAATACCTCCTTTTCTTGCTAGAGAGTATCACCAATTAAGAAAAAGTCAAAAGGTGCCAAGGTAATCTTGAAGCATGACTGTTGCGGCAAAAGCATCTTCGAGATTTTTTCTTTTAACTCTTTTTAAGCCTGCTTCAATCGCTAATCTTTGTGCTTCATAGGTGGAAAGTGTTTCGTCGTGAGATTTAATTTCAATCTTGGTTTTTTCTTGTAGCTTCTTTATAAAAACCTTGGTTTTCTGGGCAGATTTTCCTTCCGAAATTCCGACGACAACTAAATTTATTCCTTCTTTCTCAATCAGCTTTAAAATTTTTTCAATTGCCTCCTCTTCTTTCTTAAATCTTAAAACCACAAAAGGCTCGGCAATTTTTGAATCCGCCATTGCTAGTCCTATTTTTCTTTCACCAAAATCAACGCCGAGAATTTTCATTTTTTTTAACTAGGAGCGACAATTCTAGCACGAACAACAAGTCTTTTGGGATTTCTGGGATCCCCTGGTGGAACACAGGTGACCAGGGTTAAAAATGAATCGCTTTCGTTTTGTTCCAAAACCTGAATATCGGTGGGCATGACCTCAAACAGATTCTCTACTTTATAATTGTAAGTTACACCGTCATAAATAATTTGAATTGGGTCCCCCTTCTTCAAATTAGGCAGAGTAGAAAAAATAGAAATGTAATCTTTGGGGTTATAAAAGATAGGCAAAACCGAATGTCCAAAAATAACTGCGTTTCCCCTTTTACCTGGTAAGGCCGTGCCTGGATATTGAATCAAACTCTTGGTCAAATCTTCTCCACCGATGGCCACGGTCGCATCGTCTATTTTTAATTTAGGAATAGAAAGGGTGTAATAGGAAACATGATTGGAGGTAAAATTTACTTTCTCACTACCGATAAACCAATTACTCGCCTTGGTATAATCAAGACTTCCCTCTTCACCCAACACGGGTTCAGAAGGAAGAGGGCTAATTAAATCAGGGTATTTCTCTTTAGAAAGAGATTGATATGAAATAATGGGGATAACTACTCCCGCCAAGATGACTAAGCCGGAAATCCCTAGAATAATGGCACTGAATTTAAGAATCAAATCTCTCTTCATTTTTCTCCTAAAACTTCGATGGAAATATTTTTACTAAGATGGGGTAGGGAACCCAATCTTCCTGGCAAATTCGGTTTAAGAACAATGGTTGCTCTGACAAAACCCGGAATGGAGGTTAGATAATCCTCAGCATAGGTAGGATACTTACCTTTAATCTTTTCGGCAATGTCGGTGGATTTAATTTCAGGCAGAAGATTGGCTGTAGCTGTAACGTCTAATTCATAAATTCCTCCCTTTTCTCCTTTAAGCTCAAATTTAAAACTAAGTTGTTCGTTTCTTAAAACAAAACCTGGCGAGGTTTTGTCCCTTAAGACCTCTTTAGCTAAACTGACAATTTCTTCTTTACTTACAACCACCCCTTTAACTGAGAGATCTAAAGAGAGTTTTAAATTAGAAGCTTCATCCCCAACCTTACCGCTGAAATTTTTTGAGGTTTCTTCGGAAGTTAAAACATCTTCTAAGAAATATTTATCTTCCGTAACCTTACCAACCAAATCTTCTTTAGCTTTAGAAAAAAGTTCATCTTTAAGATCGTTTTCTAAAACCTTCTGATCTTCAAGAGAAACGGCAGAAATTTGTCGACTTGATCCACCCGAAAAATCACTGGTGGCAATGGCGTCAACCTCTGCTTTGGGATAGTTCGCGACCTTAAAAACTTCATCCTTACCCAAATTATATTCAGAGCCAATATCGGAGGCAGTGACATTAACCGTTGCCGTCCCCGGCGAACCGGGAGAAAGAGCGGCAGAAACTGAAGCGGCTGTATCAGTAGTAAATTTTAAATCACTACCTGAAGCAAGAACAGTCCCGGCAGGAAAATTAGTCGCGGTTCCCAAACCGTTTTCTAGTTTGACGCTTCCTTTAGCTTTTTCTCCGACTACTTTTGTCCCGGTTGTGGCCTTAGTCTTTTCTCCTGAAACTTCTGTCTCAATAATCTGTCCAGTTAAAACTTTATCACTTAGATTTGAGGAAGATAAAGTGGTATCCACATTTAAGCTAAAGGTTTCTTCCAATTTTTTAGGTGAAACATAGACGGTAACCTGGGCTTTAGGAACAAACCACCAATAGACAAAACCCAAGACAAGTAAAACTCCAAAAGCAATTCCTCCTACGATAAAGGTATTTTTAGAATTTTCTAGAGAGCGAGGAGTAAAAGTTGTTTTTGGAGAAGTTATTTTTTCCTTTAAAGAAGAAATTATCTCTTTTACTTTAAGTAAAATGGGGTGGGGAATATTTTTAATCTCTTCTCTTTGCAAACCTTGTGGTCCTGGGGGTGCGGGCACAAAACTCTCCGAGATGGAGGGTTCTTTTTCTGAAACATCTTTTCCAAGAGAAAAACCCATCTTTTCCGGTAAAATTTCTTCTTTGGGTTCTTCGAGATTAGCGGCTTCCTTTTCAAAATCCGGCAGTTCTTCTTTGGGAACTTCAATGGAAGTAACTTCTCCCATTTCAGAAGCACCGGCTAAAGAAACTGCCAGAATTTTTTCATCTAGGCTGACCATTTCAATTTTGGGAGTATGTAAAAACTTAATTTTTTCATTTTCTTCCCAAGAAGTATTCATTAAGGTTTGTTTTTCTTCCTCCAATTCCCCTTCTTTGCCGTCATAAATTAAAATTCTTGAAGGGAGAGGTTCTGAGGAAGAAAAACGAGCCAGGCCTTCGACCACATCATCCGAAAGAGAAACACTTCTGGCAATCACGGAACTTCCCACTAGGCTTCCCAATCTAAAGACGGAAACTTCCAGATTTTCTTTACTCACCCCTAAAGTAATGGCATTTAAAGCTGCTCCTTCTTTGGATTTAAGAAGATGGGCTAGGGCTTCAGGCAAAACCACAAAACCAGATGGTTCTAAAGATAAATCAGTACAAACCTTACGAATTCTCTCTAAATATTCTTTTTTAATTTCTCCCCCTTCCACCCAAGAAGAAGGAACTCCGAAAACAGTCTTGGTTGGTTCGGTAATTTCTTCAGGTAAATTTTGGGTGGCTGCGGATAGGGCGGTGTCACAGGCAGTTACCAATTCTTCATCTGTTTCCCAAGCAGCGGAAGGACTAATACCAATAACTTCGGCTTTTTTCTCAGCTATTTGCCAGATACCGGCTTGTACCCAGTTGGGTTCTAAAACCAAGGCCCAGAAATACTGGTTATTTTCTTTTCGAGTTAAAAAATCTTTGAGGTTCATATTTTAAGCCAGAGAGGCATAAAGACGCATCGCTCCTGCGCCAATTTTCTCTTGCTTCATTATTTTAACATGCCCGATTTCACTGGTGTTGACAACATGCGGTCCTCCACAAACTTCTTTGGAAAACCAAGAACCGTGAGGATCCCCAACCGTATATACTTTTACTTCTTTCCCGTACTTTTCAGCAAAGAAATGTAAGGCTCCTTCGTTAATTGCTTCATCTAAGTTTTCTATTTTAAAAGTTACGGGAAGTTTCTTTGAAATCTCCCCATTAATTAAATCTTCAACCTTTTTAATTTCTTCCTCGGTTAATTTCTGAGGATGGGAAAAATCAAATCTTAATCTCTCGGAAGTTATATTTGATCCCTTTTGAGAAACTCCTTCTCCCAATACTTTTCTTAAAGCAGCATGAAGTAAGTGGGTTGCAGTATGCAGTTTGGTTACCTCTTCCGAATTATCAGCCAGTCCACCTTTAAATAGTCTTGCTGCCGTTTTCCTTGAAAGTTCTTGGTGGTCTTTAAATATCCTGTCAAATTCTTCCTTATCTACCTTTCCACCCCTTTTTTCAAATTCCTCTTTCAAAACATCAATAGATAATCCATAACTTTGATATAGATTAAAAGCATTTAAAGTATTAAGTTGATTTAAAGATAATTTTTCGATTTCTTTAAATCCTCTTTCAACCGTACTTCTAAATTTGCGGATCTCCAAACTAACTACGTCTTCGATTTCTTTACGATCAGTTGTCTTAAGGTAATTTGGGTAAGTATCAATAATAATACGAGCCAATGATTTAAAATCCTCACTATCAAAACCCTTTCTAATTAAAAATGTCTTAAAGGCAGATCTTCGCAACAACCTTCTTAGAACAGACTCTTGTCGCTTACTGCCTGGTTTTACGCCATCTGCAATTAGAAAAACCGATGCTTTAATATGATCAGCAATTATTCTTAGAGACCTTGTTGTTTCGTCATTTGAATCATACTCAACCTCCAATTTAGTTTCTAATTCTTTTATTATTGGCGAAAAAGAATCAATTTTAAAAATATCTGGATCGTGATTTAAAACAGCCGCAATTCTTTCAAGTCCCCCTCCAAAATCCACACTTTTCTGGGGTAGTTCTTTTAAGGAATTTTCTTCCGTCTTTTGATATTCCATAAAAACGGAGTTGCCGATTTCCAAAAATCTTCCGCAGTTACAATTGAGGTGACAGCCTTCATGGATTGGTTTGCCAAAATCGTAGAAGATTTCACTATCAGGTCCACCAATTTCTCCTACCGGCATGTCTTTTGGTTCACCTGCTCTACTCCACCAATTTTTGTCTACTCCGTATTCAACAATTCTTTCTTTAGGGATACCCAACCCTTTCCAAATTTCAATTGCTTCTTCATCGCGAGGTACGTCCTTATTTCCTTCAAAGACAGAGACACAAAGTTTTTTCTCATCAATTCCCAATTCTTTGGTAAAAAATTGCCAAATCCAAACCAATTGTTCTTTTTTAAAATAATCTCCTAAACTCCAATTGCCCAACATTTCAAAAAAGGTGGTATGGGAGCTATCTCCAACTTCTTCAATATCGCCAAGTCTTAAGGAAGGTTGAACATTAACTAATCTTTTTATTCTTTTCCCGTCTTTTAGATAAGGTTCACCTTTAAGATAAGGAATTAAAGGCTGCATTCCGGCTGAAGTAAAAAGAGTGGTCGGATCGCTTTCTAAAACTAAAGGAGCTGGAGGAATTTCTACATGGCCTTTATCAATAAAGAATTTAATATATTTCTCACGAATCTCATTAGAGGTCATGGCTAAATTATAGCGTGAATGAAGCGAATAAAAAAGAAAGGCCTCAACGCCTGGGAAACATTGAGGCCCTTGGGGGCTAATTGTGTTAGGGAAACAGTTTTTCTTTCCATTCCTGAAAAGCCTGGTTACCTGCAAGGGTGGAATTGTAAAGAAAACTGTTCAGCATGCCGGGCACGAGTAAAATAAGGGAAATTGTCCCCAAATTTGGAATTTTTATATCTAACCCCGCAGCCAAAATCACGGCTAAGATAAAAATAAACCAACCAGCGGCAAGCATCCCCAAATTAATTACCAGTCCCACCAGTCGTAGGCGGTCATCGTGTAGGCAGATCAAGAAAAAAACAGAGACCCCTAAAATCAGCGGTGCGACTATCGGCACCTGCCCCAGCAAAAGCGATTTTATGATTCTCAAAGAGCAAATCGCGGCAACTGTTCCCCAACCTACTCCCAGGATAACAACTCCCCAAAATCTCTGACCTTTATTAAACCTGTCCATCGGAAGCCTCCTTTCGATGTGTTTATTAGAGATGAAGCGATAATAACACTGGAGTAAGTTGAAATCAAATTTTATGAAGTAAAGGTTTATCCTTCGCCGTGGGTTTCAAGTTTTTTGGTTTTTCTTAAGATTTCAATAATTCCAGTTAATTTTTCGGGTCTTATTAAGCCTCCACCGAGGATTGCATCTTCCAGAATAGAATTTAATCTTTTTATCGCCTTCCTTAAATCAAGGATGATCAGCAAAACTTGAATTCCCACCACAGTTAAGAGAATGGTCAAGGAAACAACAACAATGATCAGTAAGGTTTGAACACTGTCCATTTTATTTAAAGTTCTGTTTTTATTTTACGTCTAACTTCGGTCTCTTTTCCAGAACGAGAAATGGCTTTAACAATAATTTCATTTGTCCCTTCAAAAATACCAATTTTTGTTTCAAAGTTTCCCTCTTCATCCAGAAGTACGGATTGATTATTCACTTTAACTACCGTATCGGGATCAGTTTTCCCCGAAACTTCAATCTCTCTTTGAGTAATAATTTGATTTTCTTTCGGTTGAATTACTTCAAGACTCGGTGGGCTCACAAATTTATGGTATTGAAAAATTAGATAACCAAAAATAATCATTAAGGTCACCACTATTCCGACGATGAATGTTAATTTGGGAGACCAAACAAATTTATTAGAAACATCGGGCTTGGGATTAATGGAAAGTTCTTGGGGAGGATAATCACGTCTTAAAAGAGCAGCTAGGGAAGTCGGGTTTAATTCCAAGAATGAGGCAATACTTTTAACAAAACCGGTCACCACCGGAAGGTCGGGCAACTTTCCCCAATCTTCTTTTTCAATTGCTTCAAGAAACTCCTTTTTAATCTTTGTTTCTTTTTCAACTTTAGCCAAAGAATATCTTTTTTTTAGACGCGCTTCTTTAAGAGTTTCGCCAATGGTTTTCATCATTTAGTGACCAGGGTTTAGTTTGTGGGTGCAGGATTTTGTGAACGTCGCAAGAATTCTTCAGCGTTTTGAATTAAGACTTCTCGGGGTTTTGACCCTTCAGCCGGGCCAACTACCCCAGCCGCTTCTAATTGGTCGATAACTCTTGCGGCTCGGGCATAACCAATAGAAAGTCGTCGCTGGAGAAGTGAGGCGGAGGCCCGATCATACTGACAGACCTCTTCCACCGCCTTCGTAAAGAGTGGATCAATTTCACCCTCAAATCCGGGTGGAGCAGCAATACCGGATCTGGTCATGGTCGTGACCTCTTCAGTATATTGGGGAGTAACTCCTTGATTTTTAAGGAAGGAAACCAAAACACCCACTTCTTTATCCGAAACAAAAGCTCCTTGAATACGCATGGGTTTGGCTTGTTCAGGGGGAAGATAAAGCATGTCTCCTCTCCCTAAAAGTTTTTCTGCTCCTTGGGTATCCAAAATTACTCGAGAATCAACTTGGGAAGAAACCGCAAAAGCAATGCGGCAGGGAATATTGGCTTTGATTAAGCCCGTAATCACATCGACCGAAGGCCTTTGGGTGGCTAGGACCATATGAATTCCGGTTGCCCTGGAAAGTTGGGCAATTCTGGTAATGGCATCTTCTACTTCCACCGGAGAAAAAAGCATAATATCAGCCAATTCGTCAATGAAAAGAACAATATAAGGAAGAGCTTGAAAACCGCTCATTTCATTATAACCATCGATATTTCTGGCTCCGGCTTGAGCAAAAAGCTTGTAACGCCTATCCATTTCACTCATCACCCAACGTAGAGCGGAAATAACTTTTTCTGGTTCAATAATCACAGGGGTTAAAAGATGGGGAATCCCATTATAGTGGGTTAACTCTACCCTCTTAGGATCAACGAGAATAAATTTAACTTCCGAGGGGGCTGCTCTAAAAAGAATGGAATTTAAGAAAGCGTTGATACAAACGCTTTTTCCGGAACCTGTTTGTCCAGCGATTAAAACATGAGGCATGCGGCCAATATCAGCTACAACTGGTTTTCCAGAAACATCCAAGCCTAAAGAAACTGCGAGTTTTGATTTGTTTTCCCGCATGACCTCTGCTTCAATCATTTTCTTAAGAGGAACGAATTCGGGAGCTCTGTTGGGTAGTTCAATTCCCACCAAACTTCGTCCGGGAATAGGAGCTTCAATTCTAATCGTTCCAGTTGGAGCAGCTAAGGCTAAAGCCAAATCTCGCTCAAGAGCAGTAATTTTAGAAAGTTTGGTGCCTAGGGCAACCTCTAAAGAATATTGGGTAACTGCAGGACCCAAATTAACTTCCACGACTCGGGCAATAATACCAAAACTTTCCAAGGTTTTCTCAATGATTGCGGCATTACCTTTAATATCTCCCCTGTCTGCTTTTCCGCTTTCAAAATCACTTAAGATCTCCAAAGGTGGATATTTCCAAACCTTTTCCTCTCCTGGAATATTACTCACTAATTTTTCCGTTAAAACTCCCTCACTTTTATTGGCGGCTTGTGGGGAAATTTTGTTTCGAGCTAGGGGAGAATTTGAAAAAGCTCCTCCCCCTGAAACCTTAAGAGGCCCCCGGGTCGGACTACCCCAGGCAGGTTGACTTCCTCCAACAATAAAACCACGACCGCGTTTGAAAATAGCGGTTACTAGTTTAACTACCTGATCAAATGACGTATTAAAAAGAATAATTAAGCCCGCCACGGAGGTCCCAATTAAAACAATAAAAGCTCCTATCCCGGTAATCAGAGAGGAAATTCCTTCCCAAGCAGCCAAACCCACCTTTCCTGCTCTTCCTAAGGTGGCTAAAGAAATAAAGAAAAGTAAACTTCCCACAATGACATTGGGTTGAGAAAGGGGGATTTTAATTTTAGAAAGCAGAAAAGCAAAAGAAAGAAAAATAAAAGGCAGAAAAATGGTGGCCCAAGAAAAAGAGCTGACTAAAAGATCATTCAGTTTAATTAAAACAAGACCGCGCCTGGAAAAAGAAATAAGAATTAAGCCAGCTAAGGCAAAGAAAAAAACTTGAGCAATGGAAAAAAGAGTGGCTCTTTTCAATTTCAAATCAAATTTCCTTCTAGGAATTCTTTTGTGCTTCTTACTCATAACGATAGATACATTATAAACAAGTTTGTTATTCGTTGCACTCACAATAAACAAGTTTGTTTCTTATTGCATTCGAAAAAACAGACTTGATAAGAAGTCGGAAGTTTAAAAATTAAACTTCAATCACTACCGGCAAAATCATCGGCCTTCGGCCAATTTTTTCATAGAAAAATCTTTCTAAAAAGTCTACTGTTTCATCTCTAATTAATTTTGCGTCAAGCCTTTTTCTGGTTTTTAAGTGTCTTCCTAAAACTTCACCAGCTTGATCCAAAAATCTTTTGTTTTTACCTTCATAAACGAAGCCTCTGGAAATTACTTCCGGATCGCAAATTAAAGTTCCTGCATTTCTATCCAATTGAATCATCGTAATCACGATTCCATCTTTAGCTAAAATATGTCTATCCCTTAAAACCACATTGCCCACGTCTCCAACTCCCAATCCATCCACCAAAACATTCTTAACTGGAATTTTTCCGGCAATTCTTCCTACTCCATTTTTAAATTCCACAATTTCTCCAGGATTTAATTCCAGAATATCCTCCGGTTGAGCCCCCATTCCTTGAGCAAGTAAACCATAAGCTCTCATGTGTCGTACGGTTCCGCCGATGGGAATGTAATATTTGGGTTTGGTTAAGGCAAAAAGCATTTCAATATCTTTAATGCTGCCATGACCCGAAACATGCAAATCTTCCTGTAAGTCATAATAATGAACATCCACATCTTCTTCGATTAATTTATCCACAATAAAATCAACATTGGTTTTTGATCCGGGTGGAGCAGGATCTGAAGAAAAAACCACTACATCCCCTTTATGAATACTCAAATATTCATGTTCCCCAAGAGTTAAACGGTATAAAGCACTGCCGGGCTGACCATAACTGCCTGAAACAATATAAACAAACTTTTGATTGGGATTTTTACCTGCTTTTTTCATTGGCACAACCAAATCTACCGGATAATGAAGATAGCCCAACTCTCTAGCGATTTCGGCTTTTCGATCAATGGAACGGCCGACAAAAACAGCCTTCCTTCCTAATCTTTGAGCCACATTTAAAGCTTGCTGCATTCTAGAGATATTTGAGGAAATGGTGGTAAAGAAAATTTGTTTCTGAGTTTTTCTAAAAATTTCCTCGATTCTTCCTTCAATTTCTCTTTCACTTTCGGTATATCCCGGAGTAGTTGCCCCCAGCGAATCAGAAACTAAAGCCAGGGTTCCTTCGGAAGCAAGTGAAGAAAGCTTAGCGACATCAAAAGGACGTCCATCAACTGGTGTCCAGTCAAATTTATAATCCGGAATATGGAAAATTTTTCCTTCGGGAGTATCAATCGCAAAACCAACTCCATCAGGAACTGAATGGGAAACCCGAAAAGGAGTGACTCTAAAACTTCCCAAAGAAAGGGTCTCTCTTTCAGGATTAAAAACATTAATCTTAGGAGTTAGATTTTTATAATCTAAAAATTTATCTTGAATAAAACCGGCGACTAACTTAGTTGAATAAATGGGTACTTTTACATCCCTAAATAAGAAAGGGAGAGCTCCTAAATGATCTTCATGAGCGTGAGAGATTAGAATTCCACGGAGTTTGTGAGCATTTTGTTTGACATAGGTAAAGTCAGGAATAACCAAGTCCACCCCGTACATTTCCGGTTCGGGGAAACCCACGCCGCAATCAACCATAATCATATCTTCACCGTATTCATAAAGATAAAGATTTTGGGTTACTCCCGTGGTTCCGGATATGGCAATAAATTTTAAGGCAGACATCTTAGATTAATTTTTCTTGAACAATTTCAACTTTCTTTTCTTCTTTTTTCCTTTTATATTCTGATAAAATTTCTGGCAATTTTAAAAAATCTTCTTTGATTTTATATAAAACTTCCCCGTTTCTTAAGGCTGCGGCCGGATGAAACATGGGCACAACCAATAAACTTTTACCTTTCCAGTTTACTTCATGGGGTTTGCCGTGTACAGTTGTGATTCTGGCACTCGGCAAAAATTTCCCCATGGAAAATCTGCCTAAAGTCACAACTGCCTTGGGATTAATTATTTCCAATTCTTGATCAAGATATCTACTAAAAGCATCTAATTCTTTGGGTAATGGATCACGATTTTCTGGCGGCCGTGTTTTAACCATATTAGTAATATAGACATTTTCTCTTGGTAAATTAATTGAACGGAGAAGTTGATTTAGAAGCATTCCTGCATTTCCTACAAATGGTTTTCTTTGAATAGATTCATGATATCCACCCGCTTCTCCAATAAATACAATTTCTGAATCTGGATTTCCATCTCCAGGAATAATATCAGTCGGTTTACTAATAAGAGGCAATTTTTTATCATTCTCCATCACTTCTTTTAATTTTTGTAATTCTAAAGCTTTGTTCATAGTATTTCTTTTCCCCCATTGGGATATTTTATCCTTGCCTCGACTAACCATCTATATACCGATGATTTTGAAGTGCCTAAAATTTCAGTAATTTGCATACCATTTAATTCTCTTTTAGTTAAATCATTTAATATTTCTTTTATGGGTTGATGAAATTCTCTTTGAATAAATTTTTTGCTTTTCATTTTCAGCCATAACAAACGATATATCTTTTTAGCTTCTAAATACTTTTTATATTTTCTATCTAAATAAAGGTCTTTTTCTAGTAAATTATCATACAACCAATTTATAACTTGTACAGCGTTTGAGGAAAAATATTCCAAATGATAAGTGGTTGATATTACTTTTTTGGGAGTAATTTTTAGTTTAGTACGAACTTTTCCTTTAATATCCAATCTATTTTCAATTATTTTTTCTAATGTTTTTAAAAATTCTTTATTTCCACCAGCAAAACCTAAATCGATTTCATTTCTCCCAGATCTATGCACAATCCATCCATCGCCGTCTAAAAATCCACGAATAAAATGTCTTAGTAAATTGATTGGAATTTTTGGTAATTCATTTCGAATATTTTTCTTCGGTAACAATCCTCTTTCCTTTGCTCCTTTAATAAAGAATTTATTACTTATTCTCAAACGACATGAGTTAGGTCTTTCTGTTATTGGATAAGTACAATTTAAAACCTTTTTAAACTTTCTGAGAAGATTAATGTCCCGTTTTTGTATTTCCCATCCAAAAGAATATTTATGTATATTTCCGTCTGCAAAAGTAAAACCTAGAACATATGCCATTTGTTTAGTCCATCTGTTAAAAAAATTTTCATTTACAGAATATTTATATTTCGACATTATTTTATTTTTAAAACAAAGTGAATATGTTTTCTTACTTCAATTAATCTCTGTTTCTCAAATTGAGAGTGGTCCTTAAACCATTTTATATTTGCGGGTGATGGATGTGGTAATACTAAAGCAAGTACCCCATTAATTTGTTGGTCTGTAAAAACGAGATTGGTAAAGTCTTTTTTGGGAAAGAAAAACTTTGCTGCCACTCGTCCCAAAATAAGATAAAGTTGGGGTTTTAAATATGATAATTCCCGATTTAGATATTCTTCTGCCCACTTAAATGATGGTTTTAAATCTGCTCCTTTTTTATCCTTTCCCGGGAAATACATTCCCACTGCAGCGAAATAAAAATTATCTGGATTATAAAAAATTTTATCTGAAACCCGGTACCATAACTTTCTTAATTTCTCACCGCTTTTATCAGAAAATGGTTTCTGATTTTTAATCACTGACAAAGAAGGAGCTTGACTTATAGAAACGATCTTTGCTTTTTGGTTTCCCCACATAGGACAAGCAAATTTGCCATATTTTTTCCTCAAATTGACTTGCATTCTATTTCTAAACACTAAAAAACTGGGGTTATTTGCCATAAATTATTGCGGTAAAAACTCCTTGACGTTTTCTGGGGTTATTTTAAAAGATTGTCCTTTTCCTTCAACTATTAATCTAGCTACTTTTCTCACAATTCCTTCAATAGTTCGCTCCAGAGTTCTAATTCCGGCATCATACCCTAAGGGCCTCACAATATTCGCCCAGACATCATCACTAATTTGAATTGCCCCTTCGGGAATTCCCGCGGCTTTAACCATTCTTGGAAAAACATATTTCTGGGCAATCATAATCTTTTCCTGATCCGAATAAGAAGGCATACTGATAGGTTCTAATCTGTCCAAAACCGCAGTTGAAATATTGGTAGTATTATTGGCGGTAGCAATAAATAAAACTTCTGATAAATCAATTGGAAAATCAAGATAATGATCCGTAAATTCATGATTTTGTCCGGGATCTAAAAGTTCAACTAAAACTCCCATGATGGAGGCGCGTCCTTCATCTGTGACCCGATCAATTTCATCCAAAAGAATAACTGGATTTTTACTCTGGGCCATTTTTAA
>Ga0315282_10009899_pt1 | contig 15073 bp, 15 predicted proteins | sample YL17G07_20_MG_FD_203693 | JGI IMG/M metagenome (GOLD analysis project Ga0315282, IMG submission 203693) | Sediment microbial communities from Yellowstone Lake, YNP, Wyoming, USA - YL17G07_20 | ecosystem: Environmental > Aquatic > Freshwater > Lake > Sediment | place: USA: Wyoming | collected... | reverse complement strand
TCGCAGAAGTCCCTGTACGACTTCCTGAAGTGCTGGCGGAGCGCCAGCAGGACCACATGCTGGTGGTCTGTGTACAAGTGGTTCGCGTACTTCGACCCGCGAAGAGGATACCGAGCCCTCTTCAAGACCCTATTCTGTCTACGAACAATCCGAACCAGTTTATGCTGGTTCGACTTCTTCCCATCCCACGGCACAGGGCCATCCCATCCTGGAGCCAAGACAACTCTTTCAGGAACTGGTTTGACTCCAGGGAGGGGCCATGCTGTGCCGACGTTTCTACCTTTCCAGGATGTCGCTTTTCAGAGGGTTTCTACAGAGCCTGGGGTACCTGCAGCAAAGGTAGCTAGTACAATGGATGGCAGTGATTGAATATTATAGTCCATCCCTTATACTAGACGACTGGATATTTGATGAGCAGACCGTCTCCTCGAGATCAGCGATGAACACTTCGTCAGTTTCCGAAACGCTCACAAGTTCGGTCTGCTGTCCGCCGATGTACAAAACCACTAACATCTTACCATTCGAATTAAATTCAGCGAATCCGAAGTCGGAAGTGGGCGACCAGAGGTTACGAAGCAGCGATAGGTCGAGCTGCTTCGCCATCGGTTTGAACAACTTCTCGAGCTCCGTGGGGGCAGCCCTCGCGCGAATGATAGCGAGGCTGATTCGGTCCGTCTTAAGGTGCTCCCGTATCCTCTCGATCTCCGTCTCGCTCAACGCGGACTTCATCGAACGAACCTATCTCCGGGAAGTTACATATCGTTTGCGCATGAAAGAATCGAGTGCTACCTGCAATAGAAGCAATTGAAACGCACCTAGAATCTTTATTAGCCCTCAGGACAATGCACAACACAGCGCGGGGATGGGAACAGATGTGTTCTGATAAGGACTGTCAGATCTTTAGAGGCATGATTATGGCGTGCGACGCCTGCAGCAAGCAGATGAAGCTTTCTCTGACCAGCGACGCGCCAATAGCCAAGGGGCCCCAGGGCCCCACCCAGACATGATCACTTGTCTTTGACCTGCCTGATCCTGTCAGAAACGGCTATCGAACCGTTCTCCATGCTCAGCATCATGAAATCCCTGGCTGCGACCGTCCTGATACCAGAGCGATCCTCTATCCACTTCGCCTGGGTTTCCGGGTTCTCCTGTATGACGCGCATGCCGAAGTGGGTTATCACGGCGAGCTCGGGCCTGATCTTCTCGATCATGTACCCCGCATCTTCTGTGCTGAGGTGGTGGGGTATGCGCTGTCCAAGAGGCCTGGTGACGCAAGCTATCAGGACCCTGCAGTTCCTGTGAGCCTTGATCACGTGCTCGAGCAGCTGAGTGTCCGAAACGTAGGATATCATTCCCTCGGACGTCTGAATCCTGAAGCCGATCGAGGTGGTGTCCGTGTGAGCCGATGGGGTCGAGAATATCTCGAAGGGCTTGAGGGTGATCTTCGAGAACGGAGGCATCATCTTCACAGTCCTCGGCATCGACAGGTGGTACTTCGAAATCGCGGGGCCGTAGTCACCATCTCCCTCGATGACGCTCTTGCTCGCCACCAGGAGGCCCTGCTTCCTCGTCCCGCCCTCCGTCATCGCCTCGATTAATATCTCTGCGTCAAGATAATGGTCAGGGTGGCAGTGGGAAATCAGTATCGCATGCGTCATGAGAGGATCGAGCCCGACAGATCGCATTCTGACAAGAGCTCCAGGACCTGGGTCAATGTGCATGTTCTTCTCGTCCTCTATGTATATGCCGCCCGTGGCCCTCGCCTGGTATATTGTGGCGAAGCGCCCTCCACCCGTACCGAGAAAAGTGACTTTGACCATAGTTGCCAAACCTTAATGTCTTGTCGTTTAATATCCTTGCGTCCCAGGGGGTGCGTGGAACTGAGCTTGCTGGTCAAGGGCGGGTTGATAGTCACACAGGACTCCAAGAGAAGGGTCTTGCGAGGCGATGTCTTCATCGAAGATGGCAAGATAGCGGAGATCGGGACCGTCAAGAAGAAGGCTGATGAGACCGCGGACGCTAGCGGCTGCATCGTCATGCCTGGGCTCATCAATTGCCACACGCACGTTTCCATGGCACTCATGAGAAGCGTGGCAGACGATATTCAGCTGGAGCAGTTCTTGGATAAGACGTTCGCGATAGACTCAAAGAGAACCCCTGAGGACATAGGTATCGGAGCAACCCTCGGATTGCTTGAGATGGCCAGGTCCGGGACGACCACATTCGTGGATTTATATTATTCTGAGGATATTATTTCTAGATCTGTCGAAGAGGTAGGCCTGCGCGGATACCTCGGCTGGGCGGTGCTCGACCAAGAGTTCACGACCCAGAAGGGCAGCCCGCTATCCAACTGCGAGAGATTCATCAGGGCGCACAGGAACAGGCCTCGCATCAAGCCGCTCGTAGCGCCCCAAGGGGTCTACGTGTGCTCAGACGAAACGCTGATGGCGGCGAAGGAGCTGGCGAATCGCGAGCGGACTTTCTGCCACTTCCATCTCTCCGAAACGAGATCCGAGGTCTACGAATACCAGAAGAAGAAGGGCAAGAGACCGGTTCAGCATTTGGCCGACATCGGATTCTTCTCGAAGGGGGACTTGGCTGCTCACGGCGTGTGGCTTACTATCAACGAGGTGAGGGAGCTCGCGCGCGCGGGCGTTTCGGTGGCGCACTGTCCGACATCGAACATGAAACTCGCGAGCGGAGGAGTCGCCCCGCTCCCGGAGATGTTCGAGAATGGCGTCAACGTATGCCTAGGGACGGACTCCTCATCGTCGAACAACAGCCTCGACATGTTCCTGGAGATGAAGTTCGCATCGCTGCTGCAGAAGGCCAGCCGGTGGGACGCTAGGGTTGTCCCAGCTCAGAAGGCCTTGGACATGACGACGGTAGACGCTGCGATGGCTGTAGGTGCGGGCAATGAGTTGGGATCGATCGAACCAGGCAAGAAAGCGGACATCGTCATAATCGACTGCGGCACACCAGAGATGGTTGCAACGACGGCGGAGAACGCGGTAGCCAACCTTGTCTATTCGAGCCCAAGTGGGTCGGTCAGAGATACTATCGTCGATGGCGGGTTTGTCCTGAAGAATCGGAAGATCGTGACCATGGATGAAAGCAAGTTCCTGAGAAAGGCCGGCTCCGCGGCGGAGAGCCTGCTCGACAGCGTCAGGAAACAATAGAATCGGGAAGGGGTTTTCGGAAAGGGTTTCGAAGGGCTCGAGCAGGCTCACATCTTGTCTCTCTCTGCGCGCGCCCTCTTCTTCTCCAGCTCGGCGATCTCCTGGGCCTCTCTCGCCTCGGTGATCGTCTGCTGGTCAAGCGCCCTAAGCTCCTGCCTCAACTCCGTCGGGGAAGGTATCGGCCCCAGGATATCCTCTGCTTTGCCGACGACCCGCTCGAGATCCTCGGTCTTCGTGACCTCCCTCTGAGGCGTCTGCCTGCCGATGCCCAGGTACTCGGACGCTCCCTCGACGAGCTTAGTGAGCTCGAACGGGAAGATGATCTTTGTCGCCTGGCCGTTGCCGATGGCCTTCATCGTTTCAAGCGAGAGCACAGTGAGAGCCTTGGAGTCCAGCGGGCTCGCACCGACGCTGAGTATCCTCAGCTTCTGAGCGTCACCCTGGGCCCGGAGTATGATGGCAAGCCTCTCACCCTCGGCCTCGAGGATCTTCGCCTGCCGGACACCCTCTGCTTGTAGAATGCGGGACCTCTTGTCGCCCTCAGCGTTCAGGATGGCGGCTCTCTTCTGCCCGTCTGCCTTGAGGATCGCAGCCCTCCTGAGCCTCTCAGCCGAGGTCTGCTCCTCCATCGCGTCCTTGACCTTCCCTGCGGGGTCGACCTCCCTGATCTCCACGCCCTCGACCTTGACACCCCACTTGTCGGTGGCCTCGTCGAGCACGTCCCTCAGGTGAAGGTTGATCTTCTGCCTGTTGGACAGGATCTCGTCTAGCTCCATGTCACCGATGATTGACCTCAGAGTGGTCTGAGCGAGGTAGATCGTGGCGGTCCGGTAATTCGTAACCTGGAAGAACGCTTTGCTGGGATCGATGACCTTAATGTAGATGATCGCGTCGACGTTCGTCGGGGAGTTGTCCTTGGTGATGACCTCCTGCCTGGGAACGTCTAGCACCTGTGTCCTGAGGTCTATCTTGACGACCTCGCTTATCATGGGCGTGACCCAGTTCATGCCTTGGTTCATCACCCGGATGAACCGCCCGAGCCTCATGTATATGGCCTGCTCGTAGGGCCTCACAATCCTTATGCCGCTCGCAAGGATCGCCACTACGGCTATGACGATCAGCAACGCCAGCGCCAACAATCCCTCGTATGCCACTCCAATTCCCCCTCTTCACATATTTGTTTTCGATGCGATTGATCGGTCCTCAGGACGCCTTTCCGGGCTCCTGAGGCGCCTCCTCGACTGTGACATGGACCCCCTCGCTCGCCTTCACCACGACCCTCGCCCCCGCGGGGATCGTCTTCTGCGATGTCGCGCTCCACACGTCGTGATCGATCCTCACCTTGCCCTTCAAGTTGTAGGGCTCGACGGTCCTCTCGACGACGCCCGTCGTGCCGATCAAGGATGTCGCAACGACGGTCTGAGGCGGCGCAGGCGGAGCGAGCTTCTGGTAGAGCTTGATCGTGATGAGTGTGATCGGCAAAACTGTGACCAGAGCAACAACGGGCGCGGTCCAATCCAGGAGCATACCGGGCCAGATCAGCCCGCCGACGCCTAGAACGACCAGGACGGTCGCGGGTACCAGTATGAAAGCCCCAGGCGACGCTGCCTCGGCCAGCATCATGAGTATCCCTATTACGATGAATGCGAATGCCAATTCCGTTCCCAGAGCCATGGTCAACACGACAGGATTGAATCCATATAAGGTTTATGTCGGAATACCCCGGTGGAGTCACAGCTGGAGCTTACGGAAAAAGCACAAAAAGGCGGAGAAAAAAGGTTGTTTCTTCTCAGAGGATGATCAGCGAATCCTCATCCTCGCGAGGTGATAGCACCAGAGCCCGTTTCGCCTCAGGGCCTCGTTGGTGTTGTTCAGGGTTACCCGTTGCGGCTCCGTCCTGTACCTGAGGACATCCTCGATCGGGAAGCCGATGTAGTTCGAGAGCTTGACCAGCCTCTCGAACGGAAACGGCTGCTCGCCTACCAGGATCTGCCGGACGCTCCAGCCTGGGTGTATCCTGGATCGGTAGCCCATCTCCCTTGCCAGCCTGTTAATGCTGCCGGCCTTGTCTATGCCCATTCTAATGAGCTCCACTCTGAATCCAGAGTCGAGCCATATCCGCTTGCTGTCGATGCGCTCCCCGAATGTCCTGAACGGATAGGACAATGTTTCGTTGCTCATCTCGAAGGGGATTATTGTTGAGAGATGATATATAGGATTTCCTACAGAATGCCCACCCAGAAGGGTACTTACCATGCCCTGGAAGCCCTGGGTCCTAGCACAAACCCCGAAGTGAGGCATCCCTTATGCCTTGCGAGGGGCTTCGGGAGAGGCGGTGCGCGGATGACGGCCGAGAGCGGGAAGATAGCGCTCAGGACGAGTGCAAAGGAAGAGATCGTCGATGTCACGAGCAGAGTGCAGGAGATCGTTTCGAAGTCGGGCATCAAGCAGGGCCTAGCTTGTGTCTTTGTCGTCGGCTCAACGGCTGCTGTGACGACGGTCGAGCACGAGCCCGGGCTGATCCAGGACATGCAGGACGCGATGCAGAGGCTCTACCCAAAAGACATCGACTACGAGCATCACAAGCGCTGGGGAGATGGGAACGGACACTCTCACATCCGGGCGTCGTTCATCGGTCCGTCGCTGACCGTCCCGGTGGTAGATGGAAAGCTGCTCCTTGGCACTTGGCAACAGATAGTCTTCTTGGAGCTTGATGTGCGGCCCAGGTCCAGGGAACTCGCAGTAGAGGTTGTGGGCGACCCGTGACGAGGTACCCACGCTGCAACCAGGGCGCAAGACTATTATAGATGAGTTCCTTGGCTGGACTCGATGCCGTTGGATTGCCAATTCCTGGGTGGAGCAGAAGAAGTTGGGAGATTAGCCCTGTTGCTGAAGTGCGACGGGGCTAAGCTGCTGTTCGACTACGGGATGACGGCAGCCGACCCGCCAAAGTACCCCGCCCCGTGTCCCCCGTTGGACCTCATGTTCCTCACGCATTCTCATCTCGACCACTGCGGCATGATCCCGTGGCTGACGGCCAGGTACGACATCGATATCGTTTCTACTCCTATTTCGAGGGAGATAGGAATCCTGCTCATGGAAGACAGCATCAAAGTCGGAGCCTCGGAGGGTTTCCCGGAACCATACAATGGCACCGACGTCAAGATAGCTTCAAGGAAGTTCGACGAGATCGAGTTCGGGGGCACCACGAGCGCGGGCAAGATGCAGGTCGTGGCGCACTCGGCAGGCCACATCCCAGGAGCCACGATGTACGAGCTGCGAGGAAAGAGGACGACGCTGATCACGGGCGACCTGCACACGCTCGACACACGCCTCGTAGAGGGAGCGAAGCCCGTGAAGTGCGACAACCTCGTCATGGAGTCGACCTATTCCGGCAGGAACCATCCTAGCCGGCTGAAGACGGAGTACGCGTTCCAGAAGAAGATTAACGAGGTCTCAAGCCGCGGCGGAATGGTCATCATACCCGCATTCGCTGTCGGGAGGACCCAGGAGCTCTTGCTCCTGCTCAAGGACAGCAAGTTCGAGTTCTGGCTCGACGGCATGGGCAAGAAGGTCAACAAAATCTATCTCAGGTACCCCGAGTACCTGAGGTCGGCGAAGAGGCTTCGGCAGGCGCTCAACAGGACCATGGAGGTCAGAAACATGCACGCCCGCTTGCGCGCGGCCAAAGGAGATATCATCGTCACCACGAGCGGGATGCTCGATGGCGGGCCCGTGGTCGGCTACGTCGAGAACATCAAGGACGATCCCAAGAGCGCGATACTTCTAACTGGCTACCAGGTCGAGGGCAGCAACGGACGGAAGCTGCTCGAGTCGGGCATGATGGAGTTCCAAGGCGTCAATGCAAGGGTTCGATGCGAGGTTCTCAAGTACGACTTCTCGGCGCACGCAGGACACGACGAGCTGCTAGCTTTCGCCAAGGGCTGTTCTCCCGAGAAGGTAGTCCTCATGCACGGAGACCACAGGGAGGTCCTCGCCGAGGACCTCAGGATGGCAGGGTTCGAGGTCCTCCTTCCGAAGAACGGGGAGAAGTTCTCGCTCTGAGCTGGCCAATGCATCAAAACCTAGTTAAGCCCCTAATGATTCTAACGGTCCCGCCATGAACTCGAAGTACAGCGAGTACCTGAGGGAGGACATCGGCTCGGGGGACATAACGTCCGAGCTGCTAGTTCCCGCGGAGACGAAGGCGAGGGGAAAGATCACCGCCAAGGAGAGATGCATACTAGCGGGCGCAGAGGAAGCTTCCAACGTCTTCAAAGAGCTTGGGGCGACTGTGGCCTTGCACAAGAAGGACGGCTCTGCCCTGAAGCCCGGTGATGTCGTCCTGACGGTCTCCGGGCCCGCGAGAGCTTTATTGGCCGGGGAGCGGCTCGCCCTGAATTTTCTGATGCGGATGAGCGGGATCGCGACACTTACGAACGACCTCCTAATGAGATGTCGCGCGGTCAACCCTGAGATCAGGATCGCGGCTACGAGGAAGACCACACCCGGGTTCAGGGAGTTCGAGAAGCGCGCAGTTTCCATCGGTGGTGGAGATCCACACAGATTCGGCTTGGACGATGCGATCCTCATAAAGGACAACCACATCAGGCTGGCGGGGAGCGTCAAGGAGGCGCTCAGGAGAGCTCGGGCCTCCAGCTTCACGAAGAAGATCGAGATAGAGGTAGAAAGCGAAGATGACGCGCTCGCAGCAGTTGAGGGCGGCGCGGACATCATCATGCTGGACAACCTCGCTCCTGAAGAGGCACAGGCGCTGTACGCCAGGATCAAGAGTCAACGGCCAAACGTGATGATTGAGACCTCTGGGGGCATAAGGCCTGACAACGTCGAGAAGTACGCTCGTGGGGCTGATATCATCTCCTTGGGTTGGATCACCCACTCTGTCAAATCCGTGGATTTCTCGATGTCAATTGAGCCTGCATAGGACTCCACCTGGTCGCAGGTTTTTTCTATCCACCAGCCTCTCCGAGAACGGATATGATCGGACCGGGGAAGGCTTGGGGTGCGATGTCGTTGCTCGTCGTGCTCGCAATCACAGCCTCGTGCACGGGACTTCTTCTCCTCGGTTTCGAACAGTACCAGGTTGCGGCGATCGCGATAGTGGTCCTTGCAGTCTACTTCTACGTGTTGTACAAGCGCTACCATGTCGAGGTTGTCCCCGAAAGAGACATCCTCCTGTTCGAGGACCAGGACGACCTACGCATACTCTGCTCGATATACGGCCTGGACGCATCCGGAGGAAGCGCCCTACTCCGGCAGCGGCTGATTGACTTCTCGAGGGCCAACAAGGAACAGAGCTTTGTCTGGGTGGTGCCCCGAGCCGTGAGCAGGGTCGGGGCGATGCTCGAGGCCGCGCCCCGCGTCGAGCAGGCGGCGCCTCAACAGGGTGCGAAGGAGCTGGTCAAGCAGCTCCTGAGCGAGGGACCGGGGACGGAGAAGCTTCCAAGCATTTTGCTGGGCGGCCAGACGAGGTCCCAGACAAGGCGGTTGGCGATCAGGGCATGTCCCGTCTGCGAGGCGCCCGCGCAGAGAACAGGACACGAGTGCGCCGAATGCGGAGCGGACCTGGAGTTCTACCTAACCCTCTCGGAGTCCAAAGTGGGCAGGAGACTGATCTCGGAAAAGGCGGAGACCAGGAGGCGGAAACTTAGATACGAGGTCACAGCTATCCGAGCTCGATGAAGACGGACGAGAAATGCGAGATCTGCGGCAAGCCAGCAACGAGATTCTTGTTCGCCACGTTTGTCTGCGATGATGAGAAGTGCATCGAGACGGCCAGGGAAAACCGGGGCGGCCCCGGTGGACATAAGAAGCGAGAGATGTTCACCTGGCGGAAGGTCGATTGAGGGTTCTTCGGCTGAGCAACGTTTAAGCGGACCTCTCTGTTTCGAGTCTCGATGACGAGGCGGGCGTTTGCGGGATTGATGGCCATCGAGACGATCCTGGCCTTCGGCAACACCTTCGCTGCCTCGTTCAACATCATCTACATGTACAAGAAGCTCCACATGGAACTCTGGGCAGGGCCGCTTTTCTTCGCCCTCGGGTTCTCCATATCCATCCTTGTTAGCCTCTGGATGAGCCGACAGAAGAGGATGAACCTCGAGCTGCAAATGGTCTTCGCCCTCGCGTGCCTCTGCCTCGAATACTCCCTCTTCATATTCGTCACGAACGGGTGGGTGCTCTCGTTGTTCGTGGGCATCGCGTTCGGCCTGTTCTACCCGTTCTTCTGGTCGTCGTTCAACCTCCTGATGGCGCTGTTGACCGAGAAGACGGACAGGGGCGTGAAGTACGGTGTGTCGTTCTTCATTTGGCCCGTGGCGACCTTCTTCGCCCCGTTCCTGGGAGGCTTGGTCATCGGCTACGCGAGCTACAGGGCGCTTTTCGCAATAGGGATCGCGATCATCGTCGCGACCGCTCTCCTGATCATCCCATACAGGAAGTATATCCCCAGGGACCAGTCCATGAGGATAGATCTCAAAGGGATTGGCAAGAGGAATGTTATCGCGGTTATTGGCGAGGGCGGGTTCGAGGGAATATTCTGGATTGATGTCACAATCATATCATACATGTTCCTGACTGACGAGATCGAGCTTGGAGCCCTGTTCTCCGTTTTCGGCCTGAGCGCGGGCATCATGGCGGTCATTCTGGGCAGAGTCTCCGACAAGATCCAGAACAGGATTTTCTTCCTGAGAGCTAGCGCAGTCGCGACCATCCCTTGCGTGGTGATAGTCTACCTTGCGGATTCCCTGGAGTCCTTCGCGGTTGCCAACGGGATACTGGAGTTCGCGGCATTCATGTTCCCGGTGTTCGTCTTCTCGCTCCTCACGGACAGGCTGGAGCCCAAGAAGAACAACTCCGTGGTGACGCGTGAGTTCCTGCTGGACGTCGGAAGGGCAGCGACCTTGATCCCGATGATCGGGCTCCTGTACATCGGCGTCACGCCCCAGCAGATCTTCCTGCTATGCATCCCATTCTTGCTGATGACCTTGCAGGCTGAGGAAAAGAAAAAACCCGCACAGCACCTTGCCGGAAAGCAAGATGCCTGATACTGTTAACTAGCTGGCCTCTCAGGCGCAGGATTCCCTGACGAGCTCCATGAGATCGGCCATGCGGATCCTCGACCCTTTGGCCTCCAGTGCCGCCTTGAGGCTCTGGTAGCAGAAGGGACACGAGGTCGCCAAGATATCGGCTCCGGTCTTCTCAGCGTCCTCGACCCTCATTGCTGCGATCTTCTGTGCCAAGTCAGGGAAAGCCGTCTTGACGCCTCCTCCAGCGCCACAGCATCGAGACTCCTCTCGGGTCCTCTCCATCTCGACTAGCTTCAAGCCAGGGATGGACTCCAGGATTTTCCTGGGCTCGTCATAGAGCTTGTTGTGCCTTCCCAGATGGCACGGGTCATGGAACGTGACCTTCGCGTCGATCCTCTTGCTTGGGACTAGCTTCTTGTCCTCGATCAGCTCGCCGACCAACTGTGTGACATGGACTACCTTCGCGCTGACCTTGCCCAGCCTCGGATAGTCCTGCCTAATTGTCTTGTAGCAACCCGCGCAGCTGGTGACGATCACCGACGGTGACACCTTCTCGAACAGCGCGATATTCTTCTCTACAGACTTCTTCGCGGAGTCGATCAGGCCCGTCCTCAGAAGAGTCGATCCGCAGCAGCCCTCGTCGTTCCCCAAGGTCCCGAAATCGACACTGGCGGACCCGAGCACACGCGCTGTGTCCATGGCCATGTCCCTGATGTTGGGGTCGTACGCCGCGGTGCACCCCACGAAAAACAGGATCTCGCATCTCTCCTTGAGGGCGTCCTTGACCTTGACTTCCTTTTCGATCCGTTTGGACCACCTCGACCGCTGCGTCCGAGGCTGCATCCACGGATTGTCGTAGTTCTCGATACTCTTGATGATCTGCTCGTGCGCGGGAAGCGGGGCGAGATTGTTGGCGACCAGGAACTCCCGCATGTTCTCCCACATCTCGATCGTGTCCAGATGAGCGGGACAGACGGTCTTGCACTGCCCGCAGATCGTGCATTCGTACGCCCTGCTTGCGAGCTCCTTCAGTTGATCTTCCGGGATCTCTTTGGGGCCGAGCAGCCTAGCCCTGAGCCCGTACTGTGACCTGTAAAACTCCCTCAGCCTCAGGATCTTCCCTCTCGGAGTCACGAGCTCGACATCCTGCGCTTCGCCTCCGGTAGGACAGGTCGCGGTGCATTCTCCACAACGCGTGCACGCGTCATACCGCATGAGCGCGAGCACGTCTAACTTGGAGATGTCCAGCTTCTTCACGTTGCCCGGGCCTCCTTGTTCGACAGAAGCCCATCCGCCTCGATGGCTATCGGGGAGGCGATCATGTGGAAGAGCTTGCTGAAGGGGATGTAGGCGATCAGGAGGGCGCTCATGACCCCGTGTATCAACCAGACCTGGTCGTAGTACTGACCTACGCCAGCTGGCATGGCGAGCGAGAACAGGTATCCCAGGAACGAATAGCTCACATTGACCTCATGGCCTGGTATCCTGCCGGCGATTCCGATTCCTTCAAGCAAGAATCCTCCCAGGACCACGAGCAGGAGGAAGACTATCGATACTGCATCCGGAAGCTCGGTCCTCACGATCTTGGGCTTGAACACGAATCTCCTCACAGCGGCTATGCATAGGCCCAGGAGGACCATCGAGCCGACCAGGTCGAAAGCGAAGTCTCGGATCCACAGCTTCGCCCACCCATCCTCCGAGATCATCGGCTGGTACTTGGCGAGGTCCAGCGAGAATGTAACGAGAAGGTCCAGAAGGAACATCACGATGAACCCGCCGAGGATCATCAGGTGCATGAACCACCTGAGCACGCTTCTATCCTTGAGCCTCGAGAGGTAGAGAGCGTCCTTGAAAAACACTGAGAGCGCTCTTCCGAACCTCCTGCTCAGGACGAATCTAGAACCCTTCCAGAGCAGATGAAGCAGTCTTCGCTCAGGCGCGCCTTCGAGGCCCTTGCCCTGCATCCATACGAGCACATTGTATAACGTTCCAAGGAAGAACACGCCCACGCAAAGGACGATCGACACGAGAAATGCCGCGAGGTACGTTCTATCCCTGACATACACCGTGTCGTACGGAAGAAGCAAGATGATCAGAGAGATGACGAGCAAGAAGAGGAAGAAGGGCAGGTAGAGCCAGGCCTTGTCCTTCAGATACCTTCCTTCGGTCACACTAGCACGGATGGTGCTGGGTCGCTATAAAATCATCTGCTTCCACGAAGGACAGAGAAGTGGTGGTCGACGCATCTTCGCGCTGCCTCGACAAGGAGCCCTGGACTGCTGTCAGAGTTTTCCATTGTTCCCGAGTCAGAGCGCAGGATCTCTTCACGGACGCCCAAGAGCATGCCGCTTACTTCAACAGCGATGCTCTCGTCGAGAGTCGCGACGCGTTTCTCAATTGCAGCTATCAGCTCGAGATAGCGGCTCGCGTCCCAGAGCTTGTTGCCCACGAGGAAAGAGCGCTTCTCCAGGCCCAAGATTGCGACCTTGAGATCGGCAACCGCCTTCCGGATCTGAGGGCTCCGTTGTCTTTCGATAGGAGGTCCCTCATCAATATTACCAGACGGTTCCTGAATCCCCAGCAGATCGAGGAAGAACGCATTGGCTTCGGGGTATCGGGGGTGCTCAAGATGTGGACCGAGCAAGAGCAGCCTCCCATGGCCTTTCCCAGCCAACACTGCGGCAGGCCTGCCGAGCATCATTGACTCCGCCTCGAAGGGGTCGATTTGGTACTCTGTGGTCGAGCTGAACCCATGATACCTCATGATCACTTTGTCCTCGGTCGGTTCCGTGAACACAGGGCCTCCGTACAACGGTGCCCTGATCCCCTCTCGTCCGATGCTCAGGGCCAATTCCCCTCTGACGGGATGATAGATCCTACATGCACCATACCGTATCGACACCCTTGGGGAGCTCGCGGCATCGACGCCCGATTCCGGTGCGATGTTGGCGATCTTGGTCTTGGTCATGTTGAACTGGTTGAACGGCTCGAGGGATGACGGCAGCGCAAGGTATGCTCCCGCACAAATCCCCGCATACAAGCCGCCGTCGTTGATGAATTCCTTCAGCCGATCGAACCCTTGACCACTCAGCGCCTCTGCGATCGCGAACCCATCTCCTCCTGAGACGATTACGGTTCGCGTGCCCGACTCGACCGCAATGGCCAATTCTCGAGACCCCACGAATCGGACATTGAAGACGCCATGTGACTCGAACAGGTCCGCTAGCCAAGTCCAAGAGTGGGACGAGCCCGCGCCACAGTAGACAGCGATTCCATCCTTGTTCATAGATGACTGCAGGGCTAGTAGTGCGTTCGCGGATAAACCAGTTACTCCGCTATCTGGCATTTGAAAAGGCGCACAGAAAGAGTTATAGACGACTTCAACTTATCTCGCCACCCACAGGGGCCCATGGTCTAGTGGTTATGACGTCTGCTTGACATCGTCCGATGTCGGGCGTCAGAACGCAGAAGTTCCCCGGTTCGAATCCGGGTGGGCCCACTCTCATCTTACTGGCTAAAATCTAATCAGCGATTTGGGGATTCCTGGGAGAACGCACCAAACCTTTTCCTATTTCCCGCCAGAGGGACACCTTCCGCCAGGGTTTGAACCCGGGTTACTAGCTGGGAATCAATCAGGAGTGCAGGCTGCCAGCAAACCCCTCACTCTTTTACTTCCTCGATGTGCTTCGGTTGTCAATAGGAAGGGTTGGTGTACAGAGAGCCGTGTGCATACTTGAACGTCTGGCTGTTTTTCAATCAGAGGATTATTGCACCGAGCTGAACTCCTTTCTTGACCTTTTTCTCGTTGCTGATGGCATTGCATTTCGGGTGGGCTCACACGGGAGCCTGGTCGTCGGGCCGCACACCCGCTCCATGCCTGGAGCAGGCACTCACAAGGAAATCGGTTCGAGTTGATGACTCATGAGGACTTATGTCCGACTCCCACTTCCTTCAAAAACGCTTTGACAACGGGTAGGGAGAGGTCGGGCCGTAGGATGACCCCAACGTGGCCGAGCCCCTCAAGGATAATGGCCCGCCCGTTCTGGAGGCGTTTCGCATCTTCTTCAGACTCACGATCAGAATCTTCCTTTGAACCGACCAAGATTAGGGTCGGAGTCTGGATCCTCGGGAGAGCGTCCCTTTCGCCACCTCATTTCACAAACTCCGAACACTCTGATATGAGCACCTCAAAATCGCTCTCGTGGAACTGTTTCCACAACCACGGCGGAAAGGCCACGCCTTCCTCACTCTCCAGGTTGCGAGTGAACTTCTGAGCGCCTTCATCACGAAGCCATTGGACGAATTGCTCGTCTAGGTATTTGCTTCCCGCGCCGCTGGCGATAAAAGCTGCGACGCGGTCCGGATGTCGCGCGACCATAGCAAAACCAATGTAGCCGCCGTTCGAGTGTCCCCAGTATATCGCCCGGCGGATGCGAAGCGCGTCTAGGACTGCCACGATGTCGGAAACCTGTTCCTCCATGCCGTATCCAGTCACGTTGCGTGGTTTCTCGCTGAGCCCGTATCCACGCCGATCTACCAAGATGCAACGGTATCCCCTAAGACCATCTACAATGCCAGCGGATTTCCACGCGGTGCTGTTGGACAACCCGCCGTGAACAAGGATGATCGACGGCCCACGGCCCACAGTCTCGTAATGAATCCGAACGCCGGTGTTGGTGATGGATGGCACGTTTTTCCTCCATTTCCTCCGTACCCCCATCGCCTTTCCTCCCTCTATGTTGAAGAGGCGACTCGCCTTCTTCCGAATCTCGTTTCGTCTTCTTTGATTTTGCCTCCCGTCGTTGATTCTATCAAGGGGTTTGTCGGACAAGCCTCTATTCGCGG
>Ga0315282_10009898_pt1 | contig 15074 bp, 10 predicted proteins | sample YL17G07_20_MG_FD_203693 | JGI IMG/M metagenome (GOLD analysis project Ga0315282, IMG submission 203693) | Sediment microbial communities from Yellowstone Lake, YNP, Wyoming, USA - YL17G07_20 | ecosystem: Environmental > Aquatic > Freshwater > Lake > Sediment | place: USA: Wyoming | collected... | reverse complement strand
CCTCCGTTCTCGACAAGTACGGATTCCCCGACAGTACGCAGAATGCGGGCGGCGGACTGGTTCTTCAGTATGCGAGCGCCGGCCTGACGCTCACGCTCCAGAGCATGCGGGTGCAAACGATCGCGCTCGCAAGGCCGGCCTCCAGCGGCGGGGTAGTGCCGGGGACGCCCGGACGGCCTGCGGCTCCGCCCGCAGGTTATGGTGCGCGCGCCCTCGGGGCTGCAGCGGCTCCGCGCGCCGGATCCGCCGGAGCCGCAGCGCGGACGGCTCCGCGCCTGCGGATTCGGCTCGGCGGCCGGAGCGGCATGTGATGGCAGGAGATATCGAATGGCTCTCGCTCGAATCCGAATCGTCGCGCTCGTAATGGCGCTCGTCGCCGGGGCCATCGCCTTCGCGTCGCCGGCATGGTGCCTCGAGATGAAGCTCGCCGGCGCCTCGCTCGGGGACACGCCGGAGGAGATCCTCGCATCGCCCAATTATGGCCCGCCTGACGGCGTATTCGCGCCCGGAAACATCTTCAATTCGGTCAAGGCACAGCCCGGCGAACTGCCGCCGTGGGCGCTTGCGGTGCGCATGGAGCAGATCAACCCGGGCCAGGTCCAATGGGTGTACAACCGAGACCCGGCCTCCATCGGAATTGTTCTGACGGGCGAGGGCATTAACGCCCACGTCACTGACATCATCGTCAGCCTGTGGCGGACATTCGACGCGTCGTCGCGGATGGCGCAGACATCCAAGGGCGCCCGCATCGGGAGCACGTTCTCCGATGTGCTCGAGCGATATGGCTGGCCGAACCGGCTTCAGATCATTGCCGAGGCCGGTCAAACTCAGGCCACTCCGAGACCGGCGCTCGGCGGTCCGGCGACGGGCGCAGGGTCGCGGGCTTTCCGGCCGGGCGGGCTGCGGATCTCGCTGGGAGGGCGGCGCACTGGCGGAGGTGGTGGACTCGCGCCTTCGAGCCCAGGGCCTGCCGGCGCCGCGCCGGGAGGTTTCGCTTTCGGTGGGTTGGGCGGCGGCGGCAGGAGACTCAGCGGCCTGGGGCCGCTGCCCGGTGTCGGCGTGGGGGCGGCGCCGGCGCTGCCCGGCGCACCGGCAGGGGTTGGCGGACCCACTAACAGCTTCACCGCTGACGTGGGGCAGACGCCGAGCGTCACCTTCACGAAGAGTTGCGTTGCGAGTTATCCTTCGGTGGATTTCCTGATCTACCGCATGAAGGTCTTCCGCATCCACGTTTACGGGCGTTGAGGCAGACCGCATATCGCGTCATTGCAGAGGGTACATGCGTCGCAGGCAGTTCCTCAGCGCCAGGGACACGCTGCAGCTCGCCACCCGCCGGCTTGTCAGCAATGCTTCGTGGAATAAGCTATCGAGGTTCGTGCACTAGCGTAGGATGCGTGGGACGGCGGCGCCCTCTCAAACGAACCTGGTGACGCTCCGGCGTCACTCCGGAGTCGCGCGACCGCGACACAGGTGACACTCCGTGTCACTCCGGGTTCGTTCGCGGGACGGCGAAGGCTATGGGCGTAGTTCCTAACCTGGATTACCCATACTACGCCTGAAGAGCGTGCATCCTGGAAGCGCAGCCGAAAAGCTCACGTTTCGGCTGCCAGCTTCTCCGGATCTCTGGGCGACGGGGCCTCGTTCGGCCGTCACATGGCTTTCCGGCGGGACCCTACGTGCGATGCGTGCGCGCGTAAACAATGCGCGCTAAATGTACGAACCTCGGCAGACAACCTTTTGAGAGGCAGTAACCCCATGTATCGCAAACATCGCGTCACTTTCATCGCGCTGCTGGTTGCGCTCATGATCTGCTCGTTCATGGCGGGCCGGCAGTTCCAGATCTTGTCAGACAGCGGAGGCTTCGACCTCGCGCAGGCGGCGCGCGGCACTCGCGTCGCAAGCGCGGTCGGCATCGCGCCCTCCGATCTCGCGAATGACGTTGACCTGCAGCCGCTGGAGACATTCGGGCAGGCGCTCGAGAACGTCACGCGGTACTACGTGCACCCGATTGAGGACCGTAAGAAGCTCACGTACGGCGCGGTGCGCGGCATGCTGGCATCGCTGCAGGATCCCTACACGAGGTTCATGGAGCCCGCGGAGTACCGCGCGTTCCAGCAGGAGAACGAGGGCCATTTTGAGGGCATCGGGGCGACCATCGGCTTCACCGAGCTCAAGCCCAACGGCGACGCGGCGAAGGTGACGCCGGGGCTGCGGTGCCCGGCGTGCGGCTCCGAGATCCACCCGCGCGGGTACCGCGTTTCCATCGTGGCGCCGCTGCCCGGCAGCCCGGCGGCGAAGGCCGGGGTGCAGGCGGGCGATCTCATCTTGCAGATCGACGGCGTGTCAACCGAGGGCATGACCCTGGGCGACGCTGTGAAACGGATTCGCGGCGAGCGCGGCAGCACGGTCAAGCTGCTCCTGGGGCGAGCGGGAACCGCGCAGCCGATCGCCAAGGAGATTGTGCGCGGCCCGATCGAGGTGCCGACGGTCGAGACCAAGATGCTCGAGGGCGGGATCGGCTACATGCGGCTCAACTACTTCTACGAGGATACCAGCAAATCGGTAAGCGAGGGGTTGGAGAAGCTCCGCGCGGAGCACATGCGCGGGCTGGTGCTGGACGTGCGTAATAACCCCGGCGGCCTGCTCAATCGCTGTATCGAGGTCGCCCACGAGTTCGTGGACAAAGACCCCGTTGTGTACGTACAGGAGCGGGGGCAGCCGATGCACCCCTTCTTTGGCGGCGACAAGGGCAAGGGGCACAAGTTCGGGTATCCGCTGGTGATGCTGATCAACAAGGGCAGCGCCAGCGCGTCGGAGATTCTCGCAGGCGCGATCCAGGACACGAAGACCGGCAAGCTCGTGGGCACGACGACGTTCGGCAAGGGATCGGTGCAGACGATCCTGCCGCTCAAGGACGGTTCCGCCATTGCCCTGACGACGTCGAAGTGGTTCACGCTGTCGCGCCGCGACATCGAGCACAAGGGCGTCGCCCCGGACGTGACGGTCGAGATGAAGCCTGACGCGACGCTGGTCAGCGCAAGCGACGCGCAGTATCAAAAAGCGCTGGAGATGTTGCGGGAGCAGGTGGCGGCGCGGTAGCGCGAGCGACCGCGCGCATTGTTTGATCGTGTGGTCAGGAGCGACTCGGGCCCGCGGGGCGACGCACATCCCATGACACCATCACCGCGACGGGCGACTCGGCCGGCGTCTGTATGGCCCCTGATCGCCGCAGGCCTGGTTGTCGTGTTTGTGCTGTGGTGGCTGGGCTGCGGCCCTCGCCGCCCTTCGCGCGGCGTTGCGCCGCGCCCCGGATCCGCGACCCAGTCCCGATCGGGGCGGCATCCCGGATCATCTCCTTCCTCAGCGACCGGCGCGCCGCGGACCCATAACCGCGACCATTCGCGCCGGGCCCAGGCGCCTGACGAACCTGCGCCGGGCGCCTCCGCCGAGCCGGACGGCACCGGCGGCGAAGCCAGACCGGTGACGCCGGATCGGCCCTCCCCAACCCCGCCAAACTGGCAGCCCCGGCGGCCGCTGCTGCCGTCGGGTGGCGGGCAGGTTGCCATCATCGTCGATGACGTCGGTTACGGCGATGATGCGCTCAAGGATTTCGTTGCCGTCGGTTCTCCGCTGACCTTCTCGGTGCTGCCGCAGCTCGCTGACTCGGGGCAGCTCGCGCGCGCGTGCTCCGCGGCGGGCTTCGAGGTCATGCTCCACCTGCCGATGCAGCCCAGGAATTCACGACTCAATCCCGGGCCGGGCTGCGTCATGGTGGACATGCCCGATGAGGAAATCGCCGACCTCGTGGAGAGGAACATCGAGAGCGTGCCGGGTGCGGTGGGTGCGAACAATCACATGGGCTCGCGCGCAAGCGCCGATCACCGGGTGATGACGGCCGCGCTGTCGGCGCTGCGGCGTCACCGCATGTTCTTCGTCAACAGCGTGACCACCGGCAGCGACATTCCGGCCGATGTGGCATCGGCGCTGGGGATGCCGTATGCGGAGCGCAGCGTCTTTCTCGACACCAACTTCTCCCCCGAGCCGGCGACGACGGAGGAATTCCTCGAGGCGGCGCAAGGGCGCATGGAGCAGTTGGGGCGCGCGGCGCAGCGACAGGGGGCCGCAATCGGCATCTGCCACTACCATCCGCGCACGGCGGAAATGTTGAAGGCGCTCTTGCCCGCGCTGAAGGAGTCGGGCCTGAGCATCGTGCCCGTGTCGCTGGTGGTCGCCAGTCGCAGTCGCGGCGGGCTGCGCGCGCCGCCGAGCGGTGGCCCGGAACGATCCCCTCGGCCTTACGAGCCGGCGCGCGACCGCTGACGGCGCCGCCGCGGCGCTGCCGCGCTCATTGCCGCGCGGTCGACGGGCAGCACATTCTCGACGATCCAGTCGCGCATCTCACGCCCTGCCTCAGTGTGCTGCGGGTAGGACATGAACTCGAGCTCAACCCCCAGCGCCTCGGCCACGGCGCTCGCGATCAGCGGCCAGATGACGCCGATGTCGCCAATGATAGGCAGGCTCCCGGGCAGACGCGCAAAGCCCGACATCTCCATGCGGAACGGAATGCCGGTGACCTTGGTCTTGGGCATGCCCTGGGCGATGGCGGCGGCGACGGTGCCGGAGTCGCGCTCGAGCTGCCACGCGCGCTCCAGGTTCGAGTCGAGGTCGATGCGGATGAAGCGCTTGCCTTCGAGCGAATAGGTTGTAAAGCCGTCCCAGTTGGCCCAGATGCCGTGGCCGGTATAGGTCTCGAACGGGCCGTCGTGAATCTCCTGCGTCAGCACCACCGCCGATTCGATGATGACCTCCGCTTGCGCCAACACCTGAGCGACGCGAGCCGCACGGTTGGTGATCGGGATACTGTCGCCGATGGCGAGGCCAACCGCCCCGCCGCCGATCAACTGCGGCACGCTCACCAGCACGGGCACGCCGCGCGCCGCCCCGGCGCCGATCATCGTGTGCGGATCGGCCCCGGCGCCGGCGATGGCCTCCAGCGGCACGCCCGCTGATTTCGCCAGCGCTTCGGCCTCGCGCGCGAGGCGCTCGGTGCGCAGTCCGAGCGGGTAGCCCAGGTTTCCGGCGGCCTTGATGATCGTCGAACCTTCGCTTGCCAGCGCTCGCGCAATGAGGTCGCGATCGACGGGCATCTCGCCCTCGATCGTCTCCAACCACGGCTCGGGCAGCAGCGAAATCTCGAAGGTGCCGTCCATGGGCAAAGGCGCGGGGTCGATGCCCAACGACGCCCCCGGCACTCGGCGCACTCGCTCCAGCGTTCCCGCCATCTCATGGGCGACCACAGCCGATGACGTCGTGACGCCGTCCACGATGCCCTTGTGGATGAGTTCCGCGATGAGCGTGGTGACGCCCTCGTGCAGGTTGGGACCGCTGCCCGTGACGACCGCGACTTTGCCGCCGTCTTGCTTCGCGTTGACGATGGCGCGAATCGCCATCTCGATGCGCCCGCGAACGTCTGCGTCGAGACCCGCGCGCAGCGACTCGATCATACCTTTGGCGACGGACACGGCACGCCTCCTCGCGAATGGTCTCCGAGCGACATGATTATAGCACTCCGCGCCAGCGCGGCCAAGCGCGACGTCGCCCGACCTTGACCGGAGTCGTCAGGTGCCGTTATAATCCCGCGAGAGCGGCCAGGCGCCTGGCCGCGGTGGCGGTCGCCACGGCGGCCGAGCTATCAGGCACTCTCACGGAGCGTTTTCATGGCAAGGGTCATCGGCATCATCCCGGCCCGCTATGCATCCACGCGCTTTCCCGGCAAGCCGCTCGCGGAGATCCTGGGCAAGCCCATGATCCAGCACGTCTACGAGCGCGCGCGGAAGGCTCGCACGCTCGAGCGACTGCTCGTCGCCACCGATGACCAGCGCATTCTCGACGTAGTATCCGCATTCGGCGGCGAAGCGGTCATGACGCGCGCGGATCATCCCACCGGCACCGATCGCCTCGCCGAGGCCGCCGCCGGGCTCAGCGCCGACCTCATCGTCAACATCCAGGGCGACGAGCCGCTGATCGAGCCCGAGGTGATCGACGCGCTGGCCAGACCCCTCATCCAGGATTCGAGCATCCCCATGGGCACTCTCATGTCGCGCATCACGGAGTCCGCCGACCTGCACGATCCCAATGTCGTGAAAGTGGTCGTTGACCAGCGCGGGTTCGCGCTCTACTTCTCGCGTGAGTTGATCCCTTATGCGCGGGATGTCGCCACCAGCGACGTCAAGTACTACTACCACCCCGGCCTCTACGTGTACCGCAAGGATTTCCTGCACACCTTCGCCGCCCTGCCGCCGACGCCGCTCGAGCGCGCCGAGAAGCTGGAGCAGTTGCGCGCCCTGGAGCACGGCTACCGCATCAAGGTCGTCGAGACCACGCACCGCCCGGTGAGCGTGGACACCCCCCAGGATTTGGAGCACGTCAAGCGGCTGATGGAGCGGGGGCGGTAGGACGCACCGGTAGAACAGGTTGTCAACCCTGTTCATGACCTGCGCCGGTGCCGCTGTGCGGCACCCCGGAGCGACGCAGAGCGTCGCGCGCGACGGCAGGTAATCCCGCCGATCCCCGCACCCGTATAGCCAGTGATGAAGGGCACTCGCCGCGATCCCATTCTTCCGCTCGAGCTGCTGACTTGCGCGTGCGTCGTGGCTGCCGTTGCCGTCGCTGGGTGTGCGCGAGAGCGCGGCCGGCGGCACGCGACACCGGTGCGCCGGACGGTCACCCAGGCCAAGGCGAAGGCATCGCCTGCGCCACCCGCAACAAAGGCCGCCCCTTCTGTAGCCCTGCCTCCCTTGCCGACCGGCGAGAAGCTGACGGCCGCGCTCAAGCTCCCCATGCGTTCGCGCGTAGCGCCGCTCACGATGACCTACTGGGGCCAGAGCACGACAGGGCGAGTGCTGCTCGATTCGCTGGCGGAGGAGCAGCTGTTCCCGCCGTTCGATCGCGTGCGGTGGCACCGCTGGCTGGCTGACGGGTCGCTGGTCTTACTCAACGGCGAGGGGCTCCACCGGGTTCAGCCGTCCGGCGAACCGCGTCTCCTCGCCACAGTCGGCGCGCCGCATGTCGATCCGCGACTATCCCCGGACGGACGGTGGGTCGCAGTCGCGTTGGAGCGCAGCATCACGCTCGTACCCACCGACGGCGGCGCAGTGAAACGACTCCCGCAGCAGGGATGGGTGCACAGCATCGGCTGGCACCCCGACAGCAGGCGCATCGCGCTGAGCGCCGGCAATCGCATCCGGGTGGCCACGTTGGACGGCGACGTCAAGACGCTGCGCATCGAGCCGCCCTCGCGCCCGGCCGTTTGGGGTCATGGTCGCAGGGTGCTGTGCGATGTTCCCCAGGTCGAATGGTCGGCAGACGGCGAGTACCTTGCCTACAGGGTGCTGTTTCGCGGGAAGACCGAGGACGATGTCGAGACAGAGGTCCGGGCCATGGCAGGCGGGCGCGTCCGAGAGGTGGCAGGTTCAGGCTATTGCTTGACCGACGGCACGTTCTCCTGGGCGCTTTCCGGCCATGCGCTGGCCTACACCGGCAACTTCGGTGATGTGGACGCGACCTGTATGCTGTGGACGGGGCAAGCCGCGATCATCATCTTTATTGACGGAACGGTGGACGACTACCGGCGCAGCGCGTGGCAGCCGCATGGGCAAAGGCTGATGGTGGAGAACTGGGTGGCGCCGTTTCGGGACGCGATGTCCATGGAGGGCCCAGTGCCGCCGCAGTTCAAGGTGGCCGACTTTCAGGTTCGCGCAGTGAGCATGGGCCCGCCGCGAGAGGACGATTGGCCCGAGTTTGAGTGGGCGCCTTCGGGCAAGGCGTGGTGCCTCGTGAACCGCCGCCATCGGTTCGACATAAGCCCAATTGGCCTTGAGCCCAAGCACACCGATTGGGTTGGCGATTCCATCATAGTTGACAACGGTCAATCGGTGCAGGCAGCGGCGGTGGGACCGCTGATCCGAGAGGTCGAGTGGATGCCGGGCGAAGACGGCGTGAGCCTCGTCAGGGAGCTTGGGTCAGGCAGATCGGCGCTGTTCGCTGCGCCGGTCGTACGCGGCGAAGGCGGCGCGACGCGCAGTCGCCAATGGCTGGCGCACGGCAAGGGCTTGAACCGGCGCGGAGATGCCGAAGCGGCCGCGGTGTGCTTCCGCAATGCCGTGCGCTGCGCTGGGATGTGGGCGGAGCCGAGGGTGCGCCTGGCGCAATGCTATCTGGACCTCAGCCGACGTGAACCAAACCCGGCGTGCATGGCGTGGCTGCTGTGGGGCGCGGAGTGGGAGATGCAGCAGGCGGCGCGGTGGCAGCGGCTGTCGGACGAGAGCCGGAGGTTCTGGGACGAGGTTTCGGCCCGGCGCGAGCATATCTACTCCGCACTGGGCATTGGTTCGCCGCAGGCAGGGGCGAACCTCACCATTCGCAAGCCGGATCAACCAATCGGCGCCAAGCGCTGACGGCTCACGCGCCGGGGGCAAGTGAACACGGAGTCTACCCGCTGGCGGCGGGATCGCCCATACAACGCGCGGTCTGAACAGTGTGGGCCCAATGGGCGCGTTGTGCCCCTGCGTTGCTTCACGTAATCAGGTCGGCCGGCAGGTGGGAGGTGCGGTTGTGGTAGACCAGTTTGGCGCGGCCCGGCAGCACCTCGATCAGGCTGATGCAGCAGTTATGCTGGCTGAAACGAGTGTACCCGCACGGCGGCGCGCCGAGGATCCGGCTGATCAGAATCGCGCCGAAGGTTCCGTGGCCGACCAGCGCTGCGCGCGCCTCCGTCTCTTCGCAGCGGGCGCGCACGGCTTGCTCGATGCGTGCGGCGCGCTCGTACGCGGCTGATTCGTCCTCTGGCAGGCGCGCCGGCTTCCAGTCTTCCGGCATGTCGGGGGGCAGGATCACCCCCGGCCAGCGCCGCGCGATCTCGCTGCGCGTCAGCACATTGCGCTCACCATCCCAAAACTCGGCGAGGTCGGGCCACACGTTGATACGCAGGCCGAGGCGCGCACCGATCTCCGAGGCGGTTTGCAGTGCGCGCACCAGCGGGCTCGAGTACAGCACCGCGATGCCCATCTGCGTGACCGCGTCGGCGACCAATCGCGCTTGCTGTACGCCACGGTCGGTCAGCGCCGGATCGCCGGATGCGTCGGTTCCCGCCCCTCGGGGCGACCCTGACGGGCCGTTCTCGGGGTGGCCCGGAAGGGCCGCATTCCCGCCGGATTCACCGTGTCGGATGAGGTAGAGGTGCATCTGGATATCCGGGTTAATCGCAGGGACCCGTGCCAGACCCTACGGTTGCGTTATTCAGACCTGTCCCTTCGGCTGCGCTCAGGGCAGGCTCTGAGCCCAGTCGAAGGAGGCCCGATGCTTCGGACCGACGTTCACCCGCCTTTGGCGGGAATCTGCTGTTCGCGTCGCACCAGCCGCCCGACAGGTGGACGTCCCGTTGTTGCCCGGCGTACAAGCGGACTCTTCGCTGCGCGCGTGGCGCTCGCTCTGAGTGACAGACGAAGGGCTGGGCGCGAAGATCGGGTGGTTGCTGCCAGGCCTACTGAGATCCGGGCTCGGCGCTCTCAGCGTTCTCCGCGGTTGACCAATGAGATTTACCCGATGTGCCCCCACGGCAGCGGTTCGTCGGCGGCGCGCGGGCGCGACGCGAAGTAAGCCGGGTCGAGCCCTTCCGCCGCGAACGCCTGCCGCCATGCCGCGAGCGCACCTCCCCCTTCACACGCCCGCGCGATAACGGCGCCGAGCCGCCGATCCCCGCGCGCCAGCGCGGCCTGGATGAATGACCAGTTCGCGCTCTCCGACGTCATTTTGACACCCGGCTCGACGTGAAGCTGGGACCGGATCTCCTTCAGCTTGGCCTCGATGTAGCGCGGCGGCGCCATCGCCTCGCGCTCGAACGGTGTCTGGGGCTTGGGAACGAACGCGCTCAGGCTCGCGGTGACCTGGGTCATGTGCGAGTCGCGGCGGATGCGGTGCACCAGGCGCGCGATGGCCTCGATGTCCTCGTCGGTTTCGCCCGGCAAGCCGAGCATGAAGTAGAGCCGCAGGCGGCGGATGCCGTTGGCGGCGGCGAGACGCGCCGCTGCGAAGTACTGCTGCTCCGAGATCGACTTGCGCAGGCGGCGGCGCAGGCGGTCGGTGCCTGCCTCCGGAGCGAAGGTGATGGAGCGCGCGCCGCTGGCGCCGAGGGCCTCGATGACGGTCGGGTTGGCGCCGTCCACGCGGATCGAGGAGAGCGAGATGCGCGCCTTCATCTCGCGCAGGCCGCGGACGATGCGCCGCAGCTCGGGATGATCGGTGACGGCGGCGGCGATGAGGCCGATGGTGCGGCGATGCTCGACGCCCTGCGCGGCGATGTCGAGGATGTGCTTCGCCGAGCGGTGGCGGAACGGGCGATAGCACGGCGGGGTGACGCAGAACTTGCAGCCGTGGGCGCAGCCGCGGCTGATCTCGACCAGAAACATGTTGCCGAACTCGGTGTCCTGGGTCAGGATGCGCGTGTGCGTCGGCCAGCGGTCGAGGTCCTTGACGTGCAGGCGCCGGACTCCTTTCGGCGCGCCCTTGGCAGGCGTCAGCCGCGCGAAGTCGCCCTGCGCCGAGTACTCGGGTTGATAGAGAGACGGGACATAGATGCCGCCGATCGCCTGCAGGCGGCGCAGGGCATCGGCGCGACCCTCCGCGGCGGCGATGGCGTCGACCATCCGGTCGAGAGCCGGCTCCCCTTCGCCGACGACGAAGGCGTCAATGATGTCCGCCATCGGCTCGGGGTTGAACCCAACGCATGGCCCGCCCGCGATGATGAGCGGATGGCGATCGGTGCGGTCGCGCGAGAAGATGGGCAGGCGCGCGCGGCGCAGCGCATCCACGGCATTGATGTAATCGAGCTCAAAGGAAAGGCTGAAGCCGATGACGTCGAAGCGATCGAGGGGCGACTGCGATTCGATGGTGACCAGGGAAAGGCTGGGGTCGGCCGGGCCGTGATTCGGGTCGGGCATGAAGGCGCGCTCGCAGGCGACATCGGGCTGCGCGTTGAGGAGATGATAGACGGCGTGCACCCCGAGGTTCGACATGCCGACGTAGTATGAGTTCGGGTACACGAGCGCGACGCGAAGTCCGGCGCCGGGGTCCTTTATGACAGCGCCGGTCTCGCGTGACAGATGGCGGCGCGCGCTCGCGGCGAGAGGATTGCTCATGAGAAAACCCCGAACGTGGCATGCGTCGAGGTCAATTCAGATTAGGCGGAAGCGGCGGATGTCCCTGCTGTGGTGACCAGCAACGGGCGAGAGATTGAGCGACCATCCACGGTGCGACAGGATGGCAGCGCTCTGTCACCATCGGGGACCGTGGACAGGTTGAGACCCTTCGCAGGCTCAGGGCAGGCTCTGTCCTGCCGCGGAAGAGCCCCTCACCCCTCGCGGGCGATGATCTCGCGCGCGGCGATGATGCCGCTCGCCGAAGCCTGCACCAGCCCGCGCGTGACCCCGGCGCCGTCGCCGATCGCGAAGAGGTTATTGACCTCAGTCTCCAGCGCGGGTGTCAGGCGCACGCGCGCGGAGTAGAACTTGACCTCGACGCCGTAGAGCAGGGTGTGGCGCGAGGCCACGCCGGGGGTCAGGTGATCCAGCGCCTCGATCATCTCCAGCAGGCTCGCGACGTAGCGGTAGGGCAGCGCGAAGCTGAGGTCGCCGGGGGTCGCCTCCGTGAGCGTCGGGCGCACCAGGCCGCGCGCGATGCGCTCCGGCGTCGAGCGCCGGCCGGAGGTGAGATCGCCCAGCCGCTGCACGATGATGCCGCCGCTGAGCAGGTTAGCGAGCCGCGCGACGTACTTGCCGTAGGCGATGGGCTCGCGGAAGGGCTCGGTGAAGCGGGTCGTCACCAGCAGCGCGAAGTTGGTGTTATCGGTGCGCTGGTCGGCGTAGCTGTGGCCGTTAACGGTGATGGTGGCATCCGAGCGCTCGATCACCACCTCGCCGTAGGGGCACATGCAGAACGTGCGCACCCGGTCGTCGAAGCGCTTGGAGTTGAACAGCAGCTTCGGTTCGTAGACCTTGGAGGTAAGCTCCTCCATCACCGCCGCCGGCAGCTCCACGCGGATGCCGATGTCAACCGGATTGTCGGCGCGCTCGAGCTTGAGCTTGTCGGCTTGGTTCTGGAACCACTCGGAGCCCTCGCGCCCGGGCGCCACAACAACGTACCTGCCCTGGATGACGCGCCCGTCGGCGAGGCGCACGCCGACGGCAATGCCTTCGTGGGTCATGATCTCCGCGGCTTCGGTGCACGTGAGCACCTGGGCGCTGGTCTCGACATGCCCGCGCATGTGCTGCAAGACCTCGAGGCAGCGGTCGGTGCCCATGTGGCGGACGCGCGTCGGCACCAACTCCAGGTCCGCCAGCGCCGCTCGGCGCGCGATCTCGCGCAGCGCCTCCTCGTCGTCCCCGTACACCCGCTCGGGCGCGCCGAAGTGAACGTAGGTCTGCTCCACCTCGCGCAGCAGCGCTGCGACGTGCTCCAGAGAGATGAAGTCGGCGAGCTGCCCGCCGACCAGCGGCGACATCGTCAGCTTACCGTCGCTGAAGGCGCCGGCTCCGCCCCAGCCGGTCGTGATCGAGCAGCCCTCGCTGCCGCGCCGCGCCTGCCCGCTGCGGCGGGCGATGCGTTCTTTGAGATCCTCGCCCTTCTCGATCATGAGGACGCGCAGCCCCGGCTTCTTCGCGAGCTCGAGCGCGCAGAAGATGCCCGCGGGTCCCGCGCCGACTATGATCACGTCCCACAGTTGCTCGCTCATCGCCGTCTCACCGCAGCGCTCGATCCTGAGCGCCGATCAACCGTACGCGTGCGGCCACATGCTCTGTTCCCGAATGCGCCCCTCGTTAATCTACCATATTCGCGCGCAAATGCGGATGGGTCAGTTGCTTCGGGGTATGACCGCGAAAAGGTGGGCTCGGTGCTTGGGCGCGCGGTCTCCAGACCGCGCGAATCACGACCTGGGCGGCGCTGGGCGCCGCTCCGGAACGCGGCGAATCCGCGTCAGAGGTCGCGCCCCGTGTGTCGCCCGGCCATCCCAACCAAGAACGGTCATAGCCGGTTCGCACGGCAGACGCAATCCGTGCTGCGGAGCATGACTCACCGCTCGCATTCCTCATCCTGACGCGTAACCTGCAACTGGGTACAGCCCCGGCGGGGCTGGCGAGCACGCTCCGATCTTCGCACATTGGGGCCGTGTTGCGGAATAATCAAATGGGACGCCTGAAGTCTCCCATGCCGGAGGACGCCCCCGGACGCCCGATACCCCCGCAAGGTGCACCCGATGCATGTGCTCACCATCAGAATGCTCGTGCGGCGCCTGCTCTTTGCCGCCATCGCCTCGGCGGGACTGGTGTTTGCCGCTGGCAGCCCCGCCCATCCTGAGACGATCGGCCTGAGCTGGTCGTCGTCCGGACGCCTGCTCGCCTTCTGGAGCGGTTCCGGCCTTTATGTCGTCAACACCGTCCAGGGCGGCGTGGTTAGGCTCACCCCAGACTGCACGCCCGGCTCATGCTCGCCCGACGGACTCAAGGTCGCGTGGAGCACCGAGAGCGGCACCTTCGTCTACCGCGCGGACACCACGGCGACGGTTCGTGTCGCCGAGCCCGGGCGCATCTGCGGCTGGAGCGCCGACTCCGCCATGGTCTTGCTCGAATCCTCGCCGCCGCGCCAGGCCTCCGAGATCTATGCCGCTGAGGCCGACGGCAAAGGCGCCACACCGCTTGCGCCGCACCCGGCCGCCGATCGCGATCCTGCCTGGTCGCCGGATGGGCGCTGGATCGCCTTCGTTTCGACCCGCGAAGCTGCGGGCTGTGATATCTGGGTCGTCGGGTGGGATCGCTCCAACCTGACGCGCGTGACCTCCATGTTCGAGGCGACCGAACCCGTCTGGTCGCCCGACGGCTCGAAGCTCGCGTTTGTCGGGCGCGTTGTCAAAGCCGCCCCGCGACAGATCTACTCCCTCGACTTCCGCACCCGCAAGCTCGCCGCCATCACCTCCGCCGCCGAGGGCGATTGCCGGGCGCCGAAGTTCGTCGGGCCGTACGGGCTGAGGTACGTCGGCGCGCAGGCCGTGATCGTGGATCTGCGCACCGGAAAGAAGCACTCGCTGCCATCAGGTGATGTGGCGCCCGACGGCGCCACGCTGGCGCTGCTGCCCGGACGGCCGGGATCGCTCGATCTGGTGCGCCTCAGCGATGGCACCCGCCGCGCCCTCGATAAGGGCGTCGAAGCCGAAACGTGGTCGCCCGACGGCGGTTGGATCGCCTATCTCGCTCTTACCACCGGCCCCGGTCGGGGCACGGTACGTGAGCTGCGCATCGCGTCGCGCGATGCGAAAGGTGTCTACGTCCTCTGGAGCGAAGGTGTCCGCGATCGCGGATGATCCGGTCTGAATCCGCAGATTCGGGATCAAGTCAATCCGCAGATTTCGCCGATTCCACAGATTGCCATGCGGCCGAAAAGACTACTTTTCGGCCGTCGCCGTGCGACCCGCTCAGGCCCTGCCGGGACCATTGCGGCGGCGCAGGCCGATCCCGCCTGAGACTGACGCGATTGCCCATCCCTAGACGCTATCAGTGCAGTCTGAGTAATCTGTGGGATTGAACCCCGCCCGGATCTGCGGATGAACTGCCCAGGGAGGACCTCATGAAAGTCGGCATCGTCACCTACAACATCGCCAAGGACTGGGATCTGCCCACCATCATCTCGCATTGCGCGAACACCGGCATGCAGGGCGTCGAGTTACGCACCGGCCACGCCCACGGGGTCGAGGTCGGCCTCACCGCGCAGCAGCGCGCAGAGGTGCGCAAGCGCTTCCAGGACTCACCGGTCGAGCTGGCGGGCCTCGGCAGCGCGTTTGAGTATCATTCCGTGGATCCCGCCGCGGTGCGCGCCAACATCGAGGGCACCAAGGAGTACGTGAAGCTGGCGGCCGATGTCGGCGCACCGGGCGTCAAGGTTCGTCCCAATGGCCTCAACGAGGACAAAGGCATCCCGAAGCAGCAGACGCTGGAGCAGATCGGCAAGGCGCTGCAGGAGTGCGGCCA
>Ga0315282_10009895_pt1 | contig 15077 bp, 11 predicted proteins | sample YL17G07_20_MG_FD_203693 | JGI IMG/M metagenome (GOLD analysis project Ga0315282, IMG submission 203693) | Sediment microbial communities from Yellowstone Lake, YNP, Wyoming, USA - YL17G07_20 | ecosystem: Environmental > Aquatic > Freshwater > Lake > Sediment | place: USA: Wyoming | collected... | reverse complement strand
ATTGGCCTACGTTCCGGTGTCGGCGTCGCGGCGGGCGGGGTTCGCGTCGGCGGGGTGGCGGGCTTTGGCGTCACTACTTCCGGCGGGGTGGCGGGCTTTGGCGTCACTACTTGCGGCGGCGTGGTGGGCTTGGGGATTGGCCTACGTTCCGGTGTCGGCGTCGCGGCGGGCGGGGTTCGCGTCGGCGGGGTGGCGGGCTTTGGCGTCACTACTTGCGGCGGGGTTGTTCTTGGAGGCGTGGTTTGGTTTGGAGCGGGGCGCCTTTGGTCGCCGGTTGGGCGCGTCGGCCGGATGTCAACCATAGGCTGGGCGTGCTGCCCGGGCGGGCCAGGCCGGCGGACCGCTTGCGCCGCGGGCAGCGTCGGCCGGGGCTTGGCGGTGTTATGCGACCATTGCTGGGCGATCGGCCCGGCCGGGGCGGCAGGCCCGGTCGCCCGGCTGAACGTCGGGCCATGGGTGAATGTCACGCCGCGATCGACCGGCCGCCACTGGGTCCGCTCATATTGCCACTGCGGATGCCACCCGGCCCCGACCGCCACTCGGCGCCTATGCCAATCGAAGCAGTTGCCCAGCCACCGGCCGATGGTGAACCTGACGCTGAATACGACGACCGCCGGCTGCGGGCGCCGAACGTAGACGATGACCGGGTCATAGACCGGCACGTGGATCACGTCCGGGCTGGCCGGGAGAATCTCGACGTAGTTGTCGTACACGATAACCTGCTGCTGCGGCGTGCTGCGGAGCGTCTGGGCCTCGATGGCCATCGCCCTCAGCCGCTGGATCGACATCAGCACGTCGTCCTGTTGGGCCAGGAAGGCCGCCCCGATCGCCTGCATCCACTCCGCGTGCTCGGCCAGCATCTGGAGCACCGTCGGGTAGTGCGCCACGGCCTTGACCGACGGATCCAGGTTCAGCGTGTCGATGGTCGCGTCGCGGTAGCCGGGATTGGCTCGCAGCCACTGCCAGGCCCAGGCGACCTCGCCGGGGTACGTGCATGCCGGCAGGATCTCGGCCAGCAGCGAGTCCGGGTACAGCGCGATAGGCGCCAGCAGGTCGTCGAGCTGCGCAGCCGAAAGCAGCGGCTGGGGCTGGACAGCCGGGACAACAACGACCGGCGGCGGATAGGGCTGCGGCTGGGCAGTCGTGGTGACGACGACCGGCGGCGGATAGGGCTCCGGCGTCGTGTATACATACGCCTTGGTCCGGTGGCAGCCGCCCAGCGCCACGGCCGTCACCATCATCGCCGCCAGGGTTGCGCCGCGAAGTTGTCTTGATGTCGTCATGTTGTGGCCCTTTCCCAATGCCTCGTTAGTATTGTACCGGGGTGATGTTGTCATGTCATGCACGTAGACACCCCCGGGCCGGGCGGGTTAGGGGTTTTGCCCCGTGTGGTTGCGTTCAGAGTCGAGGTTTTCAGAGTGAGCGGGTTGTCCGGCCCTCGCGGCCCTGGCGGGTGTTGGTATAATGAGGTCATCATTCCGACCAAAGGCCGCCTCCAAGGCGGCATTGAAGGAGAAGGACCGATGGCCTATCGCGAAAAGGCATCTTGCGTGGCGCTGGTGTTGGCGGCGTTGTGGGGCGGCTATGCCGTGGCGGCCAAGAGGCCGGCCCCGACCCGGGCCGAGGGGCTTGCCCCGACCCGCGCCGAGGGGCTTGTGAAGGACTCGCCGGCGCTGAGCAATCCCCTGATGGACTTCAACAAGCTGGTCTTCATCCGCCGCTTCACCTATAACTCCAACCACTACTACACCGAGTACATCAACGGCCGCTGGACGCCCGGCGGGGGGCTTTGCGTGCTGGACCTCAAGACCGGTCAGGTCCGCGAACTCGCCGGGCAACTCAAGAACGGCGTGTTCATGCGGTTTGACGTGTCCTTCGACGCGAAGAAGGTTGTCTTCGACTTCAAATGCGACGCCCAGGAAGGCTACCGCATCTATGAGGTCAACGTGGACGGCACGCACCTGCGCCAGCTAACCTTCCCGCCGGCCGATGAGAAGGAGCTGCAGAAGAACTACCGCGTCGCCGCGCACTACCACCACGGCACCGACGACATGCACCCGTGCTACCTGCCCGACGGCGGGATCGCGTTCGTCTCGACCCGCTGCCAGTACGGCATCCTCTGCGATTCGCCGGACGACTTCACCACGACGCTTCTCTACCGCATGGACGCCGACGGCAAGAACATGCGGAAGCTGTCCAACAACTCCGTCAGCGAGGCCTCGCCGGTTGTCCTGCCGGATGGGCGGATCATGTACACGCGGTGGGAATACGTCGACAAGGGGGCCGTGAGCGTCAAGTGCCTCTGGGCGATGAACCCCGACGGCAGTTGCTCGTCGGAGATCTACGCAAACGACATCGCGCTGCCGCCGACGTTCATCTACGCCAGGCCGATCCCCGGCGTGGTCAACCAGTTCGTCACCATGGGCACGCCGCACTGCCCGCAGAACGGCGTCGGGACGGTCATCCGCCTGGACATGAACCGCAACATCCGCACCCGCGAGCCCATGACCTACATGACGCCCTACGTGGACATCCGGGCCGAGGGCGGGTTCGCGTTCATGGGCGAAGACGGCAGGTGGCGCAACGACGACGGCGGCAAAGGCCCGTTGTTCCGCGACCCGTACCCGCTTTCGGACAAGTTCTTCCTGGTCGCCCACAAGCCGGCCGGGCCGGGATGGAACTACCCCAGGGCCTACGGCCTGTACATGCTCGATGAGACCGGCAAGGTCGAGCTTATCTACCAGGACCCCGAGATGTCCTCCTGGCAGCCGTTCCCGCTTCGGCCCAGGCCCGTGCCGCCGGTAATCCAGACCGCCCGCGACGAGGACCTCGCCGCCCGCAACCTCGCCCGTTGCGTCGTCGCCGACGTCTATCACGGGCTCGAAGGCGTGCCGCGCGGCACGATCAAGTACATCCGCGTGCTCGAGCAGATACCCCGGCCGTGGGCAGCCCAGCGCCGGTGGGGCGGCGACGAGTACGACCAGCAGCACGCCTGCATAACCAAGGACACGCACCTTGGCCTGAAGGTCCAGCACGGCGTGGTGAGCGTCGAGGCCGACGGCTCGGCCCAGTTCCTCGTCCCGGCCAACAGCAACATCATATTCCAGGTGCTCGACGAGAATTACATGGCCGTGCAGACCGAGCGGACGTTCGTGGACTACATGCCGGGCGAAAGCCGCTCCTGCGTGGGCTGCCACGAGACGCCTGAGAGCCTCCAGTCCGCGACGCCGGGCGGCAAGCTGATGGCCTTGCAGCGAGCCCCTTCCATGCCGGGCCCGCAGATCGGCGAGAAGGCCGGCCAGCGCCCGCTGAACTACATCACCGACGTTCAGCCGGTTCTGGACAAGTATTGCGTGCGATGCCACGGCGGCAAGGCGCCCAAGGCCGGCATGGACCTCAGCGGCGAACTGACGGACCTCTGGTGCAAGTCGTACGTGAGCCTGGTTCCGGAGCGGCGTCGCGGCCCATACTTCGACCGCGGCGTGCTTGGGCCTGTCATCGGCGAGAACCATCCCAAGACGGGCAACGTGCATTACCTGCCCGCAAAGTCGCTCGGCTCGCACGCCAGCGTGATGGTGGCCATGCTTGCCAAGGGCAAGGTGACGCTCTCGGACCCCCCCGCGGCCGCCAGGGCGGCCAAGCTGGCGGTGCAGCACAAGGACATAAACCTCAAGCCCGAGGAGCTTCTGAAGATCACCAACTGGGTGGACACCAACTGCCAGTACTACGGCTCTTGGTGGGGCCGGCGAAACCTGCGGTACAAGGACCATCCCGACTTCCGCCCGGCGCCGACTTTCGCCGACGCCGTCAGCACGACCAGCCCGGTCCCGGAAGACAAGAGATAACGTCGTGAACGCCCTGATCATATACCACACGATTACGGGCCATACGCGGCGCGCCGCGGAGGATGTGGCCGAGGGCCTCGCCGGCGAGGGCGCCGCCGCCAGGCTGCTTTCTGCCGGCGAGATGAAACACTGGGACGTGGCGGGCCTGGACATCGTCGTGGTCGGCAGCCCCTGTCACGCGGGGTCCCTGGCGATCCGCGCCGGGGTTTCGGGGCCGATTCTGGGGGTGCTGAACAAGCTCACAGCCCAGGCGCTGGCTGGCATGGTCGGCGGGGCGTTCTCGGTCAACTCCGCCTACGGCGGGCGACGGACGGTCCCGGCCATCGAAAACTGCCTCCGGGCCGCCGGGGCAACCGTGCCGCGGGCGGGCGTGGTGGTCAAGGCGGGCGTGCCCTTCAGCTTGTTCACCGGGCCAATGGCGTCCGACCAGAGCCGCGATGAGCTGCGCCAGTTCGGCCGGGCGCTGGCGCAAGCAGCAAAGGCCGGGCACGACGAATAACTAAAGGGGATTGTCATCCTGTCCGACCCGTGTAGAATGGTTAAAGAGGACGGGGTGGTCAAGAGCCCGGCAAATGCGGGCTTTGCTACCGCACGGCCTGTTTACGCGAGGACGACATGGCAGAAGGACCGATTCCATCGTACAAGAAGCCTCCGCTCGTCGAGGTCGCCTGGAGCGTCCAGTTTGCTGATTTGTCTTGGATGACCGCTTCCCACGCGGGCCTTTTTTGGCAGCGGGTTCGCGAGGACTTCCCCACATGTGAGGAGCAGGCGCCGCTTTCGAAACAGGAGGAACCCGAGTCCTTGCTTGCGCCCGCGCGACCAGCCATGCGGTTCTCCATGAGGCCTCCGCTGGGCCGCCAATGGTTCGTGTCGAAGGACAAGCGTGAACTTGTGCAGCTTCAGCGAGATCGATTCTGCTTCAATTGGCGAAAGGTCGGGGCTGCCGACGCATACCCCAGGTATGCTCATCTGCGCGGCCAATTTGCCAAGTATTGGCGCCAATTCGGGGAGTTCCTCAAGGAAGAGGGTAATACTGCCGCCAGCGTTGACTTGCTGGAAATGACCTATCTCAACCACCTCCTCCAAGGCGAGGGGTGGTCTGTGCCAGGCGATATCGCCAAGGTGTTCCCGCCCATCTTATTCAAGGAAAAGTCCACGTTCCTTCCCGCCCCGGGCACCTTGGCCTGCAATCTTGTATATGACCTTCGTGGGTCTCAGGGCCGGCTCCATGTGTCCTGCCAACATGCCATGTTACAGGAGCCGCCGGGACGTCAAGTTTTCGTCTTGGACCTGACAGCCCGGGGCAAACCGGAGCAGACCGGCGAAGAAGGCATTCTGGACTGGTTTGCCAATGCTCACGCTTGGATTGTCCGCGGCTTTGCCGATTTGACGGATGCGCAAGTCCAGTCCGAATTCTGGGAGAGGGAGCGATGATGACCTTGCTTGCAGATTGCGATGCCCCAATCCGATGGATGGCGGCGCGGCAAAAAGGGAAGCATACCACCACGGGTGTGGTCCAGGCGCGAACACCGGTTCTATTTGAGGACATATTGTCGTCCGGCCGAGCCCTGCGACTGCGAGAAGCAGTACAAACTGAATTGTATTGGGAGGAGGGGCTCTGGGTTTGTGAGTTCGCGAGGCTTCACATCATGGGGTATGGCGAATCCGAGGAAAAGGCGATTGAGGCCTTCTTTGAGGACTTCTTTGTTGCGTACGACGGACTGGTGCAGGAGGAAGATTCCTCGTTGACCGTAGACGCCAGATTGGCGAAGCGGACATTGCAGCACCTCGTTCTGGCAGGCGTACCAGCGTGCGAAATCGAACCCGGGCTGGTCGGAAGGATCTAATGGCCAGCCTTAAGACGAAGGATATTGAGTCCGCACTGCTGCGGAAGGGCTTCCGCAAACACGACTCTCACCACACGTACTACTGGTTATACGACGGAGAGAAGAAGACCAACGTCAGGACGTTTATCAGTCACGGTGGGCGAGAATACCCGGACAACATGCTGTCTCCGATGAGCAAACAATTAAGAGTGACGAAGAGACAGTTGCTTGCCCTTGTTGATTGTCCCCTCAGTCGTGAGGACTATCTGGATCTGTTGGTGAAAAAGGGGGATGTGATCCGGGAATGAGTCGGTGACTCGGGGAGGGATTCTCGGAACCAGGGCACGGCCCACAAATCGCCCAGCCGAAATCGCCCCCCAACCCATTGACATCGCGGGCCGAACCCCGTATACTTATTTGATTATGCTGTCCTTCATGGAAAGCTCGATGGTTGCCTTCCTGCTGGCCTCGACGGCCGCAATGCGCAAGCTCCGCGCCGTCAACTGGCCGATAGCCGTCAGCGGCCCCTTGGTCCTCGCCGCCTGAGAAATCCCGGCCGGGGCGGCACAGCAAGCCGCCACGGCAGGCCGATGAGCCGGCGAGCTCCTCTCTCATCCCCCGTTGATTCCCAGGTATTCCAAACCGCGTTTGGCGGGAAAACAAGCACCCGAAAACAAGCACCCGAAAGCATCCAATGACCCGACAGGATATTCGAAACATCGCGATAATCGCCCACGTGGACCACGGCAAGACGACCCTGGTCGATCAGCTTCTGCGCCAGTGCGGCCAGTTCCGCCAGGGCGAGCTGTCCGGCGACTGCATCCTCGATTCCAACCCCATCGAGCGCGAACGCGGGATCACCATCCTGGCCAAGAACTGCGCGATCAACTACACCGACCGCGACGGCCGGCATTACCACATCAACATCGTGGACACCCCCGGGCACGCCGACTTCTCCGGCGAGGTCGAGCGGGTGCTCAAGATGGCCGACGGCGCCCTGCTGGTGGTCGACGCCTCCGAGGGCGTCATGCCGCAGACCCGCTACGTGCTGGCAAAAGCCCTCGCCCAGAAGCTCCGCCCGATCGTCGTGGTCAACAAGATGGACCGGCCCGAGTCCCGGCCGCGAGAGGTGGTCAACGAGGTGTTCGACCTTCTGGTCGAGCTCGGCGCCGACGACCACGCCCTGGACTTCCCCGTCGTGTACGCCTCCGGGCGCGACGGCCTGGCTGCGCTGGACCCCGACTCCATGGCCTCCGCGACGGACATCCACGACCTCTTCGAGACCATCATCCGCCACGTGCCCGTGCCGGACCTCGACGCCTCCGCGCCGCTGCAGGTTCTCATCACCACGCTGGACTACAGCGACTACGTCGGGCGGATCGGCATCGGGCGGGTCTTTGCCGGCACGTTTTACTCGAAGAAGGACGTCTGCGTGATCGACCGCCACGGCGGGCGGAGCATCCAGCGCGTCGGGCAGCTCTTCGAGTTCGACAAGCTCGGCCGGCGCGAGGTGGACCGGGTCGACGTCGGCGACCTGTGCGCGGTGGTCGGGCTGGAGAAGGTGGACATCGGCGACACGCTGGCCGACGTGGAGAACCCCGTGGCGCTGCCGACGGTGCCGGTTGACGAGCCCACGCTGCACATGACCTTCCGCATCAACGACGGCGCCTTCGCCGGACGCGAGGGCAAGTACGTCACCAACCGCCAGCTCCGCGAGCGGCTGAGCAAGGAGCTTCAGTCCAACGTCGCCCTGCGAGTGGAGGACCGCGGGGACGAGTTCGTCGTGTCCGGGCGCGGGCTGCTGCACCTGGGCATCCTGCTGGAGAACATGCGGCGCGAGGGCTTCGAGTTGTGCGTCGGCAAGCCGGAGGTGATCTACCTCCGCGACGATCACGGGCACCGCACCGAGCCCATCGAGCGGCTGGTAATCGACGTGCCGACCGCCAGCGTCGGGGCGACCATGCAGTTGCTCGGCGACCGCCGGGCGGAGATGATCCACATGGACACGCGGGGCAACCGGTCGATGCTCGAGTTCATGGTGCCCTCGCGCGGCCTGATCGGCCTGCGCAGCCGGCTTTTGACGGCCACGGCGGGCGAGGCGATCATGCACCACCGCTTCGAGAAGTACGACCGCTACCGCGGGGCCATCCCGCACCGGACCAACGGCGCGATGATCGCCACCGACACCGGCACGGTGACCGGCTACGCCCTGGACCAGCTCGCCGACCGCGGCATGATGTTCGTCCGCCCCGGCGACCCCGTGTACGAGGGCCAGGTCGTCGGCGAGCACTGCAAGAACGTGGACATCCCCGTCAACATCGTCAGGGCCAAGAAGCTCACCAACATGCGGGCGGCATCCAAGGACGCCACCGTCGTGCTCAAGGCCCCTCGGCAGTTCTCGCTGGAAGGCGCCCTGGAATACGTCGAGGCCGACGAGCTGGTCGAACTGACGCCCCAGTCCATCCGGCTGCGAAAACGATACCTCAAGGAAGCCGACCGCAAGAGAAGCCTCCGCAAGTTCGCCGGCGCCGCCGGAGGCTGAAGACGGCGGCACTCGTCCTCCACCGGCATGAGCTTCGGGCCTTGCACGCATCCCAATTCACGTAGGAGGTTCGGAGCCTCAACGGGAAGGATTACCAATAGGATATGGGGACGGTACGAAAACCCACCAGTCCCGAGGCCCAAAGATAAGCATTGTCAAATACTAGAGTTGCTGCATTTTGCGGCGTCCCTATTATCTTTACTTTATGTTTCGGCTACTCCGATGGATCTCAACATGCCGATTATCTGGATTGAAAGCTGTGCATGACGGGGTAGGATAGTTTAGATGCGGCAAGAGGCCTTAGTCAATCCGAACTTGCTCACCTGGGCCCGCGAATCCATTAACATGGATATCGAGGAGGCCGCGGACAAACTCCATGTCCCGCCTGACCGTCTCCGAGCTTGGGAGGCCGCGGAACTGCGCCCGACCATCAAGCAAGCTAGAGAAATGGCACGCGTGTATCGCCGCCCTTTGGCATCCTTCTACCTTGCCGAGCGGCCTTCCGAACTTGGCTTCTCCATCCCTCACGATTTCCGCCGCCTTCCTGAAGATCAGCCGCGCGAACTGAGTTCTGACCTAATAGCCGAACTTCGTCGCATCGAGTATCTTCGTGAAGCTGCCGTCGAGTTGACCGAGGAAGTTCCGGAATCGCCAAGGGAGTTTGTTGGACAGATCCGGCTTGGCGAACCACTAGAACAAGTTGCCAACCGAGTGGCCAGACTTCTCGGACTGCCCGTTGCCGCTCGCCAAGGTTGGCGCAAAGATTACGATGCTCTTAACAACTGGAAAAAGGCTATTGAGAATCAAGGCGTGTTGGTCATGCACTTGGAGCACGTCGAGATTCGAGAAGTGCGCGGAATTGCCATCGCCGAACCCATTTTCCCTTTGATTGCCGTGAACGGCAAGGACTCCCCTTATGGATGTGTCTTCACGCTCCTGCACGAGTTCATCCACCTGATGTTAGGTGCGACTGGCATGTCTAACCTGCGAATAAGCCGACGCCCCGGCAATCAAGAACAGAGGGTCGAGCAGTTCTGCAATTACGCGGCGGGCGAAGTTCTTATACCTAGGCAAGACCTGTTAACCCACTCAATGGTTCAGAATGTACGCGGGACTGAGGACTGGCCGGATGCTGTGATTGCTCAGATTGCTAAAGAGTTTGGTGTTAGCCGTGAGGTCGTTGTACGCCGCCTATTGATTCTTGGGAAGACCAGCGAGGCCTTCTACAGGAGGAAACGCCAGGAATACACGAGCGAGCGGGTGGTGCGAGGACGGTCGTCGGGGGGGCCTATCCCCATGTCTCAACGGATTGTCCGAGCAATTGGTCAACCCTTTGCTCGCCTGGCCCTAAGTGCTTATCATCGTGAGGCCATCACAGGCAGCGAACTTGCGGAACTGCTCGGGGCCCGCTTGAAGCACCTTCGGGCAGTGGAGTATCTATTGGGTGGCCGCAGTGTTCAGACCGGGGAAGATGGATGATATACTGCGTCGACACGAGTGCCTTCATGGATGCGTGGGTGCGATGGTATCCGCAGGAGTTGTTTCCTTCTCTTTGGAATAACGTTGATAATCTCATAGCGAAAGAAAGGCTCTTTTCTTCCGAGGAAGTGCTCCAGGAAATAGAGCGTAAAGAGGGCGACACCCTATACCAGTGGGCCAAGGCACGAGAGACAGTATGCCTTCCCCTGGATAGGACAGTCCAAACCCACGCAAGTGCGGTTATGGCGAGCCACCCATGATTGGTCGATGGCCGCACCGGAAAGAGCTTCGCGGATCCTTTCGTGATCGCCACGGCGATCTCTAAACAATACACAATCGTCACCGGCGAACGAGCCACGGGCACCCGCAATCGACCCAAGATACCTGATGTTTGCCGGGACTTGAATATACAGTGTATCGGCTTCACTGATCTGATTCGACAGGAAGGATGGCGGTTCTAATATAGTACTGGCGGCATGATGGTGGCGGCCAACAGTCGCTTTAGCCGGTGCCAAAACCTAGAAGGGGTGAATTCTGTCCTCTGGGAGGTTGGCCCGTGACCAATTGGTCGTTTTCTCATTGGGGTCATTCCCAGGCTCTCGCGATGCGATAGTCTTACTTCATCCGGATGAGCTTCGGGTCTTCGACGTATCCCGGCTCGCGCTGGCCGGCGCCCTTGTGCTTGTAGTCGCCGATGTCGTTGCGGGCCTTTTCCGCAAGGGCGGTCAGTTTGGCGACCACGTCCGGGTGCCCGGCCGCAACGTTGTCCTTCTCGCCGATGTCCGCTTCGAGGTCGTAGAGCCTTGCTTCGGTGTTCTCCTTGGGCTGGCCGGTGAAGCCGGCAATCTCGGGCGTCAGCGGCAGGCGGAGTTTCCACTTGCCCAGGCGGACGGCCTGGAGCTGGCTCATGAAGTAGTAGAAGAACCCCTCGGTGTGCGGGCTCTTCGCCCCGGGCTTGCCGAGAATGAGGTCCGATATATCCTTGCCGTCGATGATGCGGTCGGTCGGCTCGTGCGTGCCTGCCATGCGGGCGAGCGTCGGCAGCAGGTCCAGCGTGCTGGTCACCTCGTCGCAGACTCTCCCCGCGGGCACCTTGCCGGGCCAGCGCATGATGCACGGCTCGCGCATGCCGCCTTCCATCGTCGTCCCCTTGCCGCCGGAAAGCGGTGCGTTCGAGCCCTTGCGGATCGAGCCATTGTCGCTCGTGATGATCACCAGCGTGTTGTCGTCCAGGCCCAGCCGTTTGATCGTCTTGAGGATCTCGCCGGTGGACCAGTCGAGCTCCTCCACCATGTCGCCGTACTCCTTGTTTCCGCTCTTGCCGGCGAACTCCTTGCCCGGCCGATACGGCAGGTGGACGTGCATGTGCGGCAGATACAGGAAGAACGGCTTGTCCTTGTTGGCCTCGATGAACTTGACGGCCTCTTGCGTGTATCGCTTCGTCAGGCCGCGCTGATCGACCGGCGCCTCGATGACGGTCTCGTTCCGCATCAGGGGCAGCGGCGGTGTCTTGCCATTCTTGTCCTCGTTGGTCTCCGAGCCCATGTCGTTGCTGAAGGGGATTCCGAAGTAGTAATCGAAGCCGAACCGCCGCGGCCAGAACGGCGGCTGATCGCCGAGGTGCCACTTGCCGATGCACGCCGTGGCGTAACCCTGGCCGTTGAGCACCTGCGCGATCGTGATTTCCGATGGGTTCAGGCCGCGCTTGTCCTGCGGCACGAGCACATAGCAGCCCCTGGAGCTCTCGTGTATGCCGACTCGGAGCGGGTAGCAGCCGGTCATCAGGCTGGCCCGCGACGGCGAGCAGACGCCGCTGGTAACGTAGAAGCTTGTGAACTTCGTGCCCTCGCTGCACATGCGGTCGATAACGGGCGTGCGGTTGACCTTCGAGCCGTAGCAGCCCAGGTCGCCGTAGCCCATGTCATCCACGAAGATGATGATGAAGTTCGGTTTCCGCGCCGGTTCGGCGCCGTCGGCGGCCGGGCCCGCGCCCCTGGCCGGCCCGACATCGCCGGATGCACCGGCCGGGCCGCCTGGGCCGTGCTCGCCCGCGCAGCCGGCGAGGAACATACCTGCCGCCCCCGCACTTATCCCGCCGAGAAGCCTCACGAACTGCCGTCTGCTCATCTTTGACATTCTGCGGTCTCCTAAAGGCGCCCCGCCAACGGGTACTCACAATACGGGTCGGGCGGGGGGCAGGTCAAGTCGAGGACGCTTTTCAGCGGCGCGGACCGCCCCCTTGCGGGGGGCGGCGGGATTGGCTCGGGCTGGCGAATCGCTTTCCCAGCGTCGGCCCGGGCCTCGATGGTATGCGTATTCTGGCTAACGAAGCTTGCTGCCTTGCTCCCTGCTCGCTGAAGCGAGCAGGCCTTCCGGCTTCGCCTGCGGCTACGCCGTGACAAGCCCATCTAAGTCGTTTATCTTCCGGATCACCGGTTCCCGGTTCCGCTTTTGCTTCTCCCGGTTCCGCCGTTTTCTTTTCACCGGCTACGGGCTACTGGCTACCGGTTACCAAATTAAATGTCCAGGTTCTTTACTTCGAGGGCGTGCTCTTCGATGTAGTTGCGGCGGTTCTCGACGTTGTCGCCCATCAGCAGGGTGAACAGTCGCTCGGCCTCTTCAATTTCGTCGTCCTTCACACGGAGCAGCATTCGGCGGGCGGGGTCCATGGTGGTTTCCCAGAGTTGGTCGGCGTTCATTTCGCCGAGGCCCTTGAACCGTTTGATTTCCATGCCCTTGGAGCCGATCTGGCGGACGCCGGCCGCTATCTGCGAGACGTTGTCCAGCTCGTGCTCCTCTTCTTCGCAGATCAGCACGTACCTGGCCGGGGCCTTCTCGCCGGTAACCGCCTCGGACCGCACGATGTAATAGTCCTCTATGCTCAGGCCGCGAGTGCTCAGCTTGGATATGAGCTTCTCGATGTCCCTGACCTCGTAGAGCTCGGCGAAGTTGCTGGCCTTGGTGCCGGTCCCGTCGTCGCCGCTGTTGGCCTTGGCCTTGCCGTTGGCCTTGCCATTGCCGTTTGTTTTGCCATTTGCGGCCTGTTTGCCATTTGCCGGCTGTTTGCCATTGCCGTTTTCGCCCGCGACGGCGTTTGTTTCCTCTTCGGGCTCGGGGGCGTACTTGTCGCGGGCCGCGCGGAAACCCTCGATGCTGTGGTAGAACAGGTTCCTGCCGTTGACGGTGATCCAGTACTGCGGCAGCCGGCCGTCCTTGCGGTTCTCCATGAGCATGTTGAAGTTCAGGCCGCGGCGGTCGAGGATCTTGGTCCGCTCGGTCAGTTCGTCGAGGATATCGACGAGTTCCTGGAGTTTCTTTCCGGCCAGGCTCAGCACGACACTGGGTTTCTTGCCCGAGTGGTCGCGTACCTCAAGGGTGGTGCCTTCCAGGCCCAGTTCGCAGAGTCGCTGGCGCATCTCCTTCTCGTTCAGGACGTAGTGTTTCTTTTTCTTTCGGGTCACCAGGTAGAGCGGGGGCTGGGCGATGAATATCCGCCCGTCGGTGATCAGCGGCTTCATGTGCCGGTAGAAGAACGTCAGCAGCAGCGTGCGGATGTGCGAGCCGTCCACGTCGGCGTCGGTCATGATGATTATCTTGCCGTAGCGCAGCTTGGAGATGTCGAACTCGTCGTTGCCGATCCCGCAGCCCAGGGCGCTTATGATTATCTGGATCTCGTTGAAGTTGAGGATCTTGTCCAGCCTGGCCTTCTCGACGTTGAGGATCTTGCCCCTCAGCGGCAGAATCGCCTGCACGGCGGAGTCGCGGCCCTGCTTGGCCGGCCCGCCTGCCGAATCGCCCTCGACGAGGAACAGTTCGGTCGAATCGACGTCCTTGCTTCGGCAGTCGGCGAGTTTGCCGGGCAGCGATCCGCTGGCCAGCGCGCTCTTGCGGCGCGTCAGGTCGCGCGCCTTGCGGGCGGCCTCGCGCGCCTGCATTGCCTGGACGCCCTTGTTCACGATTCGCCTGGCCTCGGTGGGGTGCTCCTCCAGCCAGGCGCCGAGCAGTTCGTTGACCGCCTGCGTGACGAAGCTCTCGACCTCGCTGTTGCCCAGCTTCGTCTTGGTCTGGCCCTCGAACTGCGGGTCCGGCACCTTGACCGAGACAATCGCCGTGAGCCCCTCGCGAACGTCGTCGCCCGAGGGGTTGGCTTCCTTCTTCAGCACGTTGGCGCTTCGGGCGTAGGCGTTGAGCGTGCGCGTAAGGGCGCTCTTGAAACCCGACAGGTGCGTGCCGCCCTCGATCGTGCTGATGTTGTTGGCGAACGAGAAGATCGTCTCGCTGTAGCCGTCGTGGTATTGCAGCACGACGTCGATCCGCAGCTTGGTCTGCTCGTCTTCCTTGCTGATGACGGCCGGGGGATGAAGGACGTTCTTGTTCTCGTTGAGGTGCTTGATGAAGGCGATGAGCCCCTGCCTGTACTGGAAGACCTCGGCGGCGCCGGTCCGCTCGTCCTTGAGCGAGATCCTCACGCCCTCGTTGAGGTACGCTAGTTCGCGAAGCCGCGTCGAGAGCACCTCGTATCGGAACGCGATCTCCGGGAAGATCTGCGGGTCGGGGCGGAACGTCACGCGGGTGCCGGTCTTCTTGCGCTTGCCGACGACCTTCAGCTCGCTGGTCTTGTGCCCGCGCTCGAACTCCATCTCGTAGACGCTGCCGTCGCGGCTGACCTCGACCTCCACCCACTCGCTCAGCGCGTTGACCACCGACGCCCCTACTCCGTGCAGCCCGCCGGAGACCTTGTACGCGCCGTGGTCGAACTTCCCGCCGGCGTGAAGCTGGCACATGACCACCTCAAGCGTGGAGACCTTCTCGGTGGGGTGCGGGCCGACGGGAATGCCCACGCCGTCGTCGATGACCGTGACCGACTCGTCGGGATGGACGATCACGTCGATGTTCTCGCACCGCCCCGCCATCGCCTCGTCGATCGAGTTGTCGACGATCTCCCAGACCAAGTGGTGCAGCCCGCGAGGGGTCGTGTCGCCGATATACATGCCGGGGCGCTTGCGGACCGCCTCCAGCCCGCGAAGCACCTTGATCTTGCTCTCGTCGTAGACGTTCGATTCCGTCTCTTGAACCGTCTGGGCCGTGTCCTTGGCCAAGTGTGTAATCTCCTCTGCCATAAAGGCTTATACCGCATCATCCGAAGCGGCTAAAACTCGCCGCAAACCTCACGATGCCAACCATGCAATTATCCCCGAAACCCGCCCGACATGCCAGCGAAAACCGGCTACAAACGTAATGCTTAATGCCTGCCGGGCCGCACAGGCCGCAGCGTAAGGCCGCCGGAAATGAGGCTCATCCGGTTCTTGCGTAGGTACGCTGTCGCCCTGGGGCTCCGCCCCAGGCCCCGGAGTTTAGCGCTTTGTCGCTGCCGGCAGAAAGGCG
>Ga0315282_10009894_pt1 | contig 15078 bp, 13 predicted proteins | sample YL17G07_20_MG_FD_203693 | JGI IMG/M metagenome (GOLD analysis project Ga0315282, IMG submission 203693) | Sediment microbial communities from Yellowstone Lake, YNP, Wyoming, USA - YL17G07_20 | ecosystem: Environmental > Aquatic > Freshwater > Lake > Sediment | place: USA: Wyoming | collected... | reverse complement strand
GGCTGACGTTCTCCGCTATGTATCCGTAGTGCATGGGCTCTCCGGCGATACAGACGAGGACGTTTTTATCCTTACCCTCGACAGTTTCCCTGATTCTCTGGAGCTCTTTGAACGTCACCTTGTAATCGATCTCCTCATCAAAAAAGTCAGCGGTGATCATCGCCTTCTTGCTGTCAAAGGAGACAAAGGGACCGTAGCACATTTCATTGCCGTAGATAGAGAGCTTGAAGGCCTTCATCTCCTCAGGAGTTTCGGGGATCGTCTTCATGACCGGGACAATCCGGAATCCCTGGGCATCCATCATGATCCTCTTCATCTTCGGCACACCAATGGACACTATCTTGAAGCGGTCAACCCCCGGTATCTTGAAGAGCTCTTCCGAGATCCACTTTATCTCTCCGAGGGTGGTCTTGTTGAAGATATCACCCTGCTTCACCTGGACAATGATCGTAATGTGATTAGCCCCGCCAAAGATATGGCGAAACTTGTTATGGACCTTGATGTATTCGTGCCCCTGAGGGAGGAGGTCATCAAAGACGGTGGCAACCTTCAACTTCGATACGAAGTAGCCAAAGAAAAGGGTTATGAGGAGAATGATCCCCATCACGATATTTTTTCTCTTAATGCAAAACTCAGCAAACTTTTCCATATCTCTTTACCCTTCCGCTAAAACTCTGGCATCTTAAATTCAGGCATTTCATAGGAAATACCGGAAAGGAACTTCCAGGTATTGCCCCCATCTTCTGTATGGACAACCGTGCCCCGTGCCCCTACGGCAAATCCGTCCTTATCATTCCGAAAAGAAACACCCTGGAGCCAGAATTTCATCTTGATTGCTTCTTCCACATACTGCCAGGTTTTTCCGCCATCAGAGGTGACAAGATAGTTCCCCTCAGCACCTACAGCCCAACCTTTTTCTCCCTGGAAGGTGGTCCCGAAGATAGAAAACTTTGTATGGGTAGGTATCTTTTTCCACTTCATCCCGCCATCTTCTGTGACCAGCAGGATCCCCTCAATCCCGGTAATGAATCCCTTTTTCTTGTCTTTGAAATTAATGGAATAGAGGGTGGGCATAGGCATGATCATGGTTGCCTCTTCATCTTCCGGAGGTGCGATATCCTTACAGAGCTGGGGTTTCCAAGTCTTGCCTCCGTCACTGGTGTAGAGGATTGTTCCGAACTCTCCTACCATCCATCCATGGAGGGAATCAGTAAAGAAGACCCCGTTGTAACCAACGTCCTGCTCTTTCTTCATGGGGGTCCAGGTAGCCCCACCATCCTTCGTGGCAATGATCGTCCCCATATCTCCCCCTGCCCATCCGTTCTTTTCATCAGTGAAGCAGATGGAGAAGAGATGACGGGGTGTATTGCTTTTCTGTTCCTCCCAGGCCTTGCCTCCGTTTGAGGTGTGGAGGATAATGCCCTGCAGACCGCAGATCCAGGCATTCTGATTGTCGAGAAAAGAGGCATTGAAGAGATGCTTCTCGGTTCCGGTATTCTGTTTTTCCCAATTAACGCCGTTGTTACAACTGTAGTATACTGAACCAAAATCTCCAATGATCCATACCTCGTTCTCACCCTTGGTCACCGTATAATGGATATTCTCCGCGGTAATGAATGGCATCTTCGGCATCTTGAATTTTGAGTGATCCATCTTCATGCAGGCGGGGGTTACGAGGAGGGGAAAGATGAATAAAAGGAGGAAAAGGCTTTTGACAAACCTTTCCCTCAGGAATAGTGAGTTTAACTTGTTTTTTTTCATGTTAAAGCACCCTTCTCCTAAAGGTTTTTTCTTGCTTGTCCATGTAATTTTTGCATGTGTTTTGTATTCGTATCTCGCTTTAAATGTCTTGTCAATAGAAAAATTTATTGACATCAAGGTATTTTACCTTGACAATATTTTCGCTGTATTTTATGACCATAGTCATTAATTGAGAACATGCCCAGGACAACCCCGCCTATTGCCAAAAGTAAAAGAAAAAGAGTTTCCCGCAGAGAAAGCAAAAAAAGAGAATTGCGGGAAGCGATTTATGAATCAGCAATGGCGCTGTTCCTTCAGAAAGGGTTTGATAACGTTACCGTTGAGGATATAACCCATCAGACTGAGATTGCCAAGGGAACGTTTTTTAACTACTTCCCCAACAAAGAGTCCATCCTCCTCTATTTCATGCGAAGGCACCTCGATGAGGTAAAGGACCAGATACCCAGGGTAATAAAAGAGGCTAAAACTACCCAGCAGAAATTATACCATCTGTTTTCTATCCTGGCAAAGATGGTCGTTACGAATGAACCGCTGGTGAAATGGGTGCTCTTAGAGTCTTTGAGGTTAAGGGTCTACAAAAAGGAAAAGAAAGAGGTTTCCGGGAAAATCCTGCAAAATGTGGTGGAGATTATCAAACAAGGGCAGGAGAGCGGGGAGATTAAAAAAAATATGAACCCGGAAAAGATAGCCAAGATTATGGAGAGCATCTTCTTTTTCTCAGCCATCCGCTGGCTTACCTTTGACAGGCATACCCCTTTAATTGACGACATCCAGGAACAGGTACAATATTTCTTTCAGGGAATAGAAGCTTAATTAATAAAGGCGGGACTTAAAGGGCAGGATTTTCCCCGCGAAGTCTTTTATTGCCTTTGCCAGCTCTTCTGGTTTCTCCTCAGGCGACATGTGACCACACTCTTTTACTATCATCAGTTTTGATCCCTTGATTTCCCTGTTCAACCGTTCTCCATCACGGAGAGGAATGGGAAGGTCCTGTTCCCCCCAGACAATCAGCGTGGGCCTCGCAATATGCTCACTGATACCTTCATACTTCCGCGGTCCAACCTCCTTCATCATCCTTGCCAGGGCATCTACTGCATGGGGGGTGGTGGTGGGAAGCATGTACCCTTCTATGACCTCATCGGTTATTAATGATTTGTTGTAGTAGGAACGGGAGAAGCTCTGTGTCCGCATCTTCTTTGTGTAGAACTGTTTCGCCATGATCCGGTCCAGAGGAAAGAATATATATCTTAAAAAGGCAGGGGCACCTCCGCTGTAAAATCCGGCATCAACCAGCACGAGCGCTTTCACCTTTGCTGGCGCTTCCACAGCAGCATAGGCGACAACTACTCCCCCCATAGAATGACCCACAAGAATCGCGGAAGGCACCTGGAGGGCGTCCATAAAATCAAGGACAAGGTTCCCCTGGGATCTGAGGTCGTAATTGCCATCAGCGGGTTTGTCAGAGAAACCGAAACCCAGAAGATCAGGGGCATATACCGCATATTGGTCGGCAAGGAGAGGGATAAGCTTCCTCCACGTATAGGTTGAGCAGGCAAAACCATGGACCAGGATGAGGGGGGCCCCTTCTCCCTGTTTCAGATAATGGATGTCGTGACCCTTCACCTTGATGAATTTATCTTCCTTACCCGCCAGCTTCTCTATTGGTGTAGTCTGCTGGGGAAGGTAAGCGACAATAACCAGAGCACAGTAGATGAGAGCTATACTTACGAGGACTCCTGTTATTATCTTTCCGGTCCGCTTCATAGGTTACCTCTGCTATGGAAAAATTAAAAAAGTGAACGGTATTTCAAAACCCCGAAAAAGTGCATGATCCAGGGGACGAGAAAGCTCCCTGATTTTTTGTAGGAATAAGAGAAGATGATCCCCAGAAAAGTAAAAAGGCAGACAAAGAGGATTTTCCCGACCAGCTGCATTGTCGAGGCGGTCCCGACAGTGAGATAGGAAAGTCCGTAGAGGATTGATGACAGGATGATAGCCATCCATGGTCTTTGAAACGCACTGAGAAAGGTTCGAAAAAGGTACCCTCTGAAAAACAATTCCGTGGCAAAGGTATGAAAGATGGCAAGGACAATTGCAAAAGGGAGGGTAGGATCAAATCCACCGGGATTCCCGAACCCAATCCCCACCCCTAAACAGACCGCAATAAGAACCCATGTAAAGGATACCCTCCATCCCACGGTTGAAAGGGTTTCTTTCTTGGTGAACCAGGAAAATCCGACTGCAAGTATCACCATAATCACCCTTCTTCCATAGAGCCAGAGAGAAGAAGGGTCATGGATACTCTCAGCCTTCCCAAGGCCCAGGGTAATGCTCATGATCCAGGAAATAAAAAAGAGCAGGATAAATACACCCAGGGCAATAAAAAAATCTTTTTTCATCTTCTCTGATGAGGGGTCTAAAGCCGTTTCGACCATAACCAGCTTATAAATGGAATACTTTCTTTGTCTTTTCCTCTATCTAAGTAATAATCACCATTTCTTATCGAAAGACTGAGCAGCGAAAGATCCCTTGTTACTGACCGAGGAGTGATTTTATTTTCTGGATGCGGTCGTCTCTCTTTTTGACTACCAGATGAAAGGTTCTTGGGACATCAGCCAACAGATGTTGGGATTGTTCAGCAGCTTGGATGTAACATTTTTCAATGATCTTTTCCATTGATAACATGTGCTTCAATGCTTCGGTATAGCTTCCGCTTTCTGGCAGAGTGGTATTGAGCTTATACTCCTCGGGGTTGAGATCAAATGCGAAACAACCCTCGATGGCATCGGTGATCACCCCATAGTATGCCCTTTCAACCTGAGTCGCATACTTTCTGTTTTCTTTGGCAAAGCCGAGAAACATGTCCTTATTTTCCCCATATCTTTGAGCCAGCCCTTCGTAGAGTTTCGCAGATTCAGCTTCCAGTTCCTTAATAAAGCTTATAGCCCCTGAGCATGTCTTGATTGTCACCGGTATCTACCTCCCCTCTGGCCTAAAACCAGCGCTGGATAACCACTTTGCTTTCGGTAAAGAAACGGACAGCCTCCTGGCCCTGTGTGTGTAACACGCCGTAAAATGAGTCCTTCATGCCGCTGAAAGGGAAGAACGCCACAGGAGCCACAACGCCTATATTGATCCCCACGTTACCGCTGGTTACATTGTACTGGAAATATCTGGCGCTTCTGCCATTCTGGGTAAATATGGAATGGCCGTTGCCAAAGGGACTTGCATTACATATCCGAATGGCTTCATCCAGATTCTTTGCACGCAGGACACTCATCACCGGACCAAAGATTTCTTTTTTGGCTATGGTCATATTCGGATCAACATTCTCAAAAATGGTCGGACCGAGGAAACAGGTATCAGGATACCCTCCGGCAACGGTAACCTTTCTGCCGTCCAGCCGTAACTCTGCCCCTTCCTTAATGCCCTTTTCTATGTAGGTTGTGATGTTCCCTTTCTTCTCTTTGTCCCGCACTGGCCCCATTTGAACGGTTTCATCAAGACCATTGCCTACCTTGATTTTCGCGATCGCATCAACTGCTTCATCCATAAATCTTTTGTAGAAGGAATCATCCTCTCCAACTATTAAAAGGTTTGCTGCTGACAGGCATCGCTGCCCTGCATTACCAAAAAAGGAGGTCATTATCGAAGATATGGTTGGCTTGGCATTACAATCGGGCATGATGAGCATAAAGTTTTTTGCGCCACACTGGGCAATCACCCGTTTTCCCGTTTCTCCGCAGCGTTTGTAAATGACATCCTTTCCCGTCGGTGTAGATCCAACAAAGGTAATTCCTGCAATATCCGGATGATCTAACATACCATTGACTACTGTCCTTCCGCCATTGACCACATTCCAGACGCCCGGCGGAAATCCGGCCTCTTCCGCCAGCTCGGCAAGCCGCAACTGACTTAACGGGACCTCGCTCGAAGGCTTTATTACAATACAATTCCCGGTAGCCACTGCGTAAGGTGCAGACCAGAGAGGGATCATGAACGGGAAATTAAAAGGCCCAATAATCCCAAAAACTCCTATTGGCGTTGGTATTACCCACTCATCAATGCCGCTGGAAATATCCTCTGAATAATAACCCTGCATTAATGTGGGAATTCCGCAGGCAACCTCCACATTTTCAATGCCGCGCCTTGTTTCGCCTCTTGATTCGTCTATGGTTTTGCCGTGTTCCATAGTTTGAATCCTGCTTATCTCCTCAAAATTCTCTTCCAGTAATTCCTTGAGCCTGAAGAGGCATCGTGAGCGAGCAAGCGGTGTAGTTCTTCTCCAGTCTGGAAAGGCTTCCTTGGCAGCTGCTACAGCAGCATCTAACTCCTCTTTGGTTGAAATCGGGACTCGTGCAATTGTCTTGCACGTTGCTGGATTGATTACATCGACGATCTTGCCCTTGGAGTCCACCCATTCGCCATTAATGTAGTTTTTCACTTCTCTGATGCCTTTGATCGGCTCCTCTAAAATCGCCATGATCAGACCTCTTCAATATACAGTTTATGGGTTACCGATACGTAAACACTTTGGTTAAAATAAAAGTTTGCTACGGAGAAGTCAATAGCATTAAATAATCTGGTATAGGTAACGCAAAAATAACTGCATTCATGAAACAGGGTAATAGGATGTTAAGTACAATGGTGCTTTCATAATTTTTGTATTGACATGAAACATCAAAAAAAAGATAGTGTTTATACATAAAAAAGCAAAACGTTATAGAAGGAGGACTTTATATGGTAAGAGGGAAGACAAATATTATTCTTCTGCTGGCTTTCCTGTGTATCTTTATGCCGGCTTCCGCCATGGCACAGGAAACCATCGGGGTGATCTTTGTTGCCCACGGGGGTATGGATAAAGATACTGATCAAGGCCTGTGGGACGCATCGTTACAGCAATTTTCCTATGATCCAAACCATTCTGTCTACAAAATGGTCATCTGGAATCCGGCAAACTGGGGCTTGGTCCTGCAAATGGGTTATGCTCCCAGATTTTTGATCAAGTACGAGTTTTCTTATGAAAGGATTGGTGGCACTGACCCTTTCCGGCAGATCACAGAAGAACAGATTGCTACGATGAAAGAAAACCTGGATAAGCTGGGCAAAGAGCACAACCTGAAGTTTGAGGTGGATTGTGCCTACTGGATGAATGGTGATGATATGTCCCATTATCCCTATCCCCGCTTCATGTACAATGGTCCTCCTGGTAATACCAACAAGTGCACCTACTGCGGCGAGCAGGAGCCTGACGGCCCCTGGCCCGATTGCGACCCGGAGCGGTATAACGTGGATGGCCCGGCAGAGAGGCTACTGAAAAAGGGCGTGTCCCGCATCATCATGATTGATATCACCGTCGGGGGAGTTCGATTCTATAAGAGTTTCGACGTAGTCGAGATGACCAAAAGGGTCCTCAGCGACTATGGTTCTACCATCCCTGTCCTCTGGGTGAATGACTACAGCAACCTCATGGAGAGGTCCTATCCCACTGCACCGTCGGGATGGACCAGTTCACTCAAAGCTCCTACCACAGATCAGCATGTCCTTTTGAACGGGAGTCCCAATCCCATTGCAGCGGACCCGAAGCTCGCAGACATGCATGTGGATGGCATTAAAGCGGTGATGTCAGATCAGATTTCAGAGAGAAATACCGGCATCATCCTCTTCAATCATGCCTTGGCTGATTACTGTGAGTACTATGACCCGAAGATTAACGATACCCTCATCGTAAACAAGAACATCAAGGCAAAGTTACTGAAACATTACCCCAATATGGACCCGGATAACATCATCGGGGCCTATGGTGGCATCAAGGAGCTTAACCTAGAAAATAATCTCGTGGAACTCACCCGTCATATGCGCGGTGAGACCCTGGGATATGCCTGGCTCTACGAGAGCAATAAGCAGATGCCCGGTGATGAATGGGGCTACCGCTACTGGGATGCCCTCGAGTATCTGAAAAATCGTGGGGTGAAACAGATCGTGGTCGGGTTCCCCCAGATCGTCACTGACTCGGTGCTGAATCTGATCGAGATCAACAACCAGATCGGGAAGGAAGTTGGCGTGAAGAACTGGTTTTTATATGGTACATGGGATTATGTTAATTTCCCCGAGGCGGGTCACCCCTTTGCGGATTACTGGGGAAACTGGGCAAATACGGATTGCGGCGGCGTGCCCTGCTGCTTTGTTATGGGCGGATGCAGTGACGGAAGACCCTATCCACCACCGAGGCAGACACCCATTGACGAGGAGATGAGCGACCTCGATCCATCCCTTGCCTTTGATCTGAGTGACTGGGGCAACCTCGGATACGACCCGACCCTCGGTCCTCCTGTTCCCGATACGCCCGTCCAGGATCAGTATCCCGGTATCTGGGCGCTCTGGGCAACTCCCAACAACGATTCCCGTATGGGCAAGATGCTGGCAGAGCATGTGGTTGATGCAATCATAAAGCCTATGGTATACCTCACAAACGGTGAGGTGGAAGGCATCCAGGCGGGACAGAGCGTCACCTGGGAGGCGCATGTCTCGGGAGGTACGCCGGGATACACGTATCAATGGTTTATCAAGAAGAAAAAAGGCGATTCCTGGAAACACGTGGGTGAAAACAGTCCCGCCTTTACCTGGACATCCAAGACTAAAGATGCTGGTACCTATTCAGTCCGATGCAAGGTAAAGGACACAAAGAAAGAGACTGGTGAGGTAATCTGGGAAGGCTTCACCGTCTCAGCACAACAGTAAATCCTTTATAAGGAGGTATGGTATGACTGATCTCAACAGGAGAAACTTTGCCAAACAAACGGTAACGTGGGGAGGAGCAGCATTAACGCTCCTCACCGTTTTTAACGTCCCGAGAGTAGCTTGGGGCGCAGGCGCAGGGAATCCCCTGCAAGCCATCAAAGAGAATCCCTTCTTACAGAGGGATGACTTAAGTGATGCCCTCAAATCATTTTACATGACCTATGATTCCACTTCCCCCTATCCCCATAAATTCAATGATGTTATCTCCAAAGGTCAATTAGAGTGTCTTGAATTTTTTCTCTCCAAAGGGCTGGTTAAAGAATATGCAGAGCACTATGTCTCTACCATGGCCCCCGTCCTCCAGAGGGTCAAGCAGATAGTGGAAAAAGAAGGCCCTGATAAAGGTCTCTGGGGCATGTTTGAAGGGACCTCCTGCGGTTACCAGTTATTCGAGAGGATCGATGTAAAGCCAGGGGAGCGCTCCTTCCCCTGTCCGTACAAACCAGCACTTGAAAACTGCAAGAAATGGCTGCCTAACCGATTCACCATGGAATGGCAGGACGTGTGTAGCAAGTGGTGTACCCCGACCTGGCAAGGCTTTGCTCAAGGGATGGGGATTAAGATAGCGATTCAACCCGGCGAAATCTGCACCGTAAAATTAGCGTAACCGAGCGCCAGAGGAGGAATAACTTATGAAAAGCAACAATAAACCATTATTAAAGAATATCAGCGACTCATTGAAGACCGGTGATGATATGTCACGCAGGAATTTTGCCAAGAAGCTGCTTTCGATCGGCGCTCTTTCCTCTCTTGCCGTAGCCAGCGTGCCTGAATCTGCACTGGCCTGGCTGGATGGCACCTTTTCTCAAAGGGAAGATCTCGCAGATGCCATCAAGGAGCTGGTCAAAACCTACAGTGACACGAAGCCCTATCCCCACAAGTTCAATGATGCCTTGGTGAAGATGCACCTGAGGAACCTCGATTTTGCCGTGAGAAAAGGGATCTGGAAGGAGCGCGCAGAACATGCTGTGTGGACCCTGGGGGTGGTTGTAGACCGGCATATCAAAAAGGGTATAGAGATGTTTGGAAAGGACGCGTTCCTCTGGGGCAACTTCGAACGGACGAGCTGTTCCTATCAGCTTTACGAGCACATCAACATCAAGGAAGGTGAGCGTTCTTTTCCTTGTCCGTTCAAGCCGATCCTTGACCAGATACAAAAAACTATGGGTACCTATAAGATTATCTGGGACGATGTGCACAATAAATGGTGCATACCTGTCTGGTCGGGCTTTGCAAAAAATGCGGGTGTGGAGATAAAGGTTGAACCGGGGGAGACCTGCCAGGTGAAAGTACTGTAACTCTAACAGGGTGCTGAAAAGGCCACTTTTGTAAGGCTGATCAAAAATGCTCAGATGCAAGGCGTCGGAAATCCTGAGGAGTGAGGCGTACTTGGACGTACGTCGCAACGACGAAGGACGAGGGGAACGCCGCAGATGAACGTTTTTCAGCAGCCTGCTAAAAACTAAAAACAGGTGAGTGTGTTGGGTGAAAGGTAGGAAATGTTAATAGAGCAATTCAAGGAAAAGGTAAAAGAGGTTGTGGGCTCGCAGTGGGTCTTTGACGATCCGGCAGACCGGTATCCCTACGGCAGGGATATTGTGACAGATGGGCTGAAGCGCTACACAGAAATGCTCCCGGAGTTTGTGGTGCTCCCGGGTTCGACGGAAGAAATCCAGAAGATCGTAAAACTCGCCAATGAATTGAAGGTGCCTCTCTACATCATCGGGGGAGGAAGTACCCTCCTCGTAGGGAGCCTGCCAGCGAAGCAGGGGATTACCCTCGACTTCAAGCGGATGCAGGGGATGGAAATTGACTATGAAAACCACACCGTCTCGGTAGAACCCGGGGTCTGGGCACTGCCCCTGTCAGGAGAGTTTAAGAAGATAGCGAACGAGAAAGGTTTCCGCTATCGCCCTTATTTCGGGGGCGGGCCGGGCCCGTCTTCACACATTGGCACGAATTTATTGACCGGTCAGAATAAGTTAGCCGGTTACAAATACTCCATGGGCATCTACTGCGTCAATGCCGTGGAGATGGTCATGCCTGACGGTTCTCTTCTCAAAACCTCTGCCACGGCCTGCGGAGCAAAGTCAAGCTGCTGGCCTCACGGGCCGGGACCTGATCTTACCTACCTCCCTTTCTTCTCCAATGCCGCCTACGGGATTTGCACCAAGATCATCTGGCAGCTCTTCCCCATTCCTGACCACTACATCACCATGTGGGCCTACTACCGGGATTTCAAAACCCCGCTCAAGGCAGTGAGGGAGTTCATGCGCCGGGAGATCGGAAAGGGGCTCACTGTCATTGACTGCTGGACCCACTCTGCCTACTCCTCGGAATCCATTCAGGAGAGCAGGATACTCGCTAAGGTCGCTCCGTTGATCTTCCTGGGGCTGAGCATTGAGGGAACTGAACGGACGGTCGCCTACCAGAAGAAGATCGCCGCCCAGATCATAACGGAGAGCGGCGGGAGGATTGCACCGCCGGAACTGGTAGAGGTCTATAAAGGGCACGAGGTCAATTCAGCGGGTTGGCAGCAGAGCAACAGCCCCCGCATCCTCAAACACCTGGGCCGCACGGCAGCAGCCGGAACCTATCTGGCCGTGAATGAATACGAAGAGTTTGACGACCGGATGCTGAAGATCCTGAAAGACCTGGAGGATGATTTGGACGGATACTGGAATCACCCTGAGCCGGGATTCGGGCAGTATGCGGGTGGACCCCAGACCTACCTCTCCCAGTTCGGCCACACTAACAACGCCGTGGAATACATCTTTGCCTGGGATCACCGCTCCCAGAAGAATACCCAGGCCATGGTGAAGATCCTGACCAGCATCAAAAAGGTTCCTGTAGAAATGGGTGCCGGACCGCTCGTCCTGGGGAGAGACCCCTCAGCCCCGCAGTTCATGAAAGGCAGTTATGCTGTGGCAAAAAAACTCAAGGACCTGCTCGACCCTGCAAACATCATGTCACCGGGAATAGGGTTTCTGGAGTAAGGATAATCAAAAATAAATCTGCCCCCTTTTTTCTTAGTTTTTGGTTTCTTTTATAGGGGAATCCTGCCTCAAAATAACTTGACACAGAAGAAATAGTATTTTATTCAAGGTTCGATAGCGAACCATAAGCACAGAGAGTATCGTCGAAGTTTCAGGAGCGTTTCTCGGTCAAGCCGTCAATGGAACATGAGACATTCCTACACTGTGGATTGCGTCTGCCGTTACGAATGCGATCTTTGCCGCAACTGGACAGAGGATCAGAAAGCTGCCCATAAGCAAATACACTTTTCCCCAGACAAGGGAAAACGTTGAGAGGATGTGAGCGTGAGATTGTCAAAATTATTCATTTCTCATTCTTGCCCCTCAAACCATGCTGCCGGAAACAGAAAAGGAGTGAGCGCATGTCTACGGTAAAACTTGAAATGAATTTGGCGTTGCCAGTCCTTGAAGAATTCCAACCCCTTCAGCTTCCCGAGGCGTGCTGGAAAATACTCCAGGCCTGCGACCTTGAACCTCTCAAGGAATTTGAGGGAATCAACATTGCTGAGAACCGCAAGAAGGTCAAAGAGAAGATGGAAGAGATGGACTCTTCCATGGTGATGCACTACTTCCAGAGCGAAAAGATTGAAAAGCTCTGTCTGGGCTGGACCGTCATTATGAAATCCATCGTAGTCACCATGTTCAGCGGGTGGCCAAGGAACGACTACGACTTTCCAGCCACGCCTATGGATATGGTGGAGAGTGAGAAGCACGTTTACATCGGCGCCGACCTTATCCCCTTAACAGATATCGTCATCAATGACTGGTACCGGGAAAAGTACCTCGACGGTTTTGAACCGCTCTACAGGCAGTACCTCGATCTTTCAGACCCCACTCCCCACCCGATGAACTGGTTCAGGGCCCTCTCAAGTCCCTACGTGATATCCGGGAGGCCTGACGTCGGCAAGAATCGTGGCACTGTAAAACGGGCTGCAGAGTGTTTTATGGCTTACATCAAGTATTGGTTGGAAGAGATCGTGGCAAAGGCAGAACCAATGCAAGACCCAGCACACAAGGAGTACGTGAATAAGAAGAAGACAAAGATAAGGGATGAATTCCGGCGCAAAGACCCGGGAGGCCCGCCTCTGGTTATGAGTCTGGGCAAGGAACTGGCATGGGAAACGGTTAAGTTGATCTTTTAAGGAGAAGACATGATGATTCATGGAGAACAGATTTTTTTCAAATCTGAAACTCTCCCAACCTTCACCGAGAGAGGATTCCAGCCTATCCTGAAAACCTTCTGCAGCGACCGTTATTTTTTCTATATTATATCCGTTCTGAGTGGTACTTAGAAAAAAACGGCTAAAAAGATTTTAAATGACATTTGATGTGACCCTCTGCTTCCCACAAAGGATACAGTTTCTTTAGGGTCAAGTTCCTTTGCCATTATTTGTTACATTACATCTGCCCAAGGGGGCGATTAAAAGTGAAATTAGCGGGTTTCATGAAGATAGTCTCTCCCGTCTGTTTGTACGTTTTAGTAGGCACAGTAACTGGCAAAGAAATCAAGAACGCTGCTCCACCAAGAATAGTTCCAATGAGTCCCGCAGGTCTCAGTACGATAACATCGGCAATTATTGCTGCTGCCGATGGTTCTGAGGGTGAAGCTGTCTTTTGATTCTCAGCGAAGGCTATCAGATTTAAAGAGAGCACGAAAAAGACGATGAGCAATGTGGTCATGATTCTTTTCATGGTAACAATTCCTCCTTTTCCAAGGGCTTTACAAATCTCCCTTTACCATAGATTGTGTGGATAACTTTTTCTATTATTATTTTTACCCGAGTGTGTATCATACTTAGTTAAGATTTAAGGTAGCGGCTCCTAACATGGTTGTAATTTCAACCAAATATTCAAAACCATTTACAGGAGGAGCCGCTGATGAGAAGGGTATTACAGGTAAGGAAGGATGTCAAGACAACAAGGGCAAGGGTACGGAAGCTCAAAGAGTTCATGGAGAGGCGATTAGATCACTAACAGCTTGTTGAAAAAATACCTTCTGTTGTCTTTGCGAGGAGTCCGCGGCGGCGGACTCGCAATGACGTACATAAGAGTTTTTCAACTGCTAAAGAGTTTTTAGCAGAATTGTAATTCTATCCGTCTCATTGTTCTTGACTACTTCTTCTGCTTCTGGGCTTCCTTGGCGAGCTGGGCTGCCATCAGGCCCATATCTGCATCCCGCAGAAAAATCAGCTTCTCAATGATCTCAGGGGGAACGCCGGGAAGTGAAACAAGATGGTTAACGACGACGGCACCAAAGTCATAAACGCCCGCCTTCGCCTCTTCAGCAACGAGAGGGTATTTGGCTGCAAGCTCAAAGAGCATGTCCATGGTATCGGTACCGAGCAACCGGCCAAAGAGGAATCTCTTAGTATAGTCACCCATCCTCTTGGGGTTCACATTCCACTCCATGGATTTAATCCACCACTGGGTATAGTCATCAAACCCCTTTTGTCCCTGGAGCTCCTTTTCTGCAGCCTTTGCTGCCATATACCCACATGCGGTGGCACCCTGATAAAGCACTTCTGCAAACGCAGCAGCATCACTAACAATGAGGATATTTCCGCGGTATGGAACTCTGATAGGAGTAATCAGTTCAACCACAGCTCCGCTCTTTTCCACCACCTTGGCATTCTTGAACCAGTGGGCAAAGGGACTCTTCTTGGTGAAGAATTCAATAATTTCATAGTTCCTGATGGCAGGGAGCATGGCTGCTGTTTCTACCCTGTAGGCATCCTGGCCTCGCGGGCTCGGAACCATGAAGATCTGACCTCTCTGCCCGATCATCTTCTCACCGAAGATATAGAGATCTCCTCTCGGGAATGGACACTCAATACCCACCATCTCGTATTCAATGCTCGGTCCAATGCCCATTGATCCCCGGGTCCGGTTGAACCCCAGTTCCCTGGCAATCCGTGACTGGAGACCGTCACAAGCGAGAAGTTTCCTGCAAACAAGCTTACTCATTTTCCCATCTTGCCTGATGGTAACTTCAACCCCACTCGGTATCTCCTTGACCTTTGTGACGAGGGTCTTGGTCATAAAGGTGGCATTGTACTGCATTGCCATCTTATAAAGGTTTGCGAGCCAAGTCGTGGGATTGAAGATGTGATAGATAGGGTTTTTCTTGATGGTTATAGTATACGGTATTACTGAGTTTGATACCATATGTGAATGGTGAATTCCCTCCATGGGCGCAGGGTAATCAATGGTGAAACCGCACTTCTCATAGTGGAGGCGGGTCTTGTCTCCCATGGGTTCCGGCCGGATGTACTCGCCGTTAAACTCCTGGTCGTCCATGAAAAAACCCGAGGCGGTACGAAAGTTCTTATCCAGCCGGATCTTCATATCTATCCCCAGGACATTTACCCCTCGTTTTTTTAATTCTCCAACTGCCATGAGCCCAGCAGGTCCGCAGCCAACGACAATCACATCATAATCAAACATGGTTCTACTCCTCTAACTTAATAGCACCCACCACGCA
>Ga0315282_10009893_pt1 | contig 15078 bp, 27 predicted proteins | sample YL17G07_20_MG_FD_203693 | JGI IMG/M metagenome (GOLD analysis project Ga0315282, IMG submission 203693) | Sediment microbial communities from Yellowstone Lake, YNP, Wyoming, USA - YL17G07_20 | ecosystem: Environmental > Aquatic > Freshwater > Lake > Sediment | place: USA: Wyoming | collected... | reverse complement strand
AAACCGACAAAAAACGAATCAAAAGCCGAAAAAAAACAACGAAAAAATTGAAAATTGGCGAAAATCAAAAAGAAAATCGGCGAAAAACAACTTAAAAATCGGCGAAAGACAAACAAAAAAAGAATGTGGGGAGAGATTGCAGGTTGAACCGCCATAGACCATTACGGGAACAACAGGACGTTGCCCTCTTTAGTGACCTTTGCGTGTATCCCCTTCTCTTTGGCTTTCCTCTTAACACTCCAAGCCTGCCCGCGAGTTATTTCTGAAAGTTCAACTGACTGCCCACTCTTCTTGACCTGCTCGCATATCTTCTCCCATTTGCCAATTTCACGGACAGGACTCTTTGCCAGCTCATCCTTAATTTCACTGTCGGTTTTCTTCGTTATCTTCACCATCTTTTATCACCTCCTTTTAAGCTACCAGTTTAATTCCTGGTAGCTATTCTCGCATATTCACGGCGAGTAGAATAATTCTGGTGATGGCGTCCGCTTGCTCTTCTGTGCATTCCAGAAATGGGTCGCTCATTAAACCCCTCATTATATCATCGTTGAAGTACCCGAGGAGCCAATAGATGCTTTTATCCTTGAGTTCAACCATCAGTTTCTCAAATCTTTCATCATTCATTTTTTTCATCCTCCTTTTTGAAAGACCGGGTAGCACTGTCCTATATAAACGTTCCTATTTTCGTCTTGAATCTTAAGACAGCGTATCTTGAGAGACAAGACATCATACTGTCCGCAGTGTCTTAAGAAACAAGACATCATACTGTCCGCAGTGTCTTAAGAGACAAGACATCATATTCATTCAACCACCCGTTGAACCAGCAAACAAAATCTCGCTACCCCGCTAGGTACGCCCCCGAACCAAAACAAACAAAATCCAGCCGAAAAAAAAAGTAAGACCATAAGACGGTATAACAAAACTCACAACTCGAAAACTAGAGTTTATCCTTCTTTATTTATATATTCCTAGAGAAACACTTATATATCTCTTTTTACACCTAACTACCGAGGCGATTTAGATGGAAAACACAAAAAGCCGAAAAGACGAAATAGCAAAAAGGATGGCAGAACTCCAGCACAAAGATAAATGGACAGAAGTGGAAACTAAAGAATACCACAGCTTAGAAGATGAATACGCTAAGATATTGGAAACAGAACCGTGCGTTGATGAAAACAAGCGGAACATTAAGGATACTGTTCGTCTTTGGTCTAGAAGACCAAATGGACATGCAGTAAGCGTGTCTCACGTCGCGTATTTAAGTATGGAAGATGAACAACGATTCGCACATGCCGTAATTAAGTGGGCAGGCACTAGACATGGGGCAGTCACTATTGCAATACACGAAGCCATAATGGACTGGATAAAAAGAGTAGAGGCAGAAGAAGAGCATGAGTGACCCAACAAAATACCTAATACAGGGGCCAATGCCGCAACTTAACAAAATGAGCAAAAAAGACCTAATGGAAGAAGCACAAATGTGGCGAAACATCTGGGGATGGGTACCGTCAGAAGTAAAATACTACATAACAAGAATGGGGCAAACAATAGGGCTAACACTACGGAACTACAAACGATACTTAGGCGTACTAGTCGACTCACACTGGGAACTGAAAGAACTAGAAATAGGCACAACCGACAAGGTCTACGACCCAGTAGATGACCAAACATACTTCGAAAAGAAAATAGTACGCATAAACATAAGCGGACTACTAGACATGGAATGGATAAAAGAACGCAAAAGCTGGGAAAGTTTCGAGTCGGAAGCAACAGGAGTAACACCAGAAAAACAAAAAATAGAACAACGCGAACAACAAAAAATACCAATAGAAACAGTAGAAGAGCCCAAACCTGAAACAGAAGAGTAACATCAAACCAGCGCCCCTTCCTTTTTTCTCGGGCGAAAATGGTCATGAAAGGTTATATCTTATATTATATTATATATTATATACATATACATCACCCAAAATTAGGCTTGCGAGTTCTTCTCTTCATGATACCTCGGGTATAGTCTTACGGTTAACTAAAAGTTTAAATAAATCTTAAATCTTAAGATAAGATACTCCAAAGATGGAGGAAAAAGAAGATGCCAAAGACCAAAGAAGAAGCAAGGGCAAATTTTGAGAATAGCATCGGATACATACCTGACCGATACGCAAAAGGTGTAGCACGAGCAGATTGGCTTACACCAGCCAAGAGTGACGCCGCAGAAAAGAACTACGCAGACGGAGTAGGAAAAGCAGTAAGCAACAAGACACGACAAAAAGCAATAGCGTCAATGACCAATGAAGATTGGAAGAGCGCCGCAACAACCAAAGGAGCACCAATAATCGGAGAACGCATAAGAGCCGCACTTAACGACTGGTCAGCAAACTGGGGCCCAATGTACGACCAAGTAGTGTCAAAGGTAGCCACGCTCCCATCAAGAACAATTGACTGGAGAGCGAACATCAATTCAAGACTAGTACCAGTTGTAGAAACTTGGCGTAAAGCGGCTGGCAAGACCTAAGGGAGGTAATAGCACATGGCTACTGAATGGCAATGGCATTACCTCGCAGAAGACCTAACAGAATCAGCGCTAGACAGTGGAACATTAAGGCTCAAACTGCCAGAAAGAGAACAAATCAGCGTAATAGACATAGAAATACACGCAACCAGAGCAACAGGCAACTATGACGATTGTATGGTAGACATACTTGACAAGATAGAAGTGATTGCAGACGGTTCATCTGTACTCTACAGCATGAGTCCTGAAACAGCCGCATATGCACACTTCATAGCCATAAGAAGTCTACCAACAATGCTCCACACAACATACCCCGGACTAGAAGACACCTACAGGACAAAAGTGTGCTTCGGAAGGTACGAAAGGGACGTTGATTACATGCTAGACACTAGCGTGTATGATAACGTGTACCTTGAAATACCATGGACACTAAACACCACAGACTTCACAACGCACACCTTCACTTACACAATAAGGTACCTAAGACCAATCCAAAAGCTTAGCCCAAGAGGATTCATCCGCTCAAGAGACATAGAATACGGTTCGCATGCTTGGACAGCAACTGGACACTACACCGTGGACTTGCCACTAACATACCCATGGTACATGCTAGGAGCAAGAATATACGACATAGACCACGACCTAGTAACCGACATCCCACACATCAAACTGGACATAGACGACGGACGACTAGTACTAGTTGACGAAGACACAGACGACATAATCCGGGACAACGCTGAAAGACTACCATACCCAATACACACAATTTGGGAGAAACTATGCAGTGGCGGAGCAGACCAGTACGTAAGAACCTACATGGGAAGAACAGCAGAAGTAAACGCATCAGTCTACGACGAAACACTACAAGGCTTTGTCCACCTAGACGACAAAGAAAACGCCCAAAGGGTAAAATACTCATCCTTTGACCACGCAGGCGTAGCCTGTCCAACAGGAGTAAACATGAGCATCTGGGGACAAGCATACATGTGCTGTATCATAATCAAAGACTGGTGGCTAAACTGGTATGAACCAGTACCACACGAACCATTCGACGTCACAGCACACAATTCAGCTACACTAGACTTCGAACACGCCGCATTAACAGTAGACGACCTACGCGTATTCCTGCAAGAAATTTGCCCACTAAAAATCTAAAAGGGTGATTAAATGCCCGTAAAGGAGGCAGAAACCCATTTTTTTGAGATGAACCAACATGATGAAAACACGCATAATTTTGGACAGGGGAACATTCTATTATTCAATGCGCATAACGGTAGGGAAAGAACAAACAGTTGGAATACCGTTTGCGTGTCATACAATCTGCGAGCAAAAGCTACGCAGACCACACTTCACATGTCCACACTGCAGGGGAAGGCTTCAATACATGGGTAAAATAAAAGAAAAAATACCCGTAGACGTGATAGTAGTAACAGTTGCTAAAAAGCAACGTTACAAAGTGTTGAAAGGTGCAATCCGCAAGATGTTATTCACACTTGCAGGTTGGACTTTCAACTAGGGAGTGAAAACATGACGGAAGAAATAAAAAGAATAAGCTTCGACCGACCACAAACTGTTGAAAACCCAGATACAACACTGCAATACATCTACGACCCAGAGGAACTACAAACAGGGTGGGAAAGAGTCTACACCAGCGTGAGCGTAAGAGACATTACCAGTGCTCCAACCAAAATAAGGTGGGGTACTGGCGACCAGAAAAAAGTAAAATGGCATACTGAAGAACCAAACCCAGCGGCAGACGTTGTGTACACAACCTGCATAGAACTACACGCAAGACAACATGACCTAGGAGTAGTTGGAGTGTACGGAGCACAACAAGCCGACAAAATAGAAGTAGTTTGGCATGGGTACGACAAACGGATAAGAGAGAGATAAACAATGCCCTGCATGGGAGACAGAGAAGCACTAAGCAAAATTGGATTGGTTGGATACTGGAAGTTTGAAGAAGGACAGGGATTAGTAGCTAAGGACTGCAGTAAGTACCGTAATGATGGAACACTAATGCCATCAGACAATCCACCTACATGGGTTCAAGGAAAACGTGGTAAGGCTTTAAGCTTTGATGGTTCAAATGATTATGTAAACGTTGGGTTTGGAAGATTTGAAACTTTAACATCGGGCACAGTCATACTTTGGGTTAACCCAAGTGTTATAGGTAACGCTCTAGCCGCCTTCTCACATTGGAAAGATGGGAACAACAGATGCACTTTCTTCCAATGGGGTGGAGGTGTGATGGCGTTAAGAATAGCGGCGCTTGGCGAGAACCATCTAATCCTGAGTAATGACCTACTTACCCTCAATCAGTGGAGTCACCTAGCATTCACGTTTGGTGCTGGAGGCATGAAAATGTACATTAACGGTGTACTTCAGACACAAACAGACGCCACCACACTAAGCTGGAATGACATTGGAGCAGGAGCTAACAATACAATCGGATGCCAAGGTATTGCTAGTGCTTTCTTCCCGGGCATAATTGATGAAGTTCGCATCTACAACCGAGCCTTAACACAAAAAGAAATAGCATACGACTTCTTCAAAGGCGGAAGGGTGTGAAAGTTGAAGTTCTTTATAGACTGCACGGTTCTCACAACACACACAGAAGACAACCCATTAGTAGAAACTTTCAGAATTGATAAGGGACTAATTGCAAATGCAGGGGTATTCTTTCCGCCGGGATGTCACGGTAGAATATACGCAAAGTTGTTCTTAGCTGGACACCAAATATTACCACGTAATCAGGAGTCGTGGTGTCGTGGTAATGCTGGTTGGTGGAGTGAAGAAGCGCAAATACCAGTCATTGACGAACCATTAGTAATCAAGGTGGTAGCATGGGCAGATGGTACATTATACGACCACACCGTAACTGTTGAAGTTGAAGTTGTACCATTTGGCACTCAACCACAATGGGACACCCTAACAGATTTCATAAGTAAACTTGAGGATGAGCTGGTGATGTAATGGCACTACAGGACTTACCAGACTACTGCTCACCCATATTCATATCTGGGTTGACAATACCAAGCATACCAATTGATATAACTGCAATGTCAATTGGCACAATACATATTGATATTGCTTCAGAATCAATTGGCAACTTGAATGTGAACATTGCCGCTTCAGCTATAACTTTGAACGTGAATATTGCTAGTCAAAGCCCATTCAATCTTAACGTGAACATAGCCGCTTGTGCAGTATCTGTGAACGTCCATGAAACAGGAACAGCTAACGTGGCTATAACTAGCAGTATAACTCTGAACATGCAATTGACTGGTAGTACTATCACTTTGAATACGCATGAATCAGGAACAGCCAATGTGTCCATAACAAGTAGCGTAACAATAAACATGAACATAACAGGTTCATCAGTAACTGTTCCCACGCATGAGGGTGGAACAGCGAATGTTTCAGTAGTTTCAAGTGTAACACTAAACATAACCATAACAGGTAGCACAGTAGACATTAACATTAAGACTAGCGGCGGAGCAAACATAATAATAGACAAGCTAACCCAGTCAGCATACACTGAAAGAAGAGGGTGGATACAAAATGAGGGTGCAACAGCAACAGACCTTACAAGCAACTACACAAACAGACGTGGCAAATTCTTCCCACGCGGTTGCAGAGGAGAAATAGCTTACATAATGGTTTACGCACGTAACCCTGATTCGTCTGCACACTCATTCACAGTTTATATTGCACCAGAAGCTGGTATGGGCCCTGTTTATAGTAACAGCTTCAGCGTACCTGCTGGAAGTGCATTTGACTGGCGATTCGTACCATTCTACAAGTTCTGGAATTACGACTCACTCTTCATTTGGGTAAGATGTGAAAATGACACTTACCCAATACTAGCTTATGACACAGGCTCGCCAAATGATGGTCTCACCTCAACTGACGATATAACGTGGTATGAATATGCTGGGCGCTACTGGTTGAGAGCGAGTATCATGGGACAAACAGTCGGTGACATTCCAATAAGCGGAACTGTGAACACGGTAGAAATTCCTAACAGTATAGGTGCAAGGCAAGGTGTGTCCTTAGCGGTTCCACTGGGAAGTGAAGTATGTGATACTGCTCAACTTGGCAGTGGCGAGTTGCTCATCGCAATATTTATGGCAACTGACGGAGGAGCCATGACGTATCTAGTTCCGCGAATAAAGGTTGATGACGTTAGTATCCTACCATGGAACGCCACATTCGAAGTTTTAAACGGCAGAATAACTAGCGTGGGTGTACCAGGTATAAGCATCGGTAAGTGGGACGCAACAAACAATTATTACAGTATAATTGTTGTGGTTCCATTTCCGTTTAAACGCAAACTTGAAGTTGGGTTCTTTAACACAGACACTTTGGGCACTCATAATGGCACCGTAGGATACACTTACAAGAAGATAAGCTGATGGAGGTGAAAAAATGGCTCAAGCAGGAATACAGGTACAGCTTAGCGTTAAGGAAATTTACGCTAAATTGTGCCCAAAATGTAAAGAGAAACTTAAGGAGCTGATAAGAGCGAAGCTTACGGAACAGATGGTTTCGGAGATGTTAGAATGAACAAGGAGGACGACCCAGTTTCAGAGGAACTATGCAATGCGAGGCGAGAAACCATTAATGAGAAAATTGATGGTTTAAAGAGGGCTATCTATGTTTCTGGTGCGGCAATGACATCTGTGATTGTTGTTGTACAGCTCATACTCACACTAGTACATAGGTGAGAGGAGGGAAAAAAATGGCAGAGAAAAACAAAGACGAAAGCACCACCAGACAGGTCACCAAAGGATTCATGGGCGGCTTAATGTTCGGTTTCCTACTGTACCTCGCTGTGTTATTCCTGGAAGTTGCAATAAACAAGACGTCTAACTATACTCTTGTTCCACAGTACACTGAATTTGGTGGCTTTGCAATAGGCTTTGCTGGTGGAATAATCAAAAATTTGTAGGCGTTTCTTACTGCCTACACAACCTTCCCTTTTTATTTAGGGAAAAACAGGAGGTAATAAAATGAGTGAAGGAAAGAAAGGCGTGTTCAAAATACAAGCGGAGGCAACACTTAAAGCAGTAGAGGAACTGGAACTAATCAACAATTACCTTTATAGTGTTGCCGTTGAGTTGGAAAGGTTCAACACAAACCTTGAAGAGTTCATAAAATTTGTGCAGGAGAAGGGTATAAGATGGCTCTCGAAGTGAACAAGAAGAAAATTGATTGCCCATGGTACGGTCCGATTGCTATTGGTTTGCCAGCTTTGATTGGGGCACATGACAAGGAAGGAGAAGCGCCACCTGAAAATGAGATGGTGTTCACTTACAAGGGATGGGATAAGCTTGTTAAGGACATGAACGTTACTTCTCCAGAGGATATGCTTGAGAAGGGGAGCACGGATATTGAGGCAGGTTTCAATGAAATGCTTACACCGCATAGTCCAATGACTCCTGAAGAGGGTGCTAAGGCGGCTAAAGATTTTGAGGTTGTAGCTAACGCTTCTTTCGCTGGGTTAGCCGCGGCTGTTATCGGTACTGAAGCGGCTGGTATGGGACAACTTGAAACACCTGCTATGATATTACCAAAGATGCCAATCTTTGCGGCTGGGTTAGAAGCCGCACAAAAGATTAGAATGGTACATACAGAAGCTAGCATTATACAAGCGTTAAAGTACCAAGCATTAGCTACTCACCAACCAACAATTATACCACCAAGTTACCTTCTTGACGCAGTAAGTATGGGTTTGATAAGTGACATTTTGTATAAGGGGCAGATGCTTTATCATGGGTACACAATTGAAAGGTCTGCTCTGATGGCGGCTACAAACATTAGGATACCTGACTTGGCGGCTATTCTTGAGTTGAGAAGGCGTGGTTTACTTTCTGATGCTGGTGCTACTGATTGGCTTGTGCTAAGTAAAGTACCTAGGAAAACTGCTGAAGCGGCTGTTCAATTGTATAAGCAGATTCCTGAACCTTATAGGCTTGTTGATATGGCTGTGAAAGGAAGGATTAGCCCTGATGATTTCAACCTTGGTATGTCATGGTTTGGTATAGACCCAACATGGGCAAGTAAATGGGTGCAAGCTCAAACTCCAATGTTGTCACCTGACATAACAATGACTCTCCTACGCAGGGGCATAATTAGCAAAGGGGACTTTGTGGCTTATATGCGCTGGAATGGTTATGGTATGGAACAGATTGGGAATTACCTACAACTTAGGGACGTTGTGCCACCAATTAGTGATTTGATACGCTTTGCAGTTAGGGAGGCTTTTGGTGACCATAACCCAGATACACAGTATCAAGCTATGGTTGCACAGGCTAAGAAGATGGGATTAACTGATGAAGCGGCATCTTGGTACTGGTACAGCCACTGGGAGCGCATTCCAATAAACTTAATGTTCGCTAATTACCACAGGGGACTTTGGAACAGGACTAAGCTTGAACAGATGCTGAAGATTGCTGATATACACCCAGATGATAGGGAGGACGTTATCAACGTAGCTTTCAACCCACCGTCAATTCGTGAGCAAGGGTATGGTTATGACGTTGGGGTGTACACAGTTGACGATATTGTTAAGTATAGACGTTGGGGAGGTCTTAGTCCAGAGGATGCTTTGAAAGCAGGTAAAGCAATGGTTGCTTATAGGACTGAAGCTGAAAGGAATAGTGTGCGTGTAGAATACATGTACGCTTATGGGCGCAATAAAATAACAAGGGAAGCGTTTGAGCAGAGTTTGAAGGATATTGGAACTTCACCTGAAGCTATACCACTTTGGCTTCAGAGGGGCGACCTTTACAAGGAGCGCATAACGAAAGAACCTGCTATGCCTGAACAGAAAATAGTTTCTGCAAGTGAGGCTTTGACAGCTTTCGAGTTAGGTTTGCGTGATGAGGGATGGACTAGAGATAGGCTTAAGGATTTGGGCTGGGTTCAGGAGAGGATAGATGTTGCTATTGAGAAGGAGAAGAAGGTACTTGCAGAGAAAGCTAAGCCACCAGCGGAAGCGGCTCCACGTAAATTGACTATTACACAGTTGACTAGGATGTTTAGGTTGCAGAAGATTACTAAGGACGCGTTTATACAGGAGCTGGTAGATATTGGTTATACTAAGGATGATGCGGCTTTACTGTTTGACATCTACACTTATGAAGAGCCAACAGTTGTTACGCCTCGGTTAATGACTAAGGGCGACGTTGAGGAAATGTACTCTTATGGCGTCTACAATATTGCGGATGTTCATGACCACTACTTGGGTTTGGGTTACAGTGAGGAGGATGCAATTGACTTAACTTTGGGTACTGCTGTTTCAGTTTTGCTTCCGTATGTTAGGTCTTGGTATAGCAAAGGATGGATAGACGCTGATGGTGTATATAACGAGTTGGTAGCAACTGGGTTGAGTGCTGACAAGGCTGAAGAGATAGCTATGACAATTGTTAAGTATGAGGCTCCAGAGAGGACTGCGCCTGAACGTGACCTTACTAAGGCAGAGATTATTAAAGGCGTTAAGAATGGAGTACTAACAGTTGCACAGGGCGTAGAATTACTAATGGGCTTAGGATATAGCCAAGATGAAGCCAACTACTTACTACTGATTAACAAGGTTGTCGTTGCAGGAGACCCAGACAGTTACTTTGAGATGAAACAAGTTGTTGAAGCGTACAAGAAAAGTTTAGGGATGAAAAGCATGGAAGTAACGCCTGAAATGATAGAGCTTGAGAAGCAGATTAAAGCTACTAGGGCTGAACTTGATAAGCAACGGAAACTTGGTGTTAGTGAAGATAAAATAGGGGAGTTAGCTGTTCATTTGGCTGGTTTGGAGAGTCAACTGCGTACTTTGGTTAGTAGGGCACAGACTAAGTAGTGTCTGCTGTTTATATTCTCCTTTTTCTTTGCACATGCACACCCAGAATGTTTGCGCTTGTCCTGCTGTGTGTGACGGGTCATTTATGTATAGTTCCATAAGTATTATCCATTGGTGGAATATTGTTTTAATTGTTTTTAGTGGCATGCTCATTTCGTTCCATTTTATCCAAAGTATTCCATCGTCTTTTAGTATGCGGTAGAACTCTTTGCTTGCCTTGTTTATATGGTTAATTAAGGCGTCTTTTGTCTTGTACTTGTCCCACCCGTAGTATGTTGGTACTCCTGTAACATGCGGGAATACTTTTTCACGTTCTTTAGCGTTGCGGAAGGAGAAGAAGCTTATTCCTCCTCCCCATGTGTGTGGTGGGTCGTAGAATATGTCGGTGAAGGTTTTGTCTAAAAATGGGGTGTTGGTGTTGTCTGCTAGTATGTCTGGTTTTACTTGTAGTTCCCTGTCCATGTCCATGTGTATGATGTCTGGTGAGTTTTTGTATTGCCACATTGTTCTGTTTCCTGCTGTTGCGTCCAGTATCATTGTGGTATCCAGCCTTTTTCTTTTGCTTCTTCCTCTTGGACGCGTTGTACGTAATCAGCGTAATTTTCCTGTGTGCTGTCGCCTTTGAGTTCTCTGTATTTTGTCCAGAATTTTTGTGCCCATCCCATCTTTTCTAGTCTGAAGTTGAATACTTTGAAGTTTACTTTTTGCCAGTATCCGCTTGAGGAGTATCCAAATGCGAACTCTGCGAATTGTTCTGGAGTCATTTTTTTGGTTAGTGTGTCTATGTTCATTTTTTTGTGGCATTCTGGGCATTGTCCTAGTCTTTTGTCGTATCCTTTTTTTGTGCTTATTAGGTATAAGTTTATTCGGTCTTTGTGTAGGCAGAATGGGCACATGTATTCGCCTACGTGTGTTTGTGTTATTTCTGTTTTTATTGTTGGCTTTACTTTTATTAGGGTGGGTGATTGGAAGTCTAGTCTTGCTTGTTTGTTGTCGTCTTTGGCTTTTTGTTCTCGTCTGTACTTGCTTTTTACCATTGTCCTTCCTCTTCTGCTAGTACTTCCTGTACCGATTCCCAACCCCATAGTCCTGGTAGTCCTTGTATTCCATATCGTACTTCTCTGCCCCATGGGTATGTTACTACTACTGGTGTTATGCCCATATCTTCCATGGTTGTTTCTGTACCTTTCATTCCCCATAGTGCATTGTATTGTTCTTCGGTGTATTCGCCTATTTGTTCTTTTAGCCAGGTTTTGAACTCTTCTGGGTTGTCTGGTGCTTCTTCTTCTTGTTCTAGTCTTGCTAGGAACTCTATTATTTCTTCTTCTGGTGTTTCATCGGGTACCAATTGTTATCACCTTCTTTGGTGTGCCTTTTTTCATTGTGTTATATCGGACGTAGCTGAATAGTTTGTCAGCGTTGGTATCTTCTGGAACTTTGCTTGGTATGATGTAGACAAGTTTTATTTTTCTGCCTTCTTTGTCGCTTATTCTTAGTGTCCAGTGTTTTCTTATTACGCCTAGTCGGAAATAGTTTTGGTCTATACCCTTTGTTGCGGCTATTATTTCTACTGTTCTTATCCATGGGAGTGCTTTGAAACAGTATGCTATGTAATGGTGTGGTGTTCCTGTGTTTAGTATGTATATTTTTGGTAAATGGTATGTCCATTGTACAAATGCTAGTGCTGTTCTAACTTTGATTAGTTTTAGGTCGTCAAAGTCCCACATTAGTATGTGCCTTCCGTCTTTTAGGTTGCTGTGTACTCCGACTACTTGTGTTAGTCTTGTTAGTGATATGCTTGCTACCCAGCTTTTTAGCTTCAGTTTTAGTATCATGCTGTCACCTTCACTTCTTCCATCTTTATGTGTGGTTCTGGTTTTGTGTGTACTGGTGCTGTTATTTCTGGTTCTGTCCTGTTCCATTCTGGTGTGTCTGGGTGTATTACTATTATTGCCATTCTGACTGAATACGGGTCAAGTGTACTTGGGAATGTGTGGGTGTGTATTATCACGTTCTTTGTCAGCTCTTTGCCTTTTGCCCATTTGTTGAAAGCATCTTGGGCGTCGTACCAGTCACCTACGAATGTTTTACATCTCATTTATGTCACCTCCCCTCGCATTCTTCTTGGTATTTCCTCGGCTCTTCTTGTTACTGCTGTTAGTAGTGGTTCGTGTAGTCCTGCTTCTAGTAGTGTTCGTAGTACGTCCACGTCGTTTATTTTGTCTATTGCTTCCAGTAGGTCTTTTTCGCTTGTTTGTCTTATGTATTCTCTTAGTGCTCTTATTGCGTTTAGGTGCCAGACTCCTTTTACTATTAGGGCTTGTTTTGCGTGTAGTTCTAATGCCGCCATCTATTTCACCTCCTTCTGTTGTGCTTTCATCATTCTTTGGTATATTTCAAAGTTGCGTAGTATCATGTATTCTGCTATTGCTAACTCATAGTAGGATACTGATACTTTGCCTTCTTTTAGCGCCTTGTCTATTAAGGCGTAGATTTTTTGTATGCGTTCCGCGTCTACTCTTATTCCTTTCTTCACCATTTTTTATTCACCTTCGGACGGTAATAGCTTCTTCTTCCAGTGTTGTTTTCACATGTATCACACATATGCGGGTAATCCGTACACCTATATGCGTATATACAATCTACCATTTTTCGTTCACCCCCACTATTTTCATTATGTTTTGTGTGTATTCTGTTGGTCTTAGTCTTTTTGGGCTTCCTGCTTCTATCCAGCACCATTCTGGTAGGCTTTGGGCTATTCGTATTGTTGTTGAGGGGCTACATTTGTAGTCCTCGCATATTGTTTCTATTGATGGAGCTCCGTGGCTTGCTAGTTCTACTAGTATGCAGTTGAGGTTTTTCTCGAATATTCGCCCGGATTCAAATTCGTATGTGGATACTAGGTATCGTTCTAGTTGCATGGGTTTCATTAGTTTGTATAGTATTTTGTAGTCCTCATTTTGTACTGTTGTTCTGTTGTCTAGTGATGCTGTTGCTTGGAGTAGTTTTGGTAGGTGTTCTTTTACTCTTCCGTAGCTCCATTGTGTTAGTCCTTCTGCGACTAGTTGGTACCAGCTTTTGGAGTTCATTTTTGGTGGGGCTACTTCTTGTATTGGTGTTCCCCAACTGAAATTGGGGTTCATTAGTAGTGGTTGTGGGTTTTTTGGGCGTATCATGTGGTAGTATCGTAGTGACTTGTCTCTTATTACTGCTATCCAGTCGCTGTCGCCTATTATGGAGTCCATGAGTACTGGTTGTATGTTTAGGCTTGCGGAGCCGTAGAAGTTTTCTATTTCTAGTACTCCTGCTTGTGTTATTTTTGTTACGTTGTGGGTGTGTACTAGTGTTGCTAATACTGTTACGGTTGATACTCTGCTCCATTCGCTTTTTTCGCTTCCTAGGTCGTCTATTATTACGTGTCCGTTGTATTGTGTCATTTGGTCTGCTATGTGTTTTAGTCCTGCTAGGGTTAGTGAGGTGTATTTTTGTGCTCTTTCTTTTAGTAGGTTTGTTACTGCGTCGGTAGCTGTGGATTTGCCGCATCCTGCTGGTGACACGTTTATTATACATTGTTTTGCTTTTGCCGCTATTATATTCATTGCTATCATGGCTCCTAGTCCTTTATGCGTCTTGTTTATCTCCCTTATTAGTTTTTGGATAGCATGCAATCTTGTCGGCTCCTAGTAGTTTGTCTATTGATATGACTATGTGGGTTTTGTCTTGTTCTAGTATTGTTATGCGGACGTATGTCCAGTCTGGTGGTATTACTTTGCCCATGCTTACTGTGCGGGAGTATCCGTATATTAATACTTTGCGGTCGAAAAACGTCCGCTTTTGTGCGGACGTTTGGAACTGGTGCTTATGTTGCAAGTAGGTTCCTCTTTTGTTCTTCTTCTGCTGTTACCTTGTTTAAGGTTTCGATGCAAGCTATTGCCGCTTCTTGTAGGTCTATTCTTCCAAGGCAGGTTACATGAACGTTTTGGTCGCCTGTGAATCTTATCAGTACTAGTCCGTAGACGTTGTCTATTTGTGCTATCGGTTTGACGTCTGGTTTGTTGAATACTTCTTCTATGTCCTTGTTTAGTTTGTTGGCTTTTTGCATCAGTGGGCTTACTTGTTCCATTTTACGTCACCAGCTGGATTTCTCTGTTTTTGTCGCGCCAAGCAACGAACTTGATTCGTTTGTGTACCCAGTTGTCTGTGTTGGTTCCTAGGGATTTGATGAATGCCCCTAGTTTGCTTTTTTGTCCTGCTACGTTTCGGAGCCAAATGGCTGTGACTGCTATGTTGTTGTTTGCGTCGACCATCTTCACTCGTATTCCTTTGTATGCGCGTACTTGGCTTGTGAACACCTCGACCTCCTCTATTGTGTATGTTTCGTTTTCTTTTGGTTCTGGTTGTTGCTCGGCTATTTCGACTGGTATTTCTGGCATATTTTTTTTCCCTCCTTTATTTTTTTTTCCTCGGTTCTGTCTTACTATATTACTGATATATAAATCTTTTCTAATTCTTATGTGTTAAGATTTGAGATATGTTATTGCCGTTAAGCTGTCCATAAAGATATAAACAAAGAAAGTTAAACGGTCCTTTTTGAGTTGTGTGTTTTGTCATATCTATTATTAATTTTTTCGTAATGGTCCCTGTCTTAAGACTCAAGATTTAAGATTTAAGATTTTTTTCTTAAGATTTAATACATAATAATTTCCCCCGC
>Ga0315282_10009891_pt1 | contig 15079 bp, 3 predicted proteins | sample YL17G07_20_MG_FD_203693 | JGI IMG/M metagenome (GOLD analysis project Ga0315282, IMG submission 203693) | Sediment microbial communities from Yellowstone Lake, YNP, Wyoming, USA - YL17G07_20 | ecosystem: Environmental > Aquatic > Freshwater > Lake > Sediment | place: USA: Wyoming | collected... | reverse complement strand
GGCCGCTACGGCGACAAAGGCGCTTTCTATCGTCGTCAATGCCGCAGTGACGATCACAACGTCGAGTCTCCCCAATGGCACAGTTGGGACTGCGTACAACCAGACGATGACTGCTACAGGCGGAACGGGATCTCTCACGTGGTCGCTGCAATCAGGGAGCCTGCCGGCGGGTCTCTCTCTTAACACCTCGACAGGCGCGATAACCGGCACACCGACAGCGGCGGGTACTTCCAACTTCACCGCCAAGGCGACTGACACTCTGAGCGCATCGGGCACCAAGGCGCTGTCGATCATCGTTACCGGAGGAGGCACGTCGGCGACTTATCAGTTTGTCGCCAGCGATTCCGAAACCTCGACGGCCTCGACGACCTATCAGACCAAGGCGACCCTGACGTTTACGCCCAACACCGCTGATGACTGGATCATCCTGGGATTCGCGGAAATCAAGGAATCGAGCACCAGCTACCAGGCCCAGGCGCAGTTGGTGGTGGACGCAGCGACCGAAGGGCAGATGCTGGCCACGCCCAAGGCCACTTCCGACTACATGAGCATGGGCGCCGTGAAATTCAGAAACCTCACGGCCGCATCTCACACCATTACCATGCAATATGCCAGCTCGAATGCTTCCGGCACGGCGTATATCCGTTACGCCCGGATAGTGGCGCTCAGGAAGTCGGGGCTGTCTTTCTACCAGACCGCCAGCGATTCTACGACTGCCATTACAACGACGCTTACGCCCTATGCGACGCTCACATTCACGCCGGGCGCTGCCAACGATTACCTCTTCATATGGTCGGCGGAGATAAGCGCCAATACTTCCTACTACACGCAATTGCAGACCGCCTACGACGGCGTAACCTACGACAACGGGCAGATCACCGCGGTTAATAACGGCGATTATACGACCTACATGAGTTTTGCGATGTTCACGCCCGGCACGACTTCACACACCGCGACGCTTTCGGCCGTCAAGCAGAGCGGATCCGGCGCAACGCACAACATCCGCCGCGCGAGGATTATCGCCATCCAGCTCACCGGCGGCAGGTTCGCCAACTACTGGGGAGGGGCGTCGGATAGCGAGTCCACGACTACTTCGACGAATTTCGTCGCGAAGAAATCGGTCACGTGGAGCATAGGCAACAACGGCAATTGGCTGCTCTTGAATAACGCGCGCATAGCCAACACTTCCACAAGCTACTCGACGGAGGTGCGCTCTTATCTCAACAGCTCGATTGTCGACGCGCAGTCCCTTCGCCAGCCTAAGGTTACGAGCGACTACCTGAACTTCACCTCGATAGACGTACGCAATCTTACGACTTCCAGGACCCATGAGACCGACTACCGGACTACAAACTCCTCGGGTACTGCCAAGATCAGGTACGCAAGACTCTACGAACTGCCGCTGGACTGACCCTGCTTTGCAGCCAAATGAGACCGGGCCTGCCGACAAGAGGCAGGCCCGGTTCTTTCATAGTGCGCGGCGCCTTTCGGACGTAAACTGCTGTCCCTTCAGAAGATGTGACCCGCCGCTGCGCTGGCGGACACGTCGCCGCCCGATCCCGGTCATATGTCCAGGAGTATGCCTTGGAGGCGGCAGGCCGCTGCAGCGCCGACATACAGGCGCAAATCTTCAATTTTCAACCGGTTTTTTGCTTGACTGAGAGCCCCGCATCTGCGATTATTTCGCCCTGTGAGGGATAGCGGCCGGATTCGCGCCTCCTTTTGTCCGTGCTGTCAAGGTTCGCTGGCGCATAGCGGCCTTGACGTGGGGAAAGTTGCCGCGATATCCGGTTTCGGGTGCCAGGGGGTGCCCGCGCCAAACCGTTTTTGCCGGCCCGAGGTGGTTTCTCTGTATCGCATTGTTGTCGCGTACGCAACGTGGCAAGCGAGGCCGGCGCGGTGCTGGCCGCTTGTCACACCAGTTATAAAGGGGGATAGGTCATGCGAAACGTCAGACTATGGTTATGGGTGCCGCCGGTCTTACTCGCCCCTATCGCAATTCTGGTGCTTATGTCGGGTACCGTTGCGGTTGGCCAGAACGCGGTTGGCGCGCCTGGGATTGTGCCGGCATCTTCGCCCGCACCAACGTACGACTATGTGATCATCACTACTGCCGCGATTGAAAGCTCAAGCGCTCAACTGGCCGGTTTTGTGACTGTCAAGCAGAACCACGGCTATCACCCGCTCGTGGTGGATGAAGGCAGTTGGGGCGGGGGCGTCGGGGACACGGCCGCCGAGAACATTCGCGCGTGGCTCAAGTCGCACTATGTGTCCTATGGGATAAAGTACGTGCTGCTAATCGGCAATCCGGACGCCGCGACCGGCGACGTGCCCATGAAGATGTGCTGGCCGCGCAAAGGGGCCGGCGACGGCGCCGAGAAGGCGGCCACCGACTACTACTATGCGGATCTTACGGGTAACTGGGACCTCAACGGTGACGATTACTACGGGGACTATACCTACGACCGCGGAACAGGCGGCATAGATCTTGTTCCCGAAGCGTATGTTGGGCGAATTCCCTGCTACGGAAGCATAACAGATCTTGATGCCATACTCCAAAAGCTTGTTGCCTACGAAACGACGACGGGTGATCTTTCCTCACGCAGGACGGGGTTGATCGCGGCCGGGATTCTCGACTATGCCAACGAGGATCATAGTGGCTGTTCTCGAACCGACAACTCCAGCTGGGGCGAAGCCTGCAAGACGGATATCTTCGTCGCCGCCGGAGCTGCTTATCACCGCATGTACGAAAAAGCGGGTCGCTCTCCCGTTACCACCGGATGTGAGAGCAATCTGACCCATGATAACCTGATTGCCCAGTGGAACAGCGGCTATGGGCTGATCGCCCTGAATGCGGTCAGCAACGGCACGCTGTACAGGAAAGTGTGGGTAACGGATGACGGCGACAACGTCCCGGAGAGCGAGGAGATCTCGTATCCGGCTCTGCTCAACAGCTCCGACTGCTCACAGCTTCCCGCCGGGTCGACTTCCGTGGTAGCGGCCAACGGCGACTCTCTCGGAGACCCATCGAATCCGAACAACCTCCAATACAGCCTGCTTCTTCGCGGCGCAGTTGGCGTCGTTGCCGCATCCGGCGCGTCCTGGTACTCCGGCGGCAACTGGGGGCCGGGGGGCATCTACGCACAGGGATATCCCTACAACGTTCTTAAGAAGATGCAGTTGGAGAACAAGTCCATCGCCCAGTCCGACTTCGAGTTCAGGCAGCTTGCCGAGGACGTCTATACCTACATGAACGCCTGCGACTACAACGTGCTTGGCGACCCCTCGATGAAGCTTATCGAGAATCCCGGGGTGGACACGAATTCGTTGCCGGCCGGCTGGGTTGGTGTTGCATACGGCCAGACCCCCGCAGCAAGCGGCGGCGTCCCGCCTTATACGTGGTCCCTCTTTGCCGGCAACCTGCCCGCAGGCCTGTCACTTGACAGTACGGATGGAACCATCTGCGGCACACCCTCGGTCGGCGGCTCGTCGACCTTTGCCCTCAGGATATCGGACTCGCAATCTCCCGCAGCTACGGGGACCAAGTCGCTGTCCATCACAGTCATAGCCGATCTTGCCGTCGCGACTTCGAGCCTGCCGAATTGTCTGACGGGAGCGGCATATTCCCAGGCGCTGAGCGCGACGGGAGGCGTAGGACCATATGCCTGGACGCTTGTCGGCGGTTCGCTGCCTGCCGGGATGAGCCTTGACCCTGCAGGCGTCATAAGCGGTACCGCCTCCTCGAGCGGGTGCGCAAACTTTACGGTCCAGGTATCAGACTCTCAGTCTCCGGCGGATTCGGCCACGAAAGCGCTATCCATTACGGTGAGCGACGTTCTGCTTATCACGACAACCTCCCTTGCCAATGGTCGCACCGGAAATGTCTACTCCCAGACGATCTCGGCCGCAGGCGGCGCCGTTCCCTACGCATGGTCCGTCGCCAATGGAACTCTTCCCGCAGGGTTGTCGCTCAATTGTTCCAGTGGAGTCATAAGCGGCACGCCGACATCGGCCGGAACGTGGAATTTCACCGTTTCGGTCAGCGACAACGCCGCGGCCTCGGCTACCCAGGCGCTTTCGATAACAGTGTATGTGGATCTTGCGATCACGACTGCGTGCCTGCCTGGCGGCCAGCCGGGCGTCGAGTATTCCCAGACCCTTGCCGCGACGGGCGGAGTAACTCCTTACAACTGGTCGTTGGACTCGGGTGCCCTTCCCGGCGGCCTCTGGCTTGACGCCGACACGGGCATTATCAGCGGTACGCCTGTAGCCGTGGGAATGTATTGTTTCACGGTTCGCGTGACCGATTCGCAGTTCCCTGCCGACGCGGCCGTGAAGGCGCTGAGCATGGGCGTCGCGCCTCCTGGTCCCACGTATCAGTTTGCCGCCAGCGACTCGGAGTCCTCCACCTCTAACACCAATTTCGTCATTAAGACGGCCCTTACCTTCACGCCGCCGGCCGCCGACGACTGGATCGTATTCGGGTTCGCCGAGTTCAAGTGCTCGAACGCGAGCTACGCAACGTATGTGCAACTCTTCATCGACGGGACAGGGGAGGGCCAGAACACGCGCAAGCCTGTCGACGCGACGGACTACATGCCGTTCATCACGGTCAAGGTGAAGAACCTCTCCGCCGGGCAGCACACGCTGCAATTGTCCTACCGGGCCGCCAATAGCGGTTACCCGGCGTATATCCGCAACGCAAGGATCTGCGCGGTAAGAAAGGCGGCGCTTGAGTTCTACAACGTGGCGTATGACAACGCGATGCCGCTGACCGTCAACCTGCAGGACATTGTGACGCTCTCGTGGACGCCGCCGGCCACCGGCAATTACCTTGTTATCTCGACCGGCGAGATAAACGCGACAACTGCTGTGTCTACCGACCTGCAGACCATCTACAACGGGACGCTCAACGATGAGGGCATCATGCGCGCCGCCGACAACGGCGACTACACCACGTTCATGAGTTTCAATTACCTCACGAGCGCTCCTGCGGGAGTGCAGATAAGCCACAAGATCGCCGGCAAGAAACTCGCTTCCGATCCGATCAACCACTACATACGCCGAGCGAGGATCCTTGCTCTCAGGCTTTCCAACGGCCGGTTCAACAGCACGGCCGCCGGCTATGGCATACAGCAGTGCACCACGCAGACGACGTTCCAGCAGGCACTGTCGACAACCTGGGCATACGGCGTCAGCGGGAACTGGCTGCTTCTCAACAGCTGCCGGCTGAATAACACCTCGACCAACTGCCAGACGGAGGTGAGGGTGCAGCTCAACGACACGTACATCTGCGGGCAGCAGTTGATGAAGATGAAGGATCTGACCGACCTCCTCAACTACAGTTCTATAGACGTCCGCAGTCTGACTACGCCACGCCAGGTCGATATGGATTGGCGCACCACTGACTCCTCCGGAACAGCGATAGTAAAGCGTCTGCGGTTCTACGGCTTACCACTCGACGCGCAATAGTGCGAACCTAATGTTTATCGCGAACCGGGCCCGCAGCATGGCGGGCCCGGTTCATTTCGGGCAGCGGACGCATTCTTGAGACGTAAGCCGTTGGCGGACAAGGCATAAGGAGCGTCGGTGTGCCGGCAGCTGCGCTCGCCGGTACAAACGGCGTTTCACAGGCGCCTCCGACCGAACAAACGGTCATTTTTCCTTGCTCAAGGGCTCTTCGGACGCTATAAATAGTCTAAATAGGGGAGATAGGAGCTTCTTGCGTTACACGTTCCTTCTGGCATATTTGCATGGGGACGCGAGGCGGTGCCGTATTGCGTTGCGCTGTTCTCCATCTCGGCGTTCTCGCGCCCCCTGGGTAAGATGGGCAGTCATGAGAGGCGCCTGCCGCACAACAGCGAGAGTCGCATCGCTCTCTCGGGAGCCTTAGGTTGAGGAGTACAACATGAAGAACGCGTTCCTTTCGTGCGTTGCCTGCCTGGTCGTCCTTGCGGTCGGTTCCGCGTGCCTCGCGGCAGTTCCCCCGTATCTTGCCAACCTTACATGGACACCGGTCGGTCCTGGCGGCGGCGGCGCTCAGTACAGTCCCGTGATCGCCCCCACCCAGTCATACCTCATGTACGGTTTCTGTGACATGGGCGGCGTCTACAGGTCGGTCGACAGCGGCCTCAGTTGGACCATGCTCAAGCCGAGCCAAGCGCAGGTGCCTGTTACCTACGGCCTTCCCACGCTTATCGATTACAACCTGGGCCACTTCAATCCGACATTTCACCCCACGAAGGGTAAGATTGGCTACGTCGGCCTCTGGAGCGGCATCAAGGAGACCGACGATGGCGGTTACACATGGAACATGAAAGTTCCGACCGCGCCCCAGCCCGGCTGGCCGCCTTCGGCCTTTGCGGTTTACTCCAGCAATCCGCAGTGGATGTTCATGTGTACCGGCGCCATGATCCCGGATCCGAAAAACAAGGGCGTGCGGATACCGGCATATGTAATATACAGATCCTTTGACGGTGGGACGACGTGGGCGCAGTTCACCACCTGGTGGACGCTTACGCAGGCCCCCGCGCTGGACATGTACGTAGACCCGAACAGTCCGGTCAGAAATCCCCTTCATCCGGAGTTGTCCCTTATCGTCTACGCGTCGACGCCCAACGGCATCTACAGATCCAACGACAGCGGCAACGCCTGGGGAGTGTTCAACTCCGGGCTGCCGCAGGTGGCCGGAAAGCCGCAGATAGTCGACTTCAATGCCGGAACATACGGGCTCGCCGGGATGCCGTCGGGGGACACGGTCCTATACTGTACGGTCAAGAAAGCCGGTGTCTTCAAGCTGGCCGGCAAAGCCCAGGCATGGGCTGCGGTGAACGGCGGCCTGACCGGCATCGCGAATGAGGATCACATGGAGCTCGGCGTCTGTCAGACCAATCCCGCCGTCGCCTACGTGGGCACTCACGGGAACGGCGGTCCGACAATCTACAAGACCATAAACGAGGGCGGCAGGTGGAGCATGGCTCTCACCGACCCAACCGCGGCGAACTTTCCGGCGGGCGTGACCGTAAAGGACGACTGGATGACGCTCAGCCTGGGCTGGTCATGGGGCGAAGAGCCGCATGAGATAGGAGTGTGCCCGACAGACCCCGCAAGAGTCACCTTCTCCGAGGACGGGCGCACTTTCCGTTCAGACAACGGGGGCACCGACTGGTTCTGCTGCAATAACAGGGAAACCGGCGATAAGTCGGACTGGTGGACGTCAAACGGCTTCGAGACGACTACCAACTACCACGTTCATTTTTCTCCGTGGAATCACAGCCGCGCGTATATCACTTACACTGATATAGGGCTTTTCCGCAGCGAGGACCATGGCGTGAGCTGGCGGTATGCCGCCAATGCGGCCGATCCCCTCAAGCCCATCTGGAGAAACACCTTCTACGACGTTGCCTTCGATCCGCAGGTTCCGGGCAAGATGTGGGCGGTTGCCAGCAATGACCATGATGCGCCGCATACGAAGGTCCTGAGGAACCTGGACGGCCCGCTCGGGGCGGCCGTCTACGGCGGCGGCATCGTCGTGTCAACGGACTCCGGTGCCACGTGGACGCCTCTGTCGAATCTCAGGGAGGACGCTAACCCGCTTTTGCCGCTCGATGGGGTGCCTACGTCTGTCGTTGTGGACCCCACGAGTCCTGTGAACAGCCGCACCCTCTACGTTTCGGTCCTGCACAAGGGCGTAATGAAGTCGACGGACGGCGGCAATACCTGGCACGCCGTGAACACCGGTTTCAATATGTACAACGTCAGCCCGGACGGCAACATCAACCTCAACGCCTGGATGCTCAAGCGCATGCCCGACGGGACGCTCTATTGCGCCATCACGATGGCGATCGACGAATACGGCGCCATCCATCCCGGCGCGCTGTACAAGTCGGCCAACGGCGGCGCGTTGTGGACGAAAGTCAATGTCGGCACGCAGTTGGGGTATATATTCGGCTTTGACGTGGACCCGCAGAACCAAAGAAAGATATACGTCGCCACTTTCGTGTGCCAAGGCCCTCCCTACAACAGCGGCGGCTTCTACAGGACCACCGACGGGGGCGCGACCTGGATGCACACCTTCGCCTATGGGGACTGCTGCGACGCGTCAATAGACCCCCAGCAGCATAACAGGATATACACGACTGTCGAGCAAGGGGAGAATACCGCCGCACAGACTGGAATGTTCATAAGCGAGGACTGGGGTCTCACGTGGACCAAAATGCAGGGCCTTCCGTTTGAGACCTTCGGTCCCAAGTATGTCTCCTACGATCCGGACAACTCCGAGCAGCTCTACGTTACGACCTTTGGCGGCGGCGTGTGGAGGACCGCTGTGCCCCATCTGCCCGCATCATCGTACGAGTTCGCCGCCAGCGACGCCGAGTCCTCAGTGACGGGCGTGACCGCGTGGACAAACAAGGTGAGCCTGAGGTTTACGCCTTCTGTTACCGACGACTGGCTCATAATCGCCATGGGCGAATACAGATGTTCCACTTCGGGCGGCAGCACCCTGGTAAGAATGACGATCGATGGGACCGCCCATGCGGCCTCGAGCGTCAAGCCGGTGAGTATGGGCGATTACTCCACGTTCATGACAACCAAGGTCATCAATCTCGCCTCGGGCAACCACACGGTCAATATCGATTTCATGGGTTCCAGCCTCTCCACCGTGGCAAGGCTGCGCAATGCACGCGTTGTTGCGCTCCGCAAGGGGACCCTGGAGATGTCCAAGGCAGCTTCGTTTGAAGACGTGCTGCGCCCGTTCACGATCAATGCTACTTCTTTGGAGTGCGCCTCTCTTTCCTGGACCCCTGCGACCCCGGGCGACTACCTCCTTATCTGGAGCGCGGAGTTGCAGGGCAATGCGCTGTTCAACACGCGCTTGCAGGCCAAGCTTAACGGGGTCGTAAAGGACGATATCTGCACAAAGGCCTCGAACAGCGCCAACTATGTGCCGGCGCTGGGCGTGACAACAGCGTACTGCACCGCCACGCCGCAGCGGTTGTCCCTCACCGCGTGGAAGGGTGGAGGCACGGGAGTGCAGACCCTGCGGCGGGCGCGCCTCGTCGCCATAAGGCTAACTGACGGGAGATTCAACGGCTTTGTCTCGGGCGTCGCCGACACGGAGACAACGACGTCGTCCACCACGTTCGTGCCCAAACTGACCAAAACCGTGTCCCTTCCCTCGGCGACAAAGTGCCTTATGCTGTCGAGCTTCCGCCTCAGCAGCTCAAGCGTCTCCTGGCCTATTCAGGGCCTCGTGACGGGAAACAGCTCACTTATCGGCGCTCAGCCGTCCTTCAGGCTCAATGCCGTCACGGATTATCTGCCGTGCGGATCGATGGACGTGAGGGTCCTTGGCCCGGGGACCCCGCCTGTAACCATCTCGTACAGGAGCACAAGCTCGGCGTCGACCAAGATCAAGTACACGAAGCTTGTCGTTATCCCGCTGATGTAGCCTCCAGCGGCGGAGCTTTGCGCGCGGGCCCGGGTGAATGCCGGGCCCGCGCCGCTTACTCTTCGCCCGGGAACGCTCTTGTGCGCCGGAGCGTATTTCCTTATGATACCTTGCGTGCCAGGGCGGCTTCGTTTCCCGGCCCCCGGCTATAGCTCTCTTTGGAGGGTGCCTGATGAGCGCGTCAGCCAGCCGTCGCCGTGAGAAGATTCTGCTGCATATCCTTCAGAATGGCCATGTATCCGTGAAATCCCTTGCCGCCTCCTTCGGAATGTCGGAGCCGACGATACGCCGGGATCTCCGCGCGCTTGCCGCCGCCGATCAGGTCAAGCTCGTCCACGGCGGCGCTGAAATGGCCCTCGACAGGAATCCCTCGTTCAGGGCGAGGTCGATGTACCACGCCGAAGCCAAACGTAGCATCGGCAAGCTGGCGGCCGATCTCGTAAAGGACGGCGACACGATACTTCTCGACAGCGGCAGCACCTGCGCGAACATCGTGCCTTTCCTCAAGCACAAACACAATGTCACGATAATCACGCATTCCGCGCGCCTCGCCCTTGAAGTCGACGTTCCATCGATCAGCGTCGTGCTTATCGGCGGCCACTATCGCCAGCACTGGATGGATACGGTAGGACCGCTTGCCGCGGCGGACCTTGATCGCCTGCACGGCTATATCGCGTTCATCGGTGCCGACGGCATGAGCATGAAATTCGGCCTCACCGCCGCGGAGGTCGAAACCGCCCACGTGAACAGCCTTGCCGCGCGCGGCGCGTTGAGAACCGTCCTCGTCGTCGATCATACCAAGTTCGCCCAGACATCCGTGTTCAAGGTCGCCGGTTTCGAAGTGATCTCTGATGTGGTGACCGATATCCAGCCTTCCCGCGAGTGGCTTGATTTCTTCGCGGACAGGAAAATCCGCGTGATCACGCCGCGGGTCGTTCATCCAGCCCATCCCGCGTAACGATTGGTCGGTCAGCGCGAATCCGGACGGCGCGATTCGCCGCAATCTCAATCAGCGCATATCCTTCTGTCGTGCGCCCCTTTTCTGAGCGCAACTCTCGTCCGCCGGACCCAAGGACGTTTCGCGCCTTTCAAAAAAATTTCCGAACTGAACACATTTTTGTCTTGCATTTGAACGGCGAAAATGGAATCATATGCGCCGCTCTAACAGGGGCGCCTTCTGACGCGACATCGTGAGCGCACATCTCAAGCGATCCCCGTATCGCTCTTTGTCTTCTTATCGCGACGGCAATGTCAAGCCCGGCTTACCCCGCTCAGCGGGACACCGCACTGCCGCCACGCTAACGAGAATTCAACCACTCTATGGGGTATCGGTTTCTTGGGAGGAGTAGCGATGAAGATGTCCGTAGCTGCCGTGTTGATGTTATTGGTCCTGGCCTTCTGCCCCTTTGCCTCCGGCGCGACTTACTATGTCGCGACCAACGGGCTCGACACCAACGACGGGTCGTCGGGGGCGCCGTGGCTGACCCTCCAGCACGCGGTCGATACGATCGCTGCCGGGGACACCATCCTGGTGCAACCCGGCACCTACGCCGGGGTGCGCATAAGGTACTCGGGTACCTCAGGCGCACTCAAAACGCTCCAGGCCAACGGAGCGGTTCTCCTCAATGCCCCCAGCAGTGTCACGCAGCGCACCTCCACCCTCGAAATGATGCAGGACAACAACTCGAACCCGGTAGAGTATTGGGTTGTCGACGGCTTCGAAGTCACGAGCACGACGCGGTACGGGCTTGACTGCATCAATGCCGATCACTGTGAGCTGCGCAATCTCACGGCGCACAATTGCCACATCACCGGGCTCTTTACCGCGTTCAGCGACTACACCACCCTTGAGAACAGCCTCTCTTACTCCAACAGCGAACACGGCATCTACGTCAACAACTCCGCCGACTACGGCATTGTGCGTAACAACGTCATGCACAACAACGTCGGCGCAGGCTGCCATATGAACGCGGACGTGAGCGTTCAGCCGGGTGACGGCATCATGACCGGTTGGCTGTTCGAGAAGAACGTCGGCTACGGCGACACCACCGAGATGGATGCGGATGGCGCCGATGCCGGCATGTGGAGGAACAATCTCTGCTACGGTTTCACTTCCAAGGCCCTGCACTTCACCGGCGCGAACGCGGCGATCAACTCCCGCAACTGCACGGTCGTCGGCAACACTTTCTATTGCAACGCGTGGATACCCCTCACGTTCCTCACCTACGCCCCCGAGAAGGGCGTCATGAGTGGCTTCCAGGTTTACGACAACATTCTCTTCAACAAGAACGACGGCGGTTACCGTGGCGCGATGTGCGTCGACTCCTCCGCGCTCCCTACCCTGAAATCCGACTATAATGTGATGACCAACTACATCGGCATCGACGACAATGCCGACCAGTGGCCTCTCTCTTACTGGCAAAGCCGCGGCTACGATGTCCACTCCACGGCGGTAACGGCGTCTTCCGACGTCAACATCTGGGTCGATCCTCTCAATGCTGATTTGGCCAGCAGGAATTTCCACCTTCTGGCGACCTCTCCGGCTATCGACAAGGGAACGATCAATTCGAACCTGCTCCTGGATATCGAAGGCCACACGAGACCGCAGGGCCTTTACTACGATCCGGGATGCTATGAGTATCCCAGCGGAGTAGTTCCGGTTCAGATCCTGACCGCGACTGTGCCGGGAGGCACGCTCACCGTCGGATATTCCCAGCAGCTCGCTGTCGGCGGCGGCGTGGCGCCTTATACGTGGGGAGCACCCACGGGCCAGCTTCCTCCGGGCCTCTCGTTTGACACGAATACCGCGACTATAAGCGGCACGCCCACACAACTCGGTACCTTCAACTTCACGATCAGCGTTACGGATTCCAATACCCCACAGGGCACGGCACAGCAGGGGTATTCCATTAACGTCGTCGCTCTGCCTCTTTACGTTTTGACCCCCTGGATGCGCGACGGCTACGTCGGAGTGTGGTATTCCCAGAACGTAAGGCCCTCAGGCGGCGCGGCTCCGTTCACATATTCGCTCGCCGGCGGCTCACTGCCAGCGGGCGTGAGCCTCAATTCCTCGACCGGGGAGATCAGCGGTACCCCCACAGCGGCGCAGCAGTATACCTTTACGCTCCAGGTTGTGGATACCGAGCCCACCTCCCAGACCGCTCAGAAGTCGTTTACGGTCAATATCTCCTCAAGCGCGCCTTCGGGGACGTTCCATTACGTATCGACCACGGGCAGCAACTCCAACCCCGGCACGGTGAGCCAGCCGTGGGCGACGCTTCAGTACGCGGTTGATAACTGCCCGGGCGGCGACACGGTCGTTGTGGAGCCCGGCACCTACGTGGGATGCAGGATCGAGAGCTCGACTACGGCGCTTGCGCCAAAGACCTTGATGTCCGAGACCCCGTGGGGCGTGACCATCAATGCCAAGGAACCTACCAGGGCCAAGCACGGCAGTTACCTCGAATGTGAGAAATTCGGCGACACCGTCCAGTACTGGGTAATAGACGGCGTTGAAGTGATGGGGAATGGCGCCTCCACCTACGGCATCGACATCCGCGCCTGCAACCACATCACCGGCAGAAACTGCTACGTCCACAACGCGTTGAGGACCGGGCTCTTCAGCGCCCATACTGATTACGTGCTTTGGGAGAATAATATAACCTTCAACAACGGCGAGCACGGCGTCTATACGAGCGATTCGAGCGACTACGGGATCCTCCGCAGCACCATAATGCACGACAACGTCGGCGTCGGCCAGCACATGAACGGCGGCATAGACAGCGCCGGCGACGGCATAATGAGCTATTGGACCATTGAAAAGAACACCTCTTACCACAACATGAACGGCTTCGACGCGGACGGTGTCGAACAGTCCATCTGGCGTAACAACCTCGCCTATGACAACGCGTCCAAGCAGCTCCATTTCACCGGCGGGGACGGGACGCAAAACGGCGCGATAAACTCCCGCTATGACCGCATCATCAACAACACACTCATCGGACTCTCCACCGGCTGGTATCCGCTCGCATGCGTACCGCAGACCTACACGATAGGCGACCCGCTGGGATTCAGGATCTTTAATAACATCATCTACAGCGGGGTCGACGGTTATTTCCGCGGCACCATGTGCATGAGCTCGCATATGTGGAACGACTTCCAGTCCGACTACAACCTCGTTATGAACGGCTTCGGTATCGACGACAACTCGAACTGGATACAACTGCCCGCGTGGCAGGCGATGGGCTACGACACGCACTCGACCTATATCGGCGGTACGGATGCGGCCAGAAGGCAGGCGCTGTGGGTTGATTCCGAAAACGCCGACAGGTCTTTGAGGGACTATCATCTCAAGGCCGGCGCGGTTGCCATCGACGCGGGCACGTGCGTGGCGGCCGACGTCAGCGAGGACAAGGATGGCGTATCCAGGCCTCAGGGTCTCCACTGGGATCAGGGCTGCTATGAGTATGCCAGCGGCAAGGTCGCGCTGACCATTGAATCGACGAGTGTCGCAGGCGGCACGATCGACGTGGCTTACAAACAGACCCTCGTTGGCGGCGGCGGCAGCGCGCCGTATACGTGGGCGATTACTTCCGGTACGCTTCCCGCCGGGCTTTCCTTTGACACTACCTATGGAACCATAAGCGGCACGCCGACCAACACCGGCACGTCGCCGTTCACCGTTCAGTTGACCGATGCAACCCCGTCGACCGCGACCGCATCCTTCTCGATCACGGTCACGGCTCTGCCTCTGGTCATCACTACTCCGTACCTGCGAAGCGGCAATACAGGCGCATTCTATACCCAGCACATGAGCGCCACCGGCGGCGTGACGCCGCTCACGTGGTCCGTTACAAGCGGCTCCCTGCCGACCGGCCTCAGTATCACCTCTTCAGGCCTGATCTCCGGCACGCCGTCAGCGACGGGTGTGTTCACATTCAACGTACACGTGGTTGATTCCCAGACTTCGCCATACACTGCGGATAAGCAGTTCACCGTGGTCATTAACGGCTCAATCGCCGGCTTCAACCCCTTCTACGTGGCGGCCTCCGGCGGCAGCGACTCCAACCCCGGCACCTACGGCCAGCCGTGGGCCACGATCCAGTACGCAGTCGATAATTGCCCGCCGGGCGGGACGGTGATTGTCGGCCCGGGCACCTATGTCGGCTTCCGCATTGAAAACTGCGGCACACCGTCTCAGCCCAAGACGGTCATGTCCGAGACCGTCGGCGCGGCGCTGGTCAACGCCAAGCACCCGACCCGCACCAAGCACAACTCCTATATCGAAGTGGAAAGCTTCAGCAGGATAGTGACCTACTGGACCGTCGACGGCTTCAAGGTCGAGGGCAACAAGGATTCACGCTACGACATCGACGTCCGCAACACCAACCACATAAGCATCGTGAACAACATCGTGAACCAGTCCAACAGGACGGGTATCTTCGGTGCGTTCTCGGATTACATCTTCATCGATAACAACACGTCCACCAACTCCGGCGAACACGCCATGTACGTGAACAACTCCTCGGACTATGGCATCGTCAGCCGCAACCTCCTTTACGGGGCCGTCGGCTGCGCTATCCACACCAACGGCGACGTCTCCTCAGGCGGCGACGGCGTGATGACGGG
>Ga0315282_10009890_pt1 | contig 15080 bp, 12 predicted proteins | sample YL17G07_20_MG_FD_203693 | JGI IMG/M metagenome (GOLD analysis project Ga0315282, IMG submission 203693) | Sediment microbial communities from Yellowstone Lake, YNP, Wyoming, USA - YL17G07_20 | ecosystem: Environmental > Aquatic > Freshwater > Lake > Sediment | place: USA: Wyoming | collected... | reverse complement strand
TCGACGCCATGATGAAGATGGGTGCGTCCCGGCCGTGGCCCGAGGCCTTGAAGGCCCTGACCGGCGAGGACAAGATGGACGCGACCGCGATCCTCGACTACTTCAAGCCGCTCTCGGATTGGCTCAAGGAACAGAACAAGAACCAGCAGTGCGGGTGGTGATCCGATGTCCTAGCGCGCCAGCAGGGTCGATAACATGGACGTCATGTTCATCACGAACTTCACTCGCAAGTACTCGGCGGTCGCCGGGTACATCCCGCTCGGCATACTCTACCTGAGCAGTTCGCTGCGAGCACAAGGGCACCGTGTCCATATCACCCCCGCTCGTCTCGAGCGGGCCACGAAGGCCATCCGTCGCCACCGCCCCAAGATCGTCGCCTTCTCGTCGAGCACCGGCGATATCGGCGAGTACCTCGAGCTGAACCGCTCGCTCAAGCGCGAACACGACTTCATGTCGGTGTTCGGTGGGCCGCACCCCACCCACTTCCCGGATATCATCTCGGTCGACGGGGTGGATGCCGTCTGCCGCGGGGAAGGCGAAGAGGCGCTGTGCGACCTTGCCGAACGGCTCGAGAGCGGACGGAGCTGCCTCGACACCCGGAACTTCTGGTTCCGCCGGGATGGACGGATCCACCGCAACCCGGTTCGCCCGTTGATCCGGGATCTCGACAGCCTGCCCCTTCCCGACCGGGACCTGTGGTTCTCTCTCTTTCCGCAAGTCGGTCAGAGCCCGCGAAAGCAGTTCATGGCCGTGCGAGGCTGCCCCTACCGTTGCACATACTGCTTCAACCACAAGTTCAATGACCTCTACGAGAATCGAGACATCATTCGACGAAAAAGCGTGGACGGTGTCGTAGACGAGATCCTCGACGTGGTGGGAAAGTACCCGACGCAGCAGATCCAATTTGTAGACGATACGTTCAACCTGGACAGAGACTGGCTCGAGGAGCTCTGCTCCAAGTATGCCGCCAAGGTCAAGCTGCCTTTTTTCTGCAATCTCAGGACGAACCTGGTTGAAGAAGACACGATCAAGCTCCTCGCGCGAGCCGGGTGCCGCGTTGTGGCTTTCGGTATCGAGTCGGGGAACGAGCACATCCGGGAGACCGTTCTGAAACGCCAAACCACGACGCAAAGCTTCATCCGCACCGCGGACTTGCTCCACAAATACAACATTCGATTTCTGACGTTCAATATGATCGGGATACCCGGCGAAACACTCGACAACATGCAAGAGACGATCGACCTCAACCGCAGATGTCGTCCGGACTACGCTTACATCTCCATCTTCCAGCCCTATCCCACAACCGACCATACGGACGAGATCCTCACCCAGCGCGGTGACCGCCCCGGTGATGCTCTCGATCGTCCGGAGATCTTCCCGGACTCACTGCACGCGTCGTCCATGCTCCCGGGCAAGATCCGCAAAGACGTGAAAAAGCTGCACCGGCTCTTCGCGTTGCTGGTCGACTTTCCCGAGCTCGACATCCTCGGCAAGATGCTGATGAAGCTGCCTTACAGCCCGGTTCTCGACGTGGCGAGAAAGGTCCACGCCGCCTGCGTGTATCGGAAGCTCTACGGTTTCCGGCTCACACCGTCCCAGTATCTCCGCGCGGTCGGCGATACGTTTTTCAAGAACCCGGTGTAACCGGCGCATCCCCCCGGTGCCAATCGATGATCTGTTCCTGGTCGAACTCGAGAGCGGCCAGCTTGTCGGCCTCGATCTCCGCGAGGCCCATCTCCTCGAGGGACAGCGTGTGCGATTCCTGGATGGTGAGCGGCAAGACAAACTCGCCTCGAACAGTCCGTTTTTCGCCCCTGGTTCCTCGGACCATTGCGGTCACGCTCTGCTTGCGGCATTTGAGGGGGTTGAGCCAGATGCGCCTCTCGTCCCGGTCCCTTCCCGGAACGAAGAACACGATCTTATGTCCGGCGTTCCCGAAGCGGACATCGACTCCCACCTTCGGAGCGAGCTCGATAGGCTCCGAGAAACAATAAACGCGGTCCCTGCCCATGCTCTTGACGTGAACGAACCCGTTCCGAACGAGATCTTCGTGCTCGACCATCTCCGCCTGGCTTGCCGTCAGAAAATCGTCGTGAATGACGATCCATCTCACGCCGATCGCTCCGAGATGCCTGCGTACCGACGGATCCCTGAGGTCGAACCGCTTGATCGGCAGAAACCCCTTGGGCAAGTGTCCGGTCCAACCGTCCGCGAGGGTTCTCTGGTGATGCAGGAACTGGAACATCCCATGGGCGCCGAGGAGGCAGTTCTCGTGCCACACGACATGCTGGGTCAAGTCCTCACCAAGGAGATACAGGAATGCTGGAAGCTCGAGCACGGCCTCGTTATCGGGCACCACGCCTCCGTCTCGAAGCCACTCGGAAAGGGGAGTCGCCTCGTCGAATTCCAGCTTGACCTTGCCCTTATGGCGACGCTCGAAGACTTCGGTGCTGTATTTCTCGAAAGGTACGCTCGTGTTTTCGAGGACAACGGCCGCGGCGATCACCGCCACGACGAGGCCTGACCAACGGGAACCGACCCTATGCACCAACCACACGACCCCGGCGGCGCCGAAGAGCGCGAACCCGATCTGGAAAAAGACCATGAAACGCAGGGGCGTCCGAATCAGAGTAAACGGAGGAAAGTGCCGGCTCACCCACTCGAACGTATCGTTCGAGTCACCGATCCGGGTCGCGAAGGTGAAGCCGAGCAGCGTGATGATGAGGAGCCCCAGGATAGGAAGCGGCGCAGTCTTGCGAAGGGTCGCCAGACCAAGGCAGAACATAGTGATCATCGTGATCCCGGGGAAAAGGGCCTGTTCACGATATTTGACGCCGGCGAAGTTGATGAAACTCCCGTGCGCCAACAACCCGCGGTACAACCAGCTCGACCTGGCGACCCTCACAAGGGAATGGATGCCGTAATGCATGCCAGGAAAGATCCTGGTGTTTCCGGACAAGAAATACTCATAGCGCATCACATGGGCCAGGATCGCGATGAGGGGGATGGCCGCGACGAGCGCGATCGCGAGGGCGCCGAGCGAAACTCGCCAATGGCGAAACGCCACGAGGCGCCGGGGGTGCAACGCGAGGTAGACGACCAGGAAGGTCGACAGCATGACGAAGAAATAAGTGTACGAGTACATCTGGGCCACCAAGGCTGCGGCCAGGAAGAACGCATATCGCCGCTGTTCCGTCGCGAGATATTTCTCCAGAAATAGAAAGCTCAAGACCAGATAGGTCGCGTTGATGCACTGGGGATCCCAGAAAATGGCCAGCCTGAACCCGGTGTAGCTGAAGCAGATCCCCGCGATGAAAGCGACCGCCCGGTTGCCCCAAAAATGCTTTGCGAAAAGATACATCGCCCAGGCGGAAAGCAGATAGGAAAGAAGCATGAAAATATGTGCCGCGACGAACGGATTTCGACCCGTGATGAAGTATCCCGGTGCATAGAGCAGGGCGTTGCCGAATCCGTGATCGCCGAAGAACAAAGGATTGTCGAGAGGGTGGATGATCGACGGTGAGAGCGCAGCAAAGAAATCGAGCGGGTGCCAGATGAAGAACTGCTCGCATTGATTGGCCCATCCCCAGACAACGGTGATGTCGTTCGACGGCGGAGTGATTCCCGTATTTCCGTCCAGCACCGCCAGCGGGTAGGTCATGAAGACCGCGAGGAGAAGATAGGCCGAGAGCACGACGGCGTGCTCCACGAAGAGCCGCTTGCGGTCGCTCGTCTCGCGGCGGCTCATCGATCTAGTTTCCTCGCGTAGTAGCAGAGCTTCGACCTGGAGCTTACGTGGATCTTGGCATGCTCTATTCCCGCGCGCTCCGCCAGGCGCGACAGCAGGCCGCACAGGCGCGGGCTGTACGGCGAGCAACGCCGCAGCGCGAACTCGACCTCGAACTGCTTGCGCCAAGAGGCGACCTCCACGATGTCGAATCCCGTATCCTTCAGCAGCTGTCGCATCACGGAGTCGGAGAACAGCCATAGATGCGTGTGCGCCCGCCGTACGTCCTCCCACTTCGGGCCCTGCCAACGAACGACGAAATTGTCCATGTTGACGGTGCAGACGGCGAGCAGGCCGTCGTCGGCGAGCATGCGGTGCGCCTTGACGAGGGCGTCTTTGGGATGCGGGAGGTGCTCGAGCACGTCGAACATCGCGATGAGCTCGTACGCGCCGTCCGGCGCTTCGTGATCCTCGAATCGCCGCTTCGTGACGTCGAGCCCAAGCTCGTCCCTGGCGAACCGCGTCGCCTCCGGGTTGATCTCGATCCCCTCGGCGCGCCAGCCGCGCTCGGCGAGCAATTCCAGCAAGAACCCATACGCGCATCCGACATCCAAGGCGCGACCCCGGTGGACGTGCCGCTCGATGACCCTCAACCGATGCGCGAAGTCACGCTGGATGCTGTCCCTGTCACCGAAGTAGTCGTAGTAGCCGTAGACGATTCCCTCCTGCCGCAAGACGCTTTGATTCGCGTAGTAGTCACCCCGATAGATGTCCAGGATGGCGGTCTCGTCCAGCCGGGGATTGAAGTACCAGACTCCGCAACGCGAGCACTGAACCAGACGCATTCCTTCCACTCGGTACTTCATACGGTGCCCGGAGCTGCCACAGAGATTGCAGTTGACGTACTCCACGAGGAACCTACTTCCTCGCCATCGCCACGAGCGACAGACCGAGCGGCGGCCCGAGGGCCCGATCGACCCTGCGAAGGAACGGGACCAGGCGGTTGAACGCGCCGAACGCGGCGGAGGGGGTCCTGTTCAGCCTCAACAGACGCCCGTAGAAGAGCCAACCGGCTGCGCCGAAAAGATTGAAATGATCGAGTCGCTCCAGCGAGAAACCAGCCCCAAGGAGCCTGCTTCGCAGCTCGCTCCTGCGATAGCGCCTGTGGTGCCCGTAACGTTCGTCCAACGTGCCGAACAACTCTGGATGCGCCGGCACGACCACCATCAGACGACCGCCGTCGGACAAGAGAGCGTGCATGTTGGAAATGGCCCTCTCGTCATCCTCGATGTGCTCGAGAGTATTGATGCACAGGACCGTGTCGAAACGATGGCCGACGAGATCCAGGACCTCGTCGTCACAGATATCCATCTCGACGAAGACGGCGTTGCCGGCGGGGTGATATCGCTCGGCATGCCGGATGCAGTCCCCGGAGATGTCCATGCAGACGACGAGCTCCCTGTCCGCGAGATGGGGCAACCACCCCCCGATGCCGGTCCCGACATCGAGCACGCGCTCGCCGATACCGCCTCGCACCTCCTCGAGCAGCCAGCGCTGGTAGGGCGAGTCACCGGTCAGCGTGACGTAATCATTGAAAAGCCCGGACATAGGCACCAGAACACCTCTTTCCGAAGGTCACCGGTTCATCACTGAAATGAGAATACCATATTCCGAGATGACGGACAGGGAAAAAGGTTCATCCGGATCCGGGACTACTTCAAGCCGCTCTCGGATTGGCTCAATGAACAGAACAAAAACCAGCAGTGCGGGTGGTTGAAGAGGACGGCGCTGCCGAGGAGTGAGGTCATCGTCGCAGGAACGCGGCCAGGGCCTCGGCCATGACCTTCTTGAGCGGCACGCGATGCTTGATCGCGGCCTTTTTGCACGCCTCGAACTCGGGCGACGCGTTCACCGGGTCGTCCGCCGGGCCGCCGACCTTGACCGGAATCCGGCCGTACCGCGTCTTCACCGTGACGATCGACCGCTCGAGCATGTGACGCTCGACCCGGTGGTATCGCACGCCGATCGACGAGGTCTCGCTCAGGATCAGGCGGCAAATCGAATCCCGGATCTCGGTTCTCGCAATGGCCGAGAGCACCACGGCCGGACGCCCTTTCTTCATCACGATCGAAGCGCACCACGCGTCGCTCGCGCCGGCGTCCATGAGCCGCTCGATCGCATACGCCAGCACCTCCGGGGTCGAGTCGTCGATGTTGGCCTCCACGATCCAGACCCCTTCGCGCTCCTCCTGCTTCTTCCCCAGGACCGCGCGGAGAAAACCCGGCGATTGTTCCGGCGGGCGGCTGCCGGAGCCGTAGCCCACGGCCTCGGGAATCATCGGGGGCAACGGGCCGAAGGACACGGCCTGGGACTTGAGGATCGCGGCGCCGGTCGGCGTGGTGAACTCCACGTTCTCGTCCCGGCCTTGGACCGGCACCCCTTCGAGGATGCGCAAGGTCGCCGGCGCCGGAAGCGGGAGCACCCCATGCCGGGTCATGACGTGCCCGCGACCCACAGGCACCCGAGAGGACGCCACCTCGGCGTTCAGGAAATCGAGGGCCACGGCCACGCCGACGATGTCCACAATCGAGTCCACGGCGCCGATCTCGTGGAAATGCACCTCCTCGACGTCCACGCCGTGGACCTCGGCCTCGGCCTGGGCCAGGGTGGAGAAGATCGCGAGCGCCCGCGATTCGGCGCCGGACGGGATCGATGCCTTCCGGATCATCCGGCGGATGCCGCGCCAGCTCCGCTCCGGCTGGATTGCCTCTTTCACCTTCACGATCACGCGCATGGCGGTGATGCCGGAGCGGTGCACCTCGTCCGTCCGGAGGCTCCACCCCTTGAGGTCGAGCTTCTTGATCTCGTGGATGACCCGGTTCCTGGGCACGCCGAGCTGGAAAAGCGCGGCCAGGGCCATGTCCCCGGCGATACCGTCCTGGCAATCGAAATAGAGGATTCGTTTTTCGCTCAACGCGGTTTCCCCCTTGCGATCAGAGCGGCCGACGCGCCGGCGCCGAACCCGTTGTCGATGTTCACCACCATCACGCCGATGGCGCAGCTCGTCAGCATGCCCAGGAGGGCCGCGATGCCTCCGAAGCTCGCGCCGTACCCCACGCTCGTGGGCACGGCCACCACCGGCCGGCCGGTGAGCCCGGCCACCACGCTCGCGAGCGCCCCTTCCATGCCGGCGGCCACCACCAGGACGTCCGCGCTCCGGAAGAGGTGGATATCCGGGAGAAGCCGATGGATGCCCGCGACGCCGACATCATATCGACGCTCGACACGGACTCCGAAAAAGTCGGCGGTCACTGCGGCCTCCTCGGCCACGGGCAGGTCTCCCGTGCCGGCCGAGATGATGATCACCAGCCCCTGCTTCTCGACCGAGGGCTCCTCGTTCCGGATCACGACCGTCCTTGCCGTTTCGTTGTACGAGGCCCGGCCGAACCGGGAGAGGAGGGCGTCGGCCTGCTCCCGGCTGACCCGGGTCACGAGCACGTTGTCCTTGCCCCTGACGAGCTCGTCCACGATGCCGGTCATCTGCTCCACGGTCTTGCCCTGGCCGAGCACCACCTCGGGCATGCCGGTGCGGAGGGTCCGATGATGGTCGACCCGCGCGAACCCGAGGTCGGAGTAGGGCAGGTCCTTCAACGCCTCGATCATCTGATCGAGGGTCATCGCCCCTTTCCTGAAATCCTCGAGAACCGCCTCCAACGCTTTTCGATCCATGGTGGTGCACTCTAACAGAATCCGGAACCCATGGAAACCTCGTAAAACCATGGACACCTCCGTCGACCGACAGTAAACTCGAGGGAAAAGGGGCAAAAGAGCATGAGCGACAAGGTCGAGACGCAGATATCAGGTCAGGTTTTCAAGAAGGGCGAGGTGATCTTCCGCGAGGGGGATCCGGGCGAGGTGATGTTCGTGATCCGGTCGGGGTCCGTGAAGATCAGCATCGCTTCGCACGGCGTCGAGAGGGTGCTCGCCGTGCTGGGAGCCGGCGACATCGTGGGCGAGATGGCGCTCCTCAACTCCATGCCCCGCACCGCCACGGCGATTGTCGAGGAGGACGCGGAGCTCATGGCCGTGGACGCCTATACCTTCGAGGAGATGATCATCGGACGGGCCGAGATCGCGCTCCGGCTCATCCGGAAGCTCGCGGTGCGTCTCAACGCGGCCGACAGCATGATATCGGTGCTCATCCACCGGGACCCCACGGCCCGGTTCGCCCTGGGCCTGAAGCGCGGCGCAGCGCTCTACGGCCGCAAGACCGAGGCCGGGATCCAGGTCTACCTCTCGGTCCAGGAGCTCGCCGACCAGGTCGGGATCACCCTAGAGGAGGCGAAGACCGTGATTCAGAGGCTCTCCGCCGCGGGAATCGCCCAGCCTCTGGGGAACGACCTCCTGCTCAAGGATTCGGACAAGCTCGACCAGTTCGTGGAGTTCGTCCGCACCAAGCCCGCCTGAGCCCGGGCAAAGAGTTGCGAATGGATTATCCCAAGAGCCTGGAATTCCTCTATCGCCTCGCGCGCGGACGGGGGCTCAAGCTGGGATTGAGCCGCGTGAGGAGAGGGGCCTTGATGCTGGGCTCGCCGCATCTCGTCTTTCCCAGCGTTCATGTCGCAGGCACCAACGGCAAGGGATCGGTCTCGGCCATGGCTGCGAGCGTGCTCAAGGAGGCGGGCTACCGGGTCGGACTCTTCACTTCGCCCCATCTCCACCGGCTCACAGAGCGGATCCGGATCAACGGGCAGGAGATCTCCCGGAAGGACCTGTCGAGGCTCGCCTCGGACATGGCTCTGCTCCTCGATCGGCCCGGCGCGCCGCAGCTCACCTTTTTCGAGGTCATCACGCTCAGCGCCTTCCGGTACTTCGCCGAGCACAGCGTGGACATCGCCGTCGTGGAGGTGGGCCTCGGCGGCCGGCTCGACGCGACCAACATCGTAGAGCCCAAGGTCTCGGTCATCACCGGCATCGGGCTCGACCACACCGATCTCCTCGGGAACGACCTCCTTTCCATCTCAAGGGAAAAGGCCGGGATCATGAAGAGACAAGTGCCTGTTGTGCTTGGGCTTTTCCCGAAGGAAGTGAAACGATATCTCAGGCAAAGGGCTGCTCGTCTCCAATGCCCGCAGCTCTGGCTCGACAAGGATTTCGGGGCAAAAAACAGGGACCTGTCTGAAAAAGACTTGGACTATTTCGGACCCCATGGGGATGTGAATGGAATTTCACTCTCACTGAAAGGGGAGTATCAGCGTCGCAACGCCTCGATGGCCATTGCCGCCTTGCAGGAGCTCGGGGAAAACGGGTTCCACATCCATCAGGGTCACATCCGGAAGGGCCTGGGAAGGGCTTCCTGGCCCGGCAGAATGGAGTTCCTGGGCCACGCCCCGGCCATCATCCTGGATGCGGCCCATAACAGCCAGGGGGCCGAGATCCTGGCTCACGAGCTCGATGCCCTTGCTCCCAGGCGCACCGCGCTCCTGTTCGGAGTGCTCAAGGACAAGAATGTTTCAGTCATGCTGCAACACCTGAGGAAGCATGCCACCAAGGTTTTTCTCGCCATGCCGCCGGTAGGGCGGGGACGCGATCCTCGAACCTATGCTGCGGCTGGCGATGTCGTCTGCAATGACGTGGAACAAGCGCTCGGCCAGGCCGGGACATACGCCGGCCGCAAGGGAAGGGTGATCGTGGCGGGGTCGATATATCTCGTGGCTGCCGCGAGGTCCCTTCTCAAGCCCGACGAGCCGTGCGATCCCCTCATCGACCTATAGAAATCAAATATTTGCGATTTCGCACGCGTCTAAACAAAAACGTTTGACCGGCCGTTTTGTCCATTGACCTTCTCAACGATAGAACTAATATCAGCCGGTCGAGAGAGGTGAAACATGCATCGATGGAGCAGCTTGGCGATTGTCGCCGGACTTTTCCTGGCGCTCAAGGCCCAGGCCCTGACGCCTCAGCAGATTCTGGAGAAGAGCGACGAGAACGTCACCAAGGTCCAGGACCAGCAGTACGATGCCTCGATGGCCGTCTTCGAGAACGGGAAGCTGCTCAAGACCGTGACCATGACCATCGCGCTCAAGGGCCTGTACAAGAAGCTCATCCGGTTCACCGGCCCGTCGGACGTGAAGGGGATGTCGATTCTGACCCTCGAGGACGGCATCATGTACGTCTACCTGCCGACCTACAAGAAGATCAGACGCGTGGCGTCGCACGTGAAGGAGCAGGGGTTCATGGGCTCCGATTTCGAGTACGACGACATGGCCCAGAGCGCGCTCTCCTCGTTCTACAACGCCTACCTGATCGACGAGAACAAGGATGAATGGAATCTGAAGCTCACGCCCAAGCCCGGGAGCAACGCCTCGAGATCGCGTCTGGACGTGACCGTGCGCAAGGAGGGCTTCATCACGAACAAGGTCACGGTCTACACGGAGACCGGTGCCAAGTACAAGACGCAGATCCGGTCGAACTACCAGAACTTCAGCGGGCTGTTCCTGCCGCAGCGGATCGAGATTATCAGCCACATCTCCAACCACAAGTCCGTGCTTGATTTCACGAACGTGCGCTCCAACAAGGGGTTGAGCGATGACATGTTCACGAAGCGGGTCCTGATGCGGGAGGAGTAGGTCTTTGATTCGGAAAGCCATCCGGGCGTCCCTCTGCCTGGCCGGGCTCGTGGTCGCGGGCAACGCCCTGGCAGAGGATCCCAAGTTCGGGCTCAACATTTCGAGCGACATCCGGGCCGACGTGGATCGGGTGGACAAGCCCGGCTTCAGCCGCAACGAGAACCGGGTCGAGGGCAAGGTGAGCTACAAGGCGAACGAGCACATCGAGCTGGTGGCTGCGCTCGACGCGGTCTTCATCGGCTTCACCCAGGACAACAAACTCATGGGGCTCACCGATCGCACGAATGTGGACCCGTTCCGCCTGGAGAGCGATGCGGCCTACGTCGATCTCCTCGATATCGCAAAGGGGCTTGACATGCGGATCGGCCGGCAGATCGTGCAGTGGGGCGCGGCCGATATGATCAACCCCACGGACAACGTGTGCCCGGACGACCTGAGCGACCCCCTGAAGTTCGGAAAGAACATAGCGAACCAGATGATCAAGGTGGATTACAGCCCGTGGGGCTCCATGACCTTCACGGCGATCTGGGTTCCGGTGTTCCGGCCGGCGCAGCTCCCCGTGTCCGTGAACGCGGCGATGACCGACGCGACCAACGAGTTCCCGTTCGCGTCGCCCCAGGCCAGGGCCCGGGGCGAGAATCTCCGCGCCATCTGGCTCGACAACCCGGACACGTACGATCTCCGGACGCCGGACGTGGACGTGGACGTGCCCGACTTCTCGTTCGACAACTCCCAGGTGGCCCTCAAGGCCGAGTGGGAGGCGGGCGGCTGGGACATGTCCCTCTCCTACTACAAGGGGTTCGACGACATGCCGGTGCTCATAGACGTGAAGAGCACGGTCGACGTCATGGAAGGGGAGAAGCTCGGCGTCAACTCCGCGGTGAAGATGGCTTACCCGCGGATGCAGGTGCTGGGATTCGACCTTTCGGGCCAGCTTCCGTTCCTCGACAACATGGGGTTCTGGGTCGAGGGGGCCGTGATCTTCCCGGAGAAGAAACTGCTCAGCATCGACCTCACCGGCGTCGTTCCCGGTGCCGAGGTGATCACGTCGCCGGTGGTGGACGATAACCCCTTCTTCAAGGCCACGGTCGGCGCGGACTACACCCCGATCTCCTGGATGATGCTGAACGTCCAGTACGTGCGCGGATTCATCGACGAGTTCGGCGCCTACGCCCTCGGCAACTACATGGTGGGGGTGGTGGACACGAAGTTCCTGAGCGACCGGCTCGGGATCCGGGTCGCCGGCATCACCCAGCTTCCGCGCAAGGACGACGACATCGACCTTCCGGATCCGGCACTGGGGCTGACCCGGGACAGCCCTTCGTACGGCGCGCACGACAACGGATACATCACATCCTACGTGTTCTTCCCTCAGGTGATGGTGAACCCCTGGGGCGCGCTCGAGATCATCGGCGGCGGCTACTTCCTCTTCGGTCCCAAGGAGAGCAAGTTCGGACAGATCGGCGCAGGCTCCTCCCTCGTTTTCCTGAAAGCCCAGGTCGGGTTCTGATGCCGGCCTGGACCCGAGAAGAGCTGCTGGCGCTGGCATCCGCCTATCGACCATCCTCGATCCTGAACGCGGCCGTGGAGCTGGACCTGTTCACGTTGCTGTCCAGGAAGCGATCCACGGCCCAGGCGGTCGCAAGCAAGATCCGTGCGGATCTGCGCGGCATCGAGACGCTGTTGAACGCCCTGGTCGCCATGGGACTTCTCGTCAAGAGCGGCGATGAGTTCGGCGTGAAGCGCGATATCGCGTCCTGGCTGTCGTCCGACGGCTCGAAGTCCATGTATCACATGGCCGCTCACAGCGCGCATCTCCAGCGGAGCTGGGCGCGGCTCAGCGAGGTGGTGACGATCGGACAGCCCGTGGAGCCGTTCGGGAAGGAAGCGAGGAAAGGGGCGACGCTCCACGCGTTCATCGGCGCCATGTACGTCCATGGGATCGAGATCGCGCCCTCGGTCGTCCGGCTCGTGGATCTGAAAGGGGTGCACCGCATCATCGATGTCGGCGGAGGGCCCGGCGCTTATGCCATGGCGTTTCTCCAGCGCTCGCCCAGGATCCGAGTCACGCTCTTCGACCTTCCCCAGGTGATTCCCATCGCCCAGGGCTATCTCGAGAGGGCCGGGCTCTTGAAACGCGTGGATCTCATGCCCGGGGACTTCACGAGAGACTCGCTTCCCGTGGGCCATGACCTCGCCTGGGTGTCCGCCATCATCCATCAGCAGGGCAGGGAGGAGAACCGCGCCCTGTTCCGGAAGGTCCGGGACGCCCTGTCGCCGGCCGGCCGCATCATCGTCCGGGACCATATCCTCGACAAATCACGGACCAAGCCCCAGGCCGCGGCGCTTTTTGCCGTCAACATGCTCGTCCGCACCTCGCGCGGCGGCTGCTTCACCTTCGATGAAATCAAAGAGGATCTTCAGACGGCCGGATTCAGGAAGATCCGTCTGGTCCATCACGACGTGCAGATGAACGGGCTGGTCGAGGGGACGGTGTAAGGCTAAGGGACCGTTGCCTTGCCTGCCCTTTCGGCGAGGGCCTGGCGCTCGGCCTCGAGATCCCTGGGCAGGCGGTCGCCGAACTTGGCGAACCAGCCCTTGATCTCCTCGGCCTCGGCCGCGGCGCTGGCCGGATCCACGTAGGTGATCTCGCGGAACTTGGACTCGTTGAACTCGAGCCCGGTCCAGGCCATGTCGCGGTAGCGGGGCATAAGGCCGAAGATGCCGGGCTCGGCCTGGGCGCGGCCGCTGACCCGGTCCACGATCCACTTGACGACACGCATATTCTCGCCGTAGCCGGGCCAGATGAACTTGCCCTTCGCGTCTTTCCGGAACCAGTTGACGCGGAAGATCCGGGGCAGCTTCAATCCCCGGCTCTCCATGTCGAGCCAGTTCTTCCAGTAGTCGGCCATGTGGTAGCCGGCAAAGGGCAGCATGGCGAACGGATCGCGCCGGATCGCGGCCTGTCCGAAGGCCGCGGCCGTGGCCTCGGAGCCCATGGTCGCGGCCATGAAGACGCCGTGCCTCCAGCTCTGCGACTCGAACACGAGGGGGAAGGTCTTCGAGAGCCGGCCGCCGAAAAGGAAGGCGCTCACCGGCACCCCGGCCGGGTCCTCCCAGGCCGGATCGATCGTGGGGCACTGGCCGGCGGGCGCGGTGAAACGCGAGTTGGCGTGCGCTGCGGGCCGTCCTGCGTCGGGGGTCCAGTCGTTGCCCTGCCAGTCGACGGCATGGGCCGGCGCCGGGCCCATCCCCTCCCACCAGACATCACCGTCGTCCGTGAGCGCGACGTTCGTGAAGATGCAGTTCTGCTTCAGGGTCTCCATGGCCATGGGGTTCGAGCTGTAGGAGGTGCCCGGCGCCACGCCGAAGAAGCCCGACTCGGGGTTGATCGCCCGGAGCGTTCCGTCGGCCGCCGGCTTGATCCAGGCGATGTCGTCGCCGACCGTGGTGGTCTTCCACCCATCGAAGCCGGCCGGCGGGAGGATCATGGCCAGGTTGGTCTTGCCGCAGGCGCTCGGGAAGGCGCCGCAGACGTAGGTCTTCTCTCCCGTCGGCGACTCGATGCCGAGGATCAGCATGTGCTCGGCGCGCCAGCCCTCGTCGCGGGCGAGCACCGTGCCGATGCGGAGCGCGAGGCACTTCTTGCCGAGCAGGGCGTTGCCGCCGTAACCGGAGCCGTAGGACCAGATCTCGCGCGTCTCCGGGAAATGGCAGATGTACTTCTTGCCGATGTCCGGCTCGCAGGGCCAGGGCACATCCTTCTGGCCGGGCTTGAGGGGCGCGCCCACCGAGTGGACGCAGGGCACGAAGCAGCCGATTCCGAGCACGTCGAGCGCGGCCTGGCCCATGCGGGTCATGATCCGCATGTTGGCGACCACGTAGGGCGAATCGGTGATCTGGATGCCGATGTGCGCCGCGGGCGAGCCTAGCGGACCCATGCTGAACGGAATGACATACAGGGTACGGCCGGCCATCGAGCCCTTGAAGATCCCTTTGAGGACGCGCTTCATCTCGGCCGGGGCCATCCAGTTGTTCGTGGGGCCGGCGTCCTCCTTGCGCTCCGAGCAGATGTAGGTCCGCTCTTCGACTCGGGCCACGTCGCTCGGATGGGAGCGGGCGAGGAAGCATCCGGGCCGCTTCGCGGGATTCAGGCGGGTGAAGGTCCCGGCGGCCACCATCTCCTCGCAGAGGCGGTCGTATTCTTCCTTCGATCCGTCGCACCAGTGGATCCGGGCCGGCGCGCAGATCGCGGCCAGCTCCTCGACCCAGGCGATGAGCTTGTCGTTCGATGTCCGTTTCCGTCCGTCGTGCGTCATGATTCGTCCTCCTTTAAACGGCGTCCGATTGGCTGGTGAAGGTGAAGTCGCGGACCTTCATGGGCGGGATCATCATGAGAAAGGACATGTCGTCGTCCCCCACGCGCTCGGGCCTGCCCAGGGCCTCGAGGTTCTGGAGCATGAGGGCAGGGCTCTCGTTGAACCGGAAGTTCTGGACAGGGTGCCGGATCTCGCCGTTCTCGATGTAGAACGTTCCGTCGCGGGTGAGCCCGGTCAGGAGCAGGGTTTCGGGATCCACCATGCGGATGTACCAGGTACGGCTCACCAGGACGCCGCGCTCGGTGGAACGGATCAGATCCTCCAGGGAGGCGTCGGCGCCGTCCATGATCAGGTTGCCGGGAAGGCCCACGGCCCTTTTCCCTTTTTCCTTGGCCCAGTAGCGGG
>Ga0315282_10009889_pt1 | contig 15082 bp, 4 predicted proteins | sample YL17G07_20_MG_FD_203693 | JGI IMG/M metagenome (GOLD analysis project Ga0315282, IMG submission 203693) | Sediment microbial communities from Yellowstone Lake, YNP, Wyoming, USA - YL17G07_20 | ecosystem: Environmental > Aquatic > Freshwater > Lake > Sediment | place: USA: Wyoming | collected... | reverse complement strand
AACCGGTCGCGGTATGCCCGCTTATGGGGCAGCGAGGCCGGCATTGATCCGTACACCCGCACGGTCTCCGACGTGTACCAGGACCTGTTTGGCGAAGGTTCGTTCATTGGCAAGGGAATCTACGCGGTGGATGCATTCGATCGGGCGCTTACGGGGCGCTTCCCCGACAACCGCATCCTCAGCCACGACCTTCTGGAGGGTTGTTACGCACGGGCGGGGCTGTTGAGCGACGTGCAGTTATACGAAGAGTACCCCTCCCGCTACAGCGCGGATGTGAGCCGGCGTCACCGTTGGATTCGCGGCGACTGGCAGCTTTTGAGGTGGCTACTGCCCGGCGCCCCCGGCCTGGGTGGCCGCCTTCAGAAGAGCCCGCTGCCCGGACTGTCTCGCTGGAAGCTCTTCGACAACCTTCGGCGCAGTCTCGCGCCTTCGGCCTTGACACTGCTGTTACTGCTCGGCTGGATGGTGTTGCCATCGGCTTGGCTTTGGACGTTGTCGGTGCTGGGAGTCATCGTGGTGCCTGCTCTGCTCGCCTCAATCCTGGATTTGCTTCGGAAACCAGGCGACACTTTATGGGCGCAGCACCTGTCTGAAGTGGCGCGCTCCACCCAGCGGCGCTTCGCTCAGGCGGCATTCGCGGTGGTGTGCCTCCCCTATGAGGCGGCCTTCAGCCTCGATGCGATTGTGCGCACAGCGGCGCGGATGCTGGTCACACACAAACGGCTTCTGGAATGGAACCCTTCCGTCGGTCCCTATCGCCGAAACCGCTCGGATCTGATGGCTGCCTGGTGTTCCATGTGGGTTGCCCCTGTCATAGCTGCCGCCACAGGAACCTGTCTTGGCCTCTTCCGGCCGGCCGCACTGGCGGTGGCCGGGCCGGTGCTGGCCCTCTGGTTTCTGTCGCCAATAATTGCGTGGTGGATCAGCCGTCCGCTGGGGCGTCGGAAATCCGGGCTCACAGCCGGCCAGAAGGTGTTCCTTCGAAGGCTGGCTCGGGAAACGTGGGCCTTCTTCGAGACATTCGTCGGCCCCCAGGATCACTGGCTCCCGCCGGATAACTATCAGGAGCAGCCTGCCGTGATCGTCGGGCGCCGCACGTCGCCGACCAATATGGGGCTCGCGCTCCTTGCAAATTTGTCGGCCTACGACTTCGGCTACATTTCCGCCGGCCAGTTGATCGAGCGCACGGCCAACGCCCTCCACACCATGGAAGCGCTGGACAGGTATCGGGGCCATTTCTACAACTGGTACGACACGCAATCGTTGAAGCCGCTCTCTCCGGCCTACATTTCAACCGTGGATAGCGGCAATCTCGCGGGTCACCTATTGACGCTGGGGCCGGGCCTGCTGGAACTTGCCGACCAACAGATCCTGGGACCGCGGCTGTTTGACGGGCTCAGCGACACCCTTGGAGTTCTCGTGGAAGCGGCGGCAGGAGAGGCGCCGGACCATCTTGCCGACCTGCAGGTGCAACTCGGCTCTGGCTCCGATTCGCGACCGGAGACGCTTGCGGCCATACGCGTTTGCCTCGAACGGCTGGCTCTGTCCGCTGCCAAAGCGGTCGATGGCTTCCAGGCCGATCCCCAGAGCGATGCCGTGTGGTGGGCACGCGCCTTCGCGCGGCAATGTCGGGATGCCCTCGATGAACTGGCCTTCTTTACCCCGTGCGATGCCGTCGCGGCTTCGTTGGAGGCGCCCGGCCGTATCCCGACGCTGCGCCAATTGGCCGATCTGGAAGCGGACTGTGAAGCGCGCGAGCGCGCCAAATCACGGATTGCCGCCATTGAACGACTCGCACAGCGGGCCCGTGAATTAACCCGGATCGAGTACGATTTCCTATTCGACAAGGGACGTCATTTGTTGGCCATTGGCTACAACGCGGATGAACGTCGCCGGGACCCCAGCTACTACGATCTGCTCGCTTCGGAAGCGAGATTGTCTACTTTTGTGGCGATTGCGCAGGGAGAACTGCCGCAGGAAAGCTGGTTCGCGCTTGGACGTCTGCTCACTACAGCCGGCGGAGGCTCTCTCTTGCTTTCCTGGAGCGGATCGATGTTCGAGTACCTCATGCCGCTTCTGGTGATGCCGACCTACGAGAACACGCTTCTGGACCAGACCTATAAAGCGGCTGTCGAGAGACAGATCGGGTATGGGAGAAGGCGCGGCGTAGCCTGGGGAGTCTCGGAATCCGGCTATAACGCCATCGACGCTCATTTGAACTATCAGTACCGCGCGTTCGGAGTACCTGGCCTGGGTTTCAAGCGGGGACTCGGCGACGACCTGGTAGTCGCACCTTATGCCTCGGCACTCGCGCTGATGGTAGCGCCAGAAGAGGCGTGCGCCAACCTGGAGCGGTTGGCGGCCGAGGGACTTGGTGGCAAATTCGGCTTCTATGAAGCAGTTGACTACACCCCTTCGCGTCTGCCCCTCGGGCAAAGCAGCGCCGTGGTGCGCTCCTTCATGGCACATCACCAAGGAATGAGCTTGCTCTCGCTCGCTTATGTGCTTCTGCACCGCCCCATGCAGCGCCGTTTTCAGTCAGATCCCGCGTTTCAGGCCACCAACCTGCTGCTCCAGGAGCGCGTTCCCAGGGCCACCGCATTTGATTCGCACACCTTCGAAATCTCGGGCGCACGTGAGGCCTCCGTCGTCCCTGACATGCCGGTCCGGCTTTTCAGCGCGCCGGACTTGCCCGTGCCGGAGGTGCAATTACTGTCGAACGGCAGATACCACGTGATGATCACGAATGCGGGAGGCGGTTACAGCCGCTGGAAAGACATGGCCGTGACGCGCTGGCGCGAAGACCCCACCTGCGATAACTGGGGCACCTTCTGTTATCTGCGCGACGTGACCAGCGGGGAGTTCTGGTCCACTGCCTACCAGCCTACGCTCAAACGCACCCAGGCCAACGAGATCATTTTCTCGGAGTCGCGTGCCGAGTTCCGGTGCCGCAACCACAGATTCGACACTCATACTGAAATTGCTGTCTCGCCCGAGGACGACATCGAACTGCGCCGCATCCGGATCACCAACCGCGCGCGAACGCGCAGGGCGATCGAAGTCACAAGTTACGCGGAAGTGGTGCTGGCATCGTCGCCGGCCGACGCGTTGCACCCGGCATTCAGCAATCTGTTTGTTCAGACCGAGATCGTCCGCCAGCAGAGGGCGATTCTCTGCACGCGACGGCCGCGTTCCCACGATGAGCGCGCGCCATGGATGTTTCATCTCATGGCTGTGCACGGCGCGGACATCGGCGAGGTGTCGTACGAGACGGACCGCATGCGGTTCATCGGCCGCGGCAATACCGTCGCCGATCCCGACGCCATGCGGAGCGCCGCGCCGCTCTCGGGCGGTGAAGGCTCGGTGCTCGATCCGATTGTCGCAATCCGGCATGAGATCGTGCTCGATCCCCAGGAATCGGCAACCATCAATATCGTTTCCGGCGTTGGCGAGAGCCGCGAGGCGTGCCTCGGCCTGGTCGAGAAATACCACGATCGGCGTCTCGCCGACCGCGTGTTCGACCTGGCGTGGACCCACAGCCAGGTCGTCCTCAGGCAACTGAATGCTACGGACGCCGACGCACAACTCTATGGCCGCCTCGCCGGCTCCGTGATCTACGCCAACTCATGGCTCCGCGCCGATCCGGCTGTCCTTATCACGAATCGCCGCGGGCAATCGGGTTTGTGGGGTTACTCCATTTCCGGCGACTTGCCGATCGTGCTGCTGCAAATCGCGGACACGGCGAATATGGAACTGGTCCGCCAGTTGGTACAGGCTCACGCATACTGGCGGTTGAAGGGATTGGCCGTCGACCTCGTGATCTGGAACGAAGAGCACGCCGGCTACCGGCAACTGTTGCAGGACCAGATCATGGGCCTGATCTCCGCCGGTATAGAAGCCGAGGTGAAAGATCGGCCGGGCGCTATTTTCGTCAGGCCGGCGGACCAGATCTCGAACGAGGACCGCATTCTGCTCCAGTCTGTTGCCCGTGCCATCCTCACCGACAGCCGGGGAACGTTGGCGGAGCAGACCAATCGGCGCGGCCCGGTGGAAACGGCAGTGCCGCTCTTTACACCCAGCCGAGCCTACAAAGCGATCCCCACAGAACCCGCGGCGGAAACGGGAGGCGATCTCCGGTTCTTCAATGGGCTGGGCGGATTCACCGCCGACGGACGCGAGTACGTCATCACGACGACGCGCGAGAAAGTGACTCCAGCGCCCTGGGTAAATGTGTTGGCCAATCCCCGCTTTGGGACCGTGATTTCGGAAAGTGGCGGTGCTTGCACATGGTTCGAGAACGCCCACGAGTTCCGCCTCACGCCCTGGCACAACGACCCCGTGAGCGATTCGAGCGGAGAGGCTTTCTACGTCCGCGATGAAGAGACGGGCCACTACTGGTCTCCCATGCCGCTGCCCAGCCGCGCGGTGGCGCCCTATGTCAGCCGTCATGGGTTCGGCTACAGCGTCTTCGAGCATACCGAGAACGGCGTCCGCACGGAGGCCTGGGTGTACGTTGCCGTGGACGCACCGGTCAAATTCACCGTGTTGAAGGTGAGAAACGAGTCGGGGCGAGCCCGCCGGCTTTGCGCCACCGGATATGCGGAGTGGCTCCTTGGCGACCTGCGGCCGAAATCGGCAATGCACGTTGTCACGGACATGGACACGAACTGCGGCGCGATGTTCGCGCGCAATTCCTATAACGCTGAGTTCGCTGACCGCGTCGCGTTTTTCAACGTGGAGGGTGCGGGCCGAACCGTGACCGGCGACCGGACAGAATTTCTGGGGCGCAACGGCACACTTCGAAGTCCGGCCGCTATGGCCCGATCCGGGCTTTCCGGAAAATTCGGGGCGGCTTTGGATCCCTGCGCGGCGATGCAGGTCCCCTTCGAGTTGTCCGGCGGCGAAGAGCGTGAGCTGGTCTTCGTGCTTGGGGCGGGAGACAATGCCGAGCAGGCCGGCGATTTGGTGAATCGTTTCCGCGGCTCGGCTGCTGCCCGTCAGGCACTCCAGGCGGTGTGGCAGTACTGGAATCACACGCTTGGAGCGGTGAATGTTGAGACACCCGACCAGTCGCTCGACATTCTGACCAACGGGTGGCTCATCTACCAGACCGTGGCGTGCCGGTTGTGGGCGCGCAGCGCATACTATCAGCCAGGGGGCGCCTTCGGTTTCCGCGACCAACTGCAGGATGCCATGGCGCTCATCCACTGTGAGCCAGGCCTCCTGCGCGAGCAGCTTCTGCGCTGTGCCGCCCGCCAGTTTGTGGAAGGAGACGTCCAGCACTGGTGGCATTCCCCATCGGGCCGCGGCGTGCGCACGCATTGCTCGGATGATTTCCTGTGGTTGCCGTTGGCGGCCTGCCGGTACGTCCTCAGTACCGGCGATACAGCGGTGTTGGATGAGCTTACCTGCTTCGTGGAAGGCCGTCCGGTAAAGACGGAAGAGGACTCGTATTACGACTTGCCCGGCCGGTCGGCGGAAACGGCCACCTTATACGACCACTGTGTCCGAGCGATTGTGAACGGCCTGAAATTCGGCGAGCACGGCCTGCCTTTGATGGGCTCCGGTGACTGGAACGATGGCATGAACATCGTGGGCGCGGGAGGCAAGGGCGAAAGCGTTTGGCTGGGATTCTTCCTTTACGAGGTGCTCACCCGGTTCGCCGCCGTTGCGCGCGCCCATGGTGACGCGCCCCTGGAGCGGCGCTGCCGACAAGAGGCGGAGCAGGTTCGCGGGAAGCTCGAGGAACACGGCTGGGATGGCGAATGGTACCGCCGCGCGTACTTCGACGACGGCTCGCCGCTTGGATCGGCAGGCAACGCCGAATGTCAGATTGATTCGGTCGCGCAAAGCTGGTCCGTTCTTTCCGCGGCGGGTAGCACCGAACGCTCGCTCATGGCTATGGAAGCGCTGGACCGGCGGCTCGTTTGCCGGGATCATGCCTTGATTCGCCTCCTCGATCCGCCATTCGACAAATCGGACTTGAATCCCGGCTACATTAAAGGATACGTCCCCGGCGTGAGAGAGAATGGCGGGCAATACACTCATGGGGCGATTTGGGCGGTGATGGCGTTCGCGGCGTTGGGCGATCGCCGGCGCGCGTGGGAATTGTTTGGGCTGATCAACCCGATGAACCACGCCAAAACCGCCGCGGACACGGACATATACAAAGTTGAGCCGTACGTGGTTGCGGCCGATGTCTATGCCGTACCGCCGCACACCGGCCGCGGTGGATGGACCTGGTACACCGGCTCGGCCGGATGGATGTACCGGCTGGTTGTGGAATCGCTGTTGGGACTGACGCTGCAGCCGGGCAAACTCCGCATCAACCCCTGCGTTCCTCCGGAATGGGAGACGTTCAAGGTGCACTACCGCTACGGGGAGACGGTTTATCACATCGCCGTGACGCAAACGCGGGCCGCCGGTGCCGGTATGGCCATCACAGTCGATGGCGTCGAGCAAGACGATAAAGGCATTCCCCTGGTCGATGATCGCCAAGAGCACTGGGTCGAGGTGAGAATCGTTCAGCGTCCATAGTGTCGCGGAAAACCTGCCTGTAGCCCAAACCTCATGACCTTTTGGAATCAGCCACCTGCGGTCCTGAGCCTTTGGCCTGCCGAGGCGGCGTTACGGCATCTTACAACCATGGTTCATGGTCCGATTCATCCCTGCGCTCGTGGCCGCACTCCGAGTCTTCTTCCGCTCTGGCTACCCACAGGCCCGGCGCGCCTCTGATAGAATCGCACGGTCAGTTGCGGTTTGATCATCTTGCTTCGCGAAAGGACTCTCTGGTATGAGCGATTCCCAAAACCGCATTTCGCGGCGGCAATTCGTACAGACCGGCGCGGGGATGGCCGCGCTGGGGCTGAGCGGCATCCGCCTTTGGGGCGCGCAGCAGAGGTCGCGCCGTCCCAACATCCTCTACGTTTTCTCCGACATGCAGCGCGCCACTTCCATGGGGTGCTACGGCGACCCGAACGTGCATACTCCGGCGCTCGACGGCTTTGCCCGGCAGGGGGCCCGGCTGGACGCGGCCATGTCGAACACCCCCGTTTGTTGCCCGCATCGCGCCGGCCTGATGACCGGGCTGTACGCCCATCATCACGGTGTGGCCAGCAACGGCGCGCGCTTCACCCGCCATGCCCGCGGCTTCGCCGAGCAGTTTCGCGATGCGGGTTACGTCACCGGCTACGCGGGCAAGTGGCACATCCCGGCGGGTTACGGCAGCGAGGATTCCATGCCGCTGGGCTTCCCCGCGGACCAGATCGGCGAGAAGGGGAAATCGGCGGACGGCCACTTTGTGCGCGTGAAGTCTCGCGACGCCAATGGCCGCGAGGTCGAAACGATGGTCTATAAGCCGACCCTTCTCACCGACCGCACCATCCGCTTCATCGAGGAAAAGGGCCGAGGCGACAAGCCGTGGCTGTTTGTCCTTTCCTGGCTTCCGCCCCACGCTCCTTACAAGGGCCCACCGGAATTTCGCAAGCACTACGAAGGCAAGCTGCAACTGGCGCCAAATGTTCCTGACGGCCGGCCCAGGGAGTTCGCCACCGCCTCTCTTCCCGACTATTACGGCATGGTGGAAGGCCTGGACGTGGAGTTCAAGCGCATCCTCGAGGCCCTGGACCGCGCCGGCGTCGCCGAGGACACGATTGTGTGCTATTCGTCCGACCACGGAGACATGCTTGGGTCGCACGGTTACAGAGCCAAGCGCTGGCCGCACGAGGCCTCGGCGCGCGTCCCGTTTCTGATCCGCTATCCGCGCGCGATTCGCCCGGGGCAGGTGATCAACGATCCGTTCAGCACCATTGATGTACACCCCACCCTGGCCTCTTTGGCCGGCGTCAGACCGGCCTCCGGCATAGACGGGGTTGACTATTCGCCGCTGCTGACCGGCAAGATCTCGCGGCCGCCTCGCGATTACGTCTACCTGGAAATGGTCTATGCCTACGTGCCCTGGCCCGGTTGGCGGGCGCTGCGCACGCGCGAATACTCTTACGCCCGCACGGTAAAGGGCCCGTGGCTGCTTACCAACGTCATCAAAGACCCTCATCAGTTGAAGAACCTGGTCGATGACCGCGCATCGCGCGCGCTTTTGGAAGAGATGGACAAGCGGCTGGCCGCCCTCATGAAGGAGACCGGCGACTCCTGGGATTACCGGTCCACCACGGGCGACCTCGAAAGCTGGGCGCCGGGCGGGCAGAAGGAAGACAGCCAGAACCTGGGCGTTCCGTGGCCGGGAAGCGGAGGGCGCGAAAGCGAAGCAGGAAGGCGCCGGCGGCGGCCGGAGAGCCCGCAAACGCGCTCGCAAGCGCGCCGCCGGCGCATAGCTAGAACTGCAACCGCAAACCGAACTGGAGCAGGCGCGGGCTTCGCGCTCTGGTGATCATCCCGGCGTCCGGCGCGTTCACGGCCTTGGCCGGAAGATTGAAGTTCGGGTGGTTCAAGGCATTGAACATTTCGCACCGGAACTGCATGTTGTACCTTTCGGCGATCCGCATGCGCTTGATCAACGAAACGTTCAAGTCCATCAGGCCCGGCCCGTCGAGGATGTTCCGGCCGGAGGTGCCGAAGCGGTAAGCGCCGTTCGGAACCAGCCGGAAGGCCGACACGTTGTACCACATATCGGGGGTGGGGTTGGCCAGCGTCCCCTTGGCGATGCGGTCAGGCCGGTTGGCCTCGCCCTGGTCCAGTTGCGAGCTCGTGGTGGTGACGGTAAATGGCTGCCCGGTTTGAAAACGGCCGGTCCCGCCGATCTGCCAGTTGCTCAACAGAAAGTGTCGGCGGAGGGGCAGGTCGTACATGAACATGGTGCTGAGGCTATGGCCTCTGTCGAAGTCGGAGCGGGCGCGCTCGAGCCTGAGATTGCGCGGATCCTGGGGGTCGTCGCCGCCGTCGCCGTTGCCGTCGATCTGCGAGCCGTAATCGATCGATTTGCTGTAGACATAGTTCAGGCGGTAGAAGAGGCCGCGGGCAAAGCGCTTGCGCAGCGTGAGGAGGCCGGCGTTGTAGATCGAGTTTGTGTTGAAGGCGTAGTAGGTGATGTCGTTGAATCCGGAGATGGGACGCGGGAATCCGCCGCCCGACAACTGCAGCGCGAGAGTCCGTATGGGCTGGTTGATGTTGCTTGACCTTCCCAGGTGCGTGCCCTTCGAGCCGATGTAGGCCACCTCGACGGCCATGGCCTTGCCGATCTCGCGTTCCAGCGTCAAGTTCCAGCTTTGAAGGTAGGCCGCATCGGGATGAAGCTGCATCCCGTTGGGCGTCAGCACTCCATCCAGTTTGATCGAGACGCCGAGCGGGTTTTGGAAAGTCAGGTTTTTCGGCTGTTTATTGGCCTTGCTGTACGTCTCCTCCACGCTGAAGGGGAAGACGTCGCCCATGGCCTTGCGGATGGGATTCCACACATTGTTGCCGTAGAAGATGCCGTAGCCGCCGCGGACCACGGTCCGGACGCCTCCGGCGGGCCGCCAGGCGAAGCCGAAGCGCGGCGCGAAGCACTTCGTAGGCCTGTAGACGAGCGCGTCCGGAAGTCCGTACTCATCTTTCAACGACACCAGTCCGGTCAGCCCGACGTCGGCGACGTATTGCTGCAAGTTGGCAACGGTCTTGTCACTGGCCAGAACCAGTTTCCCGAGTTCGGGAATGAAATTCGAGTAACGCCCGTATTTTTCCACGGGCGGTCCGGACAACTCGTACCGCAAACCGATGTTCAAGGTGAGGTTGGACGTTACCCTGAAATCATCCTGCGCGAACGCCCCGTAGCTGGTAAAAAACAGGTAGTTGGGGTTGCCGCCGACCGTCCTGCTGAACTTGTTCAGGATGCCGATTTGGAAATCCGCAAACGGAACCATAGTCCAGTAGCCGTTGAAAACGTACGTGCCGCGGTTGTTGTTGTAAAAGGGCTGGAAGAACTGATTGCGCAGGACATCACCGCCGAATTTCACCAAGTGCCGGCCCTTCACCCAGGTGAGCGTATCCGCCCACTGGTAGTTATTCACCGTAAAGAGAACGGGCTGGTTCTTCTCAACGCCAATGGCGGCCATGTCATTGACCTGAATGCGGGGAAAACCCGCCAGGAAGGGATCCTTGGTCGAGCCGGCCAGCCCCCAGTCGGCAGCGTAGTCGTGGCTCATCATGCCGCCTGTCTCATGCTGGGTGCTTCGGGTGAGGCCGAACCGGGCCTCATTGATGAGCGTCGGTTTGAACAGCCGGGTGTAGCTCAAACCCGCAAGCATCTGCGTTGGCCGGCCAAGGGATGCGAAAAGGCCCGTCTCGCTCCCTCCGAATGGATCCGTGGTGCGTTCAACGCGGTTCAGAAAGCGGCCGGACAGGCTATCGGCGCCGCCCAGCCGCTGATCAATCTTCACCAGAAAGCTGTCCCACGTGTCCGGGTCGTTTCCAACCGCATAGTAATTGTTTACCCCCGCGCGGTTCGGCAGAGGATAGTAGGGCATGATTTGCTTGGCGATCGAATCGAACCGGGCGGCGGGGAGGATGTTGCCGGGAAAACAGTTGCCGGTCTTGCCAGACACGCAGGCATTGGCGGCGCCGTTGAGTGGATCGACAAGTTTGGCGGGATTGCCGTCGGCATCCGGCGATTTTGAGAAATCGCCCTGCCGCTCCAATAGACTCGGCACCCGCGTCAGTTGCGAGTCGCCCAGAATCTGCCGGTAGCTCTCCCAACTGAAAAGGAAGAAAGTGCGGTCGCGTCCGTTGTACACCTTGGGAATGTAGACGGGGCCGTCGAGCATGGCGCCAAACTGGTTGCGGCGCAGCTTGGTCTTCTCGGGATCGAAGAAGTTCCGCGCATCCAGAACATCGTTGCGCAGGAACTCGAACAGGGTGCCGTGGGGGCGGTTGGTTCCGGACTTGAGCACCATGTTCATGGTGCCGCCGGCCAGGCGGCCGTACTCGGCCGTGTAGCCGGTGGTTTGCATCTTGAATTCCTGCATGGCGTCGATATTCGGCCGCGCCTGCGCGCCGCCGAGGCGCAGGTTTTGGTTGTTGAACCCATCGATTACGAAATTCGTGTTGTCGGCGCGGGCGCCGTTCACCGCGAAGCTCGATCCCTGTCCGCCCTGTGCTTTCTCGCCAACACCGGGAACCAGGAAGGCCAGATCGGAGAAGTCGCGGCCGTCCAGGGGAATATCGACCATCTCGCGGCTGACGATGACGTCGCCTTTCATCGGATTCTCCGTGTTCAGCAAAGGCACGGATGCCGTCACCTCCACCACTTCGGAAAGCGCTCCCACCTGCAGTTGCAAATCGAGCCGAGCCGTCTGATCGACTTCCAGCGTCAATCCGCGCTCGTCCAGGCGGCGAAAGCCCTCTTTTCGGACCATGATCCGGTAGTCGCCGGGAGCCAGCTCGGCGACGGTGTATTCGCCCTTCTCATCCGACACGACTTGACGGAATTCTCCCGTTGCCACGTGGCGGACGGTGATTTCGGCGCCTGGGACTACGGCCCCCGACTGGTCCAGCACCCGACCGACGATGTTCGCATTGGGGCTTTGGGCAAAAAGAGAGAAGGAAAGCAGGAAGAAAAACAAGAAACCGAGAACCGCATCGCGTCGCATAAGCACCTCCTGAGCGCCATTGGAAGGTCCGGACCGCTCTAATGGCTAACATCTACACCTTTTCCCCTACGGAGACAAGCATGAACTGACCACGGGGTGCGCGACAGGGACACGTTGTACCGCCGCCGTCTCGGCGGCCGGCCCCATTGTGGCCTCCGATCGCCCAATGGTTGCCGGCGGGACGCCGGCGGTACATGTCTCCGGCGTTTCATCATCGGGCCGATCGTGCTGGCCTACGCCTACTTGGTGCCGTAGTTGATTGCCCACGGCCACCGCTTCCTGTAGCTCGTCATGCCGTCTCCATCTCGGCTGCAAACTCGCGCATCCGCTTCAACCGCGTGCGGTAGGCGTTGTACAAACCGTCCGAAGTCTCACGGATGCCCCGGCGCACGCAGGTTGCATGATTCAGCGCTGTGGCGCGATCTACCTGATCGATCAGAGCCTGCGGCACGGAAAGGCCGCCGGATAGCGCCCCGGAGATTCCGGCCGACACTGCCGCCAGGCAGTCGGTATCGCGCCCGAAGTTGACCGCGGCCTTCATTGCTTCCCACGTGTTGCCGCTGGTCATGCGGAAGATGCACACCGCCTTGGTCACCACTTCATTGGCGTAGCTGTTGGAGTACACGATGCCTTTGCCCGAATAGACAGCGCCCAGTTTCGTGCGCAACTCGCGAAAATCCTTGCCGCCGGCGGTCAGGGAAAGTCCCCGCTCCAGCTCCGCGCGGACGCCAACTTCCTTCATGAAAGGCCCGGGCCGGTCGCAGTGGTCGAAAATGGCGCCCAGGACGGAATCGACGGTCGCTTTTGGATTCGTGGCCGCCGCAATCGCCGTGACCACGACTTCCGCCCAGCGGATACCGCGCGAGTTGGCCGTGTTGTAAAGTTGCCCCACATTGCGCACGTCTTCGATCGCTCCCTGCACGTCGCCCGCATTGATCAGGCCGATGGGGTGGCAGGAACGCGACAGCGAGACCAGGCCCGAGTAGTCGCAGTACTTGCCGATGTCGGCCGCCGGCATGGGCGTCTTGGCCATGGCCAGCAAAGCGCCCTCGAAGGGCTCTGAGATCAGGCCCGGCGCTTTCGGGTTCATGTACTTCACCCAGGCAGCGCGCACGTCCTCGGCGTTGACGCGGTCCTGTTTGTCGAGTATGGCCAGAATCATTAGCTTTTGGCGCTCGACCCCGTCTTCGGTGGTGCCCGGCTCGCGCGTCCAGTCGTTGCTCTTGCCGTAGTGGTGATAGGGCAGAAGCCGGTCGAGCGTGCCGTACTCCTTCTCGATCCGCTCCCAGTCCCAGCCTTCGACCGGCGCGCCCATGGCCGAGCCAACGTACACCCCGGCAATGCAGCCAAAGAATTTCTCGCGCAGGCCCACCGCCGGCGCTGCCGCCGTGCTGGCTGCTCCGGCGGCGAGCGGAGCAGCCGCCGCAGCGGCACTCAGGAAATGGCGCCGGCTCCAACGCGTGTTTGTCGATTTCATGTGCACCTCCCTCACAGCTTGCAGACCACCCGGGAATTCTCTCAGATTTGCGCGGCTTTGTGAGCAGCCGTTTGCCGGACCTGCTCCACCTTGAGCGGAGCGCGGCATATACTGACTGCATACATGAGGCGAGCAACTCAATTCCCGGTTGAGACGCAGGCCGAGATTTCGTACACTCTGGGTATGCCGACAGCGCAGGGGCGGGCAGCAAGCCGGTCATCCGATCGGTCCCAAACCGCTTTCGCCGACCAGTCCCGCAAAGCAATCGCCTACAGGTATATCCAGTCGAAGATTATCTCCGGGGAGTTGGCGGCCGGAGAACCTATTTCGGAAGTTCCACTTTCAAGAGCGATCGGCATCAGCCGAACGCCGGTTCGAGAAGCCGTCGGACAACTTACGGCGGAAGGTTTCCTCAAGCACATGCCGGGACGCGGTACGGTGGTGAAACTGCCGACGCGGGCCGACATCCTCGAGCTGTACGAATTGCGGGAAGCGCTGGAAGTGTATGCCGTCGGGAAGGCGGCACGGCAACGTCTCCAGCAGGCCGACTCGGAGAAACTTTGTGCGGTCTGCGAAACGATTGCGGCGCTGGCGCTGGAACTTGAGCAGACGGGCAACCAACGCCTCGATGCGGCTGCGATGGGGACCTTTCTCGATCACGACATGCGTTTCCACATGCTGCTTTTACGGGCTGCCGGCAACCACCGTATCCTCAAAGTCGTCCGGGACACGCGCCTGATGATCCGCATCTTTCACACTCAACGCGAGGGACACGATGTTGAGCAACTGCGCGAGATTTATCGCTTTCACAAGGAGATCCTCGACGCCGTGCAAGGCGGGGATGCCGGCCAGGCCATGAACCTGTCCGGCGAACATATTCGCCAGAGCTGCAAAGAGCGGTTGGAGGCTTACGACCGCTGGGACCGCGTGTCGCGCATCCGGGTGGATGACGCATTCCTGATGGGCCTGGACAGCGATCAATAGAGGTCTTCCGATATTGATTCCCACAGCTCGAGTCTGTCTTCTCGTTGCCGCCGCCTGCCTGGCGCAGGCCTCGCCGATTGAACAGCGCGGAAACGCCGCCTGGCCGACGCGCAATCACCTGCGCATTGCCGTTCAGGTCGATCTGCCGAGTGGACGTCCGGTCCTGCTGACGCACGATGTTCCGGCCGGCTTTAATCCCGACTCGGTGCGCGTAATCCGCTCCACGTCGCCGGAAGTCATCCCGGCCAAGGTGGAATGGCGCGTGCCGCAGATGAAAGTGAGCTGGCTCTCGCAGGGTCCCGGCGCCTATCACGCTTACTTCGATATCGGGCGTGCCGGTGAAACGGCTCGACCGGCGGAGCCGGCGATGGTGGGCACGGGCGACCCCATCTCTTACGGCCGCGCCGGCGTCCGAGGTCGCCTGGGGGTCGGGCTGTGGGGCCATCCCGCGGCACTCGATTTCGACGGCGATGGCAACATAGACCTCGTCGTCTCCGGCGGCGGCCCATCCGCCGGGACCTACCTGTTCCGCAATCTGGGCAGCAACCAGGAGCCGCTTTTCGACCGCGGGGAATGGCTTGGGCCGGGCGGGAAGGAACTGGTGGCGGCCGATTTCAATGGCGACGGAGCCATCGACCTGGCCATCAGCGGCGGGTACTACAGCGATGTCCGCAAGAACCGCCTCTCGGCATTTGTCCCCGTGAAACTGCCCCGCAGCTATTGGGTGGGGCGCGACGATTTCTGGTATCCGGTCGATTGGGATGGCGACGGCAGGATTGACGTGCTGGCCGGCGTCAGCGACTGGCGCGACTATGGGTGGGACGACGCTTTCAACGAAAAGGGCCAGTGGACCCGCGGCCCGCTGCACGGCTACGTCTACTTTCATCGCAACATCGGAACGAATGCCCAGCCTCGCTACGCCGAACCGGTCTTGCTCGAAGCGGGCGGCAAACCGCTCGATCAGTACGGGAGCCCCGTGCCCAACCCCGTGGATTGGCTGGGCGCCGGCAAGCTCGATCTGATTTCCGCTAACTTTATTGAC
>Ga0315282_10009888_pt1 | contig 15084 bp, 8 predicted proteins | sample YL17G07_20_MG_FD_203693 | JGI IMG/M metagenome (GOLD analysis project Ga0315282, IMG submission 203693) | Sediment microbial communities from Yellowstone Lake, YNP, Wyoming, USA - YL17G07_20 | ecosystem: Environmental > Aquatic > Freshwater > Lake > Sediment | place: USA: Wyoming | collected... | reverse complement strand
TCTCCCGTGGCAGCGCATACCTGCGGGCGGGCAGGCCCGACCGCGCGTTGTCGCTGTTCGCCGCGGTTCTCGAGAGCGGCCGGCTTGAGAAGCCCGGGCAGCCGTTCAATATCTACTACCCGGTGCTGCTGAGCGGCATCGCGGCGGCCTACGCGATGCAGGGGGAAATCGAGACGGCCGAGCGTTGGCAGGGCCTGGCGCACGACCACGTTACGCCTGCGCGGAGCGGCCTGCTGCTGCTCATGGATGTGTATCTCGGCGCGCGTGCCGGGCGAGGCGAGGTCGTGGTCAAGGATGCCGAGGCCAACTGGGTGAACGCCGCGGGCGTCCTGCTGGGCGCGCAGATGCAGGCGGTGCGCGTGCTGTGCGCATTCGCACTGAGCGTGAAGAACCCGAACGGCGTGCATGACGCGAAGCTGCGGCAGTTCCTGGCGGGCGCGCGGCCGTGCCTGCCGGGCCAGTTCGATTACCTGGCCGTCAACTGGCCGGAACTGCGCGCTTTCCTGACGGAGAACGGCCTTGCCGGCGGGGCCGCGGGCGGCAAGACTGAGGCGGCGGTGGCAGGCAAGGGTCCATCGCGGGAGAGGCCGAGGTGAAGACGATCCATCTCATCTTTAACGCGCACATTGATCCCATCTGGCTGTGGCCCTGGCAAGCGGGCCTGGACGCCGCGCTGGCCACCTGCCGCAGCGCCTGCGACCGGCTCGACGCCCACAAGGACCTGTACTTCAGCCGCGGCGAAGCATGGGTGTACCGGCAGATCCAGCGCGTTGATCCCGCGCTCTTCCGGCGCATCCGGCAGCACGTCGCCGACGGCCGCTGGAGCATCGTCGGCGGGTGGCTGATTCAGCCGGACTGCAACCTGCCCAGCGCCTGGGCGATGCAGGAGCAGGTTGAGATCGGCCAGAAGTATTTCCTCGAAACCTTCGGCATGTTCCCGAAGACGGCGTACAACGTGGACACCTTCGGGCACGCGGCCTTCCTGCCGCAACTGCTGCGCGACGCCGGCCAGACGCAGTACGTGATGATGCGGCCGCAGGAACACGAGATGGCGCTGAGAGCGCGGCTGTTCCGCTGGCGCGGTTACGCGGACGGAGGCGAGGTGGTGACGTTCCGCATCGCCGGCGGCTACTGCACGGGGCGGCTCACTGTCGAGCACCTGCGCAAGGCAACGACGGAACTGCCGCCGGGTGTCGAACACACGATGTGCTTCCTCGGCGTGGGCGATCACGGCGGCGGGCCGACGGAACAGCAGATCGCGTGGTGCCGGGAGAACCGGGACGCAGTGGAAGGCTGGCGGCTGGAGTTCTCCACGCCGGACCGGTTCTTCGACGCGACGCGGGCGCAGGTATCCGCGCTGCCTGTCGTGACCGGCGAACTGCAGCACCACGCCGTCGGTTGCTACACGGTGCAACGGCAGGTGAAGGTCGGCGTGCGGCGCGCGGAGCATCTGCTGCGGCAGGCCGAGATCGTGCGCGAGCATCTGCCGCTGCCGGATCGCGAGCCGAGCCGCCTCGAGGAGGCCTGGGAGCGGGTCTGTTTCAACCACTTCCACGACACGCTGGGCGGCACGTGCATTCCGTCGGCCTACACACAGGTCCACGCGCAGTTAGGCCACGCGGCGGCCATCGCGGACGACGAGATTCACACCGGCCTGCGGCGAATGCTGAACGCGCAGCCCGACGCGCCGCTACAGCGGATGGTGTTCTTCAACGCCTCGGACTTGCCGTACGAAGGTTATACGTTCGTGGAGCCGTGGCTGGACTGGGCCGCGTGGGACTTCGGCTGGCGCGTGCTGGACGAACAGGGCCGCGCCGTGCCGTGGCAGACGATGCACCCCGAGGCGTCGTGCAACGGCCTGACGCGCCTCCTCCTGCGGCTGTCAGTGCTGCCCGGGCAGACGCGCGTGCTGCGCATAGACAGGGTCCCCGGCGACCCGACGCTGGCGTTCGGCCTCAAGATCAGCCGCAAGGACGCGCGCATTGTCGGCCGGCGGGCGGCGGTGAGCCTGAGCGGGACGGGAGCGCTTGTCTTCGGGAACACGCGGCTGCCGCTGCCGCGCCTGCATCTGATTGCGGACCGCACCGACACGTGGTCGCACGGCATAGACCGTTACCCCGACGGGCCGGCCGCGGAAGCGCGGTGGGCCGCACCCGTGGTCGTGGACCGCGGCCCGCTGATGGCATCGCTGCTGCGGCACGGCCTCATCGGCCGCAGCACGCTCACCGCCGAATACCGCGTGTACGCCGATGAGCCGTACGTGGAAGTGCGGCTGCGCGTGCACTGGGCGGAACGCCACAAAGTGTTGAAGCTGGTGTGGGCGGTCAAGAGCGACGGGCGGCGCAGCGACGGCGTGATGGGCGGCGAACTGGAGCGCGCGTGCGACGGCAAGGAACGGCCGCTGCGCGACCGCACGCTGCTGCTCACGCCCGGCGGCGCGTGCCTCGGCGTCGTCTGCCCCGATGTCTTCGCGTTGGACAGCACGCCCAAGCGCCTGCGGTTCACGCTCCTGCGCAGCCCGCTGCTGGCGCACCATGACCCGCACCCGGACAACGCGCCGCGCTTCACGGTGGCCGATCAGGGGCAACACGAGTTCCGCTTCCAGTTCCATTGCGGCAGGCACGTCACCGGCCACCTGCTCGATCGCAATGCCTTCATGTGGCACCGGCCGTTGGTGGTGGCTGACCTGACTCGCGGCATGCCGCCGCGGACGGATGTGTGAGCGGGGAGCGTATGCGCATCGAACGACGGAAGCCGCTGACGACGAACATCGGTGTCTTTGGCGTGGGGCATCGAACGTATTGGGACCAGTTCCCGGGCTTGAAGCCGGACCTTCTCGGCTACATGGGCGAGTTCGAGCAGATAGTCCGGGCGAACGGCGTGAACACGGCCAACCTCGGCATGGCGGACGATGCGGAAAGCGCGTACGCGCTGCGCAAGCGCATCCAGGCCGCTGACCTGGACCTGCTGTTCTGCGACATGCTTACGTATGCGCCGTCCTGTACGTGGGCGAGCATCGTGCGAGACATTGCCGTGCCGGTTGTTCTGGTGGCGCTCCAGCCGCTCAAGGCGCTGGAATACGGGAAGGCCTGCACGTACATGCAGCTTGCCAATGACAACATCTGTTCGCTGCCCGAGTTCACGGGCGTGGCGATCCGGATGGGAAAGAGACCGCCGCCCGTGATAATCGGCACGCTGCGTGACGACCCGCGGGCGCAGGCGGAAGTGGCCGAATGGTGCCGGATCGCACGCGTCCTGCACGATCTGAAAGGCGCGCGGATCGGACACATGGGACACGTGCTCGAAGCCATGCTGGACATGCATTCCGATCCCACCGCCTTCACCGCCCACTTCGGCCTCCACGTCGTGCAGACCGAACCGGACGAGGTGCTCCGGCATTTCCGGAACGCTGCGGCCGCCGAGGTTGCCGCCAAGCGCACGGAGATCCTCGAGTTTTTCGACACGCCGGAGCCGCAGTCCGACCCGGTGACGCGGAAACTCACCGACACCGACCTCGAGACGGCGGCACGCGCCGCCGTGGCCCTGGACAAGTTCGTCGCGGAGAAGAAGCTCGACGGACTGGCGTATTACTATGAGGCTGAAGCCGAGAGCGAGATGCGGAAACTCGTGACGAACTTCATCGTGGGGAATTCGCTTCTCACCGCCGCCGGATTTCCGATGTGCGGGGAGGCGGACCTCAAGACGTGCGTCGCGATGCTCATAATGGACCGTCTGGAGATCGGCGGCAGCTTTGCCGAGTTCCATCCGGTTGACTTCAACGCAGGCTTTATCCTCGTCGGCCACGATGGTCCGCATCACATCGGTATCGCGGAAGGCAGACCGGTGCTGCGGAGCCTGACCAGGTACCACGGCAAGCCCGGCTGCGGCGCGAGCGTGGAGTTCAAGATCAAGGAAGGGCCGATCACCATGCTCGGCATCACGCAAACGTATGACGGGCGCTTCAAGTTCGTGATTGCCGAGGGAGAATCCGTGCGCGGCCCCATCCCGCCCACAGGGAACACGAACACGCGCGGGTTCTTCAAGCCTGACGCCGTCACGTTTCTCAAGCGCTGGCTCGCGGCAGGCCCGACGCACCACTTCGCCCTCGGCATCGGACAGCACGCGGAAACCATTCGCAAGATCGGCGAGGGCTTGAGCATCGAGACGGTCGTGGTGTCGTAGGCCGCGCTGAAAGAAAGGAGAACGCCGATGGGACGCCACCGGGGAGCAACGATCCTGCTTCTGACTGCTGCGTTCGGTCTGGCGGCGCACGCCGCGGACGACTTGGTCCCGCGTCGCGTCGCGAGCACACTGGCGGCGCCGGTCCTTAAAGCCGCTCCGACGATTGACGGCGCTCTCTCCGACGCGGCGTGGAAGGCGGCGCAGCCGCTGCGCGACTTCTGCTACAGCAAAGGCGTTCGTTGCGCCACCGAGGGCTGGATCGCGCGGGACGAGAAGAACCTCTACTTTGCCGCGCGCTGCTTTGATGACAACCTGAAGGGACTCGTGGTGACGAACACCGGCCGCGCGCTCTGGCGCAACGACTGCATCGAGCTCTTCATCGTGCCCGAGAAGAACCCGCTCTTCTTCACGCACCTCATCTTCTCCTGCGACGGCAAGTTCTCGGCGCCCACGTGGGTGCCGGACGAATGGGGCGAGCCGACCGAAGGCCCGCCCGTTGCACTGCAGTACGCGACCGGACGCGACAAGGACGCGTGGACGTTCGAGGCCGCGGTGCCCCTCGCGGCCTTCGGCCGCGCGGTGACGCCGCAGAGCGTCTGGGCGCTCGGCTTCAACCGCGAGAAGCACAGCGATCCCGAAGAGGTGAGCTCGTTCCAGGGCGGCTTCAACAAGCCGGCGCAGTACCCGGACCTTGTCTTTGACGGCCGGACGGTGCTCGCCGACGGTCTCGGCCTGCTGAACATCGGCGCGGCGCAGCGGCAGGTGAAAGTGACGGTCAAGCCCGAGGGCGGCGGCGAAGGCAAAGCGCTCACACTCGATCTGCCGGCGGGCGAGCGCGTTGCGATTCCGTGGAGAGAGCATGTGGCCGGCCTGAAGGCCGGACAGTCCTTTGTGATCGAAACCGCCGACGCCGGCGGCAAGGCGCTGTTGCGCGAGGAGTACAAGCTGGTCGAGGCGGCCCGGCCGGTCGTGGCCGTGGACCCGAACAACATCCCGCCTGCGAAGTTTGCGAAGTCGGTCCTGGACGATCCCGCGTTCTTCCCCATCGCCGTCTGGCTCCAGCCCGCGGGCGCGGCCAAAGGCTACCAGGAGATGGGCGTGAATGTCTACGTGGGCGGCATTGACAGCTACCCAAAGCCGCGGGGCAAAGAGTTCCTCGACGCTATCCAGGCATGCGGCATGGTCGCGTTCGCCCCGTTCACCGCCGAGTACCTCGAACAGGGACTGCACCGGCATCCGGCGTTCCTGGGATGGATGCACGGTGACGAGCCGGACAATGTGAGCGCCGAGACGGGCCAGGTCATCCAAACGCCTCAGGACCTGATTGCGAACCTCGCACGCATCCGCGCCGCCGATTCGGCCCACCGCATCTTTCTCAACCTCGGCCAGGGCGTGGCAGAAGAACGTTTCATCGGCCGCGGCGCGACGGTGGCGCAATATCGCGAGTACCCCAAGGCGTGCGACGTCCTGTGCTTTGACGTCTATCCCTGCAACAGTATTGAGCCCGACGGTCCGGAGCGGCTGCATCTCGTGGCGAAGGGCATTGACCGCCTGCGCCAGTGGGGTGGCGCGGAGCGGCCGGCCTGGGTCTGGATTGAAGCGAACCAGTTCGGCAAGGGCGGCGAAGGGCGCTGCCCGACGCCCGACGAGGTGAAGACGCAAATCTGGATGGCGCTGGTGCACGGCGCGCGAGGCTACGGGTTCTTCTGCCATTCGTGGGCCAAAGCGTGGCTCAAACGGGACCTCGGCATGGACAGCAACTTCTCGCCCACGGCTATTGCCGAACCGATGCGCAAGGCGCTCAAGGCCGTCAACGGCGAGGTCAAGGAACTCGCCCCGGTCTTGAACAGTCCCACGCTCGACGCCGGCGCCAGGGTCGAGGCTTCGGACGGCGGCCGCGTGGACGTGATGGTGAAGAAGCACGGCGGCGCAACCTACGTCTTTGCCGTGAACATGAAGCGCAAGTCCACCAAGGCTGCGATCCGCGTCGCCGGTGCGGCCGGCGGCAAGGCCGAGGTGCTCTACGAGAACCGCACCGTGGAAGCGAAGGATGGCGTGATCGCGGACGAGTTCGCGCCGTATGCCGTGCACCGCTACAAGCTGCCGCAGTGAACTCACGCGGCGACGGCGGAGGGGCCCCGCCTGTGTCCACCCGGGGTTCAATTCCCCTGCGGCTGCCCTTCCCAGTCCGGCCGGCAATAGCACAGCCCAAAGACGCTGTTAACCCAGATTGAGAAATCAAGCGAGCGGTCGTTGTACTCGCGCGGCGGCTTCGGGTTCTTCCCTTCCTTCTGGAGTCGCTCGAACTCCCTCCTGGCCGCGTCCATCTCCGCGAACCTGGCGGCGGTCGGGCGGGCAATCTCGGGGAAGTTCCCGTTCATCATCAGGCAGGTGTAGTGCCAGATGAAGTCCGGGTCCTCGGGCGCCTTGCGGGTTGCCTTGAGCTTCCCCTGGGTGGCGAGGAGGAAAGCCTTTTCGACATGCGGGTAGCGGTGGCCGTCGAAGTTCAGGCGCGCGTTGCAGAGGACCGCGTAGATCCAGCCCATCATCCGGCCGCCGAAGTAGCCGTCGCGGTCTTTCCATATCGGTTCCGCATCGTCGCTCAGCACACCGTACAGGCCGGAGCCGTACTGCCTGTTGTTGCACGCATCGAACCACGTCATGGTCGTCCTGACATACGGCGTGAACGGATACGTTGCCTTCGTGCCGTCCGCGCCGGACGTGCCGTAATACGGCGTGTTGTACGTCGGGACGATCATGGAGACAACGCCAAGCGTTATGACGCGCGCGGTGTCCCACATCCCGATGCTTGGCGCGCACGGACCCGTATCAGGCCAGACGTCGGTCGGGTTCCAACTCTCCTTCGCCGTCTTCATCTGCAGCGTGGTCATGGCAAAGGACCCCAGTAGATCGCGAATCTTGTAGTCCTCGATGGCCGTGAAGCCGTCCGGACACGCCGGGCGGCGCATAGTCTTCATGACCAGGTCATAGCCGACGGCGAGGTCCAGCACCTTGGCGACGAAGTAGTAGCCGTGACTGACCTGCTCCTTGCACGGCCCCGATTGCGTGTGGGTCCGCTCGTGGAGAATGGGGTCGAGGACCAGCGTGTGATCCAGCAGCGCCCGCCGCGCGCGCTTCTCGTTCTGTGGGTGCTTGCCGACGCCATCGAGGAAAACGGGGAACGCCAGCCTGGCGCCGCCGAGTCCCGAGACCGCGCGCGAACCGATCATCAGGCCATCCTTCGGCTCGCCGGTCGAACCGTCAATCATCTCGGCGTAGCGCAGCCGGTGCATGGGGTTGGTCTGGATGGTCTTTCGGATGCGCTCAAGCGCCGGCTCGTCCTTGAACAGGACTGGCGATGGGTGGTGCTCGGCGTCGCTCGGGAACGCCGGCTCGAAGTGCAGCCGCCGTACCTTCTCGACGCCCTTCTCACCGACCTTGTAGCGGAGGGTGTAGACCGTGTCGGGCTTCAGACCGAGCGACTCGACGGCGACCGGCTTCGTGTACGTCTGCCAGGCGTCCTTGTGAGCTTCATCAACACGGAAAAAGACGGCCTGCTGCGGATCCACGAGGTTCGTGAAGAAGAACGAAACGCCCTTGGTCAGGTACGTCGTCTGCCGGTGCACCTTCGGGACGAAGTAAGCCTTGGCGGGCGTCGTGTAGAACTGCGCGTCTCCTGCCGCGGCGAGGAACCCGATGGCCGGCGTCTTCGGGTTGACGACAAAGTAGAAGATCCTGCCGTCGGAGCTCAGGTGCTCGTACCATTTCTGACCCGGCACGCTGCTGTCGTCATCGCCGACCGTGAGGATGTGCCACTCGTCGCCGAAGTCATCCTGGATGCCGCGCCAGTAAAAGTCCGTCGTGCCGAACCTGGGGAGCGGATCGAGCGGCCGCGACGGCCCACAGCTTCCGGCTACCTTCGTCCCATCAAAATACCGCAAGTCATCAAAGGCGAAGGGCGTCTGGAAGCGCGGGAAGCGGTCCTTCTCCTCGCCGCCGGCCCAGTTCAGGCGCCAGCACCAGTCCATGTCCACCTTGTACCGGATGACGCCCTCATCGCCCGAGTCGGGCTTCCCGTCGGCCCCGTTGACGCCGATGAACTTCGCTGCGGACGCCTCGTAGCTCGTCGTCAGCATGTTCCGCTCGTTGTGCTCGAGGCCGATCTTCGTCGAACTGCGGATGTAGATCACGCCGTGGTCGTCCACCAGCGGGTCGTGGTAGAAGCGCTCGAAGGCGTAATCCACGCCGTTCGTGCCGAGGACCTTCAGGCTGATCCCGCACTTGTAGTGCGTGATCTCCATAACGGGTGCGGGACCCAAGGCATCCCCGCCTCGAGCGGCGCCCGCCGCAAGCAACCACAGGGCAATCGCGATCCGCGCGAATCGTCCGACAGTTTGGATCACTTGCCGGTTCCTCCGGCGGGTGCGGAGGGGAGGAGCTTCGCGATGTGGTCGAGAGCGCCCGCGGCACGGCTCGCGCTGAGGGCGTTCGCATCGCTGGCGTGGGAGGAGGACATCTTGGTGGAGGTGGTGTCCTGCCGGAGCAGTCCCGCGAGGCGCTTGGCTTCTTCGAGCTGGCGGCGGGCATCGTCGGGCCGCCCGGTACGTGCAAGCGCAAAGGCCTGCGCGCAGGCGTCATAGTAGAGGACGGTGCGCTCGCCGTAGGCGAAGAGGCGTTCGTCCTCGGCGATGCGGGCCTGGATTTGCTCAGGCAGCCCGGCGGCGAGCGCCTCGGCGATGAGCTTGCGGCATTCCTTCGCGTGGGCGGCCATCTCGGCAAGCGTAGGGCCGTCGCAGGCCACACCCTCCTCGCGGCGGTAGCGGAGGTGCGGGGTCGGGAAGAGGTCCTTGGCGCCGCTGTTGAGACGCTGGGCCAGACCGTACTTGAGTTCGCTGGCGTTGCAGAGCATTTTCTCGAGCGATTCGTAGAACCGGCGCAGGGTGGCCGAGGACGGGCCGTAGCGCCGGGCGAAGTAGTCGTCCCACAGCTTCTCGCAGTCGGTCTGCGGCTCCCAGAGCTGCCGCGCCATTTGGTAGTTTGTGAGTGCCTTGTTGCCCCAGTGGGCGGTGGTGACGTGCATGTAGTGGAATCGGCGCGCGCCGGCCTTGTAGTAGTAGGGTATGTCATTAGCCATGGTGTGCATGAAGCAGATAGGGAGGCACTTGTAGCCCGAGACGTTGTAGTATTCGCCGATGCAGAGCGGACCGCGGTAGTGGCGCGTGGGGTCCGTGGCCCAGCCGGAAAGCTGCTTGCTGTAGCGGGCGTTGGCCGTGCAGTTGGGGTCGTCAATGTTGTGGACGTAGCAGCGGACGATGGGATAGAAGGTGGCGTAGCATGTGTCGTAGCCGAAGTCGGCCGGGAGCGGGCGGGTGGGCGGCTGGAGCACGTCGGCATAGGCGAGGAATTCCACGGCGAGCGGGCGGTTGATCCGGCCCGCCGCGCGGGCCTTCTTGACCTCCTGGTCGAGACGATGGACGAGGAGCAGGTTGCGGTCGGTCGGCGTACCGAGCGCTTTGCAGGCGTCGCACTGGCACCATGTGCCGCCGTCAAGGGTCCAGAAGCGGACGAGACCGGCGTCGCGGTAGCGGCCGTCGGCAAGGGCCTGGATGTAGTTCTTCATGAACTCGCCGGTCGCATGCAGGTTCGAGGAGCAGAAGTTCGCGCCGAACTCGCCGCGGATGCCGGGGATGCGTTTCCCGCCCGCCAGCGCGAACCATTCGGGGTGGGCCTCGAAGCAGCTCAGCCTGCCGTCCTTGTCAGCATCGCCCTGGAACAGCTCGCCGACGGCATACGGATCCTTGGGCTTGGCCTCGTCGCCGTCGAAACGCGGATGGTCGTAGGGATAGGGCGATGCGGGGTTGAGGAAAAGCGCCTGCGCGTCGTGGCTGCCGCCCGCCATGCCGATGCCGAGCTTGTGGAGGAGCGGGTGGTTGCTCTGCTCGACGCACCAGTAGTTCAGGCGGTTCCGGGCCATCCACAGGAGGAAATCGGGGTCGCCACGGTCCTCCCATGCGTGGAAACCGCGGGTGAGGAAAGCGGGGCGCTCCGTCACGTCCAGGCCGGGCCAGCGGTCGAGGTCGAGCTTGGGGATTTCCTCGTGCAGCTCACCGGGCGCGAACCATCGGCAGCCCAGGCGATACAGCAGGTCGTAGACGGCGTAGAGCGTGCCGACGCGCCCTCCGCCGGCCAGGAGCACGCTGCTCCGCTTGGCGTTGACGCCGGTGCTCTTGATAATGTAGGCCTCGGGACCGAGGTCTTTCAGATTCTCGGGCTTGACCTCAAGCTCGGCCAGCCGGGCCTTGGCGGCGGCGTTTGTGGCCGGACCGCCCACCAGGATCAGGTCGCCATCGGGCGCTTTGTCGGCGGCGATGATGGGGAAGTCGTCGCCGCGGCCCGTCATCTTGCGCAAGCAGCGTTGGAGTTCGACGGCCGCGAAGCACTGCGTGCAGGCGGTGTCGTCGGTCGTGTCCGCGTCCAGCCAGTTGACGTCCGCTTCCGAGCGGGCCGCCGCCTCGGCGCTCGGATGCGGCCCGAAGTTGACGGCAATCGTGGTCCCCGCGGCGGCGCCCGCCGCAGGCAGCCACAGGGCAATCGCGATCCGCGCGAAGCATCCGCTCACGGTGTCACCCCCCAAGAGTGCCGTGCTGAACAAGGCAGTCCCTATCCTCCGGCAGGCCGGGCGCTGCCGTCAGTTCATTGCGGCACAAACTCGTACGCCCCGATGTCCGGCGCCTTGCCCTGCGGCACCTTCGTGCCGGCAATGTCCTTGTCCAGACCCACGTCCACGCCCGCGTCAATGGCCGGACTGCCGGGCTTCAGGTGGAAATCGAACTCGGCCGGGGCGACGAAGAGCTTCGCCAGGTCGGCGGCGACCACACGCAGGTTGCGGTTCTCATCCATCTTGCCGGCGTTGTCGGTGATGATGTTGTTCTTCAGCGTGACCGTGGTGCCGGCCGCCTGAGAATACGCCGTCAGATCCTCGCCGCCTCGCAGGATGACGTTGTTGTAGACCTTCATATCAGTGTTCTTGTTCCAGTTGGCGAACGCGTAGAAGGCCTCCGTGTGGAAAACATTGTAGGCCACGGTGACGTTGTCGGACTCCGAGCTGGTGAAGGCGATGTTGGAGTTGATGACGCGGTTGCCGATGACGAGGATGTTCTTGCTGCCCATGTAGACCGAGATGCCGTTGGCGTGAGTACCCATGCAGTCAAGGACGGTGTTGCCGACGATCTGGCTGTCCTGGCAGCCCATGAACCAGATGCCCTGTCCGCCGCACTTGCGGACCGTGTTGTTCCTGACGACGACGCGGCGCGGACCGACCAGCATGCCCATGTTGCCCGGGTTCTCAGCAATCTCGTTGTTCTCAACGAGCAGGTTGTCCGCGGCGTTGGCGTAGATGCCGCCATAGCCGAGTTCTGACGTGCGGATGTGGCCGATGCTGTTGTTGCGGACGACGATGTTCTCGTTCTTGTGGTGCCACGAGAGGATGCAGATGCCGACGCCGTCGGACATGCCCGTGCCGCTGTAGCGCTCAATGCGGAAACCGGCGATGACGATGCCGACGACGCCTTCGGCAATCGTCAGGCCCGCGGAGCGGACCGAGATCGTGACCTCCTGCCGGTTCAGGTCGCCGGGCTTCTTCGGCCAGAGATAGACCTTGTGCCGGCCGTCGGCGGCGGGACGGTTATCGAAGTAGTATTCGCCGGGCAGGTCGAGCAGGTGGAGGCTGTTGTAGATCGTGTAGAGCTCAGGTCGGTCGGTATATGGCGGCGCGGGCAGCTTGGCGAAGGTGATCTTTTTCTCGGCCGGGATGAAGCTGGCGATTTTCCGGTAGTAGACCGCGTTCGGCCCGGCCCACACGATGACCCAGGCGTCGTCCCAGTAATGCTCGTCCGGCTGGTTGAGGTGCGCCGGATCAACGACGGAGGTGTTCGTCATGTCCTTGCAGGGAATGGTGTAGAAGTGCTTGATCTTATCCATGAAGAACGGGTCGGGCTGGTTCGGATCTTGGGCCAGGAAGAGCATCTGGCCGTCCTCGATGAGATTCGCGCTGCCGGACGCGGTGCCTTTGGGCGCCCAAGCCCACCACAGGTCCTTCCAGTGCGGATTGCCGCCGCATTCCTCGGCCGACTGGCACTGCGTCCAGCCCGTCAGCGGCTCGCAGCCCTGGAGCACGGCGCGTCCTTCGCCCCATTGGCCGTCGCTGTTGCCGTCGTAGGTGATGGGCTTCTCGGCTGTGCCGCTTTCTTTGGCCACGACGCTCCCGCGGTAGATCACGCCGCCCTTGAACCTGACGACATCGCCCGCTGCCAGCTTGGTGGCGGCTGGCTTGTCGGTGGCGGCCTTATCGCCCGGCGCGTGTTTCCAGGCCGTCTCCTTCGTCGCGCCGTCGTTGGCGTCCTGGCCGCCAGCGAAGTCCACGTAGGAGGTCGCCGCCGGCAGTTGACCGCCCGTCACGAAGGGCAGGGCCAGCGTCATCAGCAGCGCCCAGGTTCGATAGCTCATGGCAGCCTCCTCGACCGCGGAATCTGTTTGCGTATGCCCAGACTGTACTGCTACGGAGCGCGAAGGGCAACGGGAGCAACAGGCGAATGTGGCGGAAAGCGTGCGCCAGGCAAGATGTCGTAGGGTTCTGCTTTTGCGTTTCGACGCAGACGCCGTATCACGGCATTTCCATCTGCGGCAAAAAGGAGAGGCAGGCATGGCTCAGCAGCGACTGAAGATCGGTTTCGTCGGTGTCGGTGGCATGGGGCAGTGCGCGCACCTGAAGAACTACGTGGCGCTGGCGGACCGGTGTGAGGTCGTGGCGCTCGCCGAACTGCGCCGGGAACTGGCAACGAAGGTCGCGGCGCGCTACGGCGTGCCGAAGGTCTACGCGAGCCACGAGGAGATGCTGGCGAAGGAGAAGCTCGACGGCATCGTGGCATCGCAGCCGTTCACGCGGCACGGCACCCTGGTGCCGGAACTGCTGAAGGCTGGCGTGCCGGTGTTCACGGAGAAGCCCATCGCCGGCTCGATCGCGATGGGCGAGAAGATCGTCGCGGCGGCGAAGCAGGCCCGGACATGGCACATGGTCGGGTATCACAAGCGCAGCGACCCTGCCAGCATGTACGCGAAACAAGAGATCGAGCGCCTGAAAGGCTCCGGCGAGCTCGGCAAGCTGAAGTACGTCCGCATTCTGATGCCTGCGGGCGACTGGATTGCGGGCGGGTTCGACGATCTGATCAAGAGCGACGAGCCGTACCCGCAGTTGACGTGGGACCCGCCGGCGGCCGACATGGACAAGGAGACGAACGACCAGTACATCGGCTTCGTCAACTACTACATCCACCAGGTGAACCTGATGCGATACTTGCTCGGCGAGCCGTATAAGGTGACGCACGCCGATCCGTCCGGGACGGTGTTCGTCGGGCAGAGCAGCAGCGGCGTGGCGTGCGTCATCGAGATGAGTCCCTACTGCACGACCATTGATTGGCAGGAGTCCGCGCTGGTCGCGTTCGAGAAAGGCTACGTGAAGCTGGAGCTTCCGGCGCCGCTGGCCTCGAACCGGCCGGGCAGGGTCGAGATACTCAAGGATCCCGGCAAGGGCGTGACGCCGCAGCTCAACGTGCCGCAGTTGCCGTGGGTGCACGCCATGCGGCAACAGGCGCTCAACTTCTGCGCGGCTCTGCGCGGCGAGGCCAAGCCACCGTGCGACGGCGTGGAAGCGCTGGCGGACATCAAGATCGCGCGCGAGTACATTCGCCTGTGGAAGGGGAGGTAGCCGTGGCGGCGCTGTCGTGTGGCGAGCGAGCCGTGCGGTGTCTGCTGGGGGAGCCGGTTGACCGGCTGCCGTTCGGCGTGGGCATCGGCTACTGGCCGTGGGGCGAGACTCACGAGCGCTGGAAAAGGGAGACGGGCAGACAAGACCTGGATATCGCCCGCGAGCTCGGCTTCGACGGCTCGTTCGCCAGTCCGGCGCTCAAGCTCGGCATGTTCCCGGAATTCGAGAATAAGGTCATCGAGGAGACGCCGGAATTCGTGGTCTCGCGCGACTGGCGGGGGATCACGATGCGCAACCGGCGGGACGGCCACTCGATGCCCGAGTTCCTCGAGTACCCGGTGAAGACGCGCGCGGATTGGGAGCAACTCAAGCGCGAGCGGCTGGAGCCGCTGCGGGCCGGGCGAGTCTGCGAGGACTGGGAGGCGTTCAGAGCGCGGCTGCAAAAAACGGGCGAGGCCGTGCAGCTTGGCTGCTTTCCCTTCGGAGTCTTCGGCACGCCGCGCGACATCGTCGGCGTGGAAAGCCTGCTGCTCCGGTTCTACGACGAGCCGGAGTTGATCCGCGAGATGATGGCGCATCTGACGACGCTGTGGCTGAGCGTGTGGGAGCAGGTTGTGCGGGAAGTGCGGGTTGCGCACATCCACATCTGGGAAGACATGGCGGGCCGGCAGGGGTCGCTGATTTCGCCGCAGATGATCGAGCAGTTCATGATGCCATGCTACGACCGCACGCTTGAGTTCGCTCGAGCGCACGGCGTGCGGCTGATCTCCGTGGACAGCGACGGCGATTGCCGCCAGCTTGTGCCGGTGATGATGAAGCACGGCGTCAACGTGTTCCTCCCGTTCGAAGTACAGGCCGGCTGCGACGTGTTCGAGTACCGCCGCCAATACCCGACACTGGGCATCTGGGGCGGGATGGACAAGCGCGTGCTGGCCGGGAACCGTTCGGACATTGACAAGGAAGTGGCCCGCGCGGCACGAATGGCGGAGCAGGGGCGATACGTGCCGTGCTTCGACCACCTGATTCCCCCCGATGTGCCGTGGGAGAGTTTTAAGTATGCGTGTGAAGAGCTGAGGAAGGTGTGCTACGGGAAGGCTGGCGCGTGAGCGATGATTGACTTCCACGCTCATCTGGGGAAG
>Ga0315282_10009887_pt1 | contig 15084 bp, 11 predicted proteins | sample YL17G07_20_MG_FD_203693 | JGI IMG/M metagenome (GOLD analysis project Ga0315282, IMG submission 203693) | Sediment microbial communities from Yellowstone Lake, YNP, Wyoming, USA - YL17G07_20 | ecosystem: Environmental > Aquatic > Freshwater > Lake > Sediment | place: USA: Wyoming | collected... | reverse complement strand
ACGCGCTGGCCATCGCCAAGGCGCTGGCCGCGGCCGTCAAGGACCTGGAATACGACATCGTGTTCACCGGTGCCTTGACCGACGACGACGGTTACGCCGCGGTGGGCGTGGCCCTGGCCGAGCTCCTGGGCGTGCCCCACGCCACCTATGTGAAGAAGATCGAGATCGTCGAAGATGGCAAAAAGGCCAAGGTCGGCCGGGAGCTCGAGGGCGGCCTGATGGAGTACCTCGAGATTGATCTCCCCTGCGTGCTGGGCATCCAGACCGGTATCAACGAGCCGCGCTACGCTTCCTTCAAGGGCATCAAGCAGGCGGCCAAGAAGGAGATCGCGCTGAAGAGCGCGGCCGACCTGGGACTGGACGCCTCCGATCTGGGGGAGGCCGGTTCCTGGGCGGTGCTGGAGAAGTTCACGCCACCGGTGGTGGGCGAGATGGCCGAGATACTCGAGGGTGAGCCCGACGAGACCGCGGCCAGACTTGCCGCAATCTTGAAGGAAAAGGGGCTGGTCTAGATGAAAGATATCTTTGTCTTGATAGAGCACCGTCGCGGCGAGATGCGGGACGTCTCCGTGGAGATGCTCTCAGGCGCCGGGAAACTCGGCGGGACCGTGGTAGCGGTTCTGCTGGGTAAGGACGTGGACGGCTTCGCGGAGAAGGCCGCCGGTTACGCGGACAAGGTCCTTTACGTGAACGACGCCATGTTTGAGAACTACAACTCGGAAGCCTACCAGAAGGCCCTCTCCGCCCTGATCAAGGAGCACGGCCCGGGAGTGGTCCTGGTAGGAAATACCGCTCAGGGAGTGGATATGGCCCCCGCCCTGGCCATAGAGCTGGGCGCCCCCCTGGTCACCGACGTCACCGCGTTGGAGATGGAGGAGGATAAGCCCAAACCCACCCGCACCTTCTACGGCGGCAAACTGGACGCCCATATGGTCATGAAGGACGCCGACATCTATGTCCTCACCATCCGCGAGGCCACCTTCCTGGCCGAGGACCCCTCCAAGTCGGGGGAGATCGTGAAGGTGGATAACCCGGTCAGCGAGGATATCCCCTACCGCACGTTCCTGGAGTACGTGGAGCCCGAGGTGGGCGAGGTGGATATCACCCAGTCAACCCTTCTGGTCGGCGTGGGCCGCGGCATTCGCGAGGACAAGAACCTGCCCGTGGTAGAGGAGCTGGCCCAGGTAATGGGAGCGGACCTCGCGGCCTCGCGTGCGGTGGTGGACGCGGGCTGGCTTCCCTCGGACCGCCAGGTGGGTATCTCGGGCAAGACGGTCAAGCCCAAGCTCTACCTTGCCGTGGGTATCTCGGGAGCTTTCCAGCACGTAACCGGCATGAAGGGATCCGAGGTCATCGTGGCCATCAACAAGGACCCCGACGCCCCCATATTCGGCATAGCCGATTACGGTATCGTGGACGACCTCTTCAAGGTGGTCCCCAAGCTCACGGAGAAAGTCAAGGAGTTGAAGGGCGCTTAAGCGTTGTCATTGAGCCCCGACTCCTCCGGTGCCCATAATAAAAACGCAGGATAAATGAACCTTTAGCCGTTGGCACGAGGAGGAAGAAAGACATATGAACGGTAAACCAAAAATCGGAGTCTATGTCTGCCACTGCGGGACGAACATAGCCGGCACCGTGGACGTGGAGGACGTGGTACGCTTCGCGCAAACCCTCCCGGACGTGGTGGTGGCCCGCAATTACAGCTATATGTGTTCCGACCCCGGGCAGGCATTGATCACCGATGACATCGAGAAGATTGGATTGAACCGGGTGGTGGTGGCCTCCTGCTCGCCGCGTATGCACGAGCCCACCTTCCGCAAGACCCTCAATGGCGCCCAGCTCAACCCCTATTTTCTGGAGATGGCCAACATCCGGGAGCAGTGCTCGTGGGTGCATGAGGATTCCGTAGCCGCCACGGAGAAGGCCAAGCGTATCATAGAGGCGGCGGTGGCCAAGGCCCGCAGGCTGGAGGCCCTGGACCAGAAAGAGGTGGACGTGGAGCCCTCCTGCCTGATTATCGGGGCTGGGATCGCCGGAATCCAGGCCGCCCTGGACATCGCCGACGCGGGCTTCAAGGTCTACGTGGTGGAGAAGTCGCCCACCGTGGGCGGGCATATGGCCCAGTTGGATAAGACCTTCCCCACCCTGGACTGCTCGGCCTGCATCCTCACCCCCAAGATGGTGGACGTGGCCAACCATCCGAACATCGAGCTCATGACCTACTCCCAGGTGGAGGAGATCTCGGGCTATATCGGGAACTTCGACATCAAGGTGCGCGTAAAGAGCCGCTTCGTGGACATGGAGAAGTGCACCGGCTGCGGGGATTGCGCCAGCAGCTGCCGCCAGGCCGGCCGCATCTCCAACGAGTTCGACGAGGGCGTGGGGATGCGCGGCGCCATCTACCTGCCCTTCCCCCAGGCGGTTCCCGCCAAGTACACCATTGACAAGGAGAACTGCCTGTTCCTGGCCAAGGGCAAGTGCGGCGAGTCGCCCAAGTGCAAGGATGCGTGCCAGGCCGGCGCGGTCAACTTCGACCTTGAGGACAAGATGGTGGAGTTCAAGGTGGGCACGATCATCGTGGCCACCGGGTTCGACGTCTTCGACGCCAGGCTGAAGCCGGAATACGCGTACGGGGTCTATGACAACGTGCTCACGGCCCTGGAATTCGAGCGCATGGTCAACGCCTCCGGGCCCACCGGCGGGAAGATCGTCATGCTGGAGCGGGGCAAGAAGAAAAAAAAGAAGAAGGAAGGCGCGGAGGAAGAGCAGCCGCGCATGCCCGGGAGCGTTACCTTCATCCAGTGCGTCGGCTCCCGCGATAAGAGCGTGGGCAACGAGTACTGCTCGAGGGTCTGCTGCATGTACACGGCCAAGCTGGCCCACCTGGTCAAGGAAAAGGTGCCCGGTGCGGACGTAACCATCTTCTACATGGACGTGCGCGCCTTCGGCAAGGGTTTCGAGGAGTTTTACGACCGGGTCAGGCGCGAGGGTGTTCGCTACATCCGCGGCAACCCCTCCGAGATCTACAAGAAGGGGGACAAGCTGGTGGTGAAGGCCGAGGACACCCTGACCTCCACCCCCCTGGAGCACGAGGCGGACATGGTGGTCCTCTCCGTGGGCCTGGTGCCGCGGTCGGACAACCGGGAGATCATCGACCTGCTCAAGCTATCCCAGTCCTCCGATCTCTTCTACCTGGAGGCCCACCCCAAGCTGCGCCCGGTGGATACCGCCTCCGACGGCATCTACCTGGCCGGCGTGTGCCAGGGGCCCAAGGACATACCCGACGCCGTGGCCCAGGCCAAGGGCGCGGCATCGGCGGCCATGATCCCCATGGCCTCGGGCAAGGTGAAGGTGGAGGCCCAGACCTCCATAGTGGACGAGGCGACCTGCCGGGGCTGTGGCTTCTGCGTCCAGGTATGCCCGTACACGGCCATCGAACTGTTGGAGGTAAACCGCATGGGATGGCCGGTGCAGGTGGCCCGGGTCAACGAGGCCCTGTGCAAGGGGTGCGGCGCCTGCGCGGCCGCCTGCCTGTCGGGCTCGGTCCAACAGCGTTCCTTCAAGGATTTACAGCTGTTACCACAGATTCAGGCCTTGGGGGTGAAATAGCATATGGGAGATAATACCAAGACTGATTTCGAGCCCAACATCGTGGCTTTTCTCTGCAACTGGTGCTCTTACGCCGGGGCGGACCTGGCCGGCACCTCGCGCATCCATTACCCGCCCAACGTGCGGGTTATCCGGGTGATGTGCTCTGGCAGGGTGAACCCCCTCTTCGTAATGAACGCCCTGCAGCAGGGCGCCGACGGGGTGCTCATTTCCGGTTGCCACCCCGGGGATTGCCACTACATGCAGGGCAACTATTACGCGCGGCGCCGTTTCAACCTCATGCGCAACTTCCTGGAGTACCTGGGAGTGGAGCCGGAGAGAGTGCGCATGAGCTGGGTCTCGGCCTCCGAGGGCGCCAAGTGGAAGGAAGTCATCGAGGAGGTCACGGAGGGCGTGAGGACCGTCGGGCCCATGGATAAGTTCAAACGGAGGCAGTTAAATTGGTAGACATAAATAAACTCAGAGAGATAGCCGCAGAGGTAATCTCCAGGGACGACGTGAGGGAGCTCATTGGCTACCGCCCCGGGACCTACGGCTTCAGGGCTCGTCCGGCCTTCGTCACAGGTCCCGAGGAAGTGGACCGGCTCATATTCACGCCGGCCTGCGTCAACAACCTGGCCACTTACATCACCCTGGAGGAGAAGCTGCCCGTTCCGCGGGGGCAGGAGCCGGACACCCGCAAGGTGGCGGTGATGGTCAAGGGCTGCGACTCCCGGGCCCTGGTGCAGCAGATGGAGGAGAAGGCCTACGGGCGAGACCAGGTGGTGGTGCTGGGCATTCCCTGCACCGGCGTGGTGGACATGGCCAGGGTGGAGGCCCGTTTCCCCGGGGTCCTGGAGCTCGGGGAGATCGCCCTGGAGGGGGGCAAGTTCGTCCTGTCCTTCGACGGCAAGGTGGAGGAGGTCCCCAAGGATGAGCTGCTGGCGGATAAGTGCGCGCGCTGCCGCTATCCCACCCCCCTCGTCTACGACCAGCTCCTGGACGACGAGGTGGCCCGCTTCGCCGACGACGATTACTCCGACATCGAGGCCCTGGAGAAGCGTTCCATGGAGGACAAATGGGGCTACTGGGAGGAAAAGTTCTCGCGCTGCATCCGTTGCTATTCCTGCCGTAACGTATGCCCCATGTGTTATTGCGAGGACTGCGTGCTGGACCGGATTAATCCCACGTGGATGCGGCGCAGCGTGGACATAAGCGAGAACACGGCCTTCCACATCGCCCGCGCCTATCACCTGGCCGGGCGCTGCATCCAGTGCGGTGAATGCCAGCGGGTCTGCCCGGCGAAGATACCGCTCATGGAGCTCAACCGCAAGTTCTACAAGGACGTGGGGGAGCTCTACGACTACGAGCCGGGAACGAACGTAGAGGCCGCGCCCCTGCTGGCGACCTTCAGCGTTGAAGACCGTGAGGATTTCATACTCTAAAAGGTGGGTGTCATGGCAGTTAAAAAATTAAGCAAGGAGAAAATCGGGGAGGCGCTCAAGGAACTCTCCAAGTTTCGCCTCATCGCGCCCGCCAGGTCGGATGAGGTGGTGATCTTCAAGGAGATCGCGGACCCCGAGGAGGCCTACCTGGATTACGGCAACTCCACCGTTCCCCCCAAGAAGGTGGTCTTCCCGCAGACGGAGACCCTATTCCGCTTCATGGTGGGCAACCCCGAGCTCGAGGAGAAAAACGTGGAGGAGGAGGGAACCACCGTCATCTTCGGCCTGCGCCCGTGCGACGCCCGGGCCATGGCCATCGTGGAAAAGCTATTCAGCTGGGATTACGACGACCCCTATTTTCTTAAACGCCGGGAGCTGACCACGCTGGTTGGAATGGCCTGCGTGGAACCGCCCTCCGTGAACTGCTTCTGCCCCTCGGTGGGGGGAGGCCCCTTCGGGAAGGAGGGGCTGGACCTGCTGCTCACGGATATGGGCGATTACTACCTGGTGCAGTCCCTGACCGACAAGGGGAAAAAGCTCGAGGAGACGCTGGCCTCCCAACTGGAGGACGCCGCCGGAGGCGACGAGAAGAAGGCGGAGGGGATGGCCGCGGAGGCGGAGGGCAAGATCCGCCGCTCCATCAAGACGGAGGGCATCCCGGAGAAACTGCCGGGGCTGTGGGAGAACGACCTCTGGAAGAAGGTCTCGGCCGCCTGCCTGGGATGCGGCATCTGCACCTTCCTCTGCCCGACCTGCCACTGTTTTGATATTCAGGACGAGGTGGAGGAGCTCGGAGACGGGCGCCGCTGCCGCATGTGGGACTCCTGCATGTTCAGCGAGTACAGCCTGCACGCCTCCGGGCACAATCCCCGGCCGACGCGGCGCGAGAGGACGCGCAACCGCATCAGCCACAAGTACTCCTATTACCCCAGCCGGTTCGATGTCATCGCCTGCGTGGGATGCGGACGCTGCATCAACCTCTGCCCGGTGAACATCGATATCCTGGATATCCTTGAACAGGTGGTGGATGCCTAATGAAGAACCCATATATTCCCTACCAGGTAAACATCCTGGAAGCATGGTACGAGACGCCGGGAGACCGCTGCATAAAGACCTTCAAGGTTACCTTCGCCGACGAGAAGGTGTGGGACACCTGGAAACAGCTCCCCGGCCAGTGCGCCATGGTGGGCATTCCCGGCGTGGGCGAGTCCATGTTCTGCATCTCCTCCTCGCCCACGGAGGAGGGCTACCTGCGCTTCAGCATCATGAAGATGGGAAAAAATACCACTGCCCTGCACGAGCTGGAGGCGGGGGATTCCTTCTACGTGCGCGGGCCGCTGGGCAACAGCTTCCCCGTCGAGGAATGGAAGGGGAAGAACGTCTTCACCATCGGCGGCGGCATCGGGCAGGCGCCCCTGCGCCCGGTTGTCGAGTATATCCGGGCCAACCGGGGCGACTTCGGGGAGCTCGAGCTCATCTACGGCGCCCGGACCTCCGAGGACCACTGCTTCAAGGCCGAGTTCGAGGAAATCGCCCAGTGCGGCGAGTGCGAGTGCCACCTGGCCATCGACGTGGAGGAGGAGAAGTGGCCGCACTTCGTGGGCTTCGTTCCCACCCTGCTCATGGAGGTGGCGCCCTCCCCCGAGAACGCCATCGCGGTCACCTGCGGGCCTCCGATCATGATCAAGTTCGTCCTGCAGAACCTGGAGAAGCTCGGATTTGCCCCGGACCAGGTGTACACCACCCTGGAGAACCGCATGAAATGCGGCATCGGGAAGTGCGGCCGCTGTAACGTGGGCCATCTATACGTCTGCAAGGACGGCCCGGTATTCTCTTATGCGCAGCTGAAGGATATACCCGAGGCTTTTGCCTGATGGCCGAAATGCCGAGAAAAGGTGGAGCCTCGCTCCACCTTTTCTATTAGTGCGATAGTTGTGGGGGCTCAATAGTATCTTGAAAACGGACGAGTCAGGCGAGCCCGCCAGGGATTACGGGCCGCGTCCCCGGCTGTTGAAGATCGTTTTTCTGCGGCCGGAAGTGTGATAAAGACTGTCTTGAAGCGTTATTTCTTTTTGAGAACAGGCATCTATGGGCAAGGAAGGCAAGGAAGGATAATCGCAGGCGGGCAAGGAATTATCCGACGAGAGGAGGAGGGCTTCAAGTGGTCTTCAGGATGCAAGCCTGGCGGGTGATCCGCCACATGTTCCTGGCCCTGGCATTGGCCGTAGCCGGCCTGGTGGTCGTCGCGGGACTGGCCTTCATCGGGCTGGACGTAGCCTACGCCGACCACGTATTCAAGGGCGTGTCCGTGGAGGGCGTGTATATAGGCAGCCTGAACAGGGAGGCGGCCGTCGAGAAGCTGCGCTCCGAACTGGACCTGGACGTCCTCAACAGCGACCTGGCCCTGGAGTTCGACGGCAATACCTGGCCCCTACCCATCTACGAAATCGACGCCTACGTGGACCTGGAGGCCACGGTGGACAGGGCCATGTCCGCCGGGCGGGATATACCCTTCTACCAGCGCTGGGCCTTCCGCGCCGTCTTCAAGGGCATGGACCGGGACGTGGGACTGGTCATCCATTACGATCCGCATAAGCTGGAATCTTTTATTTCCACCCTGGAGGGAACCATCAACCGGGAGCCCATCAGCGCCGGGATACGCCTGCAGGGCCCCAAGCTTATATGCCAGAGGTCGCAGGAGGGCTGGGTCCTGGACACGGAGCAGGCCAGGGAGAGCATCCTCGAATCCCTCTCCTCGCCGCAGCGCGTGGCGGTTCTCAATATCGAGGTGACATCTCCCCAGGTCTCCGACTCGCAGGTGGGGAAGGTGATCACCGTGGATAAGACCAACCACATCCTTACCCTCTACAACAACATGGATGTAGAGAAGCAGTACCCCATCGCCGTGGGCATGCCCGAATGGCCCACTCCCAGCGGTACTTTCTCCATCGTCTATAAGACCAAGAGCCCCACCTGGGTGAATCCCGGCACCTCCTGGGCGGCCACCATGCCCCCCGTGATCCCGCCCGGACCGGGTAACCCCCTGGGTACCAGGGCCCTGGCCACCAGCGCCAGCGGGGTTTTCATCCACGGCACCTATAGCTCGTGGTCCATCGGGTATTCCGTGTCCCACGGCTGCATACGCATGTATATTAAGGATTCCGAGGACATATACGAGCGGGTGCCGGTAGGCATCCCAGTGCTCATTTTCTAGCCTGGGAGCGTTGCGGGATTGTAGGGGCTGAGGGTGTAGGGGCTTAAGTAAAGTCAGCAGTCCGGATCTGCAACGCCCTGTCGAAGTCTTGGCTTTTTACTTTTTTGATCTCGTGGGAATACAAGCAGCCATTAGCTCACAGGCTGGATTTATCGAGTAAATATTGGCCTGCCAGTGGCCGAAGAATATTTTGGGAAACAATAAATTCTTATGGAGTAGAAAGGTTCCGGGGCGGATGTTTAAGAGAGCGATCACCGTTTTGATCCTCACCTTTTTGCTGTTGATGGTCTCCCCTTTACCGGTTTGGGCGGATGCCCCCGCCGCGCCGCGGGGGGGTTCGCTGCCGCCTCCCTCCGGACTGAGCGTACTGCACCGGGTGGAGGATACGGGGGCCCGCATAGCGCTCACCTGGAACGGCGTGGACGGCGCCTTCGGCTACGGCGTCTACCGCTCCGAGTCGGAGGAGGGCCCTTTCTACCAGGTGGGCGGCAAGGCGGCCGACTCCATGCGGGACTATCCCGTGTTTTTGGATGAGACGGTGGAAGCGGGAAAGGGATACTATTACGCGGTAACCAGCGTGGACGCCGATCTGGGGGAGAGCCCCTTCTCCGGGAAGGTTTACGCGGTGCTGGAGCCCGCCGCCAGGGCGGCCGCCGGGACCAAGAGCATGATCTGCTCCCTCACCGACCAGCGCATCTACTTCTTCGAGGGGAACCAGCTGGTGAACATCATGCGCTGCTCAACCGGCCTCAACAATGCTACCCCCACTGGCAACTTTCATATCCTCGGCCATTACGGTACCAATGCGGGCCTTGGGGGTGCCATCTGCGATTACTGGATGAGTTTTACCTCCGCCCACGGCATGCATGCCTGGCCGCGCGGCTCCTCGAGCTACGAGGCCGGGTTAGGGGCTCCCGCCTCCCACGGCTGCATCAGGCTGCATCCCCTGGAGGCCTACTGGCCCTATAACTGGGCCCCCGACGGGACCCCCCTGACCATCACTTACGCCTCCCTGGCCCGAAGGGTGATCTCGGGATGCCACGATTCCATAGGCGCCCCCCAGCCCTCGCCCGACTGGTACTTCGCCGAGGGATACACCGCCCTGGGATACGACACCTACCTGTTGCTCTCCAACCCCGTCGATAACCCGGTGAACGCCCACGTATCCTTCCTCCTGGAGGGGGGGGCGGTGGTTCAGCAGGAATGCGGGATCGCACCCCACTCCCGCTTCACCCTGGCGGTTGATGATGTACCCCAGATGGACGCCGCCGCCTTTTCCATCCAGGTGCACGCCGACGGGCCGGTGGTGGCGGAGAGGGCCATGTATTTCGCCGCCGGCTCGCGGACGGACGGGACGGTGTCCATGGGGGCGACCCAACTCTCCACCGACTGGTATTTCGCCGAAGGATACACCGCCGAGCGTTTCGACACCTACCTGCTCCTGGCCAACCCCGGCGACGAGGGGGTTAAGGCGTGGGTTTACTTCCTCCTGGAGGGAGGGGCGACGGTGGACTACGTCTTCTGGATCGGGCCCCACTCCCGCTACACCGTCCCCGTGGACGCGCTGCCGGTGGTGGGATCCGCCGCCTTCGCCACCCACGTGCACGCCGACGGGCCGGTGGTGGCGGAGAGGGCCATGTACTTCAACAAGGGTTACATAGACGGCGGCCATTCCTCCATCGGGGCCACGCAGCCCGCCCAGAGTTGGTATTTCGCCGAGGGCTGCACACGCAAGTTCTTTGAGAGCTACATATTGGTGGGTAACCCCGGGGACGAGGACGCCGTGGTGGACATCGACTATTACCTGCCCGACGGGAGCATCAGGTACAGCTATTTCGTGAAGTCGCGCTCGCGGATTACCATTCCCATTAATTCCCAGGGCGGCCTGGGTAACAACGATACCGCCTGCGCCGTTTACGCCAATCACCCCGTGGTGGCGGAGAGGGCGGTCTATTACGGGCTGGACAGCCACAAGGGCGGGCACGCCACCCTGGGCTCCGACGTCATCTCGCCCGACTGGTATTTCGCCGAAGGCTGCACCGACGGCGCCTTCGATACCTACATATTACTCTCCAATCCCGGTTGGACCCCGGCCCGGGTAGAGGTGGGATTCCAGCGTGATGACGGCGCCACCTTCGCCGGTTATTACATCGTTCCCGCCCAGCGCCGGGTCACCGTGCGCGTGGAAGGCCTCCCCGGCCTGGAGCGGGCATCCTTCTCCACCGTCGTCCACTCCGACGTGCCCATCATGGCCGAGCGAGCGATGTATTTCGTGATGACCCGCGGGTATTGAGGGGCCGTGTCTTCGATCTTCGATTTGTCATCTAAGGCGTTGGTTCAACGTGAACGCCTCATAAAAACCGAAGATCGAAGACACGGCCCCATCCGGAGTCGCTCAAAAACATCAGTTCCTCGGGATAGGGGTGGAAAAAGGTCTGCTGCTCCAGGTAGGCTTCGCCGAACTTGATTATCCAGGAGTTGATGATAAAGATCGCGGCGCTCAAGGGAACAACCCCCTTGCGGTACCTCTCCAGCGTGTCCAGGAAATAGGACTTCTCCCGGGGCGAGAGTTTCCTGGAGAAATGTCCCAGGGCATGCATGAGCACGTTGATGCTGGACGTATACCGGGGGGCCCTGGAGAGAGCCCGCGCCAGGTGCGGGCGGTAAAGGGAATAAACCTCGCCCACCGGCTGATGGTCTTGGTTGGCGGCGATACGGCCGAGTTCCTTCAACTCCGCCTGGTTGTAGGCCATGAACAAGAGCTTGTTGCGGGTGTGGAAATCGACCAGGTCCTCCATGGAGGCCGACTTTACCGTGTCGCGCCAGCGGGCCATGGCGAAGAGGCGGGTCAGGAAATGTTCCCTGATGCGGGAGTTCTTCAGGCGGCCCTCCGTATCCACGGCCAGGTCGGGGAACCTCTCCAGGACCGCGGCCCCGAAGAATCCCGCGCCCTTGGCCATGGTCCCTGATTTTCCACCCGCGGCGTAGATCTTCACGTCGTTGGTCCCGCAGGAGGGGGAGCGGTACTTGAGCAGGAAGCCGTCCACCTCGCCGGCGGAGCCCAGGAAGTCGTTGCAGAAAGCGAGCATGGTGCCGGTCAGGTCCCTGCCGGTGGACGGCTGCAACAGGCTCAAGGCGCCCCCGGCGGACTCGATGTGGATGGGGTCGCGGGGAACCCCCAGCCCTATCTCCATCTCCGGGCAGACCGGCTTGAGCTCAACGTGGGGCGCCAGCCGGTCCACGAATTCGTCCACGATCATCTCGCCGTCGTAACGGCAGCGCTCGAACCCCAGGCATTTACTGATCACCACGATGGGCTTGACCGCGATCTCCATGTACGGTTTCCCCTTGCTTCCGGGGTTCCAGGCAGGCCGCCGGAGATTTTTGGCAGGCCGGCTCGAGCGAAGCATCGTTCACCTCAGGTGCGCGGCAATCTTTCCAGGATACCTCTTAATACTATCACCATGGCTTGCCGTCTTTTCTTTATGGGAGAATGATGCGGATCAGCCCAGTGTAATGCGGTTGCGGCCCGAGTCCTTGCTCTCGTACATGAGCTGGTCGGCCCTTCTCACCAGCCCGTCCACCGTGTCGTCCGGCCGGGCCACGGTGGCGCCGATGGAGATGGTGGCCTCGACGGTCTCTGAGTCGGAGGTGATGCTCGACTGCTCCACCATGGCCCGCAATTTCTCGGAGACGGAGCGCAACCGCCCGTCATCGACGTTGATGATGATGGCGATGAATTCCTCGCCGCCCCACCTGCACACCAGGTCGAAGGATCTCAGGCTGTTGGAGAGGGTCTTCGCCGTCATCCTCAGGACATCGTCCCCGACATCGTGACCGAACCTGTCGTTGACCTTCTTAAAGTGGTCGATATCCATGAAGAGGACCCCGAAAGGCCAGCCGTAGCGGTCCTGTTCCGCCAGCCGGAATTTCAGGTTCATCTCCGCGTAGCGCCGGTTACCCACCTCGGTGAGGGAATCCAGTAAGGCTATCCTCCTCAGTTCCTCGATGGCCTGCTTCGATTCGACCTTGGTGGTGTTGTCGCTGAACACCTCCACGGCTCCAACGATCATTCCGTCCGGGCTGAGGATGGGTGCGACGCGAATGGACACCGGCACCCGGTGCCCCCGCTTGTGATGCAGGAAAACCTCCTCCTCCCGCGGAAGCCCGTCGTGCAAGGTTTTTACCGCCGGGCAGAGGTTTGTCTCGCAGAGCTTGGTCCCTAGCTCGTCCACGTGCATTAGGATGTCGTCGCGGCAGTAACAGTCAACCACCTCGGGGGCCCTGTACCCGGTGAGCCTTTCGGCCCCCTTGTTCCAGTAGGTTATCTTGCGCTCGTTGTCCAGGAAATATACCCCGTCGTAGAGGTTGTCCAGGAGGTTTTTATAGAAGTCCTCCCTCATGTCCATTTCGGATACCCCCGCACTAAGACCTTGAACACTCATATGAATTATACGCGCCCCACCGCCTCAGTACCTGCTATAAATCAGTGGGCAGCAGGTTGTTGACAGCAGGTAAGCAGACCCCGTAGCTCGTAGCCGGTAGCTCGGGAAAAAGAACCTCAAGGTTATTGGATAATATTTTATGGTTCTTCTCCCTGAAGTGTGGGGGACGATGAAGCGTCAACGCAAGCTCAACACAGATAATTGCACTTAAGGGGAGGCTTGCCCACTGCGGGCTTGCTTACCTTCCGCCGATTACCCGCATTTGTCGGAGATGAGCATGTTTCATCAAACGAGATAGTTTGGGTGCGATATTCCGCAGGGTCCGCAATACTACGAGATTCCAGCTCCGAGCTACGCCCTTCTTTCCGTGGATGCGGGTTGCTGGCTTCGGGTTACGATTTTCTTCCCGGGGACGCGAGCTGCAGGCTACGGGACGCGTTCCTGGTTTACAGTCTTTCCAGTTCGCCGGTGGTGACATGGCCCACGTTGTTGGCCAGGTCGCCGACGCGCTCCAGGTTGCTCAGGGTGTCCAGGAAGACGACCCCGGCGGTACCATCGCACTCCCCCCGGTTAAGGCGCCTGAGGTGTTTGCTGCGGAAGCGGCTGGCCATCTCGTCCACCAGGCCCTCCAGGTTCTGGTAATGCACCGCCATGCCCGGGTCCTCCGCCCCGAAGGCGTCGATGATGCCCTCGTACATCTCGAAGACCGTGGAGGAAAGCTCTTCCAGATCGCCCTTGGCGGTATCGGTGAAGGTCAGGTTGTTCTCCATCTTGTTGGTGGCCAGGTACATGATGTTCTCGGCGTGGTCGCCGATGCGCTCGATGTCGTTTACGGCGTGCATGTACCCCACCAATTGCTCGGACTGCTCGTCGGCCATGGATTTCTGGGAAAGCTTGGAGAGGTACTCGGTGATGGAGTGGGCCAGGCCGTCCACGATGGATTCCATCTCCAGGAGTTGTTTCTTCCCCGACCGGTCCAACTTCTTCATGTACCCCACGCTGGTTCGCAGCATATCCAGGGTGATGCTGGCCATGCGCACGATCTCCTTACGCGCCATCTCCAGGGCCATGGAGGGGTTGTGGAAGATGCGGGGGTCCAGGAAGAGCGGGTCCCGCTCCGCCATGGGCTCCGTCCCCCGCTTGATGTGCTTCACCACCGAGATGAACTGGTTGAGGAAGGGTAGCCAGATAAGGGCCATGATCACGTTGAATATAGTATGGGCCCAGGCTATCTGGCGGGCGATATTATCGGTACCGCCGCCGAGGGCTTCGGTTACCCACCTGATCAGGTCGGGGTACCAGCGAAGGAAGGGGAGAAACAGCAGGGTACCGGAGATGTTGAAGAGGTAGTGGGCGACGGCCACCCGCTTGGCGGGGAGGCTGGCCCCCAAGGCGGCTATCCAGGCGGTGATACAGGTCCCTATGTTGCACCCCAATATGATGGGTACGGCGATCTTCAGGGGGTCCGCCCCGCCTGCGGAGAGCACCCCGGCCGCCCCCATGGCTATGACCATACCGGTGGTGGCGGAGGAACTCTGGACCAGGCTGGTGATGAATATCCCCAGGAGGAGCCCCACGAACCAATTGGTCCCGTAGTCGGCCAGCCATCTCTCGAAGGTGCCCGTGTTGGCCAGGGGGGCCAGCCCGCCCTTCATCAGCTCTATCCCCAGGAAGAGGAGGCCGAAGCCCAGGATGACCTGGCCGGTGTATTTCATCACCCTCCTGTTTCCCGCCAGGTACATGAGAAAGCCTACACCGATACAGGGGAACGAGAGAGTCTTAACGTCGAAGGCCACGATCTGGCCGGTCACGGTGGTGCCGATGTTGGCGCCGAATATCACCGCCACGGACTGGGTGAAGGTCATGAGGCCGGCGTTAACGAAGCCGACCAGCATTACCGTGGTGGCGGAGGAACTCTGGATCAGGGCGGTGACCCCTGCCCCCACGGCGACACCGCGCACCCGTTTCTTGGTGAGGCTTTCGATCATCCGGCGCAGGCGGTCCCCCGCCGCGAGCTGCAACCCCTCGCTCATAAGGTACATGCCGTAGAGGAATAGGCCCAAGCCCCCCAACAGGACGATGATCCCGAACCATGTGGAAGTGGCCTCGATGGTCATTGCTGATGCCTTGTCTACTCGCTCACGAAGATCGTCACGGTGTATCCCGTCCCTTTCCCAAGGGGACATTATATATGCATGGTATGACGTCCACAAGGGATGACCCGGCCTTCTTTAGCAACCACGAGGAGCACGGTGCCAAGCCGGGATACGCCACGGTTAAGACCTGCTCACGGCCGCGTGGAAGGACAGCCGCGATCCGGGCGCAAGGCCCCCTGATACGCCGGAACGTCGGTTTGTTGACGGGGCTTTTGGTTGGTGATAAATTGTAGGCG
>Ga0315282_10009886_pt1 | contig 15085 bp, 13 predicted proteins | sample YL17G07_20_MG_FD_203693 | JGI IMG/M metagenome (GOLD analysis project Ga0315282, IMG submission 203693) | Sediment microbial communities from Yellowstone Lake, YNP, Wyoming, USA - YL17G07_20 | ecosystem: Environmental > Aquatic > Freshwater > Lake > Sediment | place: USA: Wyoming | collected... | reverse complement strand
GCACAACCACCGGACCTGTGTTTTCATGTCCCCTGTGCCGTGCCCATTATGTGCAGAACGTCGTGAGGCATTACGTCTCTCGAGCGCGGAGATCCAGCTTGGAGCCGCCGTCTGAGAAGTTCAATGGATGCCAGTGCGAGGGAGATGACAGTTCAGACCAGTCTCTCCTCTCCAATATTTCCTCAGTGGTTCTGAAGACCATGACCGGCTGGTCGTGGCGGTGGAGGTAGTCGTGTCGCGGGCCGAGCGGATTGTTAGAAGGATTTTCTGCCGGGTCTGGATACTGAATCCACCAAGCCTTAGATATCTCTACCACTCGCTCCCGCGTAGTATAGCCGTAATTCGTTATGAAGGATATGGGCACCTGGTTGCCGGGGGGTGCAAGTAAAATTCCACGTGTGCCGACGCTGTTTCATATTGTTTGGCACATCCTTGGGAAGTTTCCCTCCGCAACGAAATTTGCTAAACTGCCCAGACATCGCCACAACGACCTTGGTACTGTTTCGGTGATATGCCAGAGGCCGGACGACTGGCCGTGTATGAACCGTTGAAGATCGAGAAGCGTGATGTTGTTGTCCAACCAAGCTCACCACTGTGACTCGGACCGCGATCCTGCCGCCGCTGCGTGGGAAACCGCCTATTTGCGCTTTCAAACCTCGGAAGCGGAGATTCGGAAATTCGCCCGGCGTCTGCGGAAGCTCGGGGCCAACGAGTGGCCCCGCGACGCCGAAGTCCTGGAGCTCTTCTGCGGCAGGGGGAACGGGCTTCACGCGCTCGGCTGCTTGGGGTTCGACCACATCGAAGGAATGGACCTCTCTCCGCGTCTTCTGGCGAAATATCAGGGAACGGCAAAAACCCATTTCGGTGATTGCCGTCATTTGCCTTTTCCGGGCCACACCAAGGACGTGGTGATCGTCCAAGGGGGACTGCATCATCTTCCACGGCTTCCTGATGACCTGGAGCAAACCCTGAGGGAAATTCATCGCGTGCTTCGAAAGGACGGCCGCGTGGTGTTTGTGGAGCCTTGGTTGACGCCGTTTCTGAGATTCGTGCACTGGGTAGCGGCGAAGCAAGGAGTACGCCGCTGCTCCGTAAAGTGGGATGCGTTACAGACGATGATCGAGCAAGAGCGTGACACCTATGAGCAGTGGTTGGCCCAGCCTCAGTTGATCTTGAACTTAGTGAGCGCGCACTTTGCTCCGGTTTATGAGTCGTTCGCGTGGGGAAAGTGGAACTTTGTCGGTACGCCGCGCTAAACACCGATCGCTCCGCCCCAGGCACATGCCAGGGGGAAGAACATGAATTCTCCGTTCAAGATCGATAACCCGAGCGGGAAAACCGAACCTGACGCACAGCCATCAGCGGCGCTCTCCAACTCGTTCACGGTATCCGTGGTCATCCCCTGCCTCAATGAGTCCGGCTCCATCGCGATATGCGTTGACAAGGCATTGACAGCCCTGGGGGAAGCAGGAATCGCGGGTGAGGTTATCGTCGCCGATAATGGCTCTACTGACGGTTCCGTGAACATCGCTGCAGCGCACGGCGCGCGGGTTGTGCACGTGGAAGCGCGCGGCTACGGCAACGCCCTGAGGGCTGGAATTGCGGAGGCGCAGGGGAAATTCATCATCATGGGTGATGCCGACGACAGCTATGATTTTTCCGAAGCTCCGCGATTTGTACAGAAGTGGCGGGAGGGCTATGAGCTCGTGTTGGGAAACCGGTTCGCGGGTGAGATCAAACCGGGGGCGATGCCTTGGTCGCACCAGCATTTCGGTAATCCCGCCATCACCCGGATCCTAAACACTCTCCACCGTGCAACTATTGGGGACGCTTACTGCGGCATGAGAGGATTCAGCAAGGCTTTGTACGAGCGTGCTGACATTCGAAGCGCCGGCATGGAGTTTGCTTTGGAGATGATTATTAAAGCCACACAACTTGGGGCGTCGATCACGGAAATCCCGGTCACGTTATGGCCGGACAAACGCGGGCGTCCCCCCCATCTTCGGACCTTCCACGACGGCTGGCGTAGCCTGCGCTTTATGCTGCTCTATGCGCCCAATTGGCTGTTTCTCTACCCCGGAATCGCATTGTTTCTGCTGGGCATGGCGCTGGTAACCTGGTTGTTGCCGGGGCCGCGCCACCTGGGCCGCGTCGGAATCGACCTGCACACCATGGTGTTCGGAATGGTGTTCGCTCTCCTGGGCGCGCAGATCATTTCCATCGGACTGTTTGCCAAGACCTTCAGCTATGCGGAACGCTTCAGCCGCGGTCCGCACAGCCTGGAGTACTGGCTGCGGCATGTAAGATTGGAACAGGGGCTGGTTCTGGGCGCGTTTCTAATGTTGCTGGGTGCCTCCGGGGCGGTTTGGGTATTGTGGAAATGGGTGGCCAGTGGATTCGGACCTCTTTACCACGTGCGGATGGTTATCTTCTTCTCCCTCTGGTTTTTGCTCGGGATTCAGGCCATCTTCTCCTCATTTTTCCTCAGCATGCTGGGAATTAGTCGAGGCACCTACGTTGGAGATTATGACTCCCGCTGAACAGGATCCGGCCTTGTGGGTGGCGAAGTCTCTGCACCGGCGACTTGTGTTTCCTCGCCGGGGTCGCGTACTGTCAACACTCCTGGCCGCCCTCCTCCCTAACGGGGCCACAGTATTGGACGTAGGTTGCGGGGACGGGACGATTGCGCACCTCATCATGCAAATGAACCCCACAACCATCATCCGGGGCTTGGAGGTTGCGCCAAGACCCTCGTGCCGGATCGAGTATGAGGCTTTTGACGGCGCGAGCATTCCGTTAGGGGGTGACTCGGTGGACGTCTGCATGTTTGTTGACGTCCTTCACCACACTCACAACATCGTGGAGCTTCTGAAAGAGGCGCGCCGAGTGGCTCGCAGGCATGTGCTGATCAAAGATCACCTCTGCGAGAACCAATTGGACGGGGCCATACTCAAGTTTATGGATGCGGTTGGGAACCCTCGCAGCGTGCGGATGGTACACAATTACAAGAATCGGGCGGACTGGGCCCAGATTTTCTCCGCTTGCGGCTTGCGCATTGCCAGTTGGAATGACCGCCTCGGTCTTTACCCACCACCTTTCAATGCAATATTCGGCCGTCGTTTGCATTATGTTGGATTGTTTGAGAAGGGGTGATGACTCTGCGTTATATCCTGCAATTCTTGGGGGCGCAGCGAAGCAACGGCGTCGAGGCGCTTCTGGTCCTTGCGGCCGTGGGCCTAGCCCTTGCGCTGCCAGAGGTGGGCTCAAAGTGGTTCGAAAAGATCGAGCAGCGGTTTAGCAGGCTGGCACGAATTCGCTGGCGTTCTGCGCTTCTAATCGGGCTGTTGGCGCTGGGGGGGCGCGCGGCATTGCTACCCTTATTGCCGATTCCGCAGCCCGTGGTTCACGACGAGTTCAGTTATCTGCTTGCCGCAGGTACATTTGCTCACGGCCGCATTACCAATCCCACCCATCCGATGTGGGTACATTTCGAGAGTTACGACATCATTCAGAAGCCTACCTACATGTCAAAATATCCGCCGGCCCAGGGGTTGATCTTGGCGGCGGGGCGGGTTGTGGCGGGGAATCCTTTCTGGGGCCTATGGCTCAGCCTGGGGTTGATGTGCGGGGCCATCTGCTGGATGCTGCAAGCATGGATGCCGGCAGGTTGGGCGCTCCTGGGCGCGGGTCTCGTTACATATCGCCTTGCATTTCTTAGCTATTGGGGGGATAGCTACTGGGGAGGGGCGGTGGCCGCGACCGGTGGGGCTTTGGTCCTAGGAGCCTTGCCCCGCCTGATGCGACGCCCACGGGTGCGGATCGCCCTCCTGATGGGCGTGGGCTTGGCCATCGTGGCGAATAGCCGCCCTTACGAGGGGGCTTGGCTTGGCTTGGCAGTCGCCCTGGCCCTCCTGGCTTGGGTGTGGGGGAAGAACCGGCCTTCGCTGGGAGTGGCGGTTGGGCAAGTCATATTGCCCTTGCTGCTGGTATTGCTTGCGACGGGATGTCTTATGGCATACTACTTCTGGCGAGCCACCGGCAGCCCTTTTCGCAGTCCTTACCGGGTATACATGCAGACCTATCTTCCCGCAACGATTTTCCCGTGGCAGCCGGTGGGACGCATGCCGGAGTTTCACCACGAAGAACTGCGAAATAATTACCTCGGTTGGGTTGACTATATTGAGTCTGCGCGTTCGCACCCAGGCCAATTGGTTATGGGTAAAGCCTATAGTCTTCTGGATTTCTTCTTAGGTCCGACGCTAGTGGCGCCGGTGCTCTTGTTGCTGCTAGTCGGGGGCTGGGGATACTTTCGCAGTTTTGTCAAAAGCCGTAAGGCTCGCCTTTTGTTGCTCCTCTGTGGGCTCCCTCTTCTGGGAATGGCTTTGCCCATATACTTCAACCCGCATTATGTGGCCCCTTTGACCGGGGCTTTATACGCAATGGTGTTGTTGGCCATGCGCCATTTGCGATTGTGGCGGTGGCGCGGCCAACCCGTAGGACGGCAGATGGTCCGAGGGTTCCTTTGCGTGATTGTCGCCATGTTCTTAGGCAGGACAGTGGTGCATTCCTTATACGCACACGGGTTTGCCTTCCCGTGGCGCCCTGCCATAAATGAGAACGTTGGCCGTAGCAGGATTCTCGAGCAGCTTGGTCGCTATCCCGGAGGCCAGCTCGTGGTGGTGCGGGACTGCCCCACCTATAGCGCCGACCTCGATTGGGTCTACAATGATGCCGATATTGGAGCCGCTAAGGTCGTTTGGGCTCGGGACATGGGATTTCAGGCGAACGAGGAATTGATCCGATATTTCCAGGACCGGCGGGCTTGGTTGCTCGAGGCTTGCGATTCGTCTGCGAAACTGCTCCCCTACCCGACGATGGACGGGAACGAGGAGCCGTCCGCGAGGGTAGGCCCTTTATACGACCCTCCGAAGACTAAGCGCTGAGGGTCTGTGCCGGTGATCCGGGGCTCCGGCTCTGGGGCCATTGCCTCGGCATTTAGTTGGGATAGAACTCGGGCGCGCCGACTTTCAGGTGGAGGGTTACCAGCCACGCCCTTTCGGTTGCGAGGTGGGTTCACAATTCCACCATGGCCACGTTTCCCGAGGCCCCCCTATAATGCCGGACGGCCGGATTTCCCAGGTCCGGTTTGAAACCTTGGCCTGTCCTCCATGGGCCTTCCCAACTTCAGCGGAGTTGAAGCGCTGGTTCGCATACGCCCCAGCTTCCGTGGTTTGCCCACAGCCTCGTTCCATCTCGTGCGTCGGCTTAGTGCCGGCTCTGAGTCCGGCCACCGCGCTGACGATGAAACCGCCAAGTGTCCAGAGTCCCTTTGCCCAATGTCGGCTTTCCTTCATTGGGGAGACGTGTTCCGCCTCCTCCGAGGACATTACTCCTCGGTCTTTGCTCCTACGGACTCATTCGCCAATCCCGCGTGGCTCTCCTCTCCTTCGGCCTTGGCCTCGTTCGAGGAGTCTTCGCAGGTTGCTACCAGCCCCTGCTACCACCGGGATCTTCCCGACGTTATCTCTGCGAATCTTTCCTCGGATGCTTGGTCCCATACCCCGGCGGTCCCACCAGGTGCTGTTGCCTGTTTCTTCCCTGGTGTCATCGGCCTTCCCCTGAAGGACATAGGGTCGGCTCCCGCTTTAATCCGCGAACGCAACTTTTCGCGGGGGGACTTTTCGGGGCTGCAGACATTCCTTAGATGTTCAGGCCTCCGAGTTTGCTCGCCTCCCAGGTTGTTCCTACCGCTGTGCGTACCGCCACAGGGCAGCTGAGGCTTTTACGTCCGGGCATCTCGTGCTTCGTTGCCTCCGCACGCTCCGGATATGCTAACCGTCCGAATACAGGCAATTGACGGTACGAGGACTTTCACCCCGCCAGATTCGCAGCCTTGTCGGCCGCTCCGTCCTTCCTCTCCCAGATCTCATCAGCGTTTGTGAAAACGTTGACCACTCGGTAGTGATTATGGATATACCTCCGCAGCGGGTCTAGGTTATCCTCAAATGAATTCCTCCCGTCTGTAATTGAATCAAGCGCCCCAGGTGACCAGTAGATATAGCGAACTTGATGACGATCGAGGCCCGCAACTACCTCTGCCACTTGCGCCTGGGTCGTGTAGCCGTTGTTCTTGATGAAAGGTAACGGAGTGGGGTTGCGAATGTCCACGCAGAACCCTGGATCCCAAACAGGAGCATAGAAGTATTCCGACGGCCGCGTATGTTGTTGGATCCATGTATACTCCTCGTATTCGTCGTGGTCCAAAAGGGCGATTTCGCCTTGGCGCGTGGTGAGAATCCAACTCTGGCGGGATTCAGCCCCAGCCACAGAATGGAGTGCGACGACCACCACCCCTGCGAGGAGCACTACGCTTATGGCGCGGGCGAGCTTGCGCGGAGAATCGATGAACCAAACCAGGAGTATGATTGCTGGAAACGCGCTCGCCGCCAAGCGACTGACTTCGGGCGCAGGAGCGACGCTCAACAACATGCCAGCACTCGTCAGCGCCAGCAGCATTGGGCGCTCCCAAAATTCCGCTGGTCTTTTGCCTGGTTCCCGCCAGTAACGGACAAAGAACAGAATGCAGGTCAAAGGAACGGCAGCATTCAGAAAAATCCATTGTCCGAAGCGTTGAATGAAGCTTTGGAGAGGTTGGAACGGCGGCAGCTCATTGAAAAAAACTGCGAACGTGTTCCACTCGGCATCCTTCGGGTAGTATTTGATGCCGAAAACGACCGTACACCAAAGGAAACGGGTGAGCCCTGCCTTCCAGACAAAATAGCCGTTCACGGCGATGAGGGTAGCGAGGAAACTCGCCGCCAGCCAGGCTTCTTTCCTGAGCAATGCCCGCCAGTCCTCTCGCTTCTGGCGGGATTCCCACCACAAATAGATAGCGAAACTCATGGTGACCGCCAACCCGCGTGTTTGCGTGAAGCAGGTAGAAAGGGCGCCAAAGCACCCCGCCGCCGCAATCCGTGGGGGTGTCCGGCGTTCCATCAGGATTGCGATGCCCGCCAATCCCGTTAGGAGGCTGTACCAGTGATGGTCGGAAGCGCCAGAGTTCTTGTACATGCCAACGAGGAAGATAGCAGCCGGCAATAGCGCGAGGCCGGGACGCATCACTTTCTTGGCGATCGTCACACCGAGCCAAGCCAGGCCCACCCCCAAAAGTATGCCCTCCGCGTTAAGAATCCAAGCCCGAAGGCCGAAGAGCTTGAACAGCAAGAGATAAACAAGTCCAGTGGCCGGAGGCGAGAACTGGAAAAAATCCCGGTACATTACGTCGCCCTCATACATCTGTTTGGCGTCGGTGACGTAAGCCGTGCCGCAAAAGCTCATGGGAACGAAATGAGGAGCAAAGAGAAACGGGTAAAGATAAATCCCCGCGCCCAGCATGAAAAGGAGTGTTGGGAGGTCGAAAAGCCGGGAGGATGCCGGGACGACATGTTGTTCGCTTGCTGACATACCTTCTGCCTCGGGGGTTTGCAAAGGTTGGAGCTTGCTTGTGGCAACCCTGGCGGGCGCGTGTGCCGTCAGTCCTTTGAAACAAGACTCTGGCTCCGCGGTACTGTCCCCAACCTCTCTGCGGAATATCGAACTGGACATGCTAGCTTGGCACGCCGCTCTCGACAAGAACAATTTCAGCACCAAACCACAGTCTATCCGGTTGCTGCGGCCTTCAATCAGCGACGCTTCGACGACGGGTCGTACCAACTTCGGGAAACAGATTGAGGATGCAACCGTTCGCCTGCTGCCCGAGTTCAGTCCCAGAAGACGCACAATCACGAAGGACCTTCCCGCATCGGCGCTTTAAGCCTTCGACAAGAGGCGGTTGGGCAGGCCTATGATGAACGATTCGGTTACGGTATAGTGTAAACTGACTCCATGGGAATATCCCCGACGGCGCGCCAAACCGCGGAAACACGCTCTGACACAGGGCGCGACGATAACATCCCCTTAATCTGCATCCGGGGGCCGGGCTCAACCTGGGACCTGCGCTGGCGGGAACTGTGGCAGTACCGCGAGTTGGTTTACTTCCTGACTTGGCGAGACATCAAAGTCCGGTACAAGCAGACCGTTCTGGGAGTGGCGTGGGCGGTTGTCCAGCCCCTGTTTATTGCCCTTACCTTGAGCTTGTTCCTCGGCAAATTAGCCAAAGTGCCCTCCGACGGCGTACCCTACCCCGTGTTTGCTTACAGCGCCATGGTGCTGTGGCAGCTTTTCGCTCATGCGCTGACGGAAGCCAGCAACAGCCTGGTCGGCAATGAGCGGCTGATCACCAAAGTGTACTTCCCGCGGTTGGTGATACCCCTATCTGCGGTATTCGGGGGCTTGGTGGATTTCGTGATTGCGTTCATTGTGCTCATTCCGTTCCTAGCCCTTTATCGGATTGCCCCGACTGCGAAGGTGCTAACCCTGCCGTTTTTCGCCCTCCTCACCGCACTGATCGCATTTGGCGCCGGGCTTTGGCTGTCGGCGCTGAACGTGCAGTACCGGGACGTGCGTTACACAATCGGCTTTCTAGTTCAACTCTGGTTTCTGGCCACACCCGTGGCGTACCCCACCAGCGTCGTGCCGCAGCGCTGGCAGGCGTGGTACGGGCTCAATCCGATGGTGGGCGTCATTGAAGGCTTTCGCTGGGCCCTCCTGGGCACCGGCAAGGCGCCCGGCCTTCTCCTGGCGGGGTCCGTAGCCATGATCGTGGTGGTCCTGGGAAGCGGGTTATATTACTTCCGGCGAATGGAGGCTTCGTTCGCCGACGTTATCTAAGAGGTGATGAAAAAACTGGTAGCGCCGACCTTTAGGTCGGCACGTGCTGAGCTAAAGCTCAGCGCTACAACACGCCATCAACGTAGTCAGAGACCGCGAGGACATTTTTCATCAACCGGCTAAAGTTATGAGCGCCGTCGCCATTCGTTGCGAAGGAATCGGCAAGCGATACCGCTTGGGTCAGCGGCAGCGCTACCGCGCGCTGCGCGACACCCTTACCGATGCACTGCGCGCGCCGTTTCGGCGGCTGCGCGCGGCGTTGGGACCAAAACTCCCCGTGGACACACACGGTCCGGAGTTTTTGTGGGCGCTCAAGGATATCTCTCTCGAAATTCGGGACGGGGAGGTGCTGGGCATCATCGGACGGAACGGCGCCGGCAAGTCCACGCTATTGAAAATTCTGTCCCGCATCACGACGCCCACCGAGGGTCGCGCGCAGATTCGCGGGCGGGCGGGCGCTCTCCTCGAGGTGGGCACCGGGTTTCACCCGGAATTGACTGGAAGGGAAAACATTTATCTCAACGGCGCCATTCTGGGAATGACCAAGCGCGAGATCGAACGTAAGTTCGATGAGATCGTGGAGTTTTCCGAGTGCGACCGGTTTCTCGATACACCGGTCAAGCACTATTCCAACGGGATGTACATGCGGTTGGCGTTTGCCGTGGCCGCGCATCTGGAGACGGAGATTCTGTTCGTTGACGAAGTGCTGGCGGTTGGAGACGCCCCGTTCCAGAAAAAGTGTCTGGGAAAGATGGGCGAAGCGGCGCACCAGGGCCGCACGGTGCTTTTCGTGAGCCACAACCTGCTCGCGGTTGACAGCCTCTGTTCCCGCGCGATCTGCCTGCACGAAGGGAAAATCGTGATGGAAGGGCCGCCGCGACAGGTAACCTCTCGTTATTTGCAGAAATGGATTAAGGCTACGACGGAAGTAATCTACGAGGACATGGAAAGTGCGCCGGGGAACGATTTGCTTCGGCTCCACCGGGCATGTGTCCGTCCTGTCAACGGGACTCCGGCGGATCGAATCAACGTCAGAACGCCATTTGTGGTGGAATTCGAATACTGGAACCTAGCTCCCCATATGGAGGTAGTTCTAGATGTAAAAGTTTACAACGAGAATGGTATCCTTATTTTCAACACCGCGTGGTTCGACAGAGCACCGCTTCCGACGGGATTGCTGCGAAGCTGGTTTGTAGTGCCCGGGGACCTGTTGAACAATGGCACACACCGGATCGAACTGGGCATCGCCTCGGGCACTTCCAACGTGGCATTTTTTTCCGAGAATCTTTTGAATTTCGAGGTTCACGATGTTGCCAGTGATTTGCGTGGGATGTATCACGGCGATTGGCACGGTGCCGTCCGACCACATTTAGAGTGGATTACTGAGCGGATTGATCCTTACCCTGGACAGGCTAAAGGACAAAAATGACATTTCAAGACTCGCGCGTGCGTCCGTCATTTCTTAGTGTGTGGACAACATTGAAAGCCAGAGTTGGCCACTCCCTAAGGAAACGAGGCTTTGTAGGAACGGTGGCCTTGGCAGCCGTAATCGTCAGGACTTTCGTCAGATGCCGACTAATGTGGCCATATCTTGACGTCCTGAATAAGGCGTTCGACCGGCGGTTCGGGGTCGACACTGCCGGCATACTCATTCTCCCAGAACATGAATCTGATCCTCGCTTCAAACACGCCTACCATTATCATCCGACATCTCGTTCGCGCTTCTTTCGTATGCTGCGCTGGCTCGACGTGGATTACCGGAGGTTCGTGTTCATCGATTTCGGTTGCGGCAAGGGTAAGGCTCTTCTTCTCGCCTCGGAACTTCCCTTCAAGCAAATCATTGGTATAGAACTCTCTTCCGCTCTAATTGGCGTTGCTAAGGAGAACTTGACAAGGTACTCCCGCAGGAAATTGAGATGTACTACAGTCAACCTGGTGTGCTTGGATGCCGCTGATTACCCTATTCCCCATGAACCCGCCATATATTATTTCTATAACCCTTTTGAGGCGGAAGTGATGCACAAAATGTTGGAGAATATTCGTGCCTCGCTTGCCGAGGCGCCAAGGGAAGCCTATGTGATATACCTGGGTCCTCAGCCTGAACACCAAAGGCTACTGGACGAATCTGGCTTCTATGCGCCCATCAAACGGACATCGTGGTGTTCGATTTATAGGGTTTCAGGAGCAGAAGTTGCGCTGATGGATCATGAACGATAATAAGGGCTTAGCCCCGGAACTCGCATGAGAATTGAACCAAAACCGGGAGCAGTTCCCAAATGGCAGCGGAACCCAAGTCTGCAGTAATACTGATTTTTGAATCTTGGCTGCGCGGGCAGGGCGTGCCAGCTTTCCCCGTTCCAGAAACCGTGCGGGGTTCGACGTGATGGTGCAACAATGCCGGCAGTCTCATCTAGCCTGGGCCGCGGGGGGTGGTCCCGGCAATCGTAAAACTCTCCGGGCCAGAAACCTGAACGCCCCTAGCGGGGCGAGCCGGAAAGCTTTGAATGCAAGGCGCCAAGCGTGGGGCCGCTCCCCTCGCAGTTGGGCACGGCGCGCCAGGATAAGGTATGCCGCGGCTTTATCAGGCCGCGCTGCCCAAGTTAGACTGGGCAAATTCCGCTCCAGGCACCGGTCGGCGATCACCGCAACGCGTTCCCTCAGGCGTGCGGTAAGTGAGTCCTCATGGGTACGGTAGCAATAAAGATCTTCATGGAGGGGGACCATTCGAAAGAGGGTAGATGCACGCAACCAGAAATCATAGTCCTCCGCCAAAGGCATCTCCTCATTGTACCTACCAAGCGCCTTCTGCACCTCCTGCCGGTACAGAAAGCAAGGGCCGATCCGGTTTGCTGCGAGCAACTCCTGCGCCTCGCCGACACTCCAGTATTCCAGAAAACGATTCTGGGAATCAGTCGAGCTGTAATCGCTGTATATGAAATCCACCTTCGAGTCGTTCTCCAGAACCTCCAACATCCTTGCAATGGCATGTCGGCGGTAATAGTTATCGGCGGAAGTCCACGTGAAGTATTGCCCGGCGGCGGCGGCGAAACCGCTATTGAGCGCATGCGGCAGTCCGCGATTACATGCATGCGAAAGGACCCGGGCACGCTTATCCGTCTTCGTATACTCTTCGATGATCAAAGGTGTCGAATCCGTGGAACCGTCATCCACAACAATCAGTTCAAGGCAGTCGTAGGATTGGCTTAAGCAGCTTTCAATGGACTGGCGCAGATAGCGCTCGCCGTTGAAGACCGGAAGCACGACGGAGACGAGTGGGCGGTCCATGCCATTAGCCTTGAGAAGGGGGCCGGGATTGGATTGGCTTTGCATCCCGGAGCGAAGATAACAGGCGAAGCCGATGCGCATCAAGATAGAACTTGACGGCCCACGCGGGAACCACATCCGGAAAATATGCGGCGCGTGGGCCATAACTCCCGTAGAAGCCTCCGCACCAAAGTTGGCGCTTCTCGATCCAGGCCAGGGCATTATCTGCCGGCTGGCGCTGCCCGGTTTTGTACCAACAAACCGCCATCTGTGCCAGTCCCGGAGTGCAAACCCATTCCTGGCCGCCCTCGCCCCGCAGCGAGCCGTCGTTCCCCTGAAGACGACGCAACTGATTGAGCACGGGCAGGGCTAAATCGTTATGCCCGAGGTCGATCAGGGCTTCGATTTCGTATCCCAGGAAATGGGTCAGGGTCTCGATCCGGAGAGCGTCCGGACGGCACACATAGTGCTCCAGACATCTTTCGGCGATTTCAGCGTACCGTGGCTCCCCGAAAACGTCAGCGGCCTGAATAAGTGGAGGCAACACATATAGGTGCAAACTCTGGGGATCGGTATTATTGTGGAATCGCACGTCGAATCCTGCGCGGCCCCCGTCCACTGCCTGCTGACAGAGATAATCGGCCGCCCGCCTCGCGGCAGCCGCGGCTTCCGGAATGATGTCAATCGTCGCTACCAAACCGCGCAAGACCTGGCCGGTATCGAAAATGTATGGTAACCCTCGATCGGGGTCAGCGTAAGAGCCGTCCGCAGCTTGAACGCTGATCAGCCACCTGGCACATCGGGCCGCCAGTTCAGCCTCCCCGTAAGCAAGAAGCGTCGGCATGAAGTAACCCGTAACCTCGGCATACGCGGCACGGTGGCGCGTATGCACGCGGATTCCGCCGGTTTCAAGTTCGTTACGCTGTACCCAGTGCAGAGCACGCGTGAAAGCCGGGCACTCCTGCTCCGCCAGCAGTGATCTAATGGTCTGGAACGTAGAATGCCTCCCTCGGGACTCCATTCGCACCGCGGTAACCAGGTGCCAGCCGTCTCGCAGCAATTTGCTTCGTCCACGCAATCGTCGCAACCCTTGGGAAAGATTCGTCATGGAACGGAATCCAGAACCGGAAGCCTCTGCAAAGAGAAACCTTGAACTGCCAAGTGTAACGGGACCGAGAAGCCGGGTTTCAGACCAAGTAAAGGTTTGATCAACTCCTGCTTGATTAGATTCCACCGCCTTTCCCAACCGTCTTCCTCAAACAGCGCGTAGGGTCCCTTCCTCGAATCAAGTATATCCCCAGGGTGTATCGTCGAGTCTGGGAAACGGTAGTCAAAGCTTTTGAAAATGGCATCCATTAGCGCGGGATACCGCTCCACGCTGATCTCCGAGTTCCCCTGAAGATCCAGGTCAATGGTGAGAAGAAAAATCCCCCCTGGCTTTAGAATTCTCGCGATCTCTCGGATTGTAATCCCGAAATCCTCGATGTGCTCCAGCACGCTGATGCAATAGACCGCATCACACTCCTGATTTTCAAACCCAAGCCGAGTGTCGTGGATGCGCCGGAAATCCACCTGTCCAGGATCTTGGGGAAGATGTAGCTTGGCGCGGTTCAGGTCCTTTTCACACACAGGGTCCGGATCCGCACAGATGACATGGCAGCCTATTTTGGCTACCTGAAAAGGGAAAAACGTCACGCCGCTGCCTATATCGGCAACAATCGGCAGTCTTTCGGTGTTCAATCCCGAACGCCATTTCTTCAGGTGATGATAAACATAGGGGTATTCCCAGAAACGGCTCCACGTGTGCAAGGGATCGCGAGGCCAAACATATTCCGGACTCCGAAAGAATTCTTGCTTCGAAAGAAACTCGAATTGTGCCTTATCCAGGATCTCGAAGAGCTCGCGGTGCGCTTGCGTGGTGAGATCGGAAAGGGCGGCAAGGCCACTGCGATCAAAGGGATGATGGTTCAAGGGCGTGGACAACTCCTTCTGGGAATGCAAAACGCATTATGCAACGCCAGCCACTTTTCGGTAAACCAAGTCTTATCGGCGCAGCCCGTCGCTATTGCCTAACCTGACGGATGGCCCAAGCAACTGAAGACCCTTTTAAGGCAGGCACTAGCCCCGAATTCCCCGGAGAGATGCCGAGGCGATCTGCCTAAGAGAGCGGGCGGCGTGGGTCAGCTTTCTGCGGACCCAACTCCCAAGACAGAAGCTCGCGGACTGGAGGGGAACCGGAGTGGCGCCAAAGCGCGACTTGAACAGGCTAAGCCCCGGGTTTGATTCCGCGCCGCCAAGGTTGAATTCCCGTATCGCCTCTTCCCGCAGCGCCCGAGCGACGGAGTAGATCAAGAAATGGGAAGCACCGCAGATCATCCCTTCGGCAGAGGTTCCGGCCGTTTCCATATAGGCGCCTTCCGCAGCCCTCAGAACCATCACCGATGACAACACCTTCTCACCCGCGACGGCCTGGAACAACTCACCCGCGCCTTTCTCTTCGAGCAGGAGGGACCAAGCCCATTGTTCTTCGGCGTCGCGGGAAATAAACACGCCCCGTTTGCGTAAGCGTTCCGCGGTTGCCGCCAGCAGCCGGGCGTGTTCGCGGCAAGCGCTGGCGCCCATGCCCTTGCGCATCGTGACGCGGGCTTGCAGTGCTTTCCGGATACCGTAACGGTGCTTCTTATGTATTTTTCGGTCCCATTCAGGGTCTTCGAGGTCGAGCACGTACTCACAGCGCTCCTGCCGCATTACTTCGCCAGGCAGCGGGGGAATGTGCGTAGCTTTGGAAGCGAAGCTCTGGAGTTCCAAGGAGGTGAGCCGATGCGAGGAACAGAACCGCAGGAGACCGGTCCAAAAGTCGTCGTCGGATGGCACATCGGGAAGCGAAGGGATTTGAAGCCCGCGGTTCAGATGGCCCGAAAATAGATATCCGTAACAGCCGGTAATCAGTTGGCCCTTCCTGCTGGTCCCCAGGAGCCAAGGCGGCTGCCCCGGTGCGCCAATGGCCTCCGCATAGGATGCCGTGCAAAAGGGGTTGGCAGGCGCCAGCTTC